>Ga0209679_1000139_pt1 | contig 36259 bp, 34 predicted proteins | sample WorMetHEROISLAND_4_FD_187408 | JGI IMG/M metagenome (GOLD analysis project Ga0209679, IMG submission 187408) | Marine gutless worms symbiont microbial communities from Max Planck institute for Marine Microbiology, Germany - Olavius sp. 2 HERON... ...
CTTCCAGTAAGCGAGCTGAAAACTGTTCCATAAATCCGGCCAACTCCGCTTCTACTGCTTGCTGAATCAGCTGAACTGCCCCTGTTCTCAGTAATTCAGTCAGGCCATCAGTGAGTTCCTGTCGACCTGAAAACGCAACAACGTTATTCTCTTTCTTCATAGCGGTGTATCCCTGTTGGTTGAGTGATTGGTTTGGCGACTACCCATCAACCAGATACACCGCTATTTTTCACATTCTTTAAACACCCGATTCAGTTATAGCTCAACGGTAATTGGCACTCCCTCAGCAACTACTACACTTCGCTCTACACGTTGCTGCTCTCGCACAGAAATCAGCAGGCAGCGCTGGAATATATGGCCGAGGGACTCAGTCGGCTCGCGTTCCACTCCCTGCAGCTCCAACCTATCGCACGGGACGATGCAGTCCTGGACGAGCTGCAGCAGGCCATGGAGGGCTGCGGTTTTGAAAGCTATCGGGACTACCGTTTTATCAACTGGTCCCACCGGCTACAGGGCCACTCCTTCCAACAGTACTTAGCTGAACGCCCTTCCCGGATACGCAATACCATTGCCCGTAAACGCCGCAAGCTGCAGCGCGAGCGCGGATACAAGATACGCCTGTATACCGATCACGATCTGGAGCAAGCCATAGCCGACTACAACATCCTCTACAAGGCCAGTTGGAAAGCCGGCGAGCGCTTCCTCGGTTTCGTTCCAGCGCTGGTCGACACCATGGCGAAACCCGGTTGGTTGCGCTTCGCCATTCTCTACCTAGACGATCGGCCTGTGGCCGGTCAGATCTGGTTTGTGGTGCATGGGAAAGCAAGCATCTTTCGCTTGGCCCACGATGAGGTTTGGCGGGAGTACTCTCCCGGTTCGATACTCACCGCCTATCTGATGGAGCACGTAATAGATATTGATAAGGTCGAGTCCATCGACTTTTTAACGGGTAACGAACGCTACAAGTCAGACTGGATGTCGGAGCGCAGGGAGCGCTGGGGGCTGGTCTTTTTGAAAAAGCCTGAGCCCAGGGTCAAACCGTTTTCCGGGCTGTTTAAGTGGCTAAAGGGATAACCTGTTCGAATTCTCCCTGCAGCTTGCCTAGGTTCGCTGACAACATCCGTAGAGGACATAAAACCTCACTCGCTCACTGAGGTCATGCGATGAGCTGACGACCGGTAAGCGCCAGGAAGGCGAGCACCAGTATCACTAGCATCACCGAGAGCCCCATCAGCGTCTCTGCCATGGTGATACCCAGCAATATCTCCGGGGTATAGCCGCAAGCCTCCCAGGGTTCGAAGAGCACCGGAAACCACCGGTCGACCGCAAACCATCTCGGAAGCCCGGGATCCATGGAGCACGCACCCATGCTCCAGCCCCGCTCCACGGCCAGAACCTGCCAGGAGCGTTCTGCAAATCCAATGGCCGGTACCAGCATGACGAGCCACAGCAAGGTTTGGGAGCGCGGTTGGCGGCTAAACAGTGCCCCCGCGAGTGCGACACCCACGATGCCAAATAACCACAAACGAACATGGATACAGAGCACGCACGGACCGTAGTTCAGCACGTACTGGTAGTACAGCGCCGCCCCCTCCAAGGCTAAGCCAAACAGGGCAATCCCCCACCAGACACTTCTACTCACTTCTCAAACCCCCAGGAAACGCGATTCCGAAATTGGACACTCTTCGTTACAGAGAGTTTCTACCGGATATCGACAGTTCGTCGGAAGCGATCGATCTGTCGAAGGTATGTCGCGGGACATTGACGTTGCGGTTACCCGGAAAAACACTCTGGGACGCTAGACACGCCGTGAGGAATCGGGGTTAGACCCCAAATATTCAGATCTCGCTCTTGCAGCAATCGCTTCTGCCATCTCGCTCGTGCTGTTGGAGCCGCCCATGTCATATGTGCGGACGTTGCCTTCTGTGATGGTATCCGACACAGCGCTCTTCACACGGGCTGCAGCGATGCCCTCCCCTAACCACTCCAGCATCATGCACGCGGACAAAATCATTGCAATGGGGTTTACCTTGTTCATACTCGCGTACTTGGGCGCCGATCCGTGCGTCGGTTCAAAGACGGCGTAGTCGTCTCCGATGTTTCCGCTGGCTGCGAATCCCAGCCCACCCACGAGCTGTGCGCAGAGATCCGAAGAGAGCATGATCAAGACCATCACCGTGATACAGGTCGGCAGTATGCCGATGCCACCCACCAGGGCCCACGCTGCCTCCGGGCGCATCCCTAAACTGTTATGGCCCAACCATGCCCCACCTGCAGCGAACAACAGTACACCGAGCACCACGAGAAGTACACGCGCATAGCGCGCGCTGGCCTGCCAATGCGCCTGCACGAACCACGGATCACGCCGCAACGATCGGCGTGCCCGCCACAGGATGTAGCCGAGGGTGAGGACCGAGATAACCGGTATCAGAAACGCCAGGAAGCGATACTCCGCCGAGAGGCTGAGGATGACGACGAAAATCAGGATGTGATTGCCAATCAGATTGGCCAGAAACCACTCGTGCGGCACCTTGGCACGGTGTCTGTCCGACTCGTTTACAGCCTCGTTCAACCTCTCTTGAGCTCCCACAGCGATGTTCCCCGGCAAAAAGATCGCCGAATATAGGGCTAGTAGGAGCCCCGATCCAGCCTCGAATTCGGATCTACGCGCCTTTTATGGGAGCCTCAATGGCAACGTACCTTGACCCACCTTGGGAATTGGTCAGTCGTGCGCAAGTAGGAGATCTCTGCTCCTAACGGTCGTTCGAACGAGTGCGTCTTTTATTGGGGCGGCTCGAAAAATCCGATGATTCTACCGAGTCGGCATGCGTTCGAATCCACATCGACAAAATCCACTCCCTTCAGAAGGATCGATCCGTCGCCGCTTACTACATGGAAGTCAAAACGCGCAAAGGTGTGGTGCAGATCGATGTCGCTCGAACGTTCGACTACCGCTCCTGGTCTTTGACTCTGGATCTTCGATATGTGCGATAGCAATTGATCCACGGTGAGATTGTCGGCTCGCGGATCGCAGTAGATCGCATCGGGACTGAGCGCACCCCGTACGAGCTGTTCTCTGATTTCGCTATCGGGATTGGACCAACCCTGGCAATACTGATCCACTAACCTCTCAACCGTACTGATATCCATAAACACTCCCACAACTACCTCGCGCAATGCGTTCATCGCCGCGGACTCGAACCACGGCGGAAAGAACTTTTAACAGCTCTTAAAGCGGACTATCTCTCCGTCCGAAATCGACTCGTCCTTTCTGTTCAGTCGTCGCTCTATCACCTTCGACGTTTTGGTAACCGACAATCCACCCATTGCCGTACACCGCAATTCGCTCGGTATGCTATTGCCTACGCTATTCATCGCCTCAACGACTTCGTCGAATGGGATGAGGTGATCATAGTTCGCCAATGCCATGTTGACGCACGACAACGCATTGCTGGCAGCCAATACGTTCTTACCCAAACAGGGCGCTTCCACCCTGTTCGCGATAGGGTCGCAGACCATACCAAACGAATTCTGTAGTGCCAGGGATGCCGCAGCGAGCGATTGCGACAGAGTTCCCCCCTGCATCTGTACCAACGCTGCGGCGGCCATACCAGCCGCGGATCCACATTCTGCTTGGCAGCCGCCCACCTCAGCCGCGAACGTCGAGTGAGCGGAAATAAACACGCCGATCAATCCAGCCGCCAACATCGCTTTAACAACCTGTTCGCGATCGATGCCGAGACTCCGGGCGGCACCTAGAAGCGTACCCGGAAGCGTGCCGCATGAGCCCGCTGTCGGTGCCGCAACGATTACGCCCATGGAACTCTTCACCTCCATCATCGAGGTTACGAACATGATGATGGTGTTCAGAACATCGCCCTCTACGAGATGTCCATCCTCCAGATGGCTTTTGAAATTGACCGATTGGCAGCCGAGAATTCGATCGTCGTACGTCGTCCCCCGCAAACCGGAGTCGATAGAGCCGCTCATGATGTCGACGATCGAAGTCATGCGTTCCACGACTTCATCGGCACTCATGTTTCCGCGTAGGCGTTCGTACTCCACGGCCAGCTCCCAAAGAGAGAGTTCTCCACTGCGATTGTATTCGAGCATCTGCTCTACGGTTAAAAACGGTACGGTCAGATCGTTACGCGAAGTGACGGGCAAAACCGGATTCAGTACTTTAACCGCTTTGACGTCACTTCTGTTCTGTAGCGTGGAGAGCTGCGTTTGGGAGGGCAGTGATGTCGCCTGTACCTGGATAAACGACTCTCGGCCGGCACGAACAACGACAGACTCATCCTGAAAGACGGTCTCAATGGCGCTTAGTAGTTCTTCAACGGGTTCGGCGTAGAGCAGGACTTCAAAATAGTCTCCACCCATCTCAACCGGAGCACCGTCAATGGAGACCACCTCTATCATCCCTCCCCCGGTCGATAACGCGATGAGTTCCCGAGTCTCGCGCTGGCTTTCAAGGGTAATCTTGTAGGTGTTGGGATGCGTTGCGCCGATATCGACGATATCGATATCGGTCGTAACACCGCTCTTCAAAAGCGCTTGGCGATAGTTCGGTAGCTGCTCATCATGCGCTTCCCAGCCCAATATGCCGCCAAACAATCCCATGTCGGATCCCTGGCTTTCATGGGTGGATGCCAGAGAGCCATAGGGATCGAATTCTACAAGCACGTGATTGATGGTCCCATCCATGAGATCGCGACAAAGCCTCCCGATGCGTAAAGAAGCCGCACAATGCGAACTGGAAGGTCCACGCATCACAGGACCAATAACATCGTTGAAGATACTGGGATAGGTCTTGGTCATAGTCGATGATCCACCAAGCAGTTCAGATTGGGTAAAACGCAGTGATCTAAGCGACGACGAAACCGTGCGCGAAGGGGTCACGATCATCGATGGTGATGGTGTTATAACCTGTCGCTCTCGCCCATCCGGCGACGGAGGGAACGATGGCATCGAACTCACCGACGCGAGCGGCCTCTTCCACCCGCCCCTTAAACAGGGATCCAATAATGCTTTCGTGCACGAACTCGTCGCCCACCGCAAGTTTGCGTTTCGCCGCCCACTGCGCCATGCGAGAAGAGGTGCCTGTTCCACAGGGCGATCGATCGATTGCCTTCTCTCCATAAAAAACCGCGTTTCTTGCGGTCGCCTCTGGATTGATACGTCCTCCCGCCCAGAGTATATGCCGAAGCCCCCGGATGTCGGGATGTTCCGGATGAATAAACTCATAGCTCTCATTGAGCACTTCACGAAGTTTCGGGCTGAAGGTCACCAGTTCGCTCGCCGTATAGTCCGCCAGATCCCGATAGTTCTCTCGTGGATCGACGATGGCGTAGAAGTTACCGCCATAGGCCACATCGACGTGCAATTCGCCCAATCCGGGACATTCGGCAACAAGGTTTTCTTTGTAGAGAAACGAAGGAACATTGGTGAGGCGCACCTCTTCCACGTAGGACCCGTTCTGCACATACTCGACGCCCACCAAACCGGCTGGGGTGTCCAGGCTAAGCCTCCCCTTCTCTTTGGGCGTAATCAAACCGTTCTCGATCGCCATGGTAACCGTACCTATGGTTCCATGACCGCACATGGGCAGACATCCGGATGTCTCTATAAAGAGTATCGCCACATCGCAGTCGTCACGGGTCGGAGGATAGAGTATCGACCCCGACATCATGTCGTGTCCCCGCGGCTCGAACATCAGGCCAGTCCGTATCCAATCGTACTCGTTCACGAAATGGGCGCGCTTCTCTAGCATCGTACTGCCCTGTAGATTCGGCATGCCTCCCGCCACCACACGCACTGGATTTCCGCATGTATGTCCGTCGATACAGAAAAAGGTATGCCGTGCCATAACCGTAAGCTCCTAGAACCGATCCGCCCGAAAGGGAGTCATGTCTACCGATGTGTTTGTTTTGTTGATCAATTCGGAGACGAGTTGAGCCGTCGCTGCCGATTGGGTTAGTCCCAGGTGACCGTGCCCGCAGGCATACACTACTCGTTCCGAACCACTGGAGAATCCTATGACCGGTAGCGTGTCGGGTGTGGTGGGACGAATTCCCATCCATGGTTCTCCCTGCTCGATGTTCAAATTCGGGAGAAGCTGTTTAGCCTTTTTCGCCATTGCGAACGATCGGCCGTAATTGGGCTTTCTATTCAGACCAGCTATCTCAGAGGCCCCACCCACCCGCAGCCCATCCACCAACGGCGTCACGACGAAGCCGTGCTGGGAGAATACCAGCATACGATCCAACTCCAACGCATCGACCGGATACGTCATGTTGTACCCCCGCTCGCCGGTCAGTGGAATTCGATCACCCAACCGAGCCGCCAGGGAGTTGGACCAAGGTCCTGCCGCGATCACCACGCTTTGGCCGGTAACGCGTCTTCCCTCGCTGCGGGTAAGTGATACTGAAGATGGTTCCGGCGTAATTCCAATGACTTCGCTGTGTTGAATCTCCAAACCTCTTTTTCTCAGCTGTTCGAGAATATCGAAACAAAAAGTTCGCGGGTTCGAGACGGTTTGCCATTGCGGAGCGAATACTCCCGTGGTGAAGCTTGGAGACAGGTTGGATTGAAATGCGTGTAGCTCTTCTCCTTTGTAGATGGAAAATTCGATGCCGTGTTCACTCCTCAAATCCCAGTTTTCCGAATCATCTCTGAATACGGTCCGGTCTTCGTAGAGATGAAGTGCACCGCACGAGCGAACATGGTGAGAGATCTCCAACCGCTCCACCATCGACCGCATGGCGGTCCGAGACAAATCCATCAAATCGGCTTGAGCCTCTACACTGCGCATCACAGACTGCGGACGACTGGCCGCAAGAAACCTGATCAGCCACGGTAAGGTCCAGGGTAAATCGGTGGGTACGACCGAGAACGCACCGAGGGGATCCACCAACCACTTCAATGCCTTTTTCAACATCCCTGGCGAGGCCAATGGAAGAATATCGGAAACCGCTAGCGCCGCGGCGTTGCCGCCGCTCGCACCCGATGCAACCTCCTCTCGCTCCAGTAGCAATACGGACGAACCGCTATCAATCAACTTTTCCGCGACAGCCAGTCCAATGATACCGCCGACGACGACAACGACGTCATAGTCGGAACTCTCGCGTTGATTGATGGCGCCGCTCATGCTCTCTAGGCTTGCACGTAGCTCGTTTTAACCCGAGTGTAGAAGTCGATCGCGTAGCTTCCCTGTTCGCGTGCACCGTAGCTGGAGTTTTTGGATCCACCAAAAGGTACGTGGTAATCGACGCCGGCAGTCGGCAGGTTGACCATCACCATGCCCGCTTTCGCCCGCCGGCGATAGTCAGCGGCGTATTTCAATGATGTAGTGCAAATTCCAGAGGAGAGCCCATACTCCGTATCGTTGGCGACGGAGAGCGCCTCTTCATAGTCGTTTACGCGGATAACGGTTGCAACCGGCCCGAATACCTCTTCCCTGTTGATTTTCATCGTGTTGTCGGTATCGCTTAACAGGGCGGGAGACATATAGAAGCCGTCACATTCGAGCTTTAGCCGCTTACCACCGCAGAGCAGCAAGGCTCCCTCCTGTTTGGCGATCTCCACGTATCGTAGATCTTTCTCATGCTGCTCCTCACTAATCGCCGGACCCATCTGAGTATCCGGCTCGAGTGCGGGGCCGACTCTCAAGTTGCCGACAACATCGACCATGCGCGCGACAAATTCGTCGTAGATTCCCTCCGTCACAATGAGACGACTGGACGCCGTACACCGTTGACCCGTGGAAAAGTAGGCGCCGTTGACACACGCCGCTACCGCGACCTCAATATCCGCATCGTCGAGAACGACCATGGGATTTTTACCGCCCATCTCCAGCTGTACTTTCTTCAATTGCGGTACACACGCGTTTGCGATCGAACGACCCGTCGCAACGGAGCGGGTAAAGGAGACGGCATCGAGTTGGTGATGGGTAACGAGTTGTGCCCCAATACTGCTCCCCGCGCCATTAACCAGATTAAACACACCATCAGGTAGACCTGAACGCGAAATAATATCCGCCATTGCCCAACTGCTCGCGGGCACCAGTTCGGCCGGCTTAAGTACGACGCTATTGCCGTAACAGAGTGCTGGAGCGGTTTTCCATGCCGGAATCGCCACGGGAAAATTCCACGGTGTGATCAATCCCACGACGCCAACGGCTTCGCGGCTCATCTCCACTTCGACACCTGGACGCACCGAGTCGACTTTTTCTCCCGACGGACGCAGCGCTTCCCCGGCAAAAAACTTGAAAATGTAACCGGCACGCGCCACTTCGCCGATCCCCTCAGCCAGCGTTTTACCCTCCTCGCGCGATAACAGCTCACCCAACTCTTCCTTGCGTTGAAGAATCTCGCTGCCGATGGTATCCAGCACATCGAATCGCTGTTGCGGTGTCGACTGCGACCACTCGCCTACCGCTTCAGCAGCTCCGCCAATTGCGGAGTCGAGCTGCTCGCTTGTCACCGGGTGAGCATAGCCGATGATGTCATCGGTGTTCGACGGGTTGAAGTTGGCGACTGGTTGTGACGACTCGATCCATTCACCATTGATATAACTCTTAAACTCTTGCCTATTCATTCTCTTCTACTACGCTGCCAAATCGATATCTTTGGGTAACTCGGGGCGGGTTTCGATTGCTCGATGGATGGTCGCTTCAACCCGCATGCGTCGATCGCCGTTCAACGGCAATCTTGGCGCGCGTACGCGATCATTGGATGCGATCGCGATTTTCTCCGCGAGCTTGATGTTCTGTACCAGGTAAGTGGAAACATCCAAGTCCAGCAGCGGGCGAAACCAGCGGTAAATCGACAACGCCTCTTCGTATCGGCCGGCTTTCACTAGTCGATAGATGGCAACCGTCTCTTTGGGAAACGCGACGACCAACCCCGCAACCCAACCCACTGCCCCGACACTGAGCGCTTCGAACCCCAAATTGTCCACGCCGGTCAAAACGTTGTATCTATCCCCCAACTTATTGATGATTTCAGTCGTACGCCGGATATCGTCGCAGCTCTCTATAATGGCGACAAAGCGTTCGTCATCCGCCAACTCCTGCATGATCTCCGGCGTTACGTCGACCCTGTAAGCCACACGATTGGAGTAGATCATAATCGGCAGATCCGCCGCTTCTGCGACCGCCCTGAGTGTCGCCACCGTCTCGCGGGGATCGGTGTGATATATCGGGCTGGGTACCACCATGAGACCGTTGGCACCCGCCGCCGCGGCCGCTTCACCCAAACGGCAGGCATCCCGGGTCGCGGCTTCGTTCACCGTCATGAGCACCGGTTTATCACCAGCCGCCTCTATTGCAATCGCCTGAACCTGTAGTTTCTCCTCATGGGTCAGCATCGATCCTTCACCCAATGAGCCGCAGACGATCAAACCGTCACACCCGGATTCGATGAGAAAGCGAAAACAACGCTGCATCTCCGCATGATCCAGGGTATCGTCTTCATCGAATTTGGTTGTTACCGCGGGGAGTACGCCTGTCCACATATGCTATTTCCTTCTTTCTAAGATGAACCGTTAGCTAACATCAGACCCAACGGCAAAAACTAACGAACGTTGGCCAAAAATCTTTTCGTGTGTTCTCTTTAGGGGCTTTCCAAAAATCTGCTCAGGGGGACCAATTTCCTCCATCACGCCGTCATGGAAATACGCCACCGTATCCGAAACGTCTCGAGCAAACCCCATTTCATGGGTGACGCAAATCATCGTCATCCCCTCTTCGGCCAACAGTCGCATGGTATCCAACACTTCGCCCACAAGCTCCGGGTCCAGCGCCGAAGTCGCTTCGTCAAACAACATGTAACGGGGCTCCATTGCCAACGCTCTCGCGATAGCCAGGCGCTGCTGCTGACCTCCGGATAGCGCGGAGGGATAGACATTCAGTTCGTCATCCAAACCGACATGTACGAGCTGCCTTTCTGCGATCTCCTGCGCTTCCTGCTTCGGTTTTCCTTTGACAATCCGAGGAGCCAACGCGACGTTCTCCAACGCTGTCAAATGGGGAAAGGAGTTCCACTGCTGGAATACCATTCCCAGGTTCTGGCGCAGCCTGTTGAGATCGACGCCTTTTTCATGCACGGCCACGCCGTCGACTACCACCGATCCCTCTTCAATGCTCTCCAACCCGTTGATGCAGTAAAGAAGAGTCGATTTTCCCGATCCTGAGGCGCCTATGATGCTCAATACCTCGCCGCGCTCCACGTTCAGATCGATTCCCTTCAGAACATGCAGGTCGCTGAAGTATTTGTGGAGGCCCTTTATCTCAATCATGAATTCCACCTGTGTTCCAGTTTTCTACTGTACTTCGAGATTGGGTAAGAGAGCGCAAAATAGAAGAACCCGGCCATCGCTAGAACAGCGAAAGGCTTCTGCGTTCGGGTAATAAGGATTTGTGACGCTCGAAGCAGCTCAACGTAACCTAGTACGGAAACCAATGCGCTGTCTTTCAGAACTCCCAATGCAATCCCTACCCACGAGGGGAAAACGGCGCGTAGTCCAATGGGCCATACGACAAATCGTAGATCCTGCCAGTAACTCATTCCCAATGATCGGGAAGCGCGTCGCATCGGTTCACCCACCGCCTCGATTCCTGCTCTTGCCACTTGAGCGACTAATGCGCAAGTGTACATACACAACACCAACGTTCCCGAGACGAAAGGATCCAGATCAAAACCAACAATGGGGAAAAAATTGTAGAACAGTACGAGCTGAATGATGAGAGGCACACTCCGGAACACGTCCAGTACCGCGCCCAACGTAAATCGAGCCACCCGCCCCAAGGCGTGCAGCAACCAACCGGATATCAACCCCAACGATGTGCCGATGCCCACCGAGATCACTGAAATCAAAAGCGTGCGGCCGGCGGCTTCGGTGAGAAACCACAGATCGGAAGGTTGCAGGTCGGAAAAAATTGATACGCCGGAATCTATCGCTCTATCTTCAATATTGAAAGAGTCGCTTCGATAAGAGGCGGGAACCGCCCAGTATCAGCTTGACAATGGCGTAGTAGATTACCGCCGTAAGTGCAAAGTACTCGAATATGCGATAGGTCTTGGAGGCAAAAAACTGCGTTTCGCCGGACAATTCCCTAAACCCGACCAACATTCCCAACGAACTCATGAGTACGGCCCACACCATTTGATTAGTCATCGGAAGGTAAACCATGCGGAGTACCTGCGGGATGATGATGCGGGTATAGGTTTGGAAAGCGGTCATGCCCAACGATCGCGCCGCTCGCGCCTGCGTTCCAGGTATCGAGAGAAAGCCGCCACGAAAATTCTCTGCAAGATAACCCGCGTTATTGAATGAGAGACCCGCAAGCACGATGAAATAGGGCGTTAGATGAATGCCAAAAGCACCCAATCCGAAGCCGAAGAAAAAGAGCTGAAAAAGCGCCGGTGTGTTGCGCGCAAGCTCTATCCATCCAGCGGCGAACCAACGAAGCGGAGTGGGACCCGACAGTCGGGACCGCCAGGCAGAGCCCGAGAAGAATGCCCACCACCATCGATAAAACGGCAACTTCCAGGGTTACCAGCCCCGCCTCGAGTAACTGCGGTAGCTGCCGGAAAACCGGGCGCCAATGAAACGTATAGTCCACTCTGCCAATCCCCTACCCTCCAATTGCGGTCATACACCGCAATTGGAGGTCACGCAGGACTCGTTTATATCGATCAGTAGTAGACGCCAGGGATGCGAAGCTCGGGTGCACTCCCTCCGACATATTTCTCCCACAACTCGTGGTAACGTCCGGTGCGCACTTGGTGAGTGACAAAGAGATTCAGATAGTTCAACCACGTCGTATCTTTTCTCGGACCTACCACGGAAGTGTAATCGGTTGTCCAGGGCATTCTGGGGCCGGCTATCACGTTGTTGTACTTCTCCGTGACCGGTTTGATAGCGGTGTTGGTTGTGATTCCCACGTCCGCCTTACCTTGAGCAACGGCCAGAAACACTTCGTTTTCGCTCTGATACCCCTGATAGAGTTTTTCCGTTCCCCACTTCTTCGCATACTTGAGAAACTCCTGTTCCGGCACCGTTCCGAGCGCGACTGCCACCCGTTTGCCCCTGAGGTCTTCGAACTTTTTCACACCGGTATCTCTACCGACAATGGCCTGCGCGTAGTAGATCGCGTAAGGAATGGTAAATCCGACCGTTTTTGCGCGCGCCAGCGAATCGGAGGTAGCACCGAACACCACGTCCGCCCTGTTAGTCACGATAACGGGAAGTCGTTCGGCCCAAGTCACGGGGACGATCTTGTGGTCCACTTCCAACGCTTTCGCCAGATCTTTGCAGTACTCAACATCAAACCCGGCGGGTTGATTGTTGGCGTCTCGAAAACCGATGGGGGGAAAATCCAGAACCACCCCACACCGCAGTTTGCCCTTAGTAATCACGTCGTCGAGCTTGTCTGCGCTGGCCGTTGAAAGGCTGAGTCCAAGCATCACGCAACACGCCACACCTACCTGTTTTAAGATCTGCCTCATCGTCTCCTCCTGGTCTGTAACTTATTGAATATATTCTAGTTATGGAGTTTCACTCGACACTGCTCATGTCGATGGGGAAAATATAGCCTAAATTGGATCTAATATTCAATATATTTTATTCTTTGGTATTCCTAAGAAGTTGTGTGGTGATGTAACCTATTCATCTTTAGAGAGTTATTCGATTGTCAGGAATCTTGCCCTTGTATGAGAAGTTAGAGTCTCGCGCCGTCGATCTAGGCCAAACCGCGTCTGCATCCGACGTCATCTATGTCGCGTTACGCGACGAAATCATCAGCGGAAACCTACAGGCCGGCGAATCCATTCGGCAGGAGTATGTGGCGCAGCTGTTCAACGTCAGCCGCATCCCGGTCCGTGAGGCATTGAAGCGTTTGGAAGCTCAAGGCTTGGTGACCAATATGCGCTACAAAGGCGCCGTGGTCTCTTCGCTCTCCACCGAGGAGATTTCCGAGATCTACGAGATACGCGCCAATCTCGAACCCTTGGTCATCAAGCGCTCGGTTGAGAACATGTCACCCGACACGCTCCGCGAAGCGACGCATTTCTGCGAATCGTTTAGCGCGGAAAAGGATCCGGCGAAATGGGGCATGTGGAACCGGCAATTCCACGAGGCGCTCTATCGGGATGCGCAACGCCCCTATCATCTGAAACTAATCGATGAAGCCATCGATCGCGTGGATTCTTACATCCGCGCACAATTGGTTCTTACCAACGGTATGGAGCGCGCGCGAAAAGAGCACTCCGACATTCTTAATGCGTGTGTCCAGGGCGATGGCGATTTAGCCGCAGAAAAGACGCGACAACACATTTTGGGCACCTACGAAATGTTGATGACCTATTTGGCTGAGCGTCAACACAGGGAAGATACTTAGCGTTTACGCTGAGTTCGCTCGCTCTCTTCCTCTTCCCTCAATACAGCCCAACAGCCTTTTACCCCCTGCGCGAAAGTCCGGATCAGCTATCCTAATTCCAGGATTTCGTTTAAGCGATAACGTTGGTTCACCGATAATACTAGAAGGAGAAGTAGACGAGGAGCAGGTAGCATGAAGACCCCCACCGACCCAGCGCGAATTAAGCTCCTGCAGTCCATGCCCATCTCTGGCGGAATAAGCGAGGACGCGCTCGTGCATTTGATGGGTATCGCTGCCGTTGAAACGCTGCCCCCTAACGAGTACTACTACCACGAGGGAGACCCGGCCGATTACCTCCTGGTGTTGGAGACAGGCAAGGCCTCGATGTTTAAAACCCACAATAGCCGGGAGTATCCACTCAGGGTCTTGGAACGTGGGGACTGTTTCGGCGAAGTGGCACTGATCGATCTGAATCCACGCAACACCTCGGTCAGAACACTGGAACCTTGTGGCGCCATCAGGCTTTCAGCAGACGATCTTTTCAGCCTCTATCAAAGAGACCTCGAGCAATTCACGATTATTTACATGAGCATGGCACGCGAGCTCTGCCGTCGATTGCGGGATGCCGACCAACGTTTGTTTCAAGTCGACCTCTCCAGTTAGGAGTTCTCGTCAGCGTTTTTCCACTTCGTTAGACACTCCCCTCGTTCCACTCTACTATTGGCTTCAGTGAAATCAGTCAACACTGTCGTTAACCCATGCACTTTGATATCGAATCCCTGAAAGAACTGATTATCGATAGCGCTGAGCTGGAAATACTCCCTCTCTATCAGCAAACCGAAGGCAGCACCAAGTCAGACGGCTCCGTGATCACAGCGGCAGACATCGCGCTTCAGCGACGCGTCAGCTCATCGCTTGCCAGACGCTATCCTGACATGCCTTTTCTCGGCGAGGAGATGACCCAGGAAGATCAGCAGACTCTACTGAACGACTCCAGCGAGGGTTTTTGGTGCCTAGACCCCCTGGACGGCACCGCCAACTTCGTCGCCGGCATGCCCTGCTTCGCTGTCTCTCTCGCCTATATCCAGCAGGGACAAACCAAACTGGGGATCATCTATGACCCCATTCGGCAGGAGTATTTTTCCGCCCGGTCTGGACAGGGCGCATGGCTGAACGACAGGCCGCTGCAACTCAATGCACGGGCTGATCAACTCGCCGACTGCGTCGCCATGGTGGATCTGAAACGACTGCCCCCTGCCCTCGCCAGCCATCTGGCGACCCAGCCGCCCTACCGCTCCCAGCGCAACATCGGTAGCGTCGCCCTGGAGTGGTGCTGGTTGGCCGCGGGCCGGGTTCAACTCTATCTGCACGGAGGACAGCGGCTTTGGGATTACGCTACGGGTCGGCTGATATTCGCCGAAGCGGGAGGAATCTACGGTCTGACCGACGGTATCGAGCGAGGCACCACCTATACACAGGACCTCCGCCCCAAGGTAGCCAGGGCCGCGCTTAACCAAGAATTGTTCGACAACTGGGGCGAATGGATAGAAAAATATTACCGCCACCACGGACATCATTCGTAAATTGTGTTTACACTTCTTTTAAAGCTTAATCTTACCTTTAACAACTCGTTGCAATGGAGCAAACCATGCTTTCCACCACCCGATTCGCCGCGTTCTGCCTGTTCGTCGTCTTTGCTGCTCAGCCCGCCTGGGCGGAGAACATCTATGTCTGTCCCGATATCTCCAAAGCGGTAAAAGTCGGCAGTTGCCCCTCCGAAGAGGAGCTGCAGCGCATGTACCACTCGACATGCGGATCAAGAGATCTCGAGAACGAAAATCCGCATGCCAAGGGACTCTGCAGAAAGTACAGTGTCTTTAAGAAGGCCAAGAACACCGCGCTGTGGGAATCCAGTGACGGCGAGTACGTAGGGTATCTCTCCTGTGATTCGACGGAAGATCAAATCAAGGCGGGCAAACTGACCAAACTGAGTATCGGCCAGAAACGCGTTTGGGACCGCGTGATATGCACCTATGACAGTGGCTCCAATCTCGTCCTGCGCACCCGTGAAACCTGCAGCGTACCCGGTGCAAAACCCATGGGCAGCTTAATGAGCCGCATCTGCGGAGCGAGTGATGCCGATTGCAAAGCAATATGTCAGTAAAAACTCTATCCTGAATTACACTCAATAGAAGGAGGCCGACACCCTATTACAAGAACTCGACATGGAGGCTCGTCCACATGAAGAAAAAACCACGCGGCAAGAAGAAAAAGCTCACGCTAGTCGAGGCTAAACGACGCGACCTGGAAACGGCATCGCAAACCGATAAAGGCGAGTTCCGTCGCTTCTCGTTCGGCGAGCTGTCGATGGCCATGGGCCAGCAGCGTGGCGACTTGGACGACGATTTGGTCTTCGAGGCAGAAGAGCAAGATCGCAAAGCGCCGCAACAGCCCAGGCGCGCGCCGGAAGAGGCGATCTGTCCCTGTGTGCTGATCCTAGTCATTGCAAAAACGCCGAGTCAGGATGGAGAGCGTAGCAAATCTCACTACGCACGAGGGGCCTCGCGCAAGCGCCGTTTAGAGTTCTATCGCAAAATCCAGTCGGCGCTGGATCTGCTCAGAGATGCCGGTGCCTTCGACAACGCCTGCATTACAACGTACTTCGATCTGGATCTCTCGGCGCGACGTTATCACCGCTATTTCCCAACCAACCACGCCGGGCAGCGAATGGGGTACCTCGATGCGACGCGCCTGCACGATCTCTCCGCGTTGATCTGTCGCGATCTAGGCAGCCTCGGCACCGACCGTTGCCTCACCGTCGTACTTGGGGTTGGGCTCGCTATCCCAGGGGCAATTGGGGGCCCTTCGGGGCGGACGCCCACGAATGCAACGCCCGTCCCCGGATCGAATCCTCCGGTCTGGGATATGGACACTCTCAACATCTCCTATCTGATCGATACTGCGCCGGCGTACAAAATAGCCCATGAAATTGCGCACCAGAGCGGACTCACGCACGCAAGCGACAACCACATTCATCCCGATGGTGACGGGTTGCCCTCGGGAAGCGTGGTCCCGCCCGCACTGCAACGTCCATCGAGCGACCTGCTTGCACGACGACCGGATGAGGATGCGACGCTTCAACCACAGGACGCAGCACGCATGCGCGCCTACCTCCGAACCAGCAAGTGCTGCGATTTGACGGAGTCAGACGGTAGTTCGGTGCGGTAGAGCGAGAAGTTAGGTACTGACTGAACCGCGTGGCCTGCATGTCCCTTGCGTAGCGGATTAATTCGCAGGCTGTACACCCTCTAGCGTTTCTCTTCTTTCCCCGCGTTGATTGAAGAGTATGGGCGTTGCCAGATCGATATCGTGCTCGACCGAATACTGATAAGCCAGTTCCGTGATGCGGTATCGGGTAGCGAAGAGACAGTTGCGGATAGTTCTTGTCGTGCGCGTGTTGGGTAGGGGGTTAAGGTAATAGTAAAGCGCGTATTCCAGAGAAAAGTCACCCGTCTTCACCAAAGTCCATTCGAAAGGGATGTTTTCATTGATAGCGGCAGACTGGTGTTCAATAGCTGCTTGGTTAACGGCTTTGAACATCCCGTCGACCTTTGCTTTCAGTTCACGGACGTGCACTCGCCTCTGATCGGGATCATCCTCGGTTATCTCAGGGTAGCCTATGTTAAACACTATTTGCTCTCGGAGCCCTTCCGGCGATGCGCGCTTACTGAGGTTCTCGATGTGCGCATCCGACAATCGACTGTTACGAATCAACGAACGATGATTGTTTTCGAGATCGAGCAATATCGTATAGACGAAAGTCACCTTAAAAATGATGTAGTACGCGTCGTTGCCTTTCATCCTGATGGTATCGCCGTCATCGAGCATATTCGAACTTAGTATCACCATCCCATGGTAGAGATCCGGAGCCCAAATAGCGTTGGTTAAAGCAAGGAAAGCAAACGCGAACCCGAACAGACCCGTCGCCTCTAGCATACTGTCAAAATGCCAAATCTTGATCAGCGCATAGAGTGTGAGCAGAATCAGCACTATCACTACAACAATATCGACCAGTCGACTATTGTAGCTTTCCAGATGGACAGTTTTTTCATCGATAATTCTAGTTTTCCCGAACCGCATACGTGAAACAAAAGAGAGAGCGTTATAAATCAGCAGTGCGGTGTATATCGCAACAACAGAGACACCAATACGAATGAGGAAATTCTCATACGTCGGAAACGCACGCACGAAAAGAAGGTCCGCCGCGTGCGTGAGGAAGAAAGACAATATTCAGAAGTCGAAAAAGCGTCAGTTGAAACTCGACTTCACGCTCCTGATTGAGCCATCTCACTAAAAGTTTGGCAAGAAGAAACATTGCGATATTGGCGACAAATACCGCGACGTGTATCGCAACTTGACTGTCTGAGAAATCACCACCCAGAAACGTCATACCAAGCATTCTCCATGCATAGTGTTTACTCTTTGCTAGTGCGTAGACGCATCCGTTCTACAGTGCGCCAACCGACATAGGTGTTCGGGATTGGTAGCGAATGATTGGGTCTAGAAAGCGCTTACAGTACGACGCACTTTAGATCCTCCGCGCCATGAACGTTATAGTTCCAACGTCTCCTTGAATCCGAATCCACGACTGTTGTCGATAAAAGTGATCGTCGAAGGTCGAAAAGCGTATACAGAAGCGGCACAGAGATGACGAGCCAATTCACCGCGACCGAATGCCTTTAGAAAAGGATATCGGCCTTTCAACAGGTCGAATGCCCTCTTCTCTTCGTCTCTCGCTGCGACCTTCCCAGCGCTTCCTCTCATTTGCAGCCCTTGAATCTGCTTAAAATCATCATAGTGGCCAGCGACGGTAACGGACACTTCGGCAGCCGGTTCGATATGACAGGAGTGACGCACCTTGGGATCGGACAACCAAAAGAGTGTGAACTCCTCTCTCGCGTACATGAGCGACACGGCATGGGGCCCTTGGCTATCCACGGTCGCCAGCGTCATCACTGTATGACGATCCAAATAACGTACTATTTTTTCCACCAATTCTTTTTCGTTAGTCGCCATAGACAGATTGTTGGTGCTTCTATAAATCCGGATACCTTACCCTTATCAAGCTAAATTGACACAGATCTCCCGGTCTCTCAATACTTCTGCCTATCTAGGGCATAAAAAACGGGGGCCATAGGCCCCCGTCTCTACGAACAGTTGACTCTACTGCTATCCCATCTTTCCTCCATCATCGCGTGTAATCGCCACGATGGAAGATCGCGGTACCGAATCGCCACCGCCCGGGAAGTGGCTATCGCCCTTCTCGCCCGGATGCTGGATCCCCACAAAAAGCGTACGACGGTCAGCGGACCACGTGATACCGGTCACTTCGCACTCTTTCGGCCCTACCAGGAACCGTTTGATCTCGCCCGTCTCCGGATCGCCCACCAGCATCTGTATTGTTACCCATACCGGCAAAGTCGCCTTTGTTAGAGTACTTTCCATCGGTCTGAACACACATCAATCCGTTGCTATCGAACGCCAGACCGTCGGGCGAGTTAAACATATTCTCAGCGGTCACGTTATTGGAGCCCCTACGGTTGTCCCGGTGTACCGTCGGACTACCGGCGAGTACGAACAGGTCCCAGCCAAAACTGCTGGACATATGATCGGCGTCGTCGGGTACCCAGCGAACGATCTGACCAAATTTGTTACCTTTACGCGGGTTGGGGCCGCCCACTGGCGTTGCATCGCCACCTGCGTTGGGCTTCTTGCCACGATTCTTGTTGTTGGTCAGACAGCAGTACGCCTCCACCTTCTTAGGGTTGGCTGCGACCCACTCCGGGCGATCCATCGTGGTCGCACCCACTGCAGAGGCGGCCTGCCGGGTATGGATACAAACCTCAGCTTGCGATTTCATGCCCGTGGTCGTGGGGTTCAACTCTAACCACTCGCCCCGGCCGTTGTCGTGAAACTTAGCGACGAAGAGTTTGCCTTGTTCCAAAAGATCGCTGTTATCTCCTCCCGCGGTCATGGGGTTGGCACTCACGAACTTGTAGAGAAACTCGCCCCTTTCGTCGTCGCCCATATAGACCACTACGTGACCGTTACTAGCCACCACGATCTCTGCGTTTTCGTGCTTGAAACGACCCAATGCCGTGCGTTTCTTCGGTGTTGAATCGGGATTCGACGGATCGATCTCAACGATATAGCCCGCTCGATTCGGCTCGTGGGGATGTTTGGAGATGTCGAAACGTTCGTCATCGGTAGCCCAGGCGTATCCCCAATCGTTATGTCGAATACCGTAGCGCTGCAGCGCTTCAGGGATAGCGAACGCTTTGTCGGAACTGGAGAAGTAGCCAATGAAGTTCTCCTCACGGGTCAGGTAGGTGCCCCAGGGTGTGCGTCCGTTACCACAATTGTTCCATGTACCCAATGATTGCGTCCCTAATGGATCTGCCTTCGTCTTCATCAGATCGTGGCCTGCCGCGGGGCCGGTGATCTCCATGGGGCTATCGGCAGTGATACGGCGGTTATATTCACTGTCCTTTACGATGGACCACTTCCCATTCCTCTGCTCGATCTCGAAAATCGAAACGCCGTGACCCGCCTTGCCCTTGCGCACATCGTCCGCACTCTCCGGTAAACCGCCTTCGCGGTTTCCGTAGATAATCCTACGGTTCACGTACTCGTTATTCTGCGCCATGATACTGCGGCCATTGTGGCTGAATACCGCCATGCCATCGGTATTGTCACCCATGGCCAACGCCTGACTGGCGGCGGTGCCGCGTGTCGTGTGATCGAATTCGGCGCCCTTGGACCACAGCGGATCGCCCCAACTTCCAACGACATGCCAGCTATACCCCTTGGGCACCGTAACGGTATCCAGACCGTTTGCAGCGACCGGGTCGAAAGCCAAGCGACTCACTGGCGATGTCAGTGCAGCCACCGCCGGACCACCCAGCACAAACGCCGCAATTCCCGCAACCAAGCCACCGAGAAAGCGGCGACGAGAGATAGCGTTTTCCGCTAAACACTCAAACTCTGTTTTTCCTGGACGAGGAAAATGAACCTCGTCAAACTCATCAAGCGGGTAATCCGTAATGTTCGTGCGACTATTAGGCATTTGCCCCTCCATTGTGTCTCGGTTCAGGTCTGGAGGTATTGTTGTATGTGGATGTTTCGATAATGTGACGTCAGATTAGGCACCAATCTACCAAAATTGAGTTGCCACCTGCTTGACGATCAGCACAGTCGTTTATCCACTCAATTGCGACGGAACCAACCCGCTGAAACATCTATGACATGGTAATTCCTTCCCCGGCAGCCTTTCCTATTCCGCTTGCGTTCAACTCCCTACACAGCGCTATCGAATCATTCCCCCCGAACTGTTCAACAATTGCACGAGCCCCTCGGCGGTCATGGGTCTGTGAAAAAAATAGCCTTGATAGCGTTCACAATCGCACTGCCTCAAGTAGTCCAACTGACTATTGGTTTCGACACCTTCCGCCACCACCTCCAAGCTCAAATGCCGAGCCATGGAACAGATCGTTTCTACGATAGCGGCGTCGTCGGTATCACCCGGTAAATCCCTAACGAACGATTTGTCGATCTTCAGAATGTCGATGGGCAATTCTCGCAAATAGGCCAGTGAAGAGTAGCCAGTACCGAAATCGTTCAGTGCCAAGCGTATCCCCAACGACTTAATACCGTGCATCGTTCGAACCACCTCCTTGATATTTTCCATCATGACCGATTCCGTGATCTCCAGCGTCAGCCGGCTTCCAGGCACACCGGACTCATCGAGAAACAGTGAAAGTTTCTCGAGAAACTCAGGTTGACGAAACTGATGCGCGCTAATATTGACAGCTATTTGATACAAGCGGTTTCCACACCTCGCCTCGTCGAAGCGATTGATGTGTTTACATACCGTTCGCAATACCGTATCGCCTATGCCCAGAATATGTCCGGTCTCCTCTGCGATACCTATGAACAGATTGGGCGTCAGCAGTCCCCGGGATGGATGTTCCCAACGCACCAGCGCCTCGGCACCACGTATCCGCGCACGAGAATCGACAACAGGTTGATAGTGGACGCGAAATTCCTCTTCTTTTAGCGCATTTCGTAACTCACCGCTCAAATTGAGCCGCTGCTCGACATCGGTCTGCATGGTGTGTCGAAAAAACCTTACCGTGTCCCGCTCCTCGCGTTTCGCGCTATACATTGCGGTATCAGCTTGTCTGAGCAAAGCATCCGCATTCACACCATCCTGGGGAAACAGCGAAACACCAATGCTGCAGGTCAGGTGATAGGAGTGATCCTGCAGGTAAAATGTCTCCGCTAACGCGATCCGTATTTTATCGGCAACGATGGCAATCTCGTTGCTAACAACCTTTCTGTTACCCTCAAGTTTAGGAAGCAATACCACAAACTCATCGCCTCCCAAACGAGCCACGGTATCCTCCTCGCGCAGATTCTCCACTAACCTCTTGGCGACCTGTTTCAGCAGATCATCTCCCACAGCATGTCCACGGGCATCGTTGAGTGTTTTAAACCGGTTCAGATCGATGAACAGAAGTGCGCCAAAATACGTTCCGCGTCTCGCGCAACTATTTGCTTGAGCTATGCGATCAATCAGCAACCGACGATTAGGTAGCTCCGTCAGAGGATCGTTGAACGCCAAATATTGAACCTTTTGCTCTGCATAGACGCGCAAAATACCCAGACTCAATACGTCCGCTGCCCTTTGGAGAAGACGCCTTTCAGGATCTTCACTGACGTGTCCCGGCGGTTGGTAAAGCATGAGCACACCCAGTATCTGATTACCGCTTTGGATGGGCACGATGTAGTGCCCGTGAGGTATCATTCCTTCAAACTGAATTTCATGACGATCATCCACATCGGTCACGTGCATAAACTGGCGCGTGGAAGCAACACGACCGCACAGACATTGTCCAAATTCCACCTTCGCGCACAAGGTGTGTAGGGGTGCTTCAATCTGGTGAGAGGCTTCGAGTTTCAATACCGGTCGATCACCGTCCTCACTGACCAGGAATACTCCCCCTCTTGGCTCCGCGGCCAACCAGGGAATCTGTTGCAGCAAAATCGTTAGACTATGCTGCAGGTACTCCTTCATGGGCATTTGTTCCAGCGAAAGTCGTGCAAGCGCTCCCAACACCCGCTCTTCCATCGCTGTTCTCTCGATAACCAAGCGCTGTTTCTGCTGCTCCGATATGTCGGAAAAAGCACCGATATAGTAAGTTACACTACCTTTCTCATCGTAAAGGGCCGATATTCTCAACCACTCCAGAAATGTCTCGCCATTCTTTCTTCGATTCCAAATCTCCCCTTCCCAGTACCCGGAGGAATCCAGTGATTGCCAAAGGGAACGATAAAACTCGCTACTCTGCCGCCCGGATTGCAAAATACGGGGTGTGTTCCCCTCAACATCCACGGCTTCATACCCGGTTATCCGCGTAAACGCATCGTTGACCCGAAGAATGCGCGACGCCGAATCGGTGATCATAATCCCGTCCTGCATGTCGAATACTTTGGATGCCAACCTCAGTTCGGTATAGGCGGTTTCCCGTTTAGTCACATCGGTATAGGTGGTAACGAATCCGATACCCCGGACGGGGTGACCGGATATTTCCACAGTGGTACCGTTAGGCCTACGTCGCATGAAACGATGAGGCTCCATGCGCCTCGCTTTCTCCACCCGTTCACGAACCATAACCTCGGGATCCCCATCCCCGTACTCACCGCGTTGAGCGTTGTAACGAAACAGGTCCTCCAGCGCAGTACCCGGCTGCGTAAGATGTTCAGGTAAACCGAGCAACGACATGGCACGCGAATTCATGACCTGGAGCCGAAGGTTTTCATCAATCAACGAAATGCCTTGATCGACGCTCTCAAGCGTAATTTTCATTAAAGTAGCCTGTTTTTGTAGTGTTTGGTCTGGTCGCGTTTTTTTGACGCCACACGGAGCGTCTTGTTTGGGATCCGTTTTGGTAGGCGTAATACGTCGATCGAGTTTGTGTTGCCGCGTAACATCTCGATAGAAAAAGACAAAGCCACCCGCAGGTAGTTTTTGCCCCTCAATTTCCAGCACAGTACCGTTCGGCAAAGTGCGCTCCAGATAGTGCGTTTGTAATCGACGTACCAATCGGATTCTTTCTGTAATGTGCGTGTCCGTGCTCTCCTTTACGTATTCGGCGCGCAGTAAGTGTAGCAAAGGTGTTCCGGTACGACACGATGACTCCGGCACTTCTAGAAGCTCTCGATAGGCCTTTGTGCTAAATACGAGTTTGAGCTCACGATCGAAGATGAGTACCGCTAGCGCTGTGCGATTCAGCGCATCGCAAAGCTGTCGTTTAACCGCGGAGGCAAATTCATCCGAATACATCTGATCCGCTGCCTCCGCACGGCGAACGAGTAGTAGCCCCATTTCCGTAGTTAGGTTCTATCCATAAGACAAGCAAACCGAACGGTTGAGATAGACCCTGATGGTATCCAGCTACTTCCACTGCATTCATCCTTGCATTGACTTGCCCATAGATCCTTCAAACCTGTCCATCCTTAGCGAGTATTCCCTCGAGAGGATTAGACCACCTCCAACGGAACTCTGAAGGTTCTCGTCTTGGGGGCTACAGCGAACGCGCTACTACGACTCACTCCACTTCCTCCAGAACATACCCCTTTTCGCCATGCGCCGATAAATGCACGATACTCGCGATGCGGCCACGAGTGTGCTTGTTGTTGTCGAGTTGCACGATGAGTTCGACAGCGTTGGTTATCAAACTCATGGGAACAGCAGGTATTACCTCGCCGATAAGATCGTTCAGCCTGGATACGACGGCCTCTGCGCTATTCGCATGAATAGTGGAAATTCCGCCGGGATGCCCCGTGTTCCAGGCCTTGAGAAGATCCAATGCCGCACCGTCGCGCACTTCACCGATAATGATGCGATCCGGACGCATGCGCAGGCAGCTGCGTACCAGGTCTCGCATCGTGACCTGCTCGGTAGTACGCAATACCACTTGGTCAGATATGTCCGTGTGTAGCTCAGGAACATCCTCAAGAATGAACACCCTGTCCTCTCGCGATTTCAACACTCTCAGCAACGCACCCGCCAAGGTCGTCTTCCCGGTACTCGTACCGCCGCCGATGAGTATGTTTTGGCGGTTCAGAACAGCCTGACGCAGGACCTCAGCCTGCTTTGAACTCATAAGCTCTTTGTCGATATAGTCATCGAGCTCCACGCATCGATTGCCGTGTTTGCGAATGGCGAACACTGGCTCTTCCGACACCGGCGGCAACCATCCCTGGAACCGCGCATGGTTGCCAGGCAGCAATCCCGCTACCTCCGGTTGCTCTTCGTTCACGCTAATACCATTGAACGATGCTACGATCTTAATGACGTTGACGATCTGCTCGGGAGTGATTCGCACACCAGTGTATTGCTTGTGATCGACCAGCGATTCCACCCAGACTCCACCGCCCGGGTTAACCATGATTTCGACGACATCCGGGTCGGAGAGATACTCGACCAACGTATTGCCAAGCGCCTGTTCGAACAGATCGATACGCCTCAAGGTATGTGCCGAGACCGTCATAGTGGAATCGCTCTGTGCTTGAGTCCTGTCTTTGGAATCGGACCGAAATAGCGCCCATCCCACGAACGCCAGTGGTGCTTACTGATCAACAAGACCTGGTCATTCGCCAAGTGTTTGCAGAAATCGACAACCGTCACCGTCGGGTCGCTCTCGCGCCTCACGACGGGACTGCCGTCCACAAAGAGCATGTCATCCCTGATACAGACATGTTGACCGGCCATTGCCAGTACCGGTTTGAGTACCAACATATCCCGTTCCCGCTTTTTGTCCGTCTCCCCCGTCCGTCGCGTCATTTCAACGTCTCGCAGAACCTCCGACATGTGAAACGCCACGATATCTCCCGGTGCGATCCGTCCGACTGGTGTCAGTAAATACCAGCCACGCGGCATACTACTCGACCCTTGCCACGTCAAACCCCACCCAGCGGCTACCAGCGCACAACATAAAACCGCGATCGCTATACAAACACCCAGCCCCCACAGAAGAGGCCTCACCGGCGGCTCACTCTCTTTAAAACCATAACCGTGCTCGATACTCACGAACTGTTCTCCAATAGCCTGCCACTGTTCACTACTGCCAGGGCCCTCAGACGATGACGAGTGCCCGGTAGAAATCAACGGCGACACATCGTTCTCTTCATCCTCGTCTCGACCTGCGGCAATACGGATGTTTTCCAATCGATGGGCGCGTTCGTCAGCCACTTTTTGCGCCTCCCGTACAGCCTCCACCAAAGAATCGATGCGCTCCTGGGTATCGCTCGATCCCAGGCTGATAACGGTTGGCCCATGCGCTGACCAATACGGTTGTTGGAGTTGGGGCTTTTGCTTTCGATTCTCGGATAAAGAGTGATGTTGCAGAGTCGCGCCGGCGGGTGCTGGGTTGAGACTGTCGCCACGATGCTCCCCGTATCCGTAGGGAGCGCTCGCCACATCGCGATTCGACAAAACAGGCAATACGGTTTGCCCGTCATGCGAACTCATCGCAGTGGTTGTCGGATGGCCAGTGGTTTCCTGCGAACGAGCGCCGGAAGCGAGCGAAGCAGGTGTCGCAATCATCGCGCCCGGCAAGGTGCTGGCCGCCGCCCGCAAGTTCGTCACCGCCTCACCCCTGGTCGATATCAGCTCGGGAGCATCGCGCCAAACCGGAGCATTCTCCCGGGTATGACTCCCGGAAGCTTCACCTCTACGCGCGCCGATGTGTCCCACCATCCCCGCAAGAGCCTTAGGAAAGGCAAAGCTTAAAATGGTAAAGGTCAACGAGATGAAATACGGTCCCAACCACCTCTCCAGCGTTACCTGTTGTTTGAGCGATGCGACATCGATGTGGCTCCATGAGGTCTGCAGTGCAGCTACTACCAGGATCAGTCCAAGTGCACGCAGAGCGATGGAGAGCATCTGCCGTAACGGCGTATTGAGAAAATCGCGGGCGGGTGAATAGATACCGAGTGGAATAAGAATCAGTGATACGAGCGCCACGCCATAAAACATCACACTGACACAAACCAACTGAATGGTAATCAACGCGAAGTTGAAGATCAGTCCCACACCCAGCATACCTTCCATGGTGAACAGTTTCGGCCAGGCTCGCTGCCCGTTGTGGTAGAGCAGTACCGTTCCTGCGTCGTGGCCTTGACGCAAAATGACGCCGGGTTCAAAACGAAACGCCTCCACTATCGGTGTCTCGAGTTCGAACTCACTCCCCTGCAGCACGGTACTCGCGAGCCAATCAAAACCCGCCAGAAACTGTTCGATGACGATACTGAAATTTGTCACGAGAAATACGATGGCTCCAACCAACAAAACCTTGGTCAGCGAGTGATACAGCGAGACATCGCGCGAAAGCGCCCACGCGATACCGAGGAAGACACACTCGATAACCAGAAACACGCCCACTAAATAGATGGAGAACGACTGCAGTTGCGTAAAGCCCTGCTCGAACAGCGTGATGAACTGGTGATAAACCTCGGTGATCGAGTCACCGGGAATACCCGCGAGCTGGCTCATAACATCTCCCTGCCCTCGCGAATCTCGAAGCGGTCGACGAACAGACCCAGGGGATTTTCGAGAAGCTGCTCGGGACTGGTGGGCGATGCCTCATAAACCAGAAACAGACCGGTCAGTTCGAGCTTACCCAATGGTTTACCCACCGCTGTGTAGCTCTCCTGCGTCCACTGTACCTGGTAGCTGTTACCGCCCAGATGTATCGTGTTGTTGATAGCAACGCTGACTCGCTTACTGCCGAACTGGTCGAACGGTCGATGCTGGCGTATGTAGTCCGTCAACTGTTTCGCGCCCGATTCGGTAACGTAGTGGTAGAGCGATTCCCATTCGCTACGCATCAACACGGGATCCATCGGCACGGAAGTGAGCACTGTGGCAAAGCGTTCGACGAACGATCGTACCTGGGCGGGTGCCGGTTTCTTAAACTGCTTGACCGGTGCGACCGCCTTCACTTCGCCCGTGGCGGTCACCTCCACCACGTAGGGACGTACCTCGGCACGGTCTATCAGCAACAACACCACCAGCAGCAACAGCACGTTCGATAAAGCCATCACCAGGCTCGCCGCACGCCAGTTTCTGGCTTGTGCCCAGGCGGTACCCAACCTCTCGTCCCACACTTGCGCCGCCTTCTGGTAGGGCGTGACCGGCTCTTCCCCGTGGTAGCTTGGCATCGACTTGTCGAAGGTATTCATCTCTTGCTCCTGTAACTATCTCTACGAGCCAAACGCCGCTCAATTCAATACAGCGGCCAGCTCGCCTATCCCGCGCTGTTCGAGGTAACGGGGAACGAACTGCTCCCAACCGTAGTCGCGAATAATCCCCCACATCGCCTCCCGATCCTCCGCACGACTGGTACCGCAGAAGGCCATCTGCACCGGCCCCATGTTGAGTTCGAACAGACGACATCCCGAGGGGGACTGGAAGTAGTACTCGGACTTCGGAGCGGCGCCCGCCACGATCTCTATTTGCCGCTCGTTTAGCCCCAGCGACTGATAAGCCGTCATCGTGCTGGGCTCCAAGGCGCGAGCATTGGGTAGAAAAATGCGTGCCGGACAACTCTCCAACAGCGAGGCGGCGATACCCGAGTTCAAGGTATCCTCCACGGTCTGCATCGCGCACACCACCGCAACGTTCGCCTTACGCAAAGTCTTCAGCCAATTCTTGATGCGGCCACGAAAAATCGGCGAATCCAGAAACAGCCAAGCTTCATCCAGAATCAAAAGCGTTGGTCGCCCGTCGAAACGGTCTTCGATGCGATGAAACAGATAACTGAGCACGGGCCCCACCATGCGCGGCATCTCCATCAGTTTCTCCATCTCGAAACAATTCCAATGCTTATCGCTAATGGATTCCTCCTGCGCGTCGAGCAGTCGCCCTATAGGTCCCGCCTCCGTATAGATTTCCAGTACGCGTCGAATCTCTCGATCCTGCACCAGTGTTTGCAGGCCGGTCAGCGTTCGTTGTGGTGGAGGCAGAGCGGCGATTCCCACCAGCGCATCCCACACGGCCTGTTTGCGTTGCGGTATCAGGGGCACATCCGCCACGTCGCACAATCCGCTGATCCAATCGAACAACCAAGTTCTCTCTGGCGGCGAATCGGCCCTGGCCAGAGGCTGGAAGCACAGGTTACCCTTCTCGCCGCACAACTCGACGAAACTGCCCTCGGCTGCAGCAGTGGCCGCCAATGCCGAGGCACCTTTGTCGAATATAAAAACCTGTGCATCGCGATAGCGACGAAACTGTAGCGCCATGAGTGCCAGCAGCACCGATTTTCCGGACCCGGTCGGACCGATCACGAGTTTGTGACCCACGTCTCCCTCGTTGACAGCGATTCGAAACGTAGTGTTGCCCGCACTTTTCGTATACAGCCATGCCGGCGCGTTCAAGCGCGGGTCCTGTTCCGGGCCCGACCACGCTGCGCAGAGCGGCGCCACGTGCGCGAGGTTCAGGCTGTTGACCAGCGGTTTGCGTACGTTGGCGTAGACCTGTCCGGGCAGCGACGACAACCACGCTTCCACGGCGTTGAAACTCTCCACGACACAGGTAAATCCGAACCCGTTCACGACGCGCTCCGCCTCGCGCAGACGCTCCTCGGCCGCATCGCTCGTCTTTGCGAGTACGGTGAACGTCGCGGTCAGATAACCATATGTGACGTAGTCGTTCGTCAATTCGGCCAGCGCCTCTTCGGCGTCTTCGGCGTGCCGCAGCGCCGTACTGTCCTGCAACGCGCTCTCCGATTTGGTCATCGTTTCGCGAATCAGGTGAGAGATACCCTTGCGTTTGGCAAACCAACGTCGACGATACTCCTTGATAGTGCTCTCAGCGTCCTGATTATCCATGGGTAGAAAACGGGTCATCCACCGGTAACTCATGGGTAGGTGATTCAGTGCATCCAGGTAGGCGGGTACTTCCGGTGCCGACAGCGCGTGGTTCTTGGTGGAGACGGTACTGTGCGGGTAGGTTAGGGTCTCATCATCGCCGAGTACGCGCACTTCCGACATCACGTCAGCGAGAATGTCGACGATCCGTTCGGTTCTGTCGGTGAAGTGCTCGAGGATTTTCGCGGTCCCGTGCACGCCATTTTTGGCCGGACCATCACGTAACAGCAATCGCTCGAAGAACGAGTAACGCTCGGTGGGCGGCAGGTATTGCAGAGTCAGGTAATAGTGACTTTCGAAGTTAGTGTTCTCGCTCACGAACAGCTGCCGGCGTTCCAGGTCGACCAACCAACTGGCGCGATCGGGGAAATGGTTCGCTTCCGGGTAACTGCGCTGCTCTCGACGTTGAGCCTCGAAGTAGACCGCCCAACCACTACCGAGCCGACGCAGCGCATTGTTGATACGCCCCATCACCCCAACCATCTCGGCGGCGGAGCTGCTGCTGAGATCCGGTCCCCTGAAACGCACTGAGCGTTGCAGCGAACCGTCCTTGTTCAAGACGATGCCCGGAGCTACCAGCATCGCCCAGGGCAGCAGATCGCTCAAGCGATCCTGGCGTTTGCGGTAATCGCCCAAATAGATCATCTCAGCCCGTACCTCGCGCGTTTCGGCCGCATAGCCAACTCCCTCAAACCCGGTAGTAGGTCCGCGAGCGCATTTGCCTGACGACGATTTCCAACAGATGAACGTCGCGGTGCGTCAGCACGGCAACCATTACGTGCAACGCCAGGTGGAGCGGCAGCACCCAAGGATTGTGCAATCCCAAAACGATGGCAGCAGCAGCCGTCCCGTTGAGGATGGCGAAGGTCCGCGGAACACCCGCAAGCAACAGCGGTCGCGTCAACGACTGATGAACCGGTATGCGATAGCCCGGCACACTCACGGGAGGAGTGCTCCATTGGAAAACCCAAACAACGTGGCAATGAACGACGACGCGGTAAACGCGATGGAGAGACCGAAAACGATCTGGAACAACCGTTGCATTCCGCCGCCGCTCTCACCGAGCGCAATGCCGAGTCCAGCGACCACGATCGCAATCACGCCCACTGCCTTCGCCACTGGCCCGGTCAGGCTTGCAATCAGCTTGTTCAGTGGGCTCTCCCACGGCATCCCCGTATCAGCCGCGAAAAGCGCGTCGGGGAACATTCCCACGACAACCGCCAGCGATAACCAGGCAACGCCGGCGCAAAACCCTGATCGATTGATTCTCATTGTTATCCTTTCATCGTCATAGAAAACCTCACCTACGCCCCTACCCCGAAACATCGGCAAACGCCGGAAGCGAGAGATCCTTGTTGACCACGATGTTGAGTGACTGACCCGGGTCGATGCGGATAGTAGGCGCCTCTGGAACCAGCCGTTCCGCGATATAGTTGGCGCCGGTTTGTGCGGCGGAACTGATGGCCTGCGACTGCGATGAGCTTAGGCTCCCATCGTCGGTCGTTACGATCACGGAGCCATCGCTGGTGGTGGTGACGGTCGAGGAGTCGGTGATATTGTCCAGCCCGATGTTGAGCGCGGCGGACAACAAGGTTACCAACGCCACTTGGCCCCAGTGGTTATCCACTTCGCCCTCCAACCCACTCACCCCGACCGCGTCGGTGACTACGCCGCCCTGTTTAGCCAGGCGAATCACCACGCCATCCGGCCGGATGATGTGCGAGAAGTTGAACTCGACGCGGCGCGGCGCTGGCCAAAGGGGCGTAGGTACCGATCATTTTCGACCCCTGCGGAAGAAGCAGAAATCGACCGCTCTCCGTATCGAACACGTTCTCCTCCACTTGGGCGACTACCGTTCCGGGCAGCGCCGTATCGACGGTCGTGATGAGGTTGGCGGGAATAAACGAACCGGCCCATCGAACTCCGCCTCCTCGTCTGCTGCCTGTTTGTTGGAGCGACGCGCGTTGTTTGGCGTTTTCGCCTCAACGGATTCGCCTCGGCCACGACCGTTCACTGCGGCTCCGCTGCGCTCGTCCCCGCTATCTCGCGCTTGACCCCCGACAGGGAAAAGGATGGCACTCTCATTGACAGCGGCCAGCATCTCCTCGTCCACCGGCGGCGTGGGAGGTTTGGGGGGAGCGGCCGGTTGGCGCTGCCGTTGGTTCAACCGCTCCAACACCTGTTGGGTTTCCCGGCGAAGTTGATCCGTCATCCTGTCCATGTTGCCGGTGAGAGCGCCCAGCTTGTTTTCCAGCTTACGGTCCATATCGCTAAGTCGGGATTGCGATTCGCCCGTGAGTTTATTGAGTTTCGCGGTCAACTCGGCGAGCGCCTTGGCGGTGGGGTCCGGCGCCTTCGGCGCAGGCTTTGGCTGCACAACCGGTTTGGGCGGCGCCCGTTTCTCAGGCGGTTCGGGTTGCACCTTCGAGTAATCTTCTGGGAGCTTTGCTACCGAATCCGGTAGCTCGAATTCCCTAGGGAGTTGAAATGCCGAAGGGTCCCCGTCACGTGGATCACTCGACCCACTCAACTCAAATACCAGCGCTAGGCCACCACCGACCAACACCAATGCCGCCAGCATCACCACAGCGGGACGACGAACCACTGCTTCAACCAGGGGCCGTACACGCAATGGAACACTTTCGTTCTCTTTGTGTTTCGTCATAGGCCGCCTTACCTGTCACTCACGCTGGCGAGCGGAACGCTTCAACTGCGGGTAATCTCTACCACCGTCGAATTGTTCGATCCTGAGCGTAGTTCGGCGCGGTCGAACAGACGATCGATGATGTAGTAACTTCCTTTCACCCGATAATTAACGATGCGCGCGCCCTCCTCGTTATTCAGAAACAGCACGGGCGCCTCCCGATGCTTAACCTCCTGGGGCAGACGGATGTAGGATTTCTTCCCATCGTCGAAAACCAGCTCCGGCATCCAGCGCGGCTTGCGTCCATCAACCAACCGAATCTCATAGTTGAAGTTGAGCGCTTGAGGATCGATCAGGGGTAACGCCGTAGAACCAGCATCGGCATCCGCCTTTTCCAGACTCTTTTTCAGTGCATTCAGCAGGGTTTGCGGATAGGACCAACTGGCCGAGGCCATATAACTGGTCTTGAGCGAGACGAGCAGAAGGTGATAGGTACGTCGATCGGTGGTCACCACCAACGAATTGGTCAACCCGGTCTCTTTCGGTTTGATCAACAGATGCTGACGCACTCCGTTGCCCTTGCCGCTGGTCGCGGTAATGACTTGCCAGTGCACGGTATCGCCCGCCGCCACCTCCTCCAGCGTCTCCCCCGGTTCGAACGCGATATCGGTGATCCGCTGCGGGGCAGTATACACTTTGTAGAGTGCACCCTCCATATAGTCGAACACCATCATGGCGTTGAAGTAACCTTCAAGGTTAGGGGTCTGGAGCGCCTTCTTGTTGGCTTGGATGACGGCTTGAGCGCCTTCGATGCGCTTCTTTTTGGCGCTTTCGCTTATTCCATCAATCGCTCCGCTACCGGCCGCCGGCATAAGCTGGCCGGGTAGCGCGATGGGTTTGGGAATCTCTACGACAATGCGACGGGGAGTCTCTTTGCTGGCCTGCTTCAATACGGCTGTCGCGGCTGAAGAATCGACACCTCCTCCTCGATCAACACCTTCTCGATCTGCCGAGCCAGCACGCAACGACGTCGTTTCGCAGGCCGTAAGGATCACGATGCAGATAACGAGCGCAGTATTGTGGAAGAACTTGCGTTTAACGATCGCCTTCTCCATCGCTTTTACCTCAATTGTGGCTAGCACTCAGCCATAAAATCCTCTCCTTGCATCCAATTCGGTCGCGACCTGCATGTCGACTTTGTGCCCGATTCCACAGACAACGGGTCGTTGAGCTCAACTTAAAATCACACTACGACTACATGATCTCTACGGTTTCTGGCCCACGTGTCCGTTCAGGTCCTTTCCACCTCAGTCCCAAGGTGTAATAGTTCGGTAAACTCTGTCCGACTCCGCACGCTCTCTAAAAAAAGAGTGGGGGAGAATCGGGGTTTGGGTGCACGGTGCAGTAATGCGCCTCTATTACCCCAACCCTCCCCCACGGGCGGAGGGGACAAACATTGCACGAGAGATTCCACGTAGCTCTTAGTCGTCAACGCAACGGAGTCTAGACAGCCAATATTTGGCGACTACCACTCAAGCCCACGACTACCCTGCGAAACGCATCGAACTACCTAAAAGTCTAGTTACCCGCGAGCTTTCACTCATTCAGGAATTAGCTGAAAATGGGATTCCAAATTACCCAATGTGAGTCGTCTTCTATTTCGCTACACAGCGTAGCAATGGGGAGATTGTCAGGAGCTGAAAAACCATCGACGGGACCGTAGTGAGTACGATTCGGTAGGCAACGGTAGAGAGCGTTCTATGGGAGTAGTTTGATCAGCACTGGTCTGGGGCGAACGATACGCACACGGGTCAACATCGAAAGGCGTGGAAGAAGGCGACGCACCGCCTCGTAGCCAGCCTGCTCTTCCCTGAACCGAATCGCAAACGGTGCGCCACCTTCTTCAACGCCTTATAACAACGACTAATTCCTACTAGCTAGATTCCATGACTTGTATCGGTCGAAATTTTAAGACCACACAACCGTCCTTCGACCGAGAAAACACTGGAGAAGCCACCGTCCTGTGAGCGCTTCCCAAGAGCAGGTTGAACAGGCGCGACAATAGTACGGGTGCCGCACCGCCCTTTCACTAGGGCATCGGCGGTTATTTATCTACGCGAATCCCCAATTTTTAAATTTCGGGACAGTTTGCATTACTACAATCTTGCCCCCATCACCTCACCCAGGGCTTACACTAAGATTTGAGCATTCCGCTCGATACCCAACCCTGACCATCTATTGATGATACCGAGTCACGAGAACGGATTAAGAGCGACACTCTCGAAGGTGCGTCTGGGTACTTTGATGGGTCGACCTCTCGTGGCAGAGTAACTACGGCCAGTGATAGGAGATCGAATTGGGCAGACTGTCCCAAGAATCGAAAACAGGGGTAGGAAAGGTATGGAGATAGTTTGGCTCGCGTTATTCGGCGTCGTTGTCGTCAGTTATCTCTACTTTCAGAAAGAGAAGCGAACTGTCGCGAATTGCTTCCGAATTCTCGCTTTGGAGAGAAATGGGAGAGTACGTAGATCTTTTTGGGGATTTCCGCAGGTTCGATTTGGGGATTTAGGGAAAGAAGTACTTGTTTCGGTTCAGCCCTCTTCAATCGGTAGCGGTGAGGCTACGCGTTCGTTTGCGCTGCGCTACGATAGCGAATACCCCGAGCATTTCCATTTTCGACTGCTTAATCGCTCCACACAAACGGTATTTGAAAGCATGCTCGGGTATCGCTTGATACGAATCGATGAACCGGTCACTCAGCAAACCCTAGCCGTTCATTGCAAGGATGCCAATGCAATATCGTCGCTGTTGACGCCCGATGTTCTACAAAACATAGTTGCTCTGAGACCCGGTCATACCATTGAAATCTCACTACAGAACGCCCCCTTTCATGACGGCCAACATTGGATCGAGTGCCCCCGCTTGTCAGTCTCCGTCGGTACGGTGTTAGCCCGACCCGAGGAGTTTGAGATCTTGTACACCACCCTGACCGATTTGGACGAAAGGATACGGCACTTGAGTGATGGCTAGTAGAACACGGTATCGCGTTGTCGAGGCTGAACACATCGGACAAACGAATTCAGAATCTCAGTTGGGACCAATTAGTGTGATTCACTTCGAAGCGCAAAAACATCGTTTCCGATAGATTTAGATAGACAGGGACACGGCACACACATCGATGGAGTCAGTAGTGAAGGGAAGTTCGTTTCTCTCAATTGTCATCACCGTCTTGACAAGCGCCTGCGGTGGAGGTGGCGGTTCCTCGCCCTCCTCTCCCGATAACCGCCTGCTCGGAATTGATATCAACGAGTCGCGGCTGCCTGGCACATCGACAAAAGAGGGATTTCGAAACGCTTATGGAAAAGCCGCCGAAATCGGGATGGATTTCATTACCCTGCCCCTGAACTGGCGTGACATCGAACCTGGCCCCGATGATCGGTTTGAATTCGTCCCATTTGGAGACCAGGCGCTCAACCGAAAGAACTGGAACCGTGTAATACCACCTGGTGCGACACTCGAAACGCGTGACATCTCCGTCACAGGCTCGGAGTCACCATCCAAACTGGTCTGGAGCGAAACCTCCGCTGATACGCAAGACGGAAGGATCTACACCCGCTACGAGCTGATCGATCCATCGTTCGAGCTGAGCTTGGACGTCAACATCGTTACGCCGAATAACGAAAGCGGCGGTTACAATGTCTCGCTGATCGCCAATTTCACGCATGATGCCGCTTCCGGTAACCAGTGCCTAGCGGGCGATGCCTACGTCGCCATGACCGTAACGACAGTCAATCACGTCCACTACCTCACGGCCAGCGAGTGTCAGGGTAGCGGACTCACGACGTTGTCCACGATCGCACTCAACGGACTCGGTTCCTCACCGGAGGATAACGACACTTTAACGCTCAAACTGCGGCGTACGGTAGTCGGGTTCGAGTTCCTCTACGACATCGATCAGAACGGTCTGTTTGAGCAACTCGCAGACCATCCTGAGTTCTCGTCAAATCTGGTGTTTGGATATTGATCCAGCTGCTACCTGATTGCCCGTCGTCACCTCGATTCCATCTTTAAACTTCACTCCCGTTATCACCTTGGCCAGGTAGTTAAATCCCCGCTGCTTGCGCCAGGTTTTCTCTGCACATGCTGATAATTTGAACATCATGTGCAGCATGCCATCACGGGTTAGGCATCCTTTTGATCGCTTCGTCCGGTGGCGTATCGTGCCAAAGGTCGATTCGATC
>Ga0209679_1000141_pt1 | contig 35853 bp, 38 predicted proteins | sample WorMetHEROISLAND_4_FD_187408 | JGI IMG/M metagenome (GOLD analysis project Ga0209679, IMG submission 187408) | Marine gutless worms symbiont microbial communities from Max Planck institute for Marine Microbiology, Germany - Olavius sp. 2 HERON... ...
GATCGAATCGACCTTTGGCACGATACGCCACCGGACGAAGCGATCAAAAGGATGCCTAACCCGTGATGGCATGCTGCACATGATGTTCAAATTATCAGCATGTGCAGAGAAAACCTGGCGCAAGCAGAGGGGATTTAACTACCTGGCCAAGGTGATAACGGGAGTGAAGTTTAAAGATGGAATCGAGGGGACGACGGGCAATCAGGTAGCAGCTGGATCAATATCCAAACACCAGATTTGACGAGAACTCTCCGCGGAACCCTTCCTGAGCTTTCTACTTAAAGTGGAGTGGCCCAATGGACGCTTACTCCGCGAATACACGTTATTGCTCGATCCACCGGTAGTGACGCGCCAAGCGGCACCAGCGGTACAGGCACCCGCTGCGCAGGCCGCTCCAACCCGTGCCACCCCAACGCCCCGCGCAGCCCCCGCTCCGCGGGTTTCGTCTGTCGGGGTCGATGAGTACCGAATTCGTCGTGGCGACAATCTCTACACGATCGCACGCCAAACCATGGCCGGCAGCGACGTGAGTTCACAACAGGCGATGCTGGCCTTTCTGTGCGCTAATCCAGAGGCCTTCATCAACGACAACATCAACTTGATCAAAGAGGGCTACGTGCTTCGCGTGCCCAGCGCTCAAGAAGCGCTAACCGTCAATCAGGCGGAGGCTGTCGCCGAAGTGCGCAGGCAGATGGCAGACTGGCGTACCTATCGACAGGCGCGCGCCGGGGGTCCGACCGAATCGGGCGCTGCGGTGGCCGCCGCTCCGCAGGCGCGACTGGAAGTGGTTGCGCCAGATGGGGGTGAGGGAGCGGCCGCTGGTGAGCCCATGGCGGGGGGGACCAGCCCCGAAGTAGAGACCATACAGAATGAATTGGCATTGGCTACCGAAGCGGCTGAAGCGCGTCGCTTGGAGAGCGAAGAGCTCCGCGGCCAGGTAGCCGACCTTGAAGAGAAACTGGCTGAAATGCAGCGGCTCGTTACGGTGAAAGTCGACGAGTTGGCAGCGCTTCAAGCACGTCTCAAAGAGGCGGGTGCAGCGGCGGAAGAGGCCGCACAGGCGGAGCCCGAAACTCAGATGGCGGCGACGGAGCCCACCGAGCAAGCACCTGCCGAAGGCGAGGTGACGACCGAGGCCGAACCACCGGCAATGGAGGAGACGTCGAGCGAGACAACGCCGCCTGCGGAAGAGGGTGCGCCTGCAGAAGCCGAGCCGGCTGAGACCGAAACGGTTGCCGAAGCGGAAACACAGCCACAACCGCAACCCACTCCCCCCTGCTGTCGAGCCCGTACCGCAGACCTCGTTCCAACCGCCAGCACCAGAGCCCGCGGGATTCCTGGAGGATCTGCTGGGTCCCGATATCGCCAACGACCCCATCATGCTTGGTGGCATCGGTGGCGGCATCCTGCTGTTGATCCTGCTGGTGGTAACGATGATACGCCGCCGGGGCGCGGCGGGTGAGGAGGCGGCCGTACCCGAAATGGCTGAGATGGCGTCGAGTATTGAAGAGCTCACCGAGGTAGAAGAGGTGGACGAGACCCCCTCGTTCCTGGATACCGCAGATGATATGGAAGTGGCGGCGTTCGATGAGCCGGAAGAGTCCGAGCAGCCCGCTGCCGCTGCCGGTGGCGTTGATCAAGTTATTGCCGAAGCGGATGTCTACTTGGCTTACGGCCGCTATCAGCAAGCCGAAGAGCTGATTAAAGGCGCGATTGAGGAGAATCCCGGCCGTATCGACCTTCAAAGCAAGCTCCTGGAAGTCCATTTCGCGACGCGCGACAGCGATGCCTTCGAAGCGTTGGCGCAGGAGCTGCACAGTAGTCTCGAATCAGCCGGAGGCGCTGAGTGGGACAAATACATGCTGATGGGTAAAGATCTCTGTCCGGATAATCCGTTGTTTGCCGGTGCAGAAGGCGTCGCGGCTCCGGTCGACGATAGCGGTGTACCTCCCGGTGCATTGGATACGGGCATCGAATTCGATCCCTTTGCCGATTCGACACCGGTGGAGTCAGAGCCCGAAGTCGAAGCGCCATCGGAAGATGATCTTAGCCAAGCCATCGAATTCGATCTCAGTGGGGAGGACGAAGAAGAGTTCTCCGCGGAACTCGATACCACGGGTGAAGATACAGTGGTCGAGCCGAGTGCCGAAACCGAAGAAGAAGGTGGCTTGGACTTTGATTTCGATTTCGGTGAATCCGGTGAAGAGGGTATGGACCTCGAAGGCACTCTGCCTCTGGGTACCGAAGTCGAATCCGAGGAGCCCGAGCCCGAAGAGTCAGAGGATGAAGGTGTCGATCTGGCACTGGACGATCTGGAAGAGACCGGTGCAGGGGTTGAAGCCGATGATCTCAGTCTGGATTTCGATATCGGTTCGGAAGGGGAGCCCACCGCCGAACTCGAAGAAGAGGATTTCGACCTCGCGCTACATACCATCCAGACCGAAGCGGACGCGATCGAAAAGGCGATCGAGGATGAGACTGCCGCCGAGGAGCCCGAGGCTGAGGCGGAAAAACCGGTGGAAGTCGATAGCGAACCCTCCATGGTAGAAGGTAACGCTTCGTCGATGATGGATGAGCGCGATTTCTCCATCGAGTGGGATATCACCGGGATGGGTCTGGAAGTGCCGGAAGAAGAGGGCGGTTCGGAACCCGCCGCTGAAGCCGGTGAAGAGGCGGTAGAGGAGCAGGACCTCGAATCAACGGCGATTCTCGATTTTACCTCGGTACCCCTGGATGAGGAGTCCTCCTCCACGGAGGATGCCGATATGGTGGCGACCAAGCTGGACCTGGCAAAGGCCTATATCGATATGGGCGATTCGGATGGTGCCAGAAACATTCTTGACGAGGTTGCCAAAGAGGGTAACGAGAGTCAGCGCCAGGAGGCTGAAACGCTGCTTGGCCAGTTGTAACTCGTTGGATTGGTAGGGGTAGTACGGTACAGAGACTCATAGTCGATGTACTGATGGCATCACAAAAGGGGATGTGACTGGTCTGCTGCAAGGTGGGATCATCACAGAATACGGGAGGGTCGGAAGACCCTCCTTTTTCTTTTTGGGGTTTGAGTAAGCGCTGATCGTCCCTGCACGAGACTCAAATACACTCCGAGATTCACTGAGCGTTTGGTATCTTTCTCGCCATGCGAATTGCGTTAGGGGTGGAGTACGATGGGACCGAGTTCTGCGGTTGGCAGATCCAATCGGGCGTTCGTACTGTGCAGCAGTGTCTGGAGGAGGCATTGAGCCGGGTCGCCAACCATCCGGTTCAGGTGGTTTGTGCGGGTCGAACCGACACGGGTGTCCACGGATTGGGGCAGGTCGTTCACTTCGATAGCGAGGCCGTACGCAACGAAAGGGCATGGGTGTTGGGGGGGAACGCGAACCTTCCCAACGACATTACCGTGCGCTGGGCGCGCCCGGTACCGGATGGTTTTCACGCTCGCTTCGGTGCGCAACGACGGCACTATCGCTACCTGATTTTGAACCGCGACACGCGTCCCGCGGTAGGGCGCAACCGGTTTTGTTGGATTCACCAGCGTCTTGAGGTGGCACGCATGCAGACCGCGGCGCGTTATCTGCTCGGTGAGCACGATTTCTCCTCATATCGGGCGGTGGCCTGTCAGGCAAAAAGCCCCGTTCGGACGGTTCATCGGCTGGATGTGGCGAGGGAAGAGGACCTCATTGCGATCGATATTGTTGCCAACGCGTTTCTCCACCACATGGTGAGGAATATCGCCGGTGTGTTGATCACTATCGGTTCGGGTGAACAGGAGCCGCATTGGGCGGATGAGGTGCTCAACTATTGCGACCGCACACTCGGCGGTGTCACTGCACCGCCCCAAGGTCTCTACTTTGTCGGTGTGGAGTATTCACCGGACTTCGAGCTACCGGTCACTCGGGATCCTCGTTCGCCGTGCTGATGTGGATTCCGCACCGGGCCGCTTTCTGGTAGTCTCACTCACTTTCATCGGTTCATGTCGTGCATACCCGAATCAAGATCTGTGGCATCACCCGAGTCGAGGATGGTTTGGCGGCGGCGCGTCTGGGCGCGGACGCCATCGGGCTCGTGTTCTACGACAAGAGCCCCAGAGCAGTGGATATTGCTCAAGCTAAATCTGTAGTCGCCGCACTCCCACCGTTTGTGACAACGGTGGGACTATTTGTTAATCCCGCACCACAGTTTGCCGAGGCGATTCTCGATCAGCTTCCACTCGATCTATTGCAGTTCCATGGCGATGAGTCTCCCAGGGAGTGCGAAAGGTATGGCCGCCCTTACTTGAAAGCGATACGCATGCGCGAGGGTATAGACCTGAACGAGTTGGGGGATCGCTACGGCAAGGCCAAAGGTCTTTTGCTCGATGCGTTTCGTGAAGGCACTTACGGTGGCACGGGTGAAACATTCGATTGGGAGCGTATCCCGACGGAATTGGGCAAGCCCGTCGTGTTAGCGGGCGGGCTGAATCCGGCAAACATCGAGCAGGCGGTACGCCGCGTTCGCCCGGCAGCGGTCGACGTCAGCGGCGGTGTGGAAGCCACAAAAGGTGTCAAGGACGCTTCATTGGTCGCCGCGTTTATTCAAGGAGTACGTAATGCAGAATGCCGTTGAGCGGAGAGCGCACAGCTCCCAACTCCCCGACGATCAGGGACACTTCGGTCCCTATGGGGGTCGTTTTGTCGCGGAGACCCTGATGGAGCCGCTTGAAGAGCTGCGCGCCGCTTACACCAATTATCAAAACGATCCCGATTTTATCGCTAAGTTGGACGCCGACTTCGCGCGTTACGTGGGTCGACCTTCACCACTCTACCTCGCAGAGCGCTGGAATCGTGAGGTAGGCGGCGCCAAGATCTACCTGAAGCGTGAAGATCTCAATCACACCGGCGCCCACAAGGTTAACAACTGCATCGGCCAAGCGTTACTGGCGAGACGCATGGGCAAAACCCGCATCATCGCCGAAACCGGTGCAGGCCAGCACGGCGTCGCTACGGCGACCGTGGCTGCGCGACTGGGATTGGAGTGTGTGGTCTATATGGGTGCCGAAGATATCAAGCGCCAGGCCATCAACGTCTATCGTATGCGTCTGCTGGGGGCTCAGGTGGTTTCTGTGGAGTCGGGCTCCAAAACCTTGAAAGACGCGCTCAACGAAGCGATGCGGGATTGGGTCACCAACGTGGACAACACCTTCTACATCATCGGTACCGTCGCCGGACCCCACCCCTATCCGATGATGGTTCGTGATTTTCAGGCGATTATCGGCCGTGAGACCCGCGCTCAAATTCAGGAGCAGGAGGGGCGTCTGCCCGATGCGCTGGTGGCGTGTGTGGGTGGTGGTTCCAACGCCATCGGATTGTTCTACCCGTTTATCGACGATACGGACGTGGCTCTTTATGGCGTGGAGGCTGCCGGGGACGGACTTGAAACCGGACGGCATGCCGCACCGCTCTGCGCTGGGCGACCCGGCGTGCTACACGGGAATCGCACTTACCTGATGGAGGATGCGGATGGTCAGATCATCGAAACCCACTCGGTGTCGGCGGGTCTCGACTACCCCGGCGTGGGCCCCGAACACGCGTGGTTGAAAGATTCCGGGCGCGCCACCTATGTGGCGGCAACCGATGAAGAGGCGCTGACGGCGTTTCATCGTTTGACGAGGGTGGAGGGTATCATGCCGGCTCTGGAGTCGAGCCACGCACTCGCGTATGCAGAGGGACTGGCCGTGGAACTGGGCTCGGATGGCGTGATAGTCGTGAACCTGTCGGGGCGGGGAGACAAGGATATCCATACCGTCGCTGCACTGGAGGGGATCGAGGTATGAGCCGCATCGAAAGCCGTTTCGAGGCATTGTATCAGGAGGGGCGCGCTGCGCTGGTGACCTTCATTACCGCAGGTGATCCGCATCCTTCCGCCACCGTCGGATTGATGCACGATCTGGTGGGGGCCGGAGCCGACATGATCGAACTGGGTGTCCCCTTTTCCGATCCCATGGCCGACGGTCCCGTCATTCAGCGTGCCAGCGAACGCGCACTGGAACATCACGTCACTCTTCGGCAGGTGATGGCGATGGTGAGGGAGTTTCGCCAGACCGATCAATCGACACCCGTGATTCTCATGGGGTATCTCAATCCCATCGAGGTGTTGGGTTACGCAGCGTTCGCCAGTGACGCCAAAGCAGCAGGGGTCGATGGCGCTATCACCGTCGATATTCCACCCGAGGAGGCCGATCAGTTCATACCCGCGCTACGATCGGCGGGAATCGATCCCATATTTCTAGTGGCTCCCACGAGCACCGATCAGCGCATCGCCGCCATTGCCGAACAGGCCAGCGGATTCCTCTACTACGTCTCCTTTAAGGGCGTTACGGGTGCCGCCAGCCTCGATGTGGCGGCGGTGGAGCAAGCGTTGCAGAGGATTCGCTCCCGCACCGGTTTGCCGGTGGGGGTGGGTTTCGGGATCAAAGATGCGGCGTCGGCGGCCGCTGTCGGAGGGGTTGCGGATGCCGTGATTGTCGGCAGTGCGCTGGTGCGAATGGTGGAGGAGTCTGGGGAGGACCTGGAGGCCCTGAGGCAATCGATGACCCGTCTTGTCAGCGAGATGCGTGCGGCGCTTCCGCAACGGCTCGCCGCTGCCGGGTGATTCTGTCGCTCGTCTAGCCTATAATCACTTTCCCACTAGAGAAAGACTCACTAAAAGGCAAGAAAACCAATGAGTTGGTTCGAAAAGTTAGTGCCGAGTCGAATTCGTACCGAGGGCGGACAAAAACGCGCTGTCCCCGAAGGACTGTGGACGAAGTGCCAGGCCTGCAGCGCCATTCTCTACCGTCCCGAGCTTGAGAGAAATCTCGAGGTATGCCCCAAATGCGCCCATCACATGCGTATCGGTGCCCGCAAGCGTCTGGAGAGTTTTCTCGACCAGGAGCCGCGCGAAGAGTTGGCAGCGAGTCTCGAGCCGGTGGATATACTCAAGTTTCGCGACACCAAGAAGTATCGTGACCGCATTCTGGCCGCGCAGAAAAGCTCCGGAGAGAAAGACGCGCTGGTGGTGATCAAAGGGGCGCTCAAAGGTATGCCCGTGGTGGCCTCTGCCTTCGAGTTCACTTTTATGGGGGGATCTATGGGCTCGGTGGTCGGCCAGCGCTTTGTCGAGGCTGCCCACGTCTGTCTGGAAGAGGAGCTTCCGCTCATCTCGTTTGCCGCTAGCGGCGGAGCGCGTATGCAGGAGGCGCTCTTCTCGCTGATGCAGATGAGCAAGACCAGCGCCGTCCTGGCGCGCCTCGCCGAGCGGGGCATCCCGTTCATCTCGGTATTGACCGACCCCACCACCGGTGGGGTATCCGCAAGCCTCGCCATGCTTGGAGATGTGAATATCGCTGAACCCGGGGCGTTGATCGGGTTTGCCGGTCCCCGAGTCATTCAGCAGACCGTTCGCGAAACCCTCCCGGAAGGGTTCCAGCGTGGTGAGTTTCTCCTGGAGCACGGCGCCATCGACATGATCGTGGATAGACGCGATCTGCGCGAGCGTATCGCCGGTCTGCTCTCGATCCTGACACACCGCCCCGCCGCCTAAGCGAGTTGTGCGCCTGCAACGGTGCTTTTCGTCGTGACAAGTCGTGACCATTAGCGAGTCGCATGCGATTCCACACGCTTGATGAGTGGCTGACTTGGCTGGAAAGCGGCCAGAGTGCCCGTATCGAGCTGGGGTTGGGTCGCGTTGCCCACGTGCTACAGCGCATGGAACAGCACGCGTTCGATTGTCCGATCATCACTGTTGCGGGAACCAACGGCAAAGGATCGTGCGTCGCGCTGCTGGAGGCGATACTGGGTGCCGCGGGCTATCGGGTCGGTGCCTACACCTCTCCCCATCTGCTGAAGTACAACGAGCGTGTTCGTGTGGGCGGCGTCGCTGTTACCGACGAGGCGCTCTGCGAGGCGTTCGCTCGGGTCGATGCAGCGCGCGGCGATCACGAACTCACCTATTTCGAGTTTGGAACGCTGGCGGCGATAGCGCTCTTTGCGCGAACGGCGCCCGATGTAGTGATTCTGGAGGTGGGATTGGGGGGGCGACTCGATGCCTGTAACGTACTCGACGCCGATGTGGCGCTGGTGACTCGTATCGGTCTGGATCACCAGGATTGGTTGGGAGAGGATCGCGAGTCGATCGCCATCGAGAAGGCGGGGATATTCCAAGCGGGACGGCCCGCCGTATGCGGCGACCCGGAACCACCCGCCTCCGTTGAGGCAGAAGCCCGGCGGATTGGCGCGACGCTCTCCCAATCGGGAGACCATTTTCGTTTCAGCCTCGAGCCTGACGGTTGGTGGTGGTGGAGCGATACCCAAACCTACGCGTCGCTGCCCTTGCCGAAACTCCAGGGGGCGCATCAAGTGGCAAACGCCGCCGCCGTCCTCATGGCGCTCGAGCTGCTGAGTGAGGATCTACCGGTAGCAGAGGGCGCTATTAGGAAAGGTCTGATGGAAACCGCGCTACCCGGCCGCTTTCAGGTGATTGCCGATGAACCTGAGTTGATCCTGGATGTGGCTCACAATCCCCAGGCCGCGACGGCGCTGGCGGAACAGCTGAGAAGCCGGCCTTGCGCGGGCCAGACCCACGCCATACTGGGCATGTTGGACGATAAAGACATCGAGGGCTTCGTCGCCGAACTGGATGCGTTCGTCGATCACTGGTATTTGGCGGGTCTGTCGGTGCCGCGCGGATTGTCGGCGGTGTCGCTAGCGCAACGCCTGCGGGAGGCCGGGTACCGCTCGCTGTCGGAATCGAAAGGTGTGGTCGATGCGTTTGAGTGTTTGAAGCGTCGTGCAGCCCCTCAAGATCGGATATTGGTCTGCGGATCGTTCTACACCGTCGCTGAGTTGCTCCCAAGGCACGTATAATGGTCCCTATGGAAGAGAGAATTCGCCAACGACTGGTCGGTGCCACGGTGCTGGTGGCCCTAGGAGTGATCTTCATTCCGATGCTGTTCGATAGCCCCAATGAGGGTTGGTTGGGCGAGGACCGGCCGTTGATGCCGGAAAAACCGCCGGAGATCGAAGAGTTGACGAGTCTTCCTGTGCCGGAGATAAAGGCACCGATTCAACCCGCACCTAAAGATGAGAAAGCGCCTCCGGCGACAAAACCGGTTGCCGTCCATGAAGCCCCGCGACCCAAGGTCAAAGACGAACGGCTGGCGCGCTGGGCGGTACAGGTGGGCAGCTTCAGCAGTAAAGAGAATGCCCGGCGGCTGCGGGATTCGTTGCGGAAAAAGGGATTCAAGGCTTTTACCGAGGAGGTGGTCGAAAAGGGTAAGCGTACTACCCGGGTAAGAGTGGGTCCGGAACTGGACGAAGCGCGCGCGAAAAAGCTCAAAAAGCAGTTGAGCGCCAAAGCGAAGATCGACGGTATTCTGGTGCGCCATCGATAGCGGGACTCTGGTAGAATTGCCCACTTGCCGCAGGAGGGCGCGGTGGGTACCAGGATGGCTCCGCATCTCCTCGTTACTGCATCTTTCGAGTTTGGTAGCCACACTTTATGACGCGGGTCGATTTTGTCATCCTCGCGATCATCGCGATTTCTGCCATTGTGAGTCTGTTGCGGGGGTTTGTTCGCGAAGCACTCTCTCTTGGCTCGTGGATTATCGCGTTCTGGGTCGGATTCACCTTCTCGACGCCGCTTTCCGTTTACTTCGCAGACCTGATCTCCATTCCTTCCCTGCAGATCGCAGCGGCTTTCGGCCCGTTGTTTCTGGCGACGCTGGCATTGGGGGCCTGGATCAACTTCCTGGTGTACAAGCTGGTCGAGAAGACCGGCCTGAGTGGTACGGATCGCCTCATCGGTGTTTTGTTCGGCGCGGCTCGTGGTGGAGTGATCGTGGTCATCCTGGTGTTATTAGCGGGTTTGACGCCTATGCCCAACGATGCCTGGTGGCGGCAATCCACACTGTTGGATTCGTTCGAAGAGGCGGCGGTGTGGGTTCGAGATTACCTGCCCGCCGACATCGCGGGAAAGATCGTTTATTGAGTTAACTGACACCGGTGCCCGAAATGGCCGGTAATGCTGAGGAAATACTATGTGCGGGATTGTCGGCATAGTCGCGCAGAGTCCTGTTAATCAGGATGTCTACGACGCGTTGACCGTGTTACAACACCGCGGACAGGATGCCGCCGGTATCGTGACTTGCGAAGGGGCGCATTTAACGCTTCGCAAGGATAATGGATTGGTGCGTGATGTTTTCCACCAGCGTCACATGATGCGTTTGCGCGGCAATATGGGCATCGGCCACGTACGTTACCCCACGGCGGGTTGCGCCTCCTCGGCTGAAGCTCAGCCCTTTTACGTCAATTCCCCCTACGGGATCACGTTGGCACACAACGGAAACCTGATTAACGCCGAGCAGCTGAAACACGACCTGTTCGTGGAGGATCTGCGCCACATCAATACCGAATCGGATTCCGAGATTCTCCTTAACATCTTCGCCCACGAGCTTTCCGGGCTGGGAAAGCTACGCGCCAATGAAGACGATGTCTTCCAGGCAGTCGCCGGCGTGCATCGGCGCTGTCGGGGCGGATATGCAGCGGTGGCCATGATTACCGGGTATGGGATTCTCGGTTTTCGCGACCCCTATGGCATTCGCCCGATTGTGATTGGACGACGCGAGGTCAACGGGAACGCCGAGTATATGATCGCCTCGGAGAGCGTCGCACTCGATGCGTTGGGTTTCGAATTGATACGCGATCTGGAGCCGGGGGAGGCGGTTTTCATCGACAAGCGCGGTAATCTCTATACCCGCCAGTGCGCGGAGAATCCCATCTACTCGCCCTGTCTGTTCGAGTTTGTCTACTTGGCGCGACCCGACTCCATTCAGGACAACATCTCGGTCTATAAAGCGCGCCTGCGGATGGGGGAGCATCTGGCCGACAAAGTGCTGCGGGAACGGCCGGATCACGATATAGACGTGGTTATCCCCATTCCCGATACCAGCCGTACCTCGGCGCTGCAGATGGCCAATCGGTTGGGCGTGAAGTACCGCGAAGGATTTATCAAGAATCGCTATATCGGACGTACCTTCATCATGCCGGGACAGACCCAGCGCGAGAAGTCGGTCACGCAGAAGCTCAACGCCATCGATCTGGAGTTTCGCGGTAAAAACGTCATGCTGGTGGATGATTCCATCGTGCGCGGTACCACCTCGGCGAAGATTATCGAGATGGCGCGCAGGGCAGGCGCCAACCGGGTCTATTTCGCCTCCGCAGCTCCCCCGGTTCGGTATCCCAATGTTTATGGTATCGATATGCCGGCTGCCACCGAACTAATCGCGCACGGTCGTGATGTGGAGGAGGTGGCGGAGAGCATCGGTGCCGATTGGCTGGTGTTTCAGGACCTGGATGACTTGATCGACTCGGTACGCAAAGGCAATCCCAAGGTGGAGCGTTTCGATGCCTCGGTCTTTTCCGGAGAATATGTCACGGGTGAAGTGGACGAAGCATATCTGGATCGTTTGGAGGCGATACGCAACAATGCCGCCAAACTGACCCGCGAAGGCGGAATCGAGGAGTTGGCAGAGCCCGAAGTGATGGACCTTCGCAACAGCCGCTAGCCGTATTCACGCGGTCCTTTGTGCCTTCAGTCGACGCTCGCTGCGGACACCGGAGTTGACTTCATAGGAAGGCAGGCATAGCCTGATCACAGCGCCGATTTGAACTTCAGCTTGCGGGCGCTCGATAAATACGGCTAAAGCGAGCGCGAACCTGCTTTAGCCCCGTAGCTGAAAGCAGGTTTTTTTTTGGATGAGCCGGAAGAGCATGAGCAGACACGACGACGTTCAATGGGATATCGCCACCAAAGCGGTGCGTAGCGGTCACGAGCGTACCGCGGAAGGCGAACAGGGCGAACCGATCTTCGCCACCTCGAGCTTTGTCTTCGACGACGCGGCACAAGCCGCGGCCCGGTTTGCCGGGGAAGAGGAGGGCAATATCTATTCGCGGTTTACCAATCCCACGGTGCGCATCTTCCAGGAGCGGCTGGCGGCCATGGAGGGAGGCGAGACCTGCGTAGCGACATCTTCCGGGATGGCCGCCATATTGAGCACTTGCCTGGCACTACTGCAGCAAGGTGATCACATCGTCTCGTCGTGCGACATCTTTGGCACCACGCGTTCCCTCTTCTCCAACTATCTGACCAAGTTGGGTATCGATACCACCTTTGTCCCCTTGTCTGACCTGTCGGCCTGGGAAGCGGCGATACGGCCAGCGACCAAGATGCTGTTTCTCGAAACCCCATCCAACCCCTTGACCGAGCTTGCCGATATCAAAGCGTTATCGGAGTTGTCAGAAAAACACGATTGTATTCTGGTCGTGGACAACTGCTTTTGCACACCGGTGCTGCAACGACCGCTCGAGCTTGGAGCGCATATCGTGGTGCATTCGGCCACCAAGTTCCTCGATGGTCAGGGACGTTGCGTGGGGGGAGCGGTTATCGGTGATGCCGAGCGTGTCGGGAACGACGTGTTCGGATTCCTTCGTACCGCCGGACCGACCATGAGTCCCTTCAACGCCTGGGTATTCCTGAAGGGCTTGGAGACACTCCGTATTCGGATGCGTGCGCACTGTGAAAACGCCATGACCATCGCTCAATGGCTGAAACAGCAATCGGGGGTGAGCCGGGTCTTTTATCCAGGCCTGGAGAGTCACCCCCAGCACGAGCTCGCATCACGGCAGCAGTCCGGTTACGGCGGTATCGTCTCGTTTGAAGTGACAGGTGGCCGGGAGGCGGCATGGCGCCTCATCGACGCCACGCAGCTCTGTAGCATTACCGCCAACCTAGGTGACGCGAAAACCACCGTCACCCACCCTGCGACCACTACCCACGGTCGTATCACCGAACAAGAGCGTGCCGAGTGCGGCATCACCGAGGGGCTCATTCGTCTGGCGGTGGGTTTGGAAGAGCCCCGCGATGTCATTCGAGACCTTACGCTAGGAATGTAACTCATCGCGTAGCGACACTCCTTAACGCGCTTAATCTATTAAGAATTCTCCCCGGCGGACGATCAACTAGTAGTACGCCCGAGTTCCTTGGTTCAATTCCCAGCAGGTCCGTTTTAGTCGACCATAATTAGGAAAATCGGGTGTTCAACAGAAACCGCGTTGCCAAGTAGGATTTTCTGCAAGGAAGGGGGAATCGGCAGATGGAACGTACTTTGTTACTGGTTGACGATGAGGAGAATATCGTCCGCTCCCTTTCACGTCTTTTTCGGCGTGACGGCTACACTATCGTTTGTGCCAACAGCGGGCAGGAGGGACTCGATATCCTACGCGACACCACGGTGGGTGTGATCGTTTCCGATCAACGCATGCCGCAGATGACGGGGGTCGAATTTCTCCGTCAGGTCAAAGATCTCTATCCCAACACCGTACGCATCGTGTTGAGTGGCTACACCGAGCTCGAGTCGGTAACCAAAGCCATCAATGAAGGTGCGATTTACAAGTTTCTTACCAAACCGTGGGATGACGATCTGCTGCGCAAGAATATTCGCGAGGCATTCGATCACTTCGAGTTGGAGGAGGAGAATCGCCGTCTCAATGAAGAGCTTCGGGTGGCCAACGAGGAGCTTTCGGCACTCAATCAGGATCTCGAAAAGCGCGTTCAGGGGAAGACGCGCGAAGTGATAGTCAACCTACAAGTGTTGCAGATATCGCAAGAGGTGTTTGAGCACCTGCCCATGGGCATCATCGGTATCGATAGCGAGGGTATGATCGTCGTCGCCAACCATCGCGCCCAGAATCTGTTGAGCCCTACTGGAACCAGCCCGGTGGGGGCCATGGCCGAGGGATTGTTGCCCGAGGGTATCTACGAAGCGCTCAATGCGTTCCCGGATGATGCGTCGATCTGGAACTGCGGTTCGGTCGACTGCAATGGTGTGGCGTGTGAACTGACGATCAGTCTCCTGAGTGGCGAATCACGGGACCGTGGCTTGGTCATGATGCTGAATCCCAGAAACGAGGCGCTGTTGTGAAAGCGACCGTTCAATCTCCCCTGGATCAGGTCCCGGAGGGAGCGGAGCTGGCTGCGGATCTGATGGGCGATCAGGGCCGCACCCTGATGAAACAGGGCACGGAACTGACCGCTGATAAACTCTCAGCGCTTGCCAAACGCGGTGTACAACGTGTGCAGATCTACTGCGAAGAGGAGCTGGACGCCGATGCGTTGGAAGCGCGCCAGGCAGAGATTACTCAACGTGTGGAACAGCGGTTTTCACAGACCGCAGATACGCCGGATATATTGCGGCTTAAGGAGATCATCCTGGAGTATCGACTGGAGGTGCTGCGATGAATTCCGCCACCATCGAGAAACTGGATGAAGGGATCAAGAAAGACCTGGGTTCCTTGTCAGTGGTCGTCACCGAAGTGCTGTCGGTACTTGAGCAAAAGGAGGTCGACCTCGCCTCTTTGGAGCATTTGATCGCTCAGGATCAGTCGCTGGCAGCTCGCATTCTCCGTATCGCCAACTCCCCTTTTTACGGTATGTCTCGTGAGATCGCATCCCTCAAGGAAGCCGCTGTGGTGCTGGGTGTGCACACGATTCGTAACGTCGTAACGACAGCCGGGGTGATGGCGCTCTTCTCGGGTGAAGGAGAAGCGGGTTTCAATCGACTCGCGTTCTGGCAGCATGCCATCGGAACCGGTATTGCCGCCAAGGTCGTGGGTACCCACAGTGGCATAGAGGGCGAGACGGCGTTTACGGCAGGCCTGCTTCACGATGTGGGTAAGCTGGTCATCGATACGGTACTACCCGAAGAGTTTGCGCAAATGCTATCCATTGTTGAGGAGAAAAACTGCTTGCTGCGCGAAGCCGAGCAGGAAGTGCTCGGATTCGACCACAGCTTCGCCGGTAAGCGAGTGGCCGAACGTTGGAAACTTCCACCACCGGTGATAGCGGCAATCTCTTATCACCACCGACCCGCGGAATCCACAGAGTCCATCGTTCACGCAGTGCATCTCGGCGACATTCTTTGTCGCGGGCTCGAAATCGGCAATGGTGGAGACGTGGGAATGCCAAACATGGAAGCGGATACGATGAACAAATTGGGGATGGATTGGGACGAGATAAAACCCTGTCTGGCGGAAATCGAGCAACTCAACGCCAGCGCCAATCTGTTTTTGTAAGGTATAAGTAACGGGAACGGGTATGGAAGACGCTGCGTGGTACTACAGTCTCTACCGACTAGGCCGCGATCTGAGCGAACACTCGGATCCGACCGATGTTCAGAATGAGATCTTGCACCATGTGGTGAAAGCCTTTAGCGCGAATACTGGATCGCTGCCGCTGTTTGACGAAGTTTCCAATGACTTAACCATAGTTGCCGGAATCGAATTACCCCAAGAGGCGATCGGGCAGAACATCCCGTTGGGCAGAGGTGTCATTGGCTGGGTAGCGGAAAACCGGGAGCCTTTGCTGCTGAACGGTGATGTCTCGAGTGACGCGCGCTTCAGCCTGCCGAAACGTCCCGGCCAGACCGCGCGCGCCAATTCAGCCATGTGCTGGCCTTTGGCGATTGAATCGCGTCTGCTGGGTGTCATATCGATCAACCGCCGCGAGGGCGTCGAGCCGTTTGATGAAAAGGCGCTCGAGCAGGGGCGTACCCTGGTCAGCATGTTGACCTTCGTCCTGGAAAACGCGCTGTTGCATCGAGAGTCTCAGGAACGTATCACGCGGCTGCAGGATCTCAACAATCAGTTGGAAGAGGCGCAGAGCCAACTGCTGCAGTCGGAAAAGCTGGCTTCCATAGGGCAACTCGCAGCGGGTGTTGCCCATGAAATCAACAATCCCATTGGCTACGTCAATTCCAATCTCACGACTCTCCGTGGCTATCTCAAAGACATTCTCGGTCTGATCCAGCACTACGAAGCGGCCGAGAAAGTGTTGGCCGACAAGCCAGATGTTTTGGATACGATAAACACATTGAAAGAAGATATCGACATCGAATACTTGCGTGAAGATTGCCTTGAATTGATGAACGAGTGCGATGAAGGCGTCAATCGCGTGAAGAAGATCGTGCAGGATCTCAAGGATTTTTCCCGCGTCGATTCCGGTGATTGGGAGTGGGCGGATCTCCACGTGGGAATCGACACGACCCTGAACGTCGTCTGGAACGAGATCAAGTACAAAGCCGAAGTGGAAAAAGAGTATGGGGATCTCCCCAAGCTTCGCTGCATGCCCTCTCAACTCAACCAAGTGTTCATGAATCTCCTGGTGAACGCTGCACAGGCGATGGAAGATCGCGGCAAAATCACCATCCAAACCCGGCTGGATGGTGATCACGTGTTGGTTGATGTCAGCGATACCGGAAAAGGGATGCCGCCCGAAACGCTACAGAAGGTGTTTGATCCGTTTTTCACCACCAAGCCCGTAGGGAAGGGTACCGGTTTGGGGATGTCCCTTTCGTACGGGGTCATCCAGAAGCACGGTGGATCCATCGAGGTGGAGAGCGAAGCCGGCAAGGGAACCACTTTCCACATTCGGCTGCCCGTAGGCGGTGCTGATGACGAGCAGGAGTCGACCGCATGAGCGAACAAGCCCGAGAAGCGGAATTGGTCGAACAGAAAACCGCCAGGCGATCTCCCACGCTGCTTTGTGTCGATGATGAGCGGAATATTCTCAATGCGCTAAAACAACTGTTCCGAACGGAGAAGTACAAGGTGGTGATCGCCGAAAGCGGTGCCGAAGGATTGGAGATCCTCGAGTCGCAACCGGTCGATGTGGTCATCTCGGACATGCGCATGCCTGAGATGGACGGAGCGGAATTTCTCGAGCAAGTGGCGAATCGTTGGCCGCACACCATGCGCGTGCTTTTAACGGGCTATGCCGACATCGAATCGACGATCGCGGCGGTCAACAAAGGCAAGATTTATCAGTACGTGAGCAAGCCGTGGAACGACGAAGACATCAAATTGGTTATTCGTCGTTCGTTGGAGGTGAAGTTTCTCGAGCAGGAGCGGTTGCGCCTCGAACGGCTGACTAAGAAGCAAAACGAAGAGCTTCTGCATCTGAACGAAAACCTGGAGAAATTGGTCGAAGCGCGCACGAGTGAAGTTCAGCAGACCGCCGATATGCTGGACCTCGCGTACGAAGAGTTGAAGCAGTCCTATGCCGTGGCGGTTGAGGTATTCGCCGATCTCTTGGAGCTCCGCGAGGGGATAGGTTCGGGCCATAGTCGCCGCGTGGCTGAGTACGCGCGTTTGACCGCCAAAGAGTTGGGAATGGAAGAGCACGACCTCCAGGATGTCTACTTCGCGGCGCTTCTGCACGACATAGGAAAGATTACGCTCCCAGACGCGATATTGAGCCGGCCCTATCTTTCGTTACCTGAAAAAGAGCAAAAAAAGATGGAAGAACATTCACTCATCGGCGAACGAGTGCTGCTCGCGCTGGAACCGCTCCAGACCGCCGCGCGCATGATACGCTACCATCACGAACGCTACGATGGCGGCGGTTACCCGGACGGTCTCGCGGAAGAGGCGATCCCAGTGGGCGCGCGTATATTGGCCGTCGTCAGCGATTATGATGCCTTGCGCCTGGGCACGCTCGCCGAAGGGATGTTTACCGAGGAAGAGGCGCGAGGCTATATCGAGAAGAATAGCGAGACACGATATGACCCGCGCATCGTCGAAGCGTTTCTCACCGCCGTGGAGCCTCAAGGCGAGGTCGATGAGAGTGGCGAGATACGACTGGTGACCAAGGATCTCAAGGAGGGGATGGTGCTGTCGCGTGACTTGGTTCACTTTGACGGCATGCTGTTGCTGCGCGCGGGGTATGAGGTGAAACCGGCGGTGATTCAGAAATTGCTTGAGTTCGAACAGGAAGCCGAACGTAGTTACACTCTATACATAGTACGGCAGTAGGAGAGGACGATGAGACGAATTCTGCTTGTAGACGATGAAGAGAACGTCCTGAAGTCGTTGAAGCGACTATTGAGATCGGAATCCTACGAGGTGGAAATATTCACCAATCCCTACGATGCGCTCCAGCGCGCTCGGGATGTCTCGTTCGACCTCGTGGTGTCCGATTACCGAATGCCGGAGATGGACGGCGTTTCGTTCCTCAAGGAGTTTCGCCAGCTGCAGCCCGACGTCATCCGCCTTATCCTTCTTAGTGCATATCCCGATCTCTCCGCGCTCATCGGGGCAATCAACGAGGCCCCGATATTTCGCTTTATCAGCAAGCCGTGGAATGAACAAGAGTTTACAGTCACACTCAAGCAGGCACTGGAATTCCGCGATCTGCTACTGGAAAACCAGCGCTTAGCCGATCAGGTTCGGGAACAGCAGGGAATCATCTCCCGGCAGGAGCGCGAACATCCCGCCATCGCTCATGTCGATCGCGATGCGGACGGCGCCACCATCCTGGATGACGAGGATCTCTAGCGTCGTGGATCGAGTAGCCTCAACGATAGCCTTCTATCCTCTCTTCGTTCGTTCCGGGTAAACGCATTCACAACTTTTCTGCTGGGTAGTCACACGAGAAGCGGCTAACCGAGGACGCAGGATGCGTTCCGGTTGTTTGTCGTACGCCTTCCGCTACACTCTTTTCTCCAGGTGTCTCAGAAATCTAGACCGTACTATGGTTGATAAGAGAGAAACGTACTCGCCGCTTCGTCGTGACGCACTGCGCATATTCGACGCCGCGCTTCAGGCGGTCAGCGGAACTCGTCGTGTTGTCGAGGCGCTGAATGCCGCTCCCCCGAATGGCGATTTCTATGCCGTTGCAATCGGTAAAGCGGCGGTTTCGATGATGACGGGTGCCCGCGAGATTGCCGGTGCCAATTTGGTGAAGGGCCTGGTCATCGCCAAACACGGGCACGCAGGGATGGATCTGACAGACGGCGAGCGAGTTACCGTCATTGAATCGGACCATCCATTGCCTGGCGCCGCGAGTCTGTTCGCGGGTGATCGGTTGCTGCGCTTCATGGCCGACGCTCCAGGGGATGCGGAGTTTCTTTTCCTGATTTCCGGCGGGGCGTCGAGTTTGGTGGAGGTGCTGCATCCCGCATGGGATCTGACCGAGTATCGGAAGGCGAGTGACTGGCTCTTGGGGAGTGGGCTTGATATCCACCAGATCAACACCGTGCGTAAGCGGTTCTCCCTCATCAAGGGTGGCGGGTTGAGGCGCTATCTCGAAGGGCGCAGAGCGCGCTGTCTGCTGATCTCCGACGTTCCCGGTGACGATCCGGCCAGTATCGGTTCCGGGTTACTCGTTAACGCAACGCCGGCGCCGATCGAGATCGAGATCGAGAAAACACTACCGGACTGGCTTCGCGAACGGTTGAAGCATACGACACCGCTAGACCTCGAAGCGCACGAAGGGATGGTCATTCCCCATACCATTGTTGCCGACAATCGCCACGCACGGGAAGCGGCCTGCTCCATGGCGGGTCAGTTGGGCTATTCGGTGACCCACCACGAGCGGTTGCTCACCGGGGATGCACTCGATACCGGCGCCGCCTGCGCTCGGGAGGTGGTACAAGGCGCGCGTTGCGTGTCGGTGTGGGGGGGCGAAACCACCATTGCGTTGCCTCCCCGGCCGGGGCGCGGTGGGCGCAATCAGGGCGTTGCGTTGGTGGCCGCCCGGGAGATTGTTGGTACGGAAGATTGCGTCGTTCTCGCGGCTGGCAGCGACGGTACCGATGGGCCGACGGAGGACGCCGGTGCGCTGGTCGATGGCGAAACACTGCTGCGGGGCGAAGAGGCCGGTCTGGATGCGGAGGATTGTTTGGCCCGCGCCGATGCCGGTCGCTTTCTCGCCGCCAGCGGCGATCTGATTCAAACCGGTCCTACCGGAACCAATGTTATGGATCTGTTGATTGGAATTCGTACGGATTAACATTGGTCCTAGGGATATCGGTACTGAAATCCAGTAGTCGATTACCCTGTGGTCCGCAAACCAGCACTTTCGCTGAATCGTTCCAGTCCCCCAGCACCCAACGTTGCACCGGTTCATTGTCGAGGTTGAAGGTGTGGCAGGCCGGTCGATGCGTATGACCGTGTATGAGCTGTGTGACGCCCCGGTCCCGCATTACGCGCTCTACCTTGCCCTGATGTACATCCATGATGGCCTGCGATTTATCCCGAGAGCGCTCCTGGCTTTTTTCGCGCAAATCGCGGGCGATACCCGCACGTGCCTCTATCGGCTGGGAGAGAAACCGCCGCTGCCACGCAGCACCGCGAACCTGACGGCGAAACGCTTGGTATTCGCTATCGTCAATGCAAAGACTATCCCCGTGCAGCAACAGCGTCGGGGTTCCATACAGATCGATGAGTGTCGGATCGGGTAACAATTCACACCCCGATGCAGAGGCAAAGCGGTCGCCGATCAAAAAGTCGCGGTTACCCACCATCAGGTAGACTGAAACGTCACTGCCCGCCAATGCTCGCAGTGCTTCGCTGACCTGCCGGATCAGCGGTGTGTCGACATCGTCTCCGATCCATACTTCGAAAAAGTCACCGAGAATATAGAGCTTGGAGGCGCGTTGTCCGTAGTGGTGCAGAAAACTCAGGAAGAGCTCGATCACCTCCGGCCGGTCCGCCTCCAGGTGTAGATCGGAGATAAACAGCGTGAGCTGGTGATCAGAATCCATATCGGACTACTGTGCTTCCGTCGTGATCAACTTCACGTCCACTAGCACCACATCCTCCTTGGGAACATCGCGCGGGAAGGGACCTTTGGAACCGGTAGCGACCGCACCGATCCGGTTCACCACATCCATGCCCGCCACCACGCGACCGAATACCGTGTAGCTCAGGCCGCTCGAATGGGCGGCGCGACCACCATAGTCCAGCGCCTTGTTATCGCGCAAGTTGATGTAGAACTGGTTGGTCGCGGAGTGCGGATCGCCGGTACGCGCCATGGCGATGGTGCCGGCCAGGTTGCTGAGACCGTTATCCGACTCGTTCTCGATGGGTGCTCGGGCGGGAGTGCGAAGCATCTCACTGGTGAAACCGCCACCCTGAATGACGAAGCCGTTAATGACCCGGTGGAATATGGTGCCGTTGTAGTTTCCAAACTGCATGTAGGTGAGAAAATTGTTGACGGTCAAGGGTGCTTTTTCTTGCTCGAGTTCGATGGTGATGTCGCCCATGGTGGTGGTCAGTAGAACCCGTGGTTTGGGGGCTGCTCCCCACGCGGGCATCGAGGAGAGTGCAAACAGCATTGTGGTTAAGGAGAGTAGAGTGGCTAGGCGTTGCTTAAAGCTCATTGTATCTCGCATATCGGTAACGGATTGATAGGTGAAATGATAGACGTTTTCGCCCCTGGCGTTGAAGGGTGATTTTGTCCGCTCCAGTGCTTTCCGGTAGTATGCGCGCGATGCAAGAGACGTCGAACAGTACCGCTAAGACACGATTTGCTCCCAGCCCGACCGGAAGGCTCCATCTGGGCAATGTCAGAACCGCACTTTTCAATGCCCTCTATGCCCGTCAGCAAGGGGGGATCTTCCTGTTGCGCATCGAGGATACCGACCATGTCCGTAGCGACGAGCCCTACGTGGCTGCTCTGGAAGAGGATCTGTGCTGGTTGGGATTGGCGTGGCAAGAGGGGCCGGGTGTAGAACGTGACCAAGGACCCTACCGGCAGTCGGAGCGGCAAGCGGTCTACGATCACCACTATGCTGAGTTGCAGGCGGCGGGCTTGGTCTATCCCTGCTTTTGCACGGATCGAGAGCTAAAGCTCGAGCGCAAGGCACAGCTCAGCGCGGGGCATCCGCCACGCTACTCGGGCCGTTGCGCGCGCCTCGATCCACAGGAGGCACAACGCCGGCTCGATGGCGGGGACGAGGCGACTTTGCGGTTTCGTGTACCCTCCACCGAGGTGGTTGAGTTTGAAGATCTCGTACGGGGTGTTCAAAAATTCGCCACCGACGATATCGGTGATTTCATCATTCGTCGCGCCAATGGTAGTCCCGCCTTTTTCTTCAGTAATGCCGTCGACGATGCGGTGATGGGTGTCACCCACGTCATGCGGGGTGAAGACCACCTGACCAACACACCCCGGCAGCTCTTGTTGCTGCGGGCGCTGGGATTGCGCGCGCCGGCGTACGGTCACATATCCATGATAGTGGGTGACGATGGCGCGCCACTCTCCAAGCGACATGGGAGTTCGACGGTGGCTGATCTGCGCGAGCGGGGATTCATGCCCAAGGCGATCAACGCCTATCTGGCGAGGTTGGGGCACCACTACTCGGACGATGCACTACTAGGCTTCGACGAACTGGCGAGCGGTTTCGCGTTTGGCAGCCTCGGCAAGGCGCCGGCCCGCTTCGACGAGGTGCAGCTACGCCACTGGCAGCGAGTCAGTATCGATCACAGCGATGTGAGCGAGTTGCTGGCATGGGTGGGACGCGAGTCGCTCGATCCGATCCCGCGTAAGGATCGCCCGGCTTTCCTGGAAATGATCAGCCCCAATATTCTCTTCCCGAACGATCTCGCCCATTGGGCGGAGGTGGTCTATGGCGATCTGCCCCCGTTGAGCGGAGAGGCGACAGCGCTGTTGAGAGAGACTACGCCCGGTTTTTTCGCCGCTGCCGCCGCTGCAATGGAGGCTGGCCAGGAAGACTTCAAAAGTCTTACCGCAGTGTTGAAAGAGGGGCTGGGCGTTAAGGGTAAGGCACTCTTTCAGCCCCTGCGCGTCGCCTTAACCGGAGAGACTGGCGGGCCGGAATTGGGCCGTATTTTGGATATGATGCCGAGCATACTGAAGGTCGTACGCCTCAGAGCCGCGGCTGCGCTACAGAGTGAGTGAAGTGATTCCTCAGAACTTACAGATCTATAACACCCTGACCCGTTCGAAAGAGACTTTCACCCCTATCGAGCCGGGCAAGATTCGCATGTACGTGTGTGGGATGACGGTCTACGACTATTGTCACCTGGGCCACGCGCGCGCCATGGTGGTGTTCGATGTTGTCGTGCGCTATCTGCGTCACATCGGCTACGAGGTCGACTACATCCGCAACATTACCGATATCGACGACAAGATCATCCAGCGCGCCAACGAAAAGGGTGAGGCATTTCATGCGCTCACCGAGCGGTTCATCCAGGCGATGCATGAGGATTCGGAGGCGCTGGGCATTTTGCAGCCCGACAGTGAGCCGCGCGCTACCGACCATATCGAAGAGATCCTGGCGATGATCCAGAAGCTCATCGACAAGAAACACGCCTATGTGGCCGACAATGGCGATGTCTACTACGACGTCAGCAGTTTTGCTGGTTACGGCAAGCTCTCGGGCAAACAGCCCGACGACCTGCGTGCTGGTGCGCGCGTCGAGGTGGGGGAGGCCAAGGACGATCCTCTCGATTTCGCGCTTTGGAAATCGGCGAAACCGGACGAACCCAGTTGGCCATCACCCTGGGGCGAGGGTAGACCGGGGTGGCACATCGAGTGCTCCGCCATGTCGACCCAGTGCCTGGGCGACCATTTCGACATCCACGGTGGGGGGCAGGATCTGCAGTTTCCCCACCACGAGAACGAAATCGCGCAGTCCGAAGGCGCTACGGGTTGCACCTTTGCCAATGTCTGGATGTACAACGGTTTCGTGCGCGTGAATGAAGAGAAGATGTCGAAGTCCCTGGGCAACTTCTTCACCATCCGCGAAATCCTCGAAGCGTATCGTGCGGAGGAGGTGAGGTACTTCATTCTCACCAGCCAGTATCGCAGTCCCTTGAACTACTCGACCGAGCAACTGGATCATGCCCGCGCTGCACTCACGCGCCTCTATACAGCGCTCCGCGGTATCACTCCCTCTTCGACTGGAGAGAAGAGCGAGTTCCATCAACGCTTTGATGCCGCGATGGACGACGATTTCAATACACCGGAGGCGCTTTCGGTCCTCTTCGACCTGGTGCGCGAAATCAATCGATGCCGCGACGGCGATCGAGAGCAGGCCGAGAAACTGGCCGGTGCGTTGGTAGAATTGGGCGACGTGCTGGGTATTCTCCAACACGACGCCGAAGAGTATTTGAAGGGTGCCTCCGGTCGCACGGAAGGTCTTGCCGATGCGGAGGTGGAGCGGCTTATTCAGCAGCGCAAGGAAGCCCGCGTGAATAAGGATTGGGCGTTAGCCGATCAAGTGCGCGACCAGCTGGCCGAGCAGGGCATCGCATTGGAGGATGGGCCGCAGGGGACCACCTGGCGGCGGGGTTGACGGTTTTCGGGGAGACACGCCCCAGGCACACCCATCGATGTAGCCCGGATTTCACCGCGTTTCATCCGGGCTACGGCGTCTATGCTCGTCGTTTCACGCGTTCTGCAAGCGTTTCGCTTCCAGGGTGTTCTTCAACAACATGGCGATGGTCATGGGCCCGACGCCACCAGGTACGGGTGTAATCCAGGCCGCGCGTTTGCGGGCGCTTTCGAACTCTACATCGCCGGCCAAACGACCGTCGTCGAGCCGGTTGATGCCCACGTCCACAACGACCGCACCCTCGCGAATCCACTCGCCTTTGATCATGCCGGGTCGGCCCACGCCGACCACGACAATCTCCGCGCGCGCCACATGGGCGGCGAGATCGCGCGTTCTGCTGTGACAGGTCGTCACCGTGCTGCGGGCAAGCAGCAACTCCAGTGACATGGGTCGTCCCACGATGTTCGAGGCACCGATCACCACGGCCTCTTTGCCCTCCAACTCGATGCCGTAACGCTGCAGCAGATGAATGACGCCGTAGGGCGTGCAGGGCCGTAGGGTGGGGTTGCGCTGGGCAAGGCGGCCCATGTTGTAGGGGTGGAAACCGTCGACATCTTTCGCTGGATCGATGGTTTCGATCACGCTGTCCGAATCGATGTGATCGGGGAGCGGGAGTTGGACCAGAATGCAGTCCACCTGCGGATCGGCGTTGAGCTGGTGAATACGGTCGAGTAGCGCTTGTTGGGACGTTTCAGCGGGAAGGTCGTAGGAGAAAGAGGTGACTCCAGCCTCTTCGCAAGCCCGCCGTTTGTTGCGTACATAGACCTGCGAGGCGGGGTCCTGGCCCACCAGAATAACCGCGAGTCCGGGGGCGTGCAGGCCTGCCGCCAGATCTTGTTCAATCTCCTCCTTAAGCTGCTGGCGAACTTCGGCGGCGATGGCTTTTCCGTCGATGAGCTGCGCGGTCATTTAAGCATCCCCGAAATGGCGTAACAAAGGGGCGGGATTTTCGCACGTGGGGGTTTGCCAGAACAAGGCGCGATCCCGGTTGTTGGCCGCTGCAGGCGGGGCGGTACGATTGACTGGAGAGCAGCGCCTCAGTATCATCGCCCATCTTGCGCGGGACGACGGCATTTTAGGCGCTGCGTAAGGCTCCGGACGAGGATGTAAAACTTCTCACGAAAGCGTCTATCCGCAGGATGGATGGCCGGACGGATGACCTCGGGGTATAGCGCAGTCTGGTAGCGCGCCTGCTTTGGGAGCAGGATGTCGGGGGTTCAAATCCCTCTACCCCGACCAACGATTGTGACAGGATGTCAAACGAACCATGCGGTGCTTGAGTGCGGCATCACACTAAGGATAAGGGTGACCAGGGGGTCGGGTTTGTCATCGCCGACCTTATGAGCTGCGGTATTCAAGTGGCTTTGCCGATTAGCGAGCATTTGCCCTTCGACTGCATAGGGATTTCTGCCGGGGGTGAGTTGTCGAGGATCTCGGTGAAATTCCGAGAGGCGAAGTTCGGGCGTATTGAGGTGCGAATGCGCAGTAGTTGGGCGGATAGCGCTGGATCGCACACCAAGCTGCATGATCTGAGCCGCTATGATGCAACGGCGATATACTGCCCTCAAAGCACCGAGTGCTACTACGTATTGAACCGTGAAGTGGAAGGGAGCACGCTGGTACTTCGGATCGATCCGCCGAAGAATAACCAGAAGAAACAGGTGAAACTGGCAAGGCATTACAGGGATCCGAACAGATTGTTTATTGGCCCCGGTAGCTCAGTCGGATAGAGCACGAGCCTTCTAAGCTTGTGGTCGGGGGTTCGAATCCCTCCCGGGGTACCAACCAATTGCCCCGAGCAGGTTGCAATGGTGAACGTAGCTCAGTTGGTAGAGCTCCGGATTGTGGTTCCGGCGGTCGTGGGTTCGAAACCCATCGTTCACCCCAAAGTCAAAGGGCGCGTCTCTAAAGACGCGCCCTTTTTCGTTACATGCGTTGGTTAGAACTCAGTTGGTCTGCGGCGCTGGTGCGATATTCCAGGCCTGCATCATCGATCCCATGGCATAGACCAGCATCTGCATGTAGCTGAAGGGATTCATGAACTGCACGGCTACCTGATCTCATCCTTCAACATAGGCAGCGGTCTGGGCTGGGTTGGCATCGTTCGTTACTGCCGCTACTGATTCGGTCGTCGCCGTTTCCGCCAGCGGATCGGCGTCGGAGCGGGAGGCCTGCGCTGTGCTGCTGTCGGGGGTGGGGGCAGTAGCAACCAGTTCGGCGGTCTCCTGGTTTGCGGGCTGCGCGGCTGCGACCGGCTCCACTGCCGTGGTTTCCACCTCGACAGTCGTTACCTCGGCTTCACCACCCGCCTCCTCAACGGCGAGCTGGGTGGTATCGGCGGTAGCCGGCTCTTCTGCTATTGTGGATTCCACGGGTGCTGCCTCCGTGGAGGCCGTCTCTACCGGAGCGGTGGCCGCGGTGTCGTTGGCGTCCTCGGTGGTGGCTTGGGCGAGGGTTACATCACCGGTCGCCTCTTCGCTGGGCTCCACCGTGGTCTCGGCAGTCATCAGGTTGTCCCAAAATCCGTTGATATCCAGCGACTTGTAGACGGTGAAACCGAGAACACCCACGAGCAGGGTGACGGCGATAGCGCTGGGAATCCAGGTGCTGCTTTTGGAGGACTTGGCAGTGACGTCAGCGGTGGTGGGTTCGGTGGCTTCGCTGGCTACGGCCACCTCGTCTGCGGCTTCCTCGGCAGCAGGTTGCTCCTCGACTTCACCGGTAGTATCGATACTTTCGGTCGCCGCTGCTTCCTGCTCCAGAGCGGCTTCGATAGTGAAGGTTTCCTCGGTTACCACTTCCTTTTCAACCACTTCACCTTCGATTGGGTCGTTCTCTTTGCTCATGGACTATTCCCCCTATCAGTGTGGGACGGTAGGTGGTTGCGACGGGCGTGGATCTCTGTCGCACCGCTCCGACACCCCCCCAGGTGCGGACACATTACCTATCAGTATATAAGAATATATTGAAACTATCAATTTCAGTGTGGGAGTGGCCATCTCCCAAACAGGCTATAAGGGCTTCGTCGCTCCATCTCTCCCAATTGATATATTGCTCTATTCTAATATTCAAATATTGTTGCACACAGGAAAGTTGTAGTTTGTCCGCTGGCCCTGGCGGGAATCGATAGAGAGCGGAACGAGTGCCGATAATGACGAAATCGAACGTTACCCCTGGAGTATTGGTCGCTCATCGCAGCGTGACGCAGGCCACCCCTACGATCGGAGTACTGTGCGCTTCGTTGGTGGTAGCTGCCACATTGTGCGCGGCGCCGGCCAGTCAGGCCGCCCAAGCGGGTTGGCCGCCTGTAGCCAACACCCAGGGCAGCCAGCCCCAAGCGCCCGCTTGGTTTCCGTTTGCCGCACCGGCTCCCATGATGCCGTTTGGGGGTCAGCCCGGATTCAGCCCCTTTAGCGATCCCATGATGGGGTTTGGCGGATTCGGCAATATGGGGATGATGATGGCCCCCATGATGGGATTCATGGCGCCCATGATGACCAACTACGCGATGGCTTCGCTGAATCCCACGACGATGACCAATTTCTTCGGGATGATGACCAATCCCGGAGGCGGCATGATGCCGTTTGGCGGTTTCGGTTTTCCGGGCGGTGGATTTGGCGCGCCAACCACCCCGTTTCAGTTCCAGAATCAAAGCAGCATGCCGTTTCCCTGGTCCGGCCAGCAGACCACACCCTGGTCGCAACCTGCCGCCCCTCGAACTTACGGCAGCGCACCGGCCACCAAACCCGCCTTTCCGCCATTCTTCCCGTTTTTCCATCAAGGGGGTACAGGTCGCTAAGACGACTTAACCGTTTTCAGATGACGGCGTGGTTTCCGGTAGCGGCCTCGTCAGCGAGACGTACAAGATTTCGCGGAGTCCTACCACTCGATCGAAAGCACACCGCTTTGTGGAGGCAAATACGATGATACGCATTCTGTCGGTTGTACTATCTTTCATGCTGTTTTCGCTCGGCGCTGCGCACGCCGCTGGCGATCCCGTGGCGGGCAAGCGCAAGGCCGCGGCCTGCGTGAGCTGTCACGGTAACAAACACTTTTCGGGATTCTTTTTTACCCTGCAGTTGGCAGGCCGGGATCCGGATAAACTGACCATCAAGACCAATAAATACCGTAGCTACAAGATCTTCAACCCGATGATGAACTTCGTCGTCGCCGGTCTTTCGGATCAGGACGTGGAAAGATATCTCTGCCTATTGCCATTCGCTGGAGAAGCCGGCCTACGTGCATCCCTACCTCCCGATCAAGGGTGACGATGACGAAGATCCCTACTCTCCGTTCGCGCCGCGCTGATCGATAGCGAGAGACACGGTGATTACGGCTCCAGCGGACTCCCGACAAGGCGGTATGTTTCCTCAACGTACCGTGCGGAAGGGAGCAGCAACACAGATCGAGCAACCGGCGCTGGTGCGGCAACGCGTCTATGATCCGGTGTTACGCATCATCCATGCATGGAACGCGTTGTTGGTGATCGGCTTGATCGTAACGGCGCAATTGTCCTAGCGGTGGGCATACTCGGTGGAGAGCGAGACGTTGATTCTTGCGCACGTATGGTTGGGATTCGGGTTGATCCTCGGTCTCGTGGCGCGGTTGACGTGGGGGCTCGTCGGGCCGAAACACGCGCGACTCACCGACCTCTGGCACCCCAAGGAGTGGGCGCAGGCGGTGCGTACGCGGCACTGGTTCACCCAGCCCAAACAATTCGGACATCACGCCGAGGCGAGCATTGCCTACATCGCGCTCTATTTGACGCTATTGATTATCGCCATCAGCGGTTTGGTACTGGCGGCGCTGGAGCAGAACATGGGTCCGCTGGCGCAATGGATCGATTACAACAGCGTCCACGTGTCGCTATTCAAAACGCCGCATCGATTGCTGGAATACGCGATCATGCTCTACGTGGTGATTCACCTCGGCGCGGTGGTGTTACACAAAATGCACCACCGTATTCCCGTCGCTCAAAGTATGCTCAGCGGGTTTCAATATCACAGGCATCGGCGATGATTCGATGGAGTCTGCTTATCGTCGCCGCTCTGTTGGCGACCAGCGCTTATGCGCAGTCACCGGCGGCAGTATTGGCGCACTATGAAAAGTTGGCGAGCGCGAGCGAACAGAGTTTTGCAGCGGACGAGGGACGTGGCAAAACGTTCTACTACGCCGAGCAGCCCTATCGGCAGGGTAAAACCATCTCCTGTACCACCTGTCATGGCGAGCAACCCACCGACACCGGTCGCACGCGCGCTTTCAAACCGCTCAAGCCGTTGGCGCCAAGCGTCAATCCAGAGCGGTTGAAGGAGTTGAAGAAGGTAGAGAAGTGGTTGCGCCGCGGCTGCAAGGACGTTTTTAAACGACTGTGCACCCCTCAAGAGAAGGCCGATGTCATCCGTTACCTGATCTCGGTGAAGTAGCAGCGAAAGATACTATGGGAGTCAACTGGAAAAATCTGTCCGTGCTATTGATCGCCTTGGGGGTAGCGATGGCCGCGCTGTCCAAGGGTTTGGCGGCCGGTTGGGAGACGGCGTTTCCCTCTTTGAAAAACGAAGCATGGGAAGAGGAGTGCGGGGCCTGCCACATGCCGTTCACTCCGGGAATGCTGCCCGCCCGCTCGTGGGTATCGACCATGGAGGGGTTGGAAGACCACTTCGGTGAGGACGCCACCGCCGAGCCAGAGGTGGCGCGCGAAGTGACCGCGTTTCTGGTCGACAACGCTGCCGACAATCCCAAAGCGAGTGACGTGATGCGGCGAATCGCTCGCTCCATCGCGCCGCATCAGACCCTCCTGCGTATCACCGAGGGCGAGATGTTCAAGTATTACCACGAAGAGATTCCCGCAAGCATCTGGCAGCGGGAGCAGATCGGTTTGCGATCGAACTGCACGGCCTGCCACACCCGCGCGGAAGAGGGGCGTTACCTGCGGAGGGAAATCCAAATCCCCAAACAGTAGCAGGCAAAGCGCTTGCGAGCAGTGGCAACCGTTTTCCCGCGAACCGGGAGTGTGGTATATCACCCATATCGCGGCAAATCCCCCATTCAGATCACCTGCGTCGAATCGCATAATGTGGGCCAATCGATGCACTCCTGGAAGGACAATAATGAAACGGCTATTGGGTTCGATCGCAGCTTTGTGGGTACTGGCGGCTTCCGGTGCCGGTTGGGCAATGGGTGAGGGTGTGATGGTACACGACCCCTGGATTCGCGAGGCTCCACCCACTGCGAGTGCATTGGCCGGTTATATGGAGATCAACAACCACTCCAAGATGCGCCAGACACTGGTGGGCGCGACGAGTGACGATTTCGCCAAGGTGATGTTGCACCAGACCGTCATGCAGGGCGGCACCGCGAAAATGGTTCATCGCCACAAAATCGAAATACCCAAAGGGATGAAACTGGCATTCAAACCCGGGGGATACCACCTCATGATGATGAAGCCGAAACGCAAACTCAAAGTGGGCGACCAGGTAACGGTCGCGTTGGAGTTCAGCGAGGGAAGCAAGCGCGAAGTGGTCTTCACCGTGCGCAAAGCGATGGGCATGGCCGGCGGCCACCACAAACACTGAAGTCTAAGAATCCGAACGAAAAAAGGGGTGCCCGACCGGGCACCCCTTTTTGTTGGGTTATCGATAGCTACTGCAGAGCGTACTTCTTCAAGCGATAGAGCAGCGTATCGCGGGTGATTCCCAGCAGACGCGCGGCCCGGCTGCGATTGCCCTCGGTGCGCGACAATGCCTGCCGGATCATATCTCTCTCCAGGTCATCGAGGCAGAGTCCGGAATCCGGTAGCTCAAAGCGCGTGTTCTTGGCGCGCGGTGCCTGGAACTCACGGGGCAGGTTGGAGGCGTCGACCTCTTTTCCGCCGAACAGAATCGTCAGGCGTTCACACAAATTGCGTAATTCGCGCACATTACCCGGCCAGGCATAACGCGCTAGCGCCTGTTCGGCACCGCGAGTCAGGTAGGTCTGCTTCGTCTCGTAACGGCGCGCGAACTCCAGCGCAAAGTGGTCGAATAGGAGCGTGGCATCGTGGGCGCGATCGTGCAGGCGAGGCAAGTCCAGCGGAACCACCTTCAGCCGGAAATAGAGATCATCGCGAAATTCGTCGCGCTGGACGTTCTCGTAAAGATCCTTGGAGCAGGTCGCCATCAGGCGCACATCGATCGGTTTGCCCTGGGTGTCGCGCGAACGGCCTTCCGAATTGTTTTCCAGCAGCACCAGGAGCGCGGTCTGCGTTTCCGCGGGTAGCTCCTCGATGTCGTCCAGCACCAGTGTGCCCCCCCGTGCCTGGTGCCAACAGGCGCGTAGCGCCTCCTCGTTCAGGGTGGCGCAACTGGTCTCGACGAAAGGCCCGTGGTGCTTCGAGCTGTGGTCGTGAGCGGCTTTGGCCAACAGGCTTTTACCACTGCCGCTTTCACCGGTAATAAACAGCGGAACATCGGTGAGCGCCGCGATCTGCGCGGTGCGCAGCAGGGCTCTGAATTCGGGAGATTTCCCAACCAAAAAGGCGTCAATCGTGTTCATGGCAGTCATTCCATGCTCATTGAGTCATTGAAGCGGTAGGCAGTTCGATCAATCCCGGTATGGCGACTGTCGCGATCGCCATGGCGATCAACAGACTTCCCACAGCAGGTCTAAGATACGGCATCCGCGTCAGCTTTGTCACCCACCCGGTTAGGATACCGGCACTGGCTGCAGCGGGTAGGGTACCGAGGCCGAACGCCAACATAAACAGCGCCCCCTGTTCGGGGCTGGGAGCCGCCAAGGCCAATAGCAGCGTGGTGTAGACCAGACCGCAGGGGAGCCAACCCCAGATCATGCCGTAGAGCAGCGCGTTCTGCGGGGACTGCACGGGCAGAAGCTTTCTGCCGATAGGCTCCAACCACTTCCAAACCGGTGCCCCGATCTGCTCGATGACGGCGAAACGCGGAAACCAACCGGCGAGATAGAGCCCGATACCGGCCAGCAGCAACGCTGCGGCGGATTGGAGGATCCAGTGTGCCATGGGCCAGTTGATGGAGGCGTAGAAGGATTGCCCGATGGTCCCCAGCAACGCACCGGCCGCCACATAACTCGCCACGCGTCCGGTGTTGAACAGCACCACATAGAGGGTGAGCAGCGGCGCCTGTTCGCGGGTGGTGCTGCTGAGACTGAAGGTCAACGCACCCATGATGCCGCCGCACATGCCGAGGCAGTGCACCGCGCTGAAAAGACCAATGAGAAAACCGGAGGGTAGTGAGAGATCCACGGGGTGGTTGAGCCAAACGAAACGATGCCGCCATCATACCACCTGTGGGATGGCGAACCCCGCGCCTCGAGGAGAAAGTGGTTCAACGTAGGGTGGGCTATGCCCACCCTACATTAATCACGCTTTGCGGAGTGGGACGACGAGATGGAGCCCCGACTTCAGAGCAACCAGTTGCCATCCACTGATTAGCGGCTAATCTGTTCAGCCATGCACAACACAAACATCACTGTCTGCGATTGCAATCGATTGCGATGATCACGCGCAGAGAACTCCTGAAGTGGGGATTGATTGGAGGCGCCGGTCTGGTGACGGGCTGTTCCAGTCTCAGTCTCACCGCCAAAGAGTCCCAACCGTTCTCGGATACCGATCACACCTACCGCTTTCTCACCGAAGAGGATCGCATCATCGTTGCCGCCATCGCCCCCGTGATGCTCGCCGGTGCGTTGCCTTCCGGCTCTAGAGACAAACTCCGCGAAGTGGTTCGAGGCGTGGACTATGCGATCAGCCTGCTGACCGATGCGACCCGTGAAGAATTGCGCGATCTGTTCGGCGTACTGGGCAACGCGTCGGGACGAGTGGTGCTGGCGGGTGTCTGGAGCCACTGGTCGCACGCGCGACCGAACGACATCGAGGAGTTTCTCGACGAGTGGCGCGGCGCCTATCTCGATCTGCTGCGCCAGGGTTATCTAGGGTTGCACGAGCTGATCATGGCCGCGTGGTACGGCAATCCGGCTTCCTGGGAGGCCGTCGGCTATCCCGGCCCACCCAGGATCTAAACGCCATGATCAACGACATCATTGCCGATGGATTGGCGCGCGGCTGGCAACACATCGACGGCGCCAGGATCGAAAAAGATCAAACACTGGAGGTGGATGTCGCCGTCGTCGGTACCGGCGCGGGAGGTGGCGTTAGCGCTGAGATCCTCAGCGAAAAAGGTCTCAGGGTGGCGTTGATCGAAGAGGGGCCGTTGAAGAGTTCGCGCGATTTCAAAATGGAAGAGCGCATCGCCTATCCCGACCTCTACCAGGAAGCTGCGGGAAGAAAGAGCAAAGACAAAGGGATCAACATCTACCAGGGACGCAGCGTGGGTGGCGGAACCACCGTCAACTGGACCGCCAGTTTTCGCACTCCACCCGAGACACTCAAACATTGGGCGACGCATCACCACGTCAGCGGTTTGGGCGTAGAGACTATGGCGCCATGGTTCGAGCGCATGGAGCGTCGCTTCACGATCGAACCGTGGAAGTTAACGCCCAACGAAAACAACAGCGTTCTGAAACGCGGCGCCGAAAAGCTGGGATGGCACGTGGAGGTCGTCCCGCGTAACGTCAAGGATTGTTGGAATCTGGGTTACTGCGGTATGGGATGCCCCACCAATGCCAAGCAATCGATTTTGGTGACAGCGATTCCGCAGGCCATGGACAGGGGCGCCGTGTTGTTGAGTCGTATGCGGGCGGAGCGCTTGTCTATCAGTGGCGATCGAATCAACAGCCTGGTCTGTGTCGCACGGGGCGACCTGGGCCAGTCGCGCACCGACCGTGAAGTGACCGTACGCGCGCGACACTTCGTGTTAGCCGCCGGCGCGATCGGAACACCCGCGCTGATGTTACGTTCCGAGCTACCGGATCCCCATGAGCTCATCGGCAGGAGAACGTTCCTCCATCCTGTCAATGTCTCCGCCGCCTCTATGCCCGACCCGGTGGAGGCGCATGCCGGTGCACCCCAATCCATCTACTCCGACCACTTCGTCTGGCAAGACAGTGTGACGGGGAGTTGCGGCTACAAACTGGAAGTGCCGCCCGTCCATCCGCTCCTGGCAGGTACCGTCGCGACGGGGCATGGAAAAACCCGCCGCGAATTCATGCGCGAGTTCCCAAATCTGCAAGTGATCATTGCGTTAATGCGCGACGGCTTCAACGAAGCGAGCGAGGGGGGAAGGGTGGAGATCAACGATCAAGGCGATCCGGTGTTGGACTATCCCATCACCGATTATCTGTGGGATGGTTTTCGTCGCGCCTACCTCAGCATGGCGGAGTTACAGTTTGCCGCCGGCGCCAAACAGGTACACCCCGTTCACCAGGACGCGAAGCCCTACAAAAACTGGGCGGAAGCCAAACGAGAGATTCCCAAACTCCCCATGGAGACGCTGCACGCCCGTATCGTCTGCGCCCACCAAATGGGAGGCTGCGCCATGGGAGACGATCCGCGCCGTGCGGTTGTCGACAGCCAGTGCCGCCACCATCTGCTGGAGAACCTGTCGGTGATCGACGGCTCCGTCTTCCCCACCAGCGTCGGGACCAATCCTCAGCTCTCGATCTATGCCCTCGCGGCAAAGCAGGCCACGAATCTCGCGGAGGCGATCCCGAGCGCGTGACATCACTCCGTGGCTCACACACTCCAACCGTCCTCCCGGCGCAGGTCGGGTTCCACTGCCTGCTAGCGATCCCTGCCGTCAAAAACCCGAGATTTCAGTAAGTTGCAACCTAAATCCACCCCACCCACTTGAGAAGATCCCATGTTTCTGGTTTACTACGTCGCCTTTCCAGGGCCGTTAGCTCAGTTGGTAGAGCAGTTGACTCTTAATCAATTGGTCCGGGGTTCGAGTCCCTGACGGCCCACCAAACATCTCAAAGACTTAGGCTGCTTTTTAGCGGCCTTTGTTGTTTCTAGAAACTAAAAAGGTTGCACTGAGGATAACAAACAGATCTGCAATCAAATACCCTCCAAACTGTCACACGGTCCTAGTTTACGGACTATTTAAACGACATTAGGGCGAGTAGGCTAGCGGCTGAGCCCACTATGACCAAGGAAATCTAGAATGGGAATTAAAAGTGAAGCAGAGTTAGTAAAATCATTTAAGTTTCTTGAAAGAAGAAGCGCAAAAAGCAGAGGGAAAACTGCAGATTCGTTTATGAATGTAAGCACGAAAATGATCAGTACCGTTTTCGTTGCGTTATTGGTCTCTCCTCTGGCGATGCTTATTGCAGCATTATTCATAAAAGACCCAGAGATCGTTTCTGTGTCCGAACTTGCAACAAGGGTTGAGTCATATATTTGGTTGTTTTCGTTTTGGGTCGTTGTAGTGCTAGGAGTTGCTGTATGGATTCGTAGGTGGGCGATGGACATCGAGCTATAACTGAATCGGGTGTTTAAAGAATGTGAAAAATAGCGGTGTATCTGGTTGATGGGTAGTCGCCAAACCAATCACTCAACCAACAGGGATACACCGCTATGGAGAAAGAGAATAACGTTGTTGCGTTTTCAGGTCGACAGGAACTCACTGATGGCCTGACTGAATTACTGAGAACAGGGGCAGTTCAGCTGATTCAGCAAGCAGTAGAAGCGGAGTTGGCCGGATTTATGGAACAGTTTTCAGCTCGCTTACTGGAAG
>Ga0209679_1000145_pt1 | contig 35110 bp, 34 predicted proteins | sample WorMetHEROISLAND_4_FD_187408 | JGI IMG/M metagenome (GOLD analysis project Ga0209679, IMG submission 187408) | Marine gutless worms symbiont microbial communities from Max Planck institute for Marine Microbiology, Germany - Olavius sp. 2 HERON... ...
TCAGTAATTCAGTCAGGCCATCAGTGAGTTCCTGTCGACCTGAAAACGCAACAACGTTATTCTCTTTCTTCATAGCGGTGTATCCCTGTTGGTTGAGTGATTGGTTTGGCGACTACCCATCAACCAAATACACCGCTGTTTTTCACATTCTTTAAACACCAGATTCAATTATAGCTCCGTCACAACCCACGCCACTCTGATATACTCCGCTCACGTTGAATTCGCCGCACCTGAAGCACCCAACATGAGCAAGAAAATCACCATCACCCCCGAGAACAAGTGCAGTTTCTGTCACAACTCCAAATGTTGCACTTACGTGACACAGCAAATTGATGCTCCGCGCACCAAAGGCGAGTTCGATTTCCTGCTCTGGCAACTGTCACACCGAAACGTGCAGGCCTATAAAGATGAGGATGGTTGGTTTTTGATGTTCAATACACCCTGCCAACACCTTGCGCCCGACGGAGGCTGCGGCATCTACGAAACCCGCCCCCAGATCTGCCGCGATTATGACAACGATTATTGCGAGCACGATGAACCCGCGGAAAAGCACTTTGAGGTCTTCTTCGACAGTTACGAAACCTTACTGGAATATTGTCGAAAACGGTTCAAGAAGTGGGACAAGCGGTTCGAGAAAAAGAGAAAAAAGTAGCGACATCCACCTTCCCATCGAGGGTCGGCGTAGCCCGCGCAGGCGTAACCGCATCGCACCCCAAGCACAGCCCCTCTCGCCAAAGCGCCAAGCGCACAAAGAGAAAGCGATCAGTCCGCGCGGGCTGCGCCCGCCCTACATTGGTTTGAGTTGCGGCAACAGTTCGCGAAAGTGGTTAACCGCGGGAAACTCGCTGATCTCTTTGGCATCCTGTTGCGAATCGGGTTTACCGATCGCCAGTAGATTCTCCACGCCGTACCGCGCCGCCGACCGCAACACCGCCAAACTGTCATCGACCAGTAGGGTCGACTGTTTGATAAACGGTTCACGTCCCTGTAGCTGCTCCCAAAACCGCAAATCTTCCTTCGGCACGCCAAAATCGTGGGCGCACACCACGCTGTCCAGGTGATCACCAATGGGGGTCCGACGCATCTTCAGCGCAAGGGCTTTGCCATGCGCATTGGTCACCAACACACGACGTTTACCCGCTTGTTTCAGACCTACCAAAAAATCGATGACGTGCGGATGCACCGCGATCAAATGATCGACCTCCTCTTTCAGGAGCGCGATATCCATCCCCAATTCACGCGTCCAGTAATCGATGCAGTACCAATCGATGGTACCCTCCACGGCGCGATAGCGATCGAGCAACTCATCGCGAGCAACGTCCACTTCCATGCCCTGTTGTTCCGCGTAACGCCTCGGCACATGCTCGAGCCAGAAGTGGTTGTCGAAATGAAGATCCAACAAGGTGCCGTCCATGTCGAGCAGGACGGTTTCAATCTGTTTCCAGTCGAACTTGGCGGTCATCGGCACTCCTCAAGGATCAACGTAGCCATTGTAAGCGGATTTCGCCCATCACCCACACCATCCTATACTGGAGCGAAGCCCGTTGAAGGCACCGTCACTCCCAGATCATGAAGAAAAAGCCGGAGATTCTAAACCACCGCGAAGTAGCCCGATCGCGCATATTTCGCGTGGAGGAGCGCGAGCTGCGATTTCCCAACGGAACGGTCGTGCACTACGAACGCCTGCTCTCCGGTCGTAACGGAGCGGTGCTCGTAGTGCCGATGCTAGACGATGAGACCGTTTTTCTGATTCGCGAGTACGCCGCGGGGACCGACCGTTACGAATTGGCGCTACCGAAAGGCCTGGTATCGGACGGCGAAGACCCACTGGATGCCGCCAACCGTGAACTCAAGGAGGAGATCGGCTACGGCGCCAACGATCTCAGCCATATCAATACACTGAGCGTCGCGCCGGGCTATCTCGAACACTGCACTCACATCATATTGGCGCGAGATCTCTACGAAGAGCGCCTTCCCGGGGATGAGCCGGAAGAGATCGAAGTGGTGCCGTGGTCGATCAACCGCATGGACGAACTGATCGCACTTGAAGATTGCACCGAAGCGCGTAGCATCGCCGCGCTCTATATCGTAAGGGACATGATCAACAATGAACCGTAGGGAGCCCTACCCCACTGCGCAACTCGACACACTGCTGGATCCGGTAACAACCCTCGCGAGAATCGCAGGCGAGGAGATCCTCAAGATCTACGACAGCGATTTCTCCGTTGAACACAAGGAGGACGATTCGCCGCTCACCCAAGCGGATCTCGCTTCCCATCGGGTCATCGTCGACGGGCTCGGCGAGCTCACCCCGGAAGCCGCCATAATCTCGGAAGAGTCGGGTCTGCCCGATTTCGACGAACGCTCCACCTGGCGCACCTACTGGTTGATCGACCCCCTCGACGGCACCAAAGAGTTCGTTAAGCGCAGCGGCGAATTTACCGTCAACATCGCGCTCATCGTCGATCATCAGCCGGTGCTGGGGATCGTCCATACCCCCGTGCTGAATCTCACTTACGGGGGCGCTCGAGGCGTCGGCGCGTTCAAAATTGCCGAGGGGCAACGCGCCACCATCCGCGTGCGACCGGTTCGTCCAGGCTCCACCACGGTAGTAGGCAGCAAATCCCACGGCACCGAAGCACTCCAGGCCTATCTGGACAAACTCGGTGACCACGAACTCCGCTCCATGGGTAGCTCGTTAAAGTTCTGTCTGGTCGCCGAAGGCAGCGCTGATCTCTATCCGCGACTCGGCCCAACCTCGGAGTGGGATACTGCGGCCGCCCAGGCGGTGGTCGAGGCGGCGGGAGGGCAGGTAACGGACCTGGCGTTGCATCCGCTCCGATACAACACCAAGGACTCGATCCTCAATCCCCACTTTCTGGTCTTCGGAGATGCGAGCGGGCGGTGGGATCGTTACCTTCCCGACCGCTGAAAACAGGCGAAACAGCCCCCTCATCCCTCGATCTGCTGGAACCGCTTGAGCTGGAACAGCGTTTTCCGCTGCTTCTCCAACAGCCCTCACAAAGCCATCTCCGCCTCAGCCAATCGGGTCAACAGAGCGGCCGCCCTGCTCTGATCGGGGCTTGAATCAGTGTCCAGCAACCCCGCGGGATGTAAGGGAGATGTTAGTCGCCTGCGTTAGTCAGGAGATGAAACGGAACCCGGTAGTAGCCGACCCGAAAACGGCGATCCTCGGGTATGACGGTGGCCGTGACGCGATTGATACGCTTTATTCGTCCCACCACGACCCGCCCCCTCTTCCCAGAAAAACAGACGCGATCACCCTGGCGAAAGGCGTGTTGGATGGCGGCCCGAATCGGCTCCGCGACCGGAACCATCGCTCTCATCTGCTCGTCACAATCGATTCAGTGCGTCGCAAGATAGGAACGGACATTCGCCGCAAGTCCGGCATCGTAGAGTCGATCTAGCACCGAGTAGAAATGCCAGTTGTGTACCGATCCACGCTGCAACCAACCATGTGCCTGCTGAATGAAGTGGGCGTACTCGTGACAAGCCGTATGGGCGAGCAACTCTCCGACACTGAAACGTCCGTTGCAGTATCCCCGGCGCTTCATCTCGTGGCTGGTCAGCCACTGTGCCGCCAACGCGGGTTCGCTCTTTTCCGCCACCATGCGGACACCGAAGGTAATGGTGTAGCGATCGTGCTGTTGCTGGCAGTAGGTGGCCCTACCGCGCCCAACGCGAACGCGAAGACGCTCACGCGGTGGTGTGCGCGCAAACCAATCATTACTCGCCGGTAAAAGAACATCCGTCACCGCGGTGCAGAGTGTCGCGGCAATCCGGTGGTGAATGGGTAGTACGATGGCGATGCCGCTCAATGGAGGAATTATCGAGTGAAATCTATGTAGAGTGGACGTAGCCCGCGCGGGCAGCTAACCACCCAAACTGGTCATATCATGCAGGGGCGCCTGCCCCTCTTCATTGAAGTCGTGCTTCATGGGTTTGCGGGCGATGGCCTCGATCAATGCCTCTTTCAACGCGTCGTCGCTGGTGCCGCTGCGCACCAGGTCGCGCAGAGGCACGAAGTCGTCCTTGCCCAGGCAAAAGACCAGATCACCCTTGGCCGTCAGTCGTACTCGATTGCACGTTTCGCAGAAGTGGCGCGACATGGCGGTGATCACTCCAATGCGCACCGGGCCTTCGCCCACCTGGTAGTAGCGGGCGGGGCCCGCGCCCTTGGTGGTGCTTACCGCCACCAGTTCGCTGCCATAGCGGCGACGAATACGTTCCAGGATCTGTTCGGCGGGATAGTAGTAGTCGACGCCTTCTCCGCCGGCGGCGCCCACCGGCATAGTCTCGATAAAGCGCAGATCGGCACCGCGCTCTACGGCGAAATCCACCATGGGCTCGATCTCGGTGTCGTTGAGCCCCTTCATGACCACCATGTTGAGCTTCACCGGCGCAAGTCCGATTTCCAATGCTTTATCAATCCCTCGAACTACAGTGGCAAGATCTCCGCCGCGCGTAATCTCCTTGAAGGTCTCGGGAACGAGCGAATCGAGCGAGATATTGACCCGCGAAACCCCGGCCGACTTCATCTCTTCGGCGAAGCGCTCCAACAGGTGCGCATTGGTGGACATGGAGAGGTCGCGAATGTCGGGGATCTCGCCGATCATACGTACCAACGCCATCAGGTTACGCCGCACCAGCGGTTCACCGCCGGTGAGACGAACATTCTCCACCCCCAACTCGGAGAAGAGGCGAATCAATCGGGCCATCTCCTCGTGGGTCAGCAGATCGCGCTGCTGGCGCCACTCCACCCCCTCGGGGGGCATGCAGTAGAAACAGCGGTAATTGCAACGATCGGTGATCGACACGCGCAGGTAGCTGATACGCCGCCCGAACGGGTCGATCAATTGTCGCTGGTTAGCTGCAGAAGCATCCATCAATAAGCACCGTCGATTCCCGGAGAACTCTGACCGGGGAGCTGCTGAGAATACCCCAGCCTGGGGCTATATAACACTACCCAGATCAAGAACCGGGATGGGTCTGGGTTTACTGGACCCTTCCCTCGCCAAGGTACTATAAGGAGAAAGGAATCAATCCATCGCTTGGAAAATCCCCTCTCCCAATGGGAGAGGGCTAGGGTGAGGGGGAAGTAAAATCAAGCAACCGCATTAGACCTCCCCTCATCCTGTCCTTCTCCCTGTGGGAGAAGGAACGTACAAATTACAGCTTTTGCAACCGACTTTTCCTTTACCTCGTTAGCGTCTTGGCGTGAACCCTCCCAAAAAAAGAGGCCGGGAAGGGTCGCCCCCGCCCGGCCGTTTGGCAAAGTTACAACGAGGTTCCTACACGATGTTACGTGGCGCGAAGGACATGGAGCGGAACTCCTGCTTGAACTTGGATTCACCAAGCTTCTTCACCTTCGCAACGCCCATCTTGTAGTTGTAGTTACCGCTGATCCAATCCACCACGCGGGCTTGCAGGGCGTTGGCGGGCTGCAGCATATTGAGCATGTTGCTATAGAGCACACCCTGTTTCGTGTTGGGCGTGACGATAGCGATGGCGGTAACCGCCGCTTTGCTTAGCTCGATATGACCGTTCTTCATCAGCTCGCCGAACTGGAAGTCCTTGCCGTGCACGCCGAGGATGGTGTCCTTGTGGGCCGCGACGCGATCCGAGTAGAGCATCACCCGGTCACCCGATCCGATACCGCGTTTCTTGGCATCTTTCGGGTGGATCTCGACCCAGTTCTCCGGCCAGCGCTGCGTCACATAGGGACGGCGTTCCACATCGTCGAATCCGGACTGCCAGATTTCGTTGATGCGACCATTGGAGTGCCACAACTCGTCGCCTTTCGGGCTCAACCACTCCCAGAAATCTGAGTAGAGGCTCCACGGATGCTTCTCGATGTTGACCTTACCGGTCTGCGAATTGAAGTGGGTGGTCTTCTTGTTGACCATGTTCATCCCGGGGGCGCCGTTGACCGCACCCTTCTTGGCGAGATCGGCTTCGGTGAGCGTCGTGTCGTGCAGGCGCGTGGTACCGTGCAACTCGCCGGTCTCGTAGTTATAGAAGGTGGGACCCTGGATACCCGTGGTGCCATACTCGGCCAACTTCTGGTGCAGTGTCTTGCCCTCTTTATGGGCGGCGATTTTGATCATATGGAACGCCTTGCGACTGCCGCGACTGAAGCGTGAAGCCTCTTCCGCCACATCGTTAGCGTTCTTCCAGTCAAAGCCGTCGAAGCCCATACGTTTCGCCAGGTTGGCGATGATCCACCAATCGGGTTTGGAGAACCCAGGGGCATCGTAGAACTTCTGGTAGAGACGCAGGCGGCGTTCGCCGTTGGCGCGCATGAAGTTCTCTTCACCCCAGGTGGCTGCCGGGAAGACGATATCGGCAAAGCGTGCGCCGATAGGATCGCGCAGGTAGATATCCTGGTTGATCACCACCATACCGCCGGAATCGGCACGCGCCTTCAACGAGTCGATGATCTCTTTCTTATCGTAGCTACGCACCTGATTCGGGTTGTGGGTGACCAACTCCTGGAACTTCCTGTACAACCCCTGCGAACCGCACATGGCCTGAATCCAGGTGGTGCCGATGACATGGGCGAAACGCGTATGCCCGGAGTAGAGCCAACGATCCGTATCCAGAGCGCGACGGCGGCGACCCGGCACCTTCTCGGGCGATTTGTTGCGCGGATACTTACCGCCACCCTGACCACCGCGCTGGTGACCGCCGAAGCGTCCCACCACCTGTCCGGGACGACCGCCCGCACCGCAGATGGTGGCCAGCGAGGAGATGGCCGTGGTGTTACCCGTGTTGTTGGACCAGTAGAAGCCCTTCTCGATACCGACCGAGGTCTTCTTGCGGGTACCGTCAGCCTTGGGTTTCGCCAGAATCTCAGCCGCTTTATAGATATCTTTCGCGCTGATGCGGGCGATCTTGGCGGCTACTTTGGGCTCGTACTCTTTCTGGCTCGTGACCCACTTCTTATAGCCCTCGAAGCCATTGGTCTGGAACTTGCCCCACGTGGTACGCCACTGCCAAGGCGTGTTACGCGTACCCTGGCCGAAACCGGAACTGGTCTCCCACTTGCTGTTGACCCACTTCTTGATCCACTCCTTGTCTTCCCAGCCGTTCTCCAGGATGACGCGTGCGATCGCACCCACCACCACGTTATCGGTGCCGGGATCGATCTGCAGATGCAGCCCGCCCTTGGTCTTGGCATAGGCGACACCCGCCGTCTCGCGAGGATTGAGCCAGACGGTCTGCATGCCTGCGTCCATCGCCGGACGAATGAACTGGGTGTAGATCGTGGTCTTGGTTTCGTACGGATCGGTACCGCAGACCAACAGCGCATCGGCGCCACCCCAGTCGTCGTAGCTGGGTCCGAAGTTATCGAAACCGGCATCGCGAAAACCGGGCGTGGAGGTCACGTCCGAAGGCGTATCGTGGAAAGTGAACGCCGCCGTGTTGACGTGACGCCGCGCATACTTGGTGATGGCGTAGGTGTTCTCGATGTACTGATACGAGTAGGTCTTCACCGAGTAGGCATTGGCGCCGTGATTGGCGATCACGTGCTTACCCACCTCGGCCGCGATATCCAGGGCGAAATCCCAGGTCACGGGCTGCAAGGTACCGTTGATTCGGACCAACGGACGGGTGAGACGATCACGCGTCGGTGTTTTGGGGTTGTAGCATTTCTGCGCGATACAACCGCCGCGCATCGACGAATCACCCAGCTTGTTCACCACCTGGGTATCTTTGTCGGGGATCACCACCACGTTGTGCGGCATCCCGTTGTGCATCACGATGTTGTGTTGATTGGGAGCCACCCAGGCCTGCAGAACACCGCTGGGGAAATCGATCCCGAACTTGTTCTGACTCGCCTTGGAACCACCATCGCCGGAACCTACCGGCCAACGATAGACCTTGTAACCGCATGCCACGATGCAGTAGTCGCAGGCCGTCGTCAGCTCTTCGGCGTGCGGCGGCGGCAGCGGCGTCTGGTCTTCAGGTAGATAATAGTTAGTTGACATCGCTTGCCTCCTTACGATTCCATCAGATTCTTATCGCGGCCATAGAGCAGGCCCATCATGCCGACGGCGTAAACATCGTCGCCGTCCACCTCCAGCAGCACCTGCGGCAGGCTCTGGTAGGCCTGGCCCGAGACGATAATGCCGTGGCGGGTCAGGTCGTAGAGCGTCAGGTGCAGCGGGCACTGACCCAACACACGATGCTCGCCCACCGCCTGGTACTTGCCGTTCATGGGGCCGCCCTGGTGGGTGCAGAGGTAGCTGAAGGCCACCACGTCGCGCTTCGGACCGACACCGCCACCGCCTTTGACGCCGCCCATCTTCACCACGAACACCTGGGAGTTGGGGCCGTCGTCGGGGTAGTTGAAGTCGAAGGGCACGTTGTCTTTCAAGCTGCTCAGTTTGGTCACGAACTTGCGCGGATAACCCACCACGCGCGCCTTGGCCTGCGCAGCCTCTGCGGTACCGGGAAACAGATTCACCGTCACCACGCTGGCCGCCGCCGCGGTCGAACCGCTGTACATCAGGAACTCGCGCCGGCTCAACATGCATTTGCCGTGTGCCGCCGCACTTTCGTCTTTCTTCTTCAGTTCAGTCGTCATCATTTCGCCTCCTGTGCGGCACGCAGTTCAGCTTCGGTGAACAGCGGTGCGTATTCGGGCAGTTCGGGTTTCTCCATCGCGATTTCGTCGCCGGAGAAGGTCTCGAGGAACGCCACCAGATCTTCCTTTTCGGCGTCGGAGAGACCGAGCGGCTTGATCAACTTGCTCTTGGTCTGCGGATAGCCCGTGGTACGACCATCCTCGGTAACGCCGCCCGCGTTGTAGAAATCCACCACCTCTTCGAGGGAGTAGAAGGCGCCGTTGTGCATGTACGGTGCGGTGTGGACGGTGTAGCGCAACGAAGGAGTACGGAACTTGCCGATGTCCCACTTGTTCTTACCGCGGAAGTAGAAACCGGGATCCGCCTTGGTGGTGCGGTACATCTCCTGGGTCGAACCCTTGGCATAGAGCTCGAAGCGGAAAGTGACCTGCGCCAGTCCGTCCTCCTCCCAACGCTGCTGGGGAGGCACGCCGATGTTGTAGTACTGCTGGTCGCTGGCCAAGGCACCGTTGTGGCACTGGATGCAACCCGCTTTGCCTTCGAAGAGCTTCTTGCCGCGTACCTGTTCGGCACTGAGTGCGGATTTGTCGCCCTTCAGGTACCGGTCAACCGGGGTGTCTTTCTGCACCAAGGTGCGTTCGAAGGCAGCGATGGCGCGCCAGGCGTTGCCGATCAGCGGCCACTCGTCACCGAACACCTCTTTGAAGCGTTTGCGGTACTCGGGGATCAGCGCCAGACGGGCTTCCATCAGGTCGTTCTCGCCGTTACCGGCCACGCCACCCTTCGCAGCAGAAGGCGCCTGTTTCTCCAGCGAACCCACCGACCCGGCCCAGAACAACTTGCTGTAGTAAGCGGAGTTGATCACGGTCTGGCTGTTGCGCCAGTGCACGGTGCCGGGATAGCCGCGCGAGATGTCTTCGGCCCAGGCCCAACCCTGCTCAGGGTCGTGGCAGCTGGCACAGGAGACGGAGGCATCCCCGCCCAATCGCGCGTCGAAAAAGAGCAACTTGCCCAACTCCACCTTGGCATCGCTCTGCTTGTTGTCCGCCGGAATCGGCGGATCGCCTAACGGCGCCAACGGTGGCACCGATGCAGCCTGTGCAGCGAAACCCGTGGTGAGGGCAGCCGCTAACAGCGTTTTACTTAGCATGTTTGATTTCATGGCTGTCTCCTTTTAGTTACGGGCTTCAACCCAGTTCTCGATGACCGGATACTCTTCGGGGAACTTCTGGATCCAAACGTGTTTGGCTCCCGTCAGCGGACGTCCGGAGAGCGATTCCAGGAAGGCCACCAGATCTCTCTGTTCGGCGTCGGAGAGATTGAGCGGCTTCAGCAGATCGCTCTTGTTGCGGTCCTTGCCACCACCGCGGTTGTAAAAAGCCACCACCTCGGCGAGCGTGTTGAAGGTGCCGTTGTGCATATAAGGGGCGGTGTGTGTCAGTTCGCGTAGCGTGGGGGTAATGAAGGTGCCCATACGCGAACCGTCGGCAACTGGCCACTGTACGTGCGCACCGGGATCACGTTTGATGTTCATGTAGTTCTCGACGCCCAGAAACATGGCGTACGCGATGAAGGCCTGGTGGCGCAGAGGATCGAGGAAGACGTCGAAGTTCTCGGGAACACCGGTGTTGTGCGCTTTCTGGTCGGTGAAGAGCGGCCCGTTGTGGCACTGGATGCAGCCCGCCTTACCCTTGAACAACCCCATGCCGCGTTTGGCGGGACCGGAGAGCTTGCCCTGATCGAAAGGTACGTTCTCGGAGACCAGTGTCTTCAGGTATTCGGGGATCGCCTTACGCACGGAGCCGTTGGAGGGCTCTCCGTAACCCGCATCCTTGAACAAGCGGATGTATTCCGGGTCCTGCTTCACGCGCTCCTGCATGATGCGCATGTCCATGTTCATGATGTAGTCCTCGGTGATCATTTCGCGAGTCACATCGTTGAGATTGGTGCCGATACGCCCATCGTGCATCCACACCTTCTTGAACGCCGTGTTGATCAAGGTGGGTGAATTGCGGAAATGCTTGTTGCCGGGATAGCCCGGAGACAGCGCACCCGGATGCGAAAAACCGTTCTTCGGCATGTGGCAATCGGCGCAGGCGATACCGGCATCGCCTGAAATGCGGCGATCGAAAAAGAGCCGCTTACCGAGTAGTGCTTTAGCCTCGTTGATTTTCGCTTTGGGCAGTGGACCGATGTCGGGTACCTCTGCGGCCTGCACACCGGAAAACAGCGTTAGGCCCAAGAATCCCGCAACCAGGCCACGCCAGAATTTAAGTGGTGTGCCCATAGGTGCCCCTCCGTTTGTTCTACGTCCTCGTCTCCTCCGCCCTATGCCGAGGGTGAAAGACGCCATATGGAAAATTTGCAAACCGGATTTCTGCAACATTCAGGCCAGTGACTTGCGAACTTATTAACCTGTTGATATTTCAAAAAGTTAAGCGCAGAAGAGGTTGGTTCATCCCGACAAATACACCTAGTAATTGAATGGTTCGTTCCATCGGGATAATCGCTAGCGGAACAGGATGTTCAGGCGCCGAGGAGGATCGCCCAATCAATCGCGGCAGGTGGGATAAACCGGACCGGGAACCCTGCCTGCACCACCCAGTCCAAGGTATCCAATGCCAGCCAAAACCGCGTGGGGAAGTGACATGGACAGTAGGGAGCGTTCGCGCCGTCGATTTCTAATCAACTCCGCACTCGGCATGACTGCCTCCGCGGGACTGCTTCATCCCCTCGGAGCGGTGCTCGGGGCTGCACCCCAGCGCTACGGTATCCTCGGCCAAACCGCCCCCGCCATCCAATCCGAACACTGGATCGACCGCGACGGCAAGGCGGCTCAGTTTTCGATGACGGAGTTAGAGGGGCGCTGGGTCTATCTCAAGTGTTTTCAAAATTGGTGCCCGGGCTGCCACAAATTCGGCTTTCCCGCCTTGAAGAAGGTGGCGGATGCCTTCGAGGAAGATGACCGTATCGCGGTATTGGCGATCCAGACCGTGTTCGAAGGGCATCACTTCAACACGCGCGAGTCGGTGCGCGAACTTCAGCTTCGTTACGACCTGCCTATCAAGATGGGCCACGACCCGGGCGATCCCGATACCGATGGCCTGCCAAAGACCATGCGCGATTACCGCACCGGCGGCACCCCCTGGGTGGTCATTATCAATCCGGAAGGCATCGTTGTTTTCAACGACTACCACATCGACGCCGATCAGTTCATCCGGCGCGTGAGCACCGAACTCGCCTGATGGCAACATGCGACGTGCTTACCAAACGCTAGCAGCGCCTTACGCTATAGTTACGTAAAGAACACAGCATCACCCCCGATCTATCCGAGAAAAGAAAGTCAGCCAACTGATGCGAATCAACCGATTTGCCGCTGTCGTCGTGGCATTTTTTGCTTTGACTATTGCCACCGGCCTCAGCAACGTACAGCCTCTCTCACTGTTACCGAAGACCTTCTCCAACGGCGCCACGACAGCGACCGATGACCGCCGTGAACCGGAGCTTTCGACCCAGGAGCGCATCACGTTATTGCGCGAAAAACTCCAACGTACCCGGGACCAGGCGCGGCAAGCGGAACTCGCGGTTGCCGCGGACACTACGCCTCCGGGCGCAGAACCCCTGGAACTCAGCCAAGGGGTTCAACTGCTGCGGAGACTGACGCGAACCTACCAACGCCAGATGGATGCCCTGACTCGGCTGCAACAGATCCAGCAATCGCGACGTGACCTGGACACCGAACCCGCCAAACAGCTTCCCGAACAGGCCCCCTATTCGATCGATGTCGTGGATGGTCTATGGGCCGATGTACTGGCCAAAACGGTAGAGATTCAAACCGCCACCGTATCGCTGCGTCGCACCGAAACCCTCTACGATACTCAGCGACAGACACTGCAACAGGCCGAGCAATCCCTGCGCCAGGCACAGGAACGAATGGAAGCGATTGGCGCCGAGGCCTCGGATGCCAGTGAACGAGCGCGTTGGCTGCGCGATTTGGCGGAGGTTCGTCTCCATCTCGCCCAGGCTTCTATCGCAGCGCAGGAAACGGATCGTCAAATCCTGGTCGACACCAACGACTACCAGAAGCGCGCACTCTCCTCCCTGCGCGATCAAGCCGAAACCGTCGCACGCACTTCCCCGCTTTCTGAAGCAGATCGCGATGCCAAACTTGCGGCGTTGGGAAAAGTCCGCGAGAGCCTCAGGCGTCAGATTCAACACGCCGCCCTAAATGCACAATCGGCCCTGGACGCCGTGCAGGAGATGCGCAATCGATTGCAGGAGGCGCGCAACGAAGCCCCCGCCGACCAACTGGGCAGTGAAACCGTACAGTCCCGACTGGCCCGTCTGCAGGCACGCTTGGAAGCACGCCGCATCCTCTCCGAAACCGCGGCGTTGGAGCTGGAGACCGCGCGTCTCTCGGACGACGGCGTCACCCTGGAAGAGAGCCTGTGGCGACAGCGCTACGATGCTCTTCACCCGGTGAGAGCCGACGTGATCAAATCGTCACTGGCCACCGTACGTAGTTACCTGGATCGTGTCGCTTTGGGTCGGGAACAGATCCAGTCGCAAATGAATGCCGCACTGGTACTGGTCGACACTCAACAGAAACAGGTGGATAGCCTGCTGACCAGCGACCCCACCCGCAAATTCGCGTTGGACGCGCTCAACTCCTACCGCAAACGCATCGACATGTATCAGCTACTACTGAGTCGCGGCGAAGAGCTGCAAGGGTTGTTGCATCGCTGGGAGTTGGAGCTGGAACTCTACCGCGGCGCCCTCAGCACCAGCGAAGAGTTGATCGGCTTCTTCCAGGCGGTGTGGGACCAGACCCTGCACATCTGGAACTACGAACTGTTTACCGCAGAAGACACCATCGAAGTCGACGGTGAAATCATCACCGGCAAACGCAGCATCACCGTCAGCAAAGTCCTCACCGTACTGTTGCTGTTGACCGTCGGTATCTGGCTGGCAGGACGATTCGCACGAATCGTGCGCTGGCTGCTAGCGCGACGTCTCTCCGTCAACATAAGCACCGCCATCCTCGCTTATCGGTTGGTCTACATCTTCACGGTAATCCTGTTACTCGTGTTCGCGTTGACTGCCTTCAAAATTCCGTTCACCGCGTTTGCGTTTCTCGGCGGCGCGCTCGCCATCGGTATCGGTTTTGGCGCGCAGAATCTTCTCAACAACTTCATCAGCGGATTAATCCTGTTGATGGAGCGCCCCATCAACCTCGGCGACATTGTGGAAGTCGAAGGCGTACGCGGTGAAGTGACCAGCATCGGCGCCCGCTATTCGGAGGTGAAACGTTTCGACGGTGTCGATATTTTGATACCGAATAGCACGCTGCTGGAAAAGAACGTCACCAACCTCACGCTCTCCGATAAAAACGTCCGCGTCTCCGTATCGGTAGGCGTTGCTTATGGTTCCAGTACCCGGGAAGTGTCGCGCATGATCCATCACGCCGTGGAAGATCATGGACAGGTTCTGCACACACCCGCACCCGTCGTCCTGTTCGAGGAGTTCGGCGAAAGCAGCCTGGTCTTTACGGTCTACTTCTGGGTAGCGCTCAAACTCGGCGCCGATTACCGTATCATCGCCAGCGATGTCCGCTACCGCATCGACAAACTGTTCCGTGAGAGTGGTATCAACCTGGCCCTACCAAGACGCGAGATCCACCTCGACACCTCTCGCGCGATCCCTGTGGAAGTAGTACAGAACTCTTCTAGCGAACAACAATGAACCACGTTCCCAGGCTGAAATATTTCATTAGAATCCCAATCATGTAGGGTGGGCAAAGCCCACCAAATCCCACTCCCCATCCGCATAACTCCAGAGTTCAACGAAACTGTCCCATATATCTCCCGTTCCCCAGCGACAGCAACAATACTATCTGTTGATTTTTCAACCACATAGAATTAGTGTCAGATTTGAACATCAGAAATAGGCGACAGGGAGTTAGCTGGAACACATCCGCATATCTCCCCGCCCCAACTACTATCCAACTGAATTTTTTTGTGATTTCCCGATACTGTTAGAAATAGACCGCGGAATGGATATACGGAACTGTTCAGTAGAAGAAACTGTTAGACACTTAAATGAAGATATTTAACAAAAAGAACCCTGAAACAGATTGGGATCTGGAAAGACTCACAGATGACCAACTCTCGCAATTGCCACTGGCTGAGTTACAGAGGATTAAAAGTAAAAGATGGGCGCACGGTTTGAAAGAACTGCAAGAACGTGCTGAGCAAGAGTTAAAAAGAAGAGATCCACGTGAGAACTGGTCATGTCTTAGGTGTGGAAAAAGCGAATATCATCAAAAAGTGGTAAGAGTATCGGGAGGACTTACTTCGTCATGGTTGAATATTGAAACTAATAAGTTTCATGTAATTGTATGCAATTACTGTGGAAAATCGGAATTCTATAGTGTACTAAAAAGTGATCCTTTACTTTTAGATTTAGTTGGCAACTAACGTCTAACAAGTCGTTTAATTCACACATTAAGCACTTAAGTTAATCCAGCATAGCAATTAGAACTTATAGGAATCATGAGAAGACCACTGTACTCAGAAGAGCCCAGCGATACTAGAATATTCTACGAAAATTTCGACAAATTCTACACACGAACCGCGTGGCTCTATGACTTTGGTGTAAAGATTTTCCCAGTTTGGAGAAATTGTGTTAAGCGGGCACTACCGCACATACAAGGTCATCGGGTGTTGGAGATATCATTTGGTACTGGATACCTTCTGATGCAATATGCCAATCGATTCGAGACGCACGGAATTGACCTCAACGCTCGCATGGTTGCAATCACCAAGAGAAACCTGGAAAAGTGTGAGGTGCGCGCCGATCTTGCGCAGGGAAACGTGGAGCAGCTTCCCTATGTCAGTGAATGCTTCGATACAGTGGTCAGCACCATGGCGCTTTCCGGATACCCAGACAGTGCGCGCGCAATGTCAGAAATTCGGCGCGTTCTGAAACCCGGTGGACTACTCGTTCTGATCGACGTGAACTACCCTGCAGAACGCAATTGGCTAGGCGTGCGATTGACCCGATTATGGCAACGCTTGGGCGATATCATTCGGGATGTGGGCAAACTTCTTGAAGACCATGGATTTGATTACGAAGATCAGGAGATCGGGGGATTCGGAAGTATCCACATGTACATTTGTCATAAGCAATGAGTGTACGCCTAACCAAGCATTAGCCTGGCCGTGAAAACAGTGAACTCGGCCGTTTACCGGAACGTTATGTGGCTAATGCCACAAGAAAACGCTAAATGAAGGGTCCGCGATGGCAGCGCTATTTGAACAATTTGTAATTCGGAGATTAACGCTCAAGAACAGAATCTGCGTATCACCGATGAGTCAATACCGAGCACAGAACGGGATGGCAAACGATTGGCATTTTGCGCATCTCTCACGCTATGCACTGGGTGGATGCGGAACCGTTTTTACTGAAGCAACCGTGGTATCGGAAGAGGCTCGGCGCACGCACGGGAATCTAGGGATCTGGCACGATGAGCAAATAGCTCCCCTGCGAAGATTGACAGAGCTTTTGAAAGCTGAAGGCGTAATTGCCGGGGTGCAACTCGCGCACGCCGGCAGAAAATCGAGCAAACGTCGTCCTTGGCATGGCGAAGTGCCTGTTGACGAAGAGGACGTCAGAATACGAAACGAAGAACCGTGGCAAGCTTTGGCTCCAACCAACGAACCGTATGGGGCTGGCTGGCCGGCGCCGAGGGAGATGACAGAGCGCGATATCCTGGACGTGATCGGAGATTTCGGACGGGCTGCAGCACGCTCCAACGAAGCCGGCTTCGATATTATTGAAGTGTACGCCGCCCATGGCTTTTTGCTGCATCAATTCTATTCGCCACTCTGTAATACCCGAACGGACGACTGGGGAGACAACTTCGAGAAACGCATTCGATTGTCTCTAGAAGTAGCCTCCTCAATTAGGGAGAACTGGCCCCAGGAAAAACCACTGTTTTTTCGCATTTCGGCCACGGATCGAATTGAGGGTGGCTGGGATTTGAGCGATAGCATCGAATTCGCGAAAGCCTTGAAGACCAGAGGGGTCGATGTAATTGACTGCTCAAGTGGAGGACTAGGTGGCCCTTATCCTCCGGTCAAATTTCCTTTGGGCCGCGCTTTTCAATCCGATCTTTCTGCCTCAATCCGTCGCGAAGCAGATATCGCTTCTATGGCCGTAGGTTTGATATGGGAACCCGAAACGGCAAACTCCGTAGTCGAACGTGGAGATGCTGATCTCGTGGCCATCGCGCGTGAACTATTAAACAACCCCAATTGGGCACTTCATGCAGCAGAGCATCTCGGAGAGGACAACGACTTTTCCCTATGGGACCCCGCATTCGGATGGTGGTTGAACAAGCGGGAGCGAGTTATGCGCAAACTTGGATTACGCGACAAAGCGTGACACAACCACAATCCGCCACATAACAGCGTTAGGTGTACACCACTAGGGGAAGCCCAATTAGTTCATGGTAGACATTCTGGGCTACATCATCGTAGAAGTGTTGCTAAATACCGTTTGTTACAGCACAGGTGCTATATTGGTATTTGCACTCTCCGCAGGAGCGATAAAGCCAGGGATGCATAGCGATCGATCCGAAGTTAGCTGCTCCAGCCAGATCAGCGGATTCACATATTTATTGGATGGAAATCGATATCTCCATCGAAGATGGGTGGTGCTTCTGGGCGTGGGGGCGTGGCTAGTGCTTTTGGTTTTTGCGCTCGTCTATTTGGCAGTAACTGACATCTAACCAACACATTCTAACTCTCCCATCGGACCGACCCTTCTACAAGATGAAACCACTACACACAGAGACACCCCTTCTTGAATCTCGCCCATTAAGTCTGCGTTCCGGGAAACAAGTCTGGTTGAAGTTCGAATCCATGCAACCCTCGGGGTCATTCAAGATTCGCGGAATAGGTCACGCTTGCCAAGAAGCCGTGAAGCAGGGAGTTAAACGCTTTGTCTCTTCCTCGGGAGGAAACGCCGGTATCGCTGCGGCGTTTGCGGGCCGATGTCTGGACGTTCCCGTGGTTGTGGTAGTGCCGGAATCCACTTCCGACCGCGCTAAAGAGTTGATACGGGAACAGAATGCCGAAGTGATTGTTCATGGCGAATCGTGGCAGGAGGCGAATGCGTTAGCGGAATCAATGCTGGGCGAAACGGACATTCTTGTACACCCGTTCGATAACCCTCTCTTGTGGAGCGGTCATGCGAGCATGATCGACGAAATTGCATCGACAGGCGACAAACCCGAGGTCGTCGTTCTTTCCGTGGGTGGCGGCGGGCTGCTGTGCGGGGTAGTGAAAGGGTTGCAACGCAATGGTTGGGGAGATGTCCCGATCATTGCCGTCGAAACAGAGGGAGCCGATTCGTTCGAACGATCTATTCGTGCGGGGGAATTGGTTGAATTGGCCTCTATCGACAGTATCGCCACCTCCTTGGGCGCACGGAAGGTCTGTCAACAGGCCTTTTCATATTCCAATACCTACCCCATCAGCAGTGTCGTTGTCTCGGACGCATCCGCAATAGCCGCGTGCGAGCGGTTCATCGACGATCATCGAGTCGTCGTAGAGCCTGCATGCGGTGCATCGTTAGCGGTGGTCTATGAAAGCCTACCGGCGCTCAGTGATTACCGGTCTGTTCTGGTCATCGTCTGTGGAGGGGCAACCTCAACGATCGAACAACTGCAGCGATGGGCACAGGACTTTCTATAACAGTAGGATCTAGGTCACCCCCCTTTTGGTCGCAGAGACGGAGATGTCGCTCGACCCCTTATCCGGAACATCAGCAAAACATGAGAAAAGTAGTGAGACACACGACCGCCCTGGTTGGAACGCTCATCGTTACCCTTACGACTATCGCGGCGGCAAATGAAAGCGCCAGGCAGTTCTTTGACGACTATGTTCGGCTTAGCGCTAGTTTCGATTCGTCGGTGGCCGAGCTGTACTCGGACAGAGCGAAAATCCATACCTACAGGAGATATCCCCACGGTACGGAACGCCAGATGGAGCTCACCGGTGCGCAATGGAAGCGACTAGTGGCGATGGCAATGCCGTTAGCGAAAGTACAGAATGACAAAAGTCTGTTTTCCAAAGTGTCGATTTCCCGGTTGAACGAGGGATTCAAGATCAAGGCGAATCGTTACTCCAATCGAAAATGTTACACCGATACGGGTTATTACATGATAGTGGCCCCCAACAGGTCGGGGATGTTGGAGATCATCGAGGAGTACTCCGAAACGCAGCCCCACTCGAATTGCTGACAAGTTGCTCTGGTAGACTCCGAAACGGTGTCATCGTGCGATTTACCAACTTCTCTGACGCATCCCGACCAGACGTCGTGTAATGGAGCGGACATGAAAAAGAAAATTCTTGTCATTCTTGGGCACCCCGACAAAGAGAGTTTTTGTGGCACACTTGCCAGGACCTATATCGAAAGCGCCAGGGCCACGGGCGCAGAAGTCCGTGAACTTCTGCTGGGAGAGCTGGAGTTCGACCCCACACTGTGGAAAGGGTACAACGACATTCAAGAACTAGAGCCGGATTTAGTAAAAGCCCAGGAACTCGTTCAGTGGTCGAATCACATGGTTTTTGTCTATCCCAACTGGTGGGGAACGATACCCGCTTTGATGAAAGGATTCTTTGACCGGGTGTTTTTTCCGGGATTCGCCTTTAAGTATCGTGACGACTCCCCTCTCTGGGACAAACTACTGACAGGGCGTACCGCTCAACTGATCGTGACCATGGATACCCCTGCGTGGTATTACCGCTGGATATATCGCATGCCCGGGCACAACGAAATGAAGAGAACCGTGCTTGGATTCTGTGACATCAAAGTCAAACGGATTACCGAATTTGCCACCGTTAAAGACTCCACACCTCAACAGAGAGAGCAGTGGATTGAGACCGTTAAAGATCTGGGAAAGCGCGCCTAGCCACACCCCTTCGGCCGGTGCGATCGTTATTCGAAAACCATTCGCGCAATCTCCATGAGCGCTTCTTTCGCGTTATCGCGACGCGTGTAGAATCCGACGTGTTCTTCATCGGCCGCGTCAGGTTTCAGCTCGATACCCCATAGGGGTGCCACTTTGTGCGGCAACAGTGAGTATCGAACATCTCCGATCCATCTCGGATTGCGCGGATCGACCGCGATAAACCCAGCCGAGGATGTTCTGAAACGTTCAATATCTACGGCCTGCTGGGAGGATGGATCCAACTCAGGGAAATCCCGCGCGATATTCAGCTTGAGTACGCTCTCCCCGTCCCAGGTTTTGGAACCCATCAACCCGGGCTTCACGGCATCGACGTAATAGCGATCCTCGGTCTCGTAGACCGCCTTCCACACCGCAAGATTTCCGAAGCTGGGTTTGGCTTCCAGCCTCAACACCTGGTGGCCGCGCGACTGCGCCACTTCATTACCCAGGTTCAACGCGCGCTCGTGCTGCAGGTAGCCCAGAGAGAGATAGAACGCACCCCACAACAACGCCCACTTCACAAAACGCCGGGACTGTTTGATCGCCCCCAGCACGACCAGCGCCAACACCGGCAGGGTGAACATCGGATCCACGATGGCGATAACGTCCAGCGAATACCGCTCATCGGTCAATGGCCACAGCAGCTTGGTTCCATAGGTGGTACAACCGTCCAGCAAGCCGTGCGTCGCGTACCCGATCAGGCACCAGATAAACGTCTGCCGAAAGCTCAAGCCCCAGAACCTTCCCAGCAAGGGATAGAGAAGCAGGCTGCAAAGCAGGCCACCGATGGGAATGAAGAACAACGAGTGGGTGAAGTGACGATGAAAGTCGATAGCCAACAGCGGATCGCTGGCAGAGTTGATCAGCACATCCAAATCGGCTGCCATACCGGCCAGTGCGCCGATAATGGCGGCCTTGGCAAGATAGTGCTTGGGACCATGCGTTTGGGCGAATATCGCGCCCAAGGTGCCTTGGGAGACGGGATCCATAACATGTCGGTAGCGAGACGAAAGAGCGAATCTAACAGGTAAAGAATTGGGTTACAAACCGAGCCTTTGAGACGAATGCGTTGGTGTGTCGCTGGCATCAAATCCACCCGTGTTCTACGCTGTTGCAGACTGTCAATGACCCCATGTTTCATACGGACGCTTGCCAAAGTCTTACCATGACGACATTCAGACCGTTTACGGAGAGTGATTGCGACGCTGTTTGCGGGCTCATTAAAAGCCAGGAGGAGTTGTTCTCCGTTTACCCAAGGGGAGAGTTCCCTCTCACCCCCGCCCAACTGCTCGAGCTGTCCAACACACGAATGGAGCTAACGGTAGCCGTCGAGGATGACCGGATCGTCGGGTTCGCCAACCTCTACGAGTACCAAGCGCACCAAAGTGCGTTTGTCGGCAACGTCATCGTCGATCGCGACTACCGGGGAAGAGGTTTGGGGAGAGCGATCGTCTCGCATATGTTGAAACTGGGATTTGAAAAATATGCCCTTCCCGAAGTTCACATTTCTGTCTTTAGCGGCAACACTCCCGCACTCTTACTCTACGTGCGATTTGGTTTCAAACCTTACGACATTGAAGAGAGAGTGGATCCCATGGGAAACCGAGTAGCACTCATTCATATGAAATTGAGGAAGACGAACTAGGATCCGCACCGACCTTACCCACGCCACTCGGGCCCGTTGAATTTGAGATCAGAACATGGAGACGGAAGCGCTTGGCCGATCAAAGCTCCTGAACTGGCTGTTCAAACCGGCAGGCCTCTTGATGGGCAGCCGCGCCCGTCGGTGGGTTATGCCACCGGAACGGACCCTGCGAGGTGCCGATCTTCGACCCGGACAAGTGGTATTGGAAGTAGGTTGTGGTACCGGTTTCTTTACGCTGCCGGCGGCGAGAATGTTGGGCAGTAGCGGTCGACTGATTGCCATCGATGCCCTGTCCGGTTTTGTCGATGTGGTAGAGGAAAAAATCCGTTCGGAAGGCCTGGCCCATGTTCGCGCGGAACAGCGTGACGCACTGAAAACCGAATTGGGGGATGAGTGTATCGACCTCGCCCTGTTGTTCGGTGTGCTACCGTGGCCCGCCTTACCACTGAATCGACTACTACCGGAGATGCATAGAGTGCTAAAACCGGACGGAAGAATAGCGGTATGGATGTTCCCCGTGACCGGCTGGGTTCCTGCCGCTATTGCTCGTTCGGGGCTTTTCTCATCCGTTGGCAAGCAAAACGGTGTTTTTAACTTTAGGAAGATCGTGCAAGATAGTGCCTCACCCATATCGTAACGTCGCGCAAATCGCTGCTTGATTGATTTGCCAGTTTCGTGGGTATCGCGCCTCTTGCATGACACCTTTGTAGATCGTGATAGACAAACTTCAACAGATCGCACAAAACATCCGGCTCCTGAGTCTACCCGCCGTGGCACTCGGCATCGCCTGCGTGGTAGTGGTGCTCGCCGTTCTGTTGCTTAGCCAATCCAAGGAGTGGGATCACTGGTTCATCCCGGCCTTTGTCGGCCTTCTCTGGAGCGTGAGCACCTACTCCTTCATCGCCACCTTCCGAGAGGTCCCGGCGCAGGCGGAGACATCACTCGGGTTCTTCGCCAGACTCAAACGACGTTTCGCTCGCGGATGGTACTGGTTTATCGGCGTCGCCTTTCTCGGGACCTCCCTGGCGGTCCTGTTTTTCACCGTCAGAATGGTATCGATCTGGTTGAAAGCTTACGGTGCTTGACCAACACTTGACGGTAGCCCCCAACCCTTCGCGGTGAGCCGTATGCTCCGGTTTGTGATCTGCCTGCTAGCGACGCTTGGACATGGGTCGGTCTGTGGTGCCGCCAATACCGACCCCCTGCCCCACGAGCGCATCAACCATTTAATGGAAGCACTGCTAGGTGCTTGGGATGGAGAGGCAGTCGAAACCCCCGTGGGACCGGTAAACTATGATATCGAGTTTCGACGTTGTAGCGATGGAGCACACGTGGGTGTTGCCGAAACGGGTGCTTCGCTGCACTACTGGCGCTTTTTTGAAACCCGCCGCGAAATCCACATTCGCTTCATGTCGACGTTCGCGGGCAACCGGGAATCGACACTCCTGCTTCTACGCGGCGTTGAAGGTGAATCGATACGTTTCTTTGCGCCCGACAGGGAGATACTGACGCTCTTGATTTCGCCTACAAAGGACAACATCGATATTCGAGTATTTCACTGGGATAAGCCGCATGTCCACATCGTGCTGAAGCGGCCAGCACCCCGCTCGGAGCCGCTGAGAACGAGGCGCAGGCCTTGCGACAAACTTCCCGCTTCACTGCTCGAACGATAAACAATCTCAGATATCGATTGTCACCACTACCTTGCTGTCGATACGATTTGCATTAGGAACTCCATAGGCCTATTTGCGTTTCGAGTTGAACCCTTAATGCCCAATCACGCAATCCTGATCGATGTACTGATACTGCTCGCCACCGCAGTCATTGCAATACCATTATCGCAACGCCTGAGGCTCGGCTCGGTGTTGGGGTATCTCCTCGGCGGGGTTGTGATAGGATCGTGGGGGCTCAGTTTAATCGACGAAATAGAGGAGATCCGGCAACTCGGCGAGTTCGGCGTCGTATTTTTGCTTTTTGCCATCGGCATCGAACTCCGTCCTACGCGCCTGTGGAGCATACGCCATAGCGTACTGGGTTTGGGATCGGTACAGGTCGTGCTGACCGGATTGATTTTGGCTGCCATCGTCTACACGCTGGGATGGGCTTTGGGCATCTCGCTAATCGTCGGATTTGGATTGGCGCTCTCCTCCACCGCGTTCGGCCTGCAGATCCTCACCGAACGCAGCGAACTCAATACCACCTACGGACGCGCCTCGCTCGGCATCCTGCTTTTCCAGGATCTCGCCGTCGTTCCCCTTCTAGCCCTCGTACCGCTACTCACCGCAAAATCGTTGGCGCTCACCGAGACCGTCGGTGTCGCATTGCTCGAAGGCGTGCTGATCATCGTCGGTGTCGTTTTGATAGGACGCTACGTATTGCGCCATGTTTTCAGACTGGTGGCACAAAGCCGTAGCAGCGAAGCATTCGCTGCCGTCGCTCTGTTGATCGTGCTGGGTACCGCCGCTCTGATGCAATATGCAGGACTCTCAATGGCCATGGGCGCCTTCATTGCGGGCGTGATGCTGGCGGAATCGGAATACCGGCACCAGGTTGTCGCAGACATACAACCCTTTCGGGGGTTTCTGCTAGGGCTCTTTTTCATGACGGTGGGGATGTCCATCGATTTCGGACTTCTCCTCAACAAAACGGGTATCGTTGTTGCCGCCGTGCTGGGCCTAATGTCCATTAAAGCGATGCTGATTCTCACCATTTGCCGGGTTTCCGGTCTGCACCTGGCGAACGCCGGTGCCGTGGCGCTACTACTCGCGCAAAGCGGTGAGTTCGGGTTCGTGATCTTTGGTGTCGCGGTGGTGGCGGGTGTCATCGCCAATGACCTGTTCCAGTTTCTGGTGCTCGTCATCGCGTTGAGTATGGCGGTAACGCCTCTGTTGGCGCGCGCGATCACCGAAGTGTTACGCCACTGGAACCACCGCTACACGGAATTCGATATTCGCGAAAGTCCGGCTGCGGAGCTATCCCATCACATCGTGATCGCCGGATTCGGGAGAGTCGGACAACGGGTGGCACGCATCCTGGAAACCGCGGAGATCCCCTATATCGCCGTCGATATGGATTCCGACCGCGTGAACACCGCACGCACCCAAGGGCACAAGGTCTATTTCGGGGACGCCAGTAGCAAAGAGGTATTGGATGCTGCGGGTGCCGAACAGGCACAACTGCTTCTGGTGAGTCTCGACAATCCCAGCAGCGCGGAACGCTGCGTGCGAGGCATGCACCATCACTACCCCAACTTACCGATCCACGCCCGGGCACGTGATCGCGAGCAGGCCATAAAGCTTAGAAGACTAGGCGCAACGCTCGCGGTTTCGGAAACCCTGGAGGCGAGCCTGCAATTGGGTGGCGGTGTGCTGCAAACCGCAGGACAATCGCCGGAAAAAATCACCCGGCTTTTAGATGAGTACCGTCGGGGAATTTATGGGGCGGCAAACCAATCCCACTCGGATACAGAGTGAGAGCTGCCGCCACTCAGATCGCGCACCCCAAACGAACGCCCTGCTTTATCGCGCGCTGCGCATCGAGTTCGCCCGCTTTCTCCGCGCCACCGATGTAGTGCACGCTGACGCCTGCCACTTCCAACGCCGCTCCCGGTTCGCGCTGCGATTCCTGGCCTGCGCAGATCACGATGGTGTCCACTTCCAGCGGACGACGCTCCCCTTCAACGGTGATGTGTAAACCGGCATCATCGATCGATTCGTAAGTGACGCCCGCCAGCATCTCGACGCCGGCGGCCTGGAGCGCTGCGCGATGTACCCAACCGGTAGTCTTGCCCGGTCCCGCACCCATGCGTCCGGCCTTGCGCTGCAATAGGTGGATCTTTCGTTTGGCGTGTGCCGGTTGGGGTGACGTTAAACCACTTTGTGTCGAAAAGTCGGGATCGATACCCCATGTCCTAAAGTAGTCGGCGACTGGATCCTCGGCCGCTTGCGTATGGGTGAGGAAGTGAGAAACATCGACGCCGATGCCCCCGGCACCGATGACGGCGACACGCTCACCGACACCGCTGCGACCACCCAACAGATCGACGTAACTCACCACCTTGGGGTGATCGATACCGGGGATATCCGGTACGCGGGGCTGCACGCCTGCTGCAACTACGATTTCGTCAAAGTTATCTGCCAGCAGTTGTTGGGCTTCAGCCCTGGTGTTGAGCCGCACATCCACCTCGAGCTTTTTCAAACGCTCTCCGAAATAGCGAATGGTTTCGTCGTACTCCTCCTTGCCCGGTACCCGTTTGGCCAAATTGAACTGGCCACCCAACTCGTCTGCCGCTTCGAATAGCGTCACCTGGTGACCGCGCTCCGCGGCGGTAACCGCAGCGGAGAGACCCGCGGGCCCTGCCCCGACTACTGCGACGCGTTTTACCTGATCGGTGGGAGTGATAACCCAATCCGCTTCTCTTCCAGCACGCGGATTGACGAGACAGCTGGCGGGCTGCCCCCTATAAATCTGATCGAGGCAAGCCTGGTTACAGGCGATACAAGTATTGATCTCCGCTTCGCGACCAGTCGCCGCTTTTTCCACCCAATAGGCATCGGCGAGAAAGGGTCGCGCCAACGAGACCATGTCCGCTTGACCGTCGGCTAGAATCTGCTCTGCCACATCGGGGTGGTTGATTCGGTTGGAGGCGATAACCGGTACCGACAACTCGCCACGCAGCTTCGCCGTTGCCGAGACAAAGGCCGCGCGCGGTACCATCGACGCGATGGTGGGTAGCCGCGCTTCGTGCCATCCGATGCCGGTGTTGATGAGATCGGCACCTGCCGCGGCAATGGATTGGCCAAGCTCAACGGTCTCGCGCCACTCCGATCCTCCCTCCACCAGATCGAGCACCGAGAGACGGTAGATAATCAGGAAATCGTCACCGACCGCCTCTCGGGTTCTACGCATCACCTCCAGAGGGAAGCGTATGCGGTTTTCAAAACTGCCACCCCAATCGTCATCGCGCTGATTGACCCGCTGCGCGACGAATTGATTGATGAGATAACCCTCGGACCCCATGATCTCGATACCGTCATACCCGGCTTCGCGAGCCAGTACCGCGGAACGCGCGTAATCATCGATTGTTGCCCGAATCTCTTCATCGGATAACGCCCTAGGGGTAATGGGATTAATGGGGGATTTCACGGCCGAACAGGAGACCGCATGGGGATGCGCCGCGTAACGCCCCGCGTGGAGGATCTGCATGGCGATTCGGCCGCCGGCGTCGTGTACCGCATCGGTGACGATCCGGTGCGCCTGCGCCTCCTCGCCAGTTCCCATCACCGCCGCACCGTCGAACACCGCGCCATCGCGATTGCACGAGATACCGCCCGTCACCATCAGCCCGACTCCGCCCCGCGCGCGTTCGGCATAAAAAGCAGCCAACCGTTCGAGGCCACCCGGAGCCTCCTCCAGGCCGGTGTGCATCGAGCCCATCAAAACTCGGTTCTTAAGGGTGAGAAACCCGAAGTCCAGAGGTGCGAGGAGGTGGGGATAACGAGCGTCTGAAGTCATTGTCGGCCTGGCTGTAGTGGTTATTGAATGGAGCTCAAGCTAATTCTTCGGAGCAATATACTGTGTGATTCGACGGGTGAGAAGTTCCGCAACCCGAACGGAGGTCGCAGACCGAAATCCGGGGTTGGTGATTCCCTCTCACCTTCCCCGGACTGTGCTTCGCTTCGTCCGGGCTACCCGTTCTGGAACTCACTGACCTTCTTGCGAACGGCTCGGTGCCGCTCCTCACCCGATTCAACAACGCGTTCGGCCTGGCGCAGAGCGACCGGGTCTATCCCATCCTCCATGTGCCGGTGCCACTGCGAGATGAGCTGACCGGCCATTAGGGCTGTGACCGGTTCGGGATGATCGAGGTAATCTCTCAACACGCTTACCCGAGGCCAGCGTGTCGGGTTGGGGGTAAGACCCTTTCGAACAGCCCGGATCATCTGCCGGATTCGCTGGCGCAGCGCTCCATCCACCTCGCTCGCAGCCCACGTCATGTAGCCGGTCTCTCTGCTCCCCATCAGCAACAACAGCTCTTCCGCCATGATTCTCACAATAGGGTCGTCATCCAACAGACGATGGGCCTGGCAATAGTAGACCGGTACACAAGTGCAAACTTTGTTACAGGAGCAATACGTATGCGTTCTGCGCCGGGTAACCGGAGCGCTGTAACTGCCGGGTACGCAGTTGCACGTGCAGACCGCTCCCGCGGGGATGGGGGATCCACAGGGCAACGTATAGGTGACGGTCTGTCCGTAGGCGTTGGTCGTGGTGTACTGATTGGCCTTTTTCTTTTTGGATAGCGGCGAGGCATCGAACAGGCGGTTCAATGGTTCTCCGTCGGGGACCGACCACAATCGAATGGTGCTGTCCGACGAACCCGAGGCCAACCATCGACCATCTGGGCTGAACGTCACGCTGTTCACCCTCTTCTTGTGACCTTTCAACGTCGCTCGCAGCGTACCGTCGGGGAGATTCCAGAGTTTAACGGTTCGGTCGTTCGCACCGGTGGCCAGCAGTTTTCCATCGGGGCTATACGCCAAACTTTCGCCTGGTTGTCTTTGGTTCCCGATGCGATTGTTTCGCTATCGGGGCTGAACGCGAGTCCGCTCACCGACTTTAGATAGCGCCACCGTGTCAATTGATTTGCGCCATCCGGTAACGACCAGACCTCGACGCTGAGATCTTCGGACGCCGACGCCAGTCAACGCCCATTCGCGCTGATGGCCAGTTCGTTAATCCGACCCACATGTCCCTTGATCATCTTGCGCAATTTCCCGGCGGGAAACGTGTGGACAGCGATCGCCTTTTTGCTCTTGGAAGAGCGCGTCACCAACCACTTCCCATCCGGACTGACGTCGGCAGTCGACCCAACCGACAACGACTTGTGCAGTTTCCCCGAAGCCGGTTTCCAGATTCTCACCTTGCCGTCGTCCGCCGCGGAGACCAACCAACGCCCATTACCACTGAATCGCAGGCTACGCACCGCACTGGAGTGTTTCTTGAGCGTTTTGTGGAGCTTTCCCTCCGGCATACTCCACACCTTGATCGTCTTGTCCGCCGAACCCGATGCCAGCCATTTTCCATCGCGACTGAAGGCGAGAATGTTGACCGACTTCGAATGTGCTTTGATGTCTGCGCTACAGGTGTGTGCCTGATCCTTGGGGGGAGCGGGTTGCTCTTTTTCCGCTACGACCGGTTTTTGCGTCGTCGTCGGTTTCGCAGCGGGTGGCTTTTTTACGCGTTTCACTGGCGTACGCTGTTGCGGGCCCGCACAACCGGCCACCAGCGCCAACACCGCACTCATGGTTATTCCGGCCCCTAAAAACCCACGGCGATCCATCTTGGTATCCATGGGTAAATCGAGTATCGGGTAGACCTGTGGCTCATCCTGTTCGGCGCCATGGTCGTAGACTCGCCGCAATTCAAAGTGAGGCGTTTTCTGATCCATTACACTTGGCCTCCTGCACAACACTCTTCGTTACTCATCGCCGACGATGGCTCGTGCCAGAAGCCGACACCGGTCCGTTGCAACCGCTCGAGTATCTGATCCTTGAGCAGTTCTCGCGTGATGTGACAACGTTCGGAGCCGCGAAACTCCCCGCCCTCCGAGGTCGCCATTGTCCGGTGGTGGCAATCGCCCGCGCAGTGCCACTTGGCGAAACAACCCTGGCAGAACGGTTTGTGTTCGACGCTCATGTGACGCAACCCCTCAACCACATCTTCGTCGAACTGGTAACCTTTCCCGTCGGATCGAGGGCGCCCGTAGAAAAACGCCTCGGCGTGGGGCAACTCGGGCGAAAAGAGTTCGTAGCACGCGGTCACCTTACCGTCATGCGCCAGGGAGAAACCGTCCTGGCTCACGCTGCAAAAGTGATTACTCAACGTATCGATACGGGCGGCCGAATAGAAAAGCTCCTGCTGGTACTCCCTGACGATCGCCTGCGCCTGCCGGTAAGCGGCAATGAAACTCTCCGTCTCCGCGGAAGGTGCCGAACGCCACCGCCCCATCGGGTAGGCCGGCTCCACCCGGATACCGTAGGGAAATCCCGCCTCGTCGAACCGCTCCATGCTGCGCTGAACCGCTGCACTGGATCCCGTACCGTTGGCCAAGGGACGATGGGTATCCTGAGTGCTGGGCAAACCATCGCACGACAAACTGACGCCATCCAAGTGAGCGATGATCCAATCGATCTTCTCATCGGAGAGCACGCCGTTGGTGGCGGTGGTGATGCGCACGTCCAGATCCAGTGCATCGGCCCGTTGTTGTGCGTACTCGGTGGCTTGCGTCAACGTGCGCCAATTGACGGTCGGTTCACCACCTCCGTGAAAGGCCAGTTCGAAATAGGGTTCGCCCTGACGCTTGGCGTTAGCACTGACGTAGTCGATTCCCTGGCGGGCAACGGCAATGTCCATGTTGACCGCGGGTCGATCTCCGGCCGACGCGTAGCAGTAACTGCAGCGCAGGTTGCAGGCCGTGGTCAGTAACAGGGTGACGAAGGTGGGCTCGGGCTTGCCGTTGCAGGAATCAACGGGCGGTAACTCCCCTCTTTCAGGTCATTGATGAGATTGACCAGCGAGGGATTGGCGACAAATGCCGCGCGGCGCAGAGGCGAATAGACCAGATAACGCCGACCATCATCCAAGGGAACCAGGAAGAGTTCACTGCTCAGAGCGGGCGAAAGTGGCAAAGCGCCATCAAATGGCTGGCCTGTGTACTGCGGAGAAACCTGGTCAGTGTTCGCGGTTTCAGCCCCCTTTTCCCTCCATTGGACTCCAACGAGACTATCGATCCGTCAGCAAGAAGTCCATGACGAGGATCAGGGCAGCTTAGCCGCCTGGACCCAGGTCGCAGAGACCTGAATCCGGGATGGGTGGTCGTTTGGCATTCGTTTTGGAACGCACTATGCCGCCTCCAGACTATTGCGCCACACCCAAATCGCCTGATTGGAAATCAAAGCAACGTCGGCTCTAACTCGGCAGCTCCTCACCCGATCCCCCAGCTTCTTTGGGGAGATCTTTGAACTTGGTCAAACCATCTGTCATCGGGTGAATGGTCTCCTGATAGTGGACATGGAAACCGGGAGTAAAATCGAAACGCTTGATAACGACTGCAGGTACATCTGTCACACCCATGGTGGGATGCTCGGTAAAAACGTGGCCCCCGCACACCTTGCACCATTGGCGCCGGCTGACGACGGCGTGGTCATCACTGCCTGGATTCTTTTCGAACACAGAGACCAGCTCCGATCCCTGGGTAACGTGTAACGCACTCGGTTTCCACAAGGTGAACGCGCTGACGGGCCCGGCAGACCATTGCCGGCATGAATCGCAATGACAGTAGGCCATCGCTTCCGGTTCGCCGCTCAAAGTAAACTGGACGGAACCACAGAAGCAGCTGGCATGATGTTCACTCGTATCACTCATCGTTTTCTTCTCCTAGTGAGACTGGCTACTCCAACCTTACGACTGAAACTCAATCGGTGACTGAGGCTTCGTGTTTATCTGCAGCGTAAAGATATCGGGACGTGCGTAGTGACCCGTCACGTCCAACGCCCTTTTTGCGACGCGCACTTTCTCCGGATCGATGTCGCAGTAAAGAATCCCCGCCTCTTCGCGCATCGGGCCGGCTACGACTTCACCACCAGGAGCGATCACCACCGAATCCCCAGGATTCACCCATTCGTCGGCATCGGATGGAGCGCCGATTTATCGGGCATGTCGTCCGGAATATCACTACCCCTCATCAAGTTCCCACAACCCACCACCCAGCAGCAGCCCTCGCGGGCAATATGCTGCAGCGTGCTAACCCAATCATCTCCACTGTCATAAGTCGGCGCGATGTAGATCTCTACACCTTGCGAGTACAACGCGTACCTCGCGAGCGGCATGTAGTTTTCCCAGCACAACAACGCTCCGATACGACCCGCCGGTGTATCGACGACTTTCAAACCCGCTGCGTCACCAAAACCCCAGACCATCCGTTCCGGATTGGTCGGCATCAGTTTGCGATGCCGGTTCAACACAACGCCCTCATCGCCAATCACCAATACCGTGTTGTAGAGCGTTGACCGACTCAGTTGGTTATCACGCTCCTCGATACCGCAGACAATCGTCACAGCACATTTACTGGCCACTTCCCGCAGCGGGTTCAGATCATCCGATTCCACATTGATCGCGTTTTTCTGAAGCCGCTCATGCAACTCCTCGGACGTGTTCCAGTCACCGCCGGGACGAAGACGCCAAACCCATGCGGGATAGCCGGGAATAAACGCCTCGGTAAACACGACCAAGTTGGCTCCGTTCTCCGCTGCCTCTTCGACCGCAGCGACAGCAACTTCGATGGTCTTCCCTTTATTGAGAAACACAGGGGATCGTTGAACAACAGCTATTTGAGTCATCGCACTATCCTTGATTTCAGTGTTGTTAGCGTTCGCCACCATTGGATTATTTCGAACCGACGGCGACAAGCATTTCACAGGGACCTTCGAACTGATCGTCATTCTCGAACTCGCTCAACGCCTCTTCGATTTCACACCACGCTTCGTCTTGCTCGATATCGGAGAGTCCCGATAACATCTGATGCAGCGCACCGAACGATTCCTGTTCGAACTGCAGGCACTTGGCAGCCGATGACAAACGTAGCGGAGCGTCGATGGCCTCGACTGCGACGTTTCGGAAACCCGCTTCGCGCAATAGATTCGCCAGTACACCTTCATCCCCGAGACTGAACGGTCCGGGTTGACCCGGCAGCGGCGGAGGAAGAGAGGCGCGCCGCCGAATGATAGAAACAGGGATGGAGAAAAAGGGATTTTTCGCCGCGGTCGAATAGACCATTGCGGTCACCTTTCCACCCTCTTTAAGCTGGTGCTTCATCCCCGCCAGTGCTTTTTGTTGATCCGGAAAGTAAATAAGGCCGACACGCGAGATCACTGCATCGAAAGGATCGGTATCGATCTCGGTCAGTTCCTCTCCGTCGATCACCCGGGTCTGTACGTTGCTAAACCCGGCTAGACGCGCTGATCTAGCCGCATAGTCCAGGATGTGTGGGGATATATCGGTGGCCAACACGTGTCCCGTTCTGCCGATACGTCCCGCGACTGCCAGGGTCTGTTCGCCCGCACCGGCGGCGACGTCCAGAACACGACTTCCTGTTGTAATCCCCCTCATATCCAACATGGTCTCGGTTGCCGGCCCTAGCCAACGCGATAGCAGCGGGCCCCAGCGGTGCCATGCTTCCGCCGCTGAGTTCCACTGTTGAAGCGTGGTCTGTTTATATTTTACAGCGTCGAATTGAGGTGGGTTCTTAGTCATCAGCTTCACTCCAATTGTCTATCACGGTGTCTGTAGTTTGGAGTGTAGGCCGATCAGTTCTCCTTACAATTGGTTAAAAAATGAAACACAATGTGCATAAATGCACAGGCAACTCAGGCAACGAAACCACCATGAACTGGGATGATCTGCGACTCTTCTTAGCCGTTGCCCGTACGGGCTCCATCAGCGGTGGCGCAAAACACCTCGGCGTTCAACATTCCACCGTCTCAAGGCGCATGCGACAGCTGGAAGAGAAGCTCGGTGCGCGCCTATTCGAGCGTAAGAAAGGTGGTTACGAACTGACGCAAGCCGGCGAGAACTTGGAGAAAGCCGCGCTACGTATCGAATGCGAAGTCATCGGCGTCGACGGTGCGCTGGTCGGCAAAGACACTACTTTGACAGGCCCTCTGCGCGTCACTGCAATCAACAATATGGCCTCATCCGTCTTGATGCCCATGTTCGCGCAATTCAGTGAAAAGCATCCGTTGGTTGAGCTACGCATCGTGGTTTCCAACAATGACGCCAGTCTCTCCGAACGCGAAGCCGATGTGGCGATACGCCTCACCAATACGCCTCCCGATACGCTGGTGGGTAAGCGCCTCGTTACCGTGGCATCGACTATCTATGGCGAAATGTCTTATCTCGCCAAGCTGAAAAAAGAGGGCGGGAAGCCCCAATGGATCGGCGTGGAATGTTGTGGGTTTCATAAAGCGTGGACGAAGCAATCCTGTGAAGATCCGGTCTATCAGTTTGTCAGTGACGATACGCTACTGACGCTCTCCGCAATCCGTGAAGGATTGGGCATCTCCTATTTACCCTGTTTCATGGGGGACGCCGATCCATCACTGCAACGATACTGCGATCCAGATCCCGCCCACGACTTGGGGCTTTGGCTTCTGTTACACCCGGATTTAAAACGCACAGCGCGCGTGCTAGCGTTTCGCGATTACATGGTAACCGCAATTACGGAAAGCAAGGATCTGTTTGAGGGCAACCGCGTCAACAGCAACGCGTAGCCAACGAACGCAAGCTGCACTACTCCACTGGTTCGAGGCGTAGCAACTCACCGTCCGAGCTGTCGGTCAGCAGATAGAGATAACCGTCGGGTCCGGAGCGTACATCGCGAATCCGTTCATTCAGATCGCGTAGCAGCATCTCTTGGGCGACAACCCGATCGCCCTCCAACTCCAGCCGGCGCAAGCGACGTTTTGCCAACGCGCCCACGAAAAGATCACCTTTCCATTGCGGAAACCGATCTCCGGTATAGAACGCCATTCCCGAAGGTGCGATGGAGGGTACCCAATAGACCACAGGCTGCTCCATTCCGGGAGCTTCCGATAGCTCCGAGATTGTCGCTCCGCTGTAGTCGATGCCGTAGGTGATAGCGGGCCAACCGTAGTTCGCACCGGCCTGCAGGATGTTCACTTCGTCGCCACCACGCGGACCGTGTTCGTGGGTCCACACGGTATTGGTTCCGGGACGCAGAGCCATGCCTTGGGCATTGCGATGACCATAGGTGAATATCTCCGGCTCGGCATCGTCCCGTCCCACGAAAGGATTGTCGGCAGGGATGCGTCCATCGTCATGCAGGCGCACGACGGTTCCCAAATGGTCTTCGATGGATTGCGCGCGATCCCGCAACTGGTAACGCTCGCCCAGAGTAACGAAAAGCATTCCGTTCCGGTCGAACAGTAAACGGCTGCCGTAGTGATTGTTACCCGTGTTGACTTTGGGTTGCGCGCGAAAAATGATTTCCAGGCCAGTCAATGCCCGCCCATCAAAGCGAGCGCGCGCCACCTCGGTATTGGCGCCGCCCTTCCCGAGACCGGCGTAACTGAAGTAGACCCAACGGTTCTTTTCAAAATCGGGGTGTAACGCCACATCCAGCAGGCCGCCCTGACCGCGCGCGCGAACCTTGGGAACACCGCGTATCGGCTTTCGTTGGAGCTTGCCCTCCGACGTTATCAAACGAAGTCGACCGATGCGTTCCGTCACCAGAATGGCGCCATCGGGCAAGAAAGCCATACCCCAGGGATGATCCAGCCCTTGCGCCACGCTAACGACGCGAAATCCCGCTTGCTCGCTCTGCTGGAGCGGGAGCGCTTGCGCACAGCCGGATATCGCGATTGCCAGCAAACCCAGCACCACTCGCAATGGTTTCGAATACCCACCCAACTCGAAATCTGAACACCGCATTGACCGGCTACCTTTCGCACACATCGAGACGCGACAGCTTCAAGTGTAGCTGCTTCGCCTTCGCAGCGCCTGCAACAGAGTTCTCGTCAAATCTGGTGTTTGGATATTGATCCAGCTGCTACCTAATTGCCCGTCGTCACCTCGATTCCATCTTTAAACTTCACTCCCGTTATCACCTTGGCCAGGTAGTTAAATCCCCGCTGCTTGCGCCAGGTTTTCTCTGCACATGCTGATAATTTGAACATCATGTGCAGCATGCCATCACGGGTTAGGCATCCTTTTGATCGCTTCGTCCGGTGGCGTATCGTGCCAAAGGTCGATTCGATC
>Ga0209679_1000150_pt1 | contig 34425 bp, 35 predicted proteins | sample WorMetHEROISLAND_4_FD_187408 | JGI IMG/M metagenome (GOLD analysis project Ga0209679, IMG submission 187408) | Marine gutless worms symbiont microbial communities from Max Planck institute for Marine Microbiology, Germany - Olavius sp. 2 HERON... ...
CGGGCTGATATTTGGTCGGAGCTGCAATGCGGGCAAACAGCATGATCGCCCCATCTGCGTTGCTCAAAGTGGAGCCGGGCTGATTCAGCATCGGGGAACCTCTGAAAAAACTCGAAGGTTGATATAGCTAAGATTGTCGTTCATGGTATTTCCCTTATTTACTTATGGATCAAGTATAATTGATTTTCCGTGGGAGTAAAGTATATAGTTCCCCAGAAAACGGTGGGGATTTGAATCATTAGGTCGCACAACCATGCCACTTTAAATTTAACCCCTACCTATGGTGAGGCATCCTCACCTCACACGGGTACCCCTCAGCCCGCGTAGGGCGGGAAAGCGTGGCGCATCCCGCCTTATGTGGCGAGGCATCCCCACCTCATCCGGGTACCCTTCAGTAACAATGCTCCCTGCCGGGAAATCGGCCATCGCGCACCTCTGCGCGGAAGCTGGTCAGGGCGGTGCGGGTCACGTTCCCTACGTCCGCATAGAACTTGGCGAACTTGGGTGTGAAGTCGGAGAAGAGCCGGAGTATGTCGTGTATGACCAGCACCTGGCCGTCGCAGTCGGGTCCGGCGCCGATACCGATCGTGGGGATATCCAGCTCGCGGGTAATGCGCTCCCCGAGCTGGGACGGAATGCCTTCGAGGACCACCGCGAAGGCCCCGCCTTCCTGGACCGCGACCGCATCTCGCAGCACCTGCTCGGCGGCCTCCTGGGTCTGCCCCTGAACCTTGAATCCACCGAAGGCGTGGATGCTCTGAGGCGTCAGGCCCACGTGCCCGATGACCGGGATCTGGCAGTCCACGAGGGCCCGGATCTCCCCACGGACCCGCACTCCACCTTCGAGCTTCACCGCCTCGGCGCCGGCCTCGCGGACCAGGCGTCCGGCATTGCCAATGGTGTCCCGGACGGACACGCCGGCGGCCAGGAACGGCAGGTCGGCCACCACTAGGGCTTTGGGCCGCGCCCGGGTGACAGCAGCAGTATGGTGCACCATATCGTCCATAGTCACCCGCGTCGTATCCGGGTATCCCAGCACTACCATCCCGAGGCTGTCACCGACCAGGACGATATCGATACCGGCGTTGTCCACCAGCTTCACCGTAGAGTAGTCGTAGGCCGTAACCGAAACAATCTTCTCACCCCGCTTGCGAGAAAGAATAGCCGTCGCCGTAACCTTCTTGCGTTCGTCCGCAGTCGGTCCGTAGCTTGCGCTGGGAGCGCCCATAGCTCGATTCCTCAAATTGCTGTCGGCAGTAGAGATGATATACGAAATGCCTACCACCGACGAAGTGGTACGCAACGCCGCGTCAAGTCGTCTCCAACCTTCAAGCGCCGGCATTCGGTAGAATGGTTGTTAGCCGCGGAATTGCCTGAACCCAAAAACGCAAAGGACACAAGATAGGCATTCTTTGAGGAGATAACAGAAATGCCCGTGAGTGTTGGAGATATTACGTTCTATGCCGGTCCCCATGACGTCGGGGGACCGGACAACCTCGAGCAAGTTGTTGTGGATTTCATCGATGGGGCCGAGAAACGCTTGGAGATTGCTGTCCAGGAACTCGACAACCTGCTTATCCCTGAGGCAATCATCCGTGCCCGCCAGCGCAAGGTACTGGTCAAGCTGGTGGTTGAGCAGGACTACCTACGAGCCGCGAAGGCCAAACGGGATCCCTGGGAGCCACTTGGAAGACAGGAACCCAACCGAGCGGTCTTCAATGCCATCCTACGCACCAACATTGATGTCAAGACAGACTACAACACCAGCATTTTCCACCAGAAATTCATCGTCTGGGACCGCACCGCGGTGCTCACCGGCTCAACTAATTTTACCGCCACCGGCACCCATACCAATCTGAATCACATCATCGTGATCCACGACAAGCGCATCGCCAGCGTCTATGCACGGGAATTCCGGGAGATCTAACGCGGGCATTTCGGCAAGTACAACGAAGGCCACGATTCCATTCCCGAAGACAGCGTGGTCTCCGACGTACCCGTCCGAATCCTCTTTGCGCCGGATCACAACCCGGAGCTGGAGATCATGAAGCAAATGATGAAGGCCCGTAGCCGCATCGACTTCGCTATCTTCACCTTTGCCCAATCCTCGGGGATCGATGACACCATGATCCGGCTGCGGGATCTGGATATGCCGATCCGCGGGGCCTTCGATGGCAGACAGGGGGGGCCCAGGACTGGGCCGCTATCCCGGCACTGCGTGACGCCAGGTGCAACTTGTGGGCCGTGCCCAAGCGCCGCGGTGTCGGCAAGTTGCATCACAAGCTCATGGTACTCGACGATCAGGTTGTGATTGCCGGTTCCTTCAACTACACTGGCCCTGCCAACCGTCTTAATGACGAGAACATCATCATCTTGGGTGACTTGGATACCCGCTTCGGCGTCCAACGCGCAGCGCAAGGACGTGTGGTCGGCTTTGCCCGCAAGGAGATCGACCGGATCATCGTTGAGCATGGCGACGCAATCCGGTAAGAGGCTGTCTAAAAACTAACCCATTGGTTTTAATAGAATCGTGCCCGTAGTGGGCTGTGTCCACCTCTCAGTCGTATGTGGTGGGCACAGTCCACCCTACAGGTTAGTTAGTCCTTAATACAGTCTCTAAGGGTAGGGGCTGTTGACATTCATCGTTCACGGTCCGATTGCGGCCCTTTTCCGCACTGACGGCGTTGCGGCTCGTCAAAATAGGCCCGCTATTCTTCCTCGCCGCGCCTTGTCAGCACGAAAAATTCCTTTATGATCGCCCTCGTTCAGATAGATGCCAACAGCCCTTAGTACCCCATTTCACCTTATTTTTCGCTCTCAGAGCCTCCCAAACGCGTCACGGCAAGGCACCGCGCGCAGGGATAGCTCGCGCTCTTGCCAAGCGCTGTAACGCCGCCTTGGCGCGTTTGGGGGGCTCCCTTCGGGCGCGACGAGAGGTGGCCAGCTGCGGTGTTGCGCGAGCTTGAAAGAGGACTGGCTATTCCTGCGCTCGCGCGCCTCGCAATCTGGCCGCTTCTCGCCGCGCTGAAAACCAAAAATAAGGTGAAATGGGGTACCAGGCGCTCACCTCCGGGAGTGAAATCGGCATCCTGGGTGAGTAGCGGGGCAGGAGGCAGAGGATAGCGCCGGGGCACCGGCAGAGGGCCGGTAGCTGGCGACTGGTCTTTGTCCTCCTACACGCCGCCATGGCCTGCCCGCAGTAGCCGGACAGGTCCCGCCGAACTCATGTTTTCGGGAAGGTTTATACGCCCTATTTGGCCTGGGCTATGGTTGCCTTCCCGCATGCAGCCGAGCGGCTTGTAGGGTATTCTCCAGCAGACTCGCGATCGTCATGGGGCCGACCCCGCCGGGGACGGGGGTGATCCAGGCCGCGCGTTTACTCACGCTCGCGAAATCCAGGTCCCCTACCAATTTGCCTTCCTCGGTATGGTTGATGCCCACGTCGATGACCACTGCGCCTTCCTTGACCCAGTCCCCCGGAACGAACTGCGGCTGACCCACGGCGGTTATCAATAGGTCGGCGCTGCGGGTCTTAGCGGCCAGGTCCTTGGTGTAGTAATGGCAGATCGTAATAGTGCAGTAGGCAGCCAGCAGCTCCAGGGCCATTGGTCGGCCTACGATATTGGACTCGCCGATGATCACAGCGTCCAGCCCTGGGAGCTTGCGTCCGGTATGCTCCAGCATGGTCATGATGCCTTTGGGGGTGCAGGGACGCAGTACCGGCATGCGCAGCGCCAGCTTGCCGATGTTGTAGGGATGGAAGCCGTCGACGTCCTTGGTGGGCAGGATGCGCTCGATCACCGCCTCCGCGTCGATCTGGTCCGGTAACGGGAGTTGGATCAGGATGCCGTCGATCCGTGGGTCGGCATTGAGCGCATCGATCAACTCCAGGAGTTGTTCTTGAGAGCTGGTGGGGGGCAGCTCGTGCAGCTCCGAGTGGAAGCCGACTTCCACGCAGGCGTTACGCTTGTTGCGGACATAAACCACGGATGCGGGATCCTCGCCCAAGAGCACTACGGCCAGGCCGGGCCGGCGGCGGCCGCCGGCAAGCAAGGCATCGACTTTTGCCTTGACCCCGGCACGGATGTCCGCGGAGATGGTCTTACCGTCGAGGATGCATGCGCTCATGGATCCTGAGCCTATCTTTATCGCTGCCGGAGTTCCGCATCATAGCCGCGACGCAGGCCTTTGCAAGGCACATCAGGCGTTTCGGGCAGGCAGAGCCAGTTTGACGGAATCGAAATGGCTGAGTACCATCCCCTACTTTAGGTGGCAAGGCCGTGTTCCGAGAGCAGCGGGGTATGGCGCAGTCTGGTAGCGCACCTGCTTTGGGAGCAGGATGCCGGGGGTTCGAATCCCTCTACCCCGACCATTGACAAAGCATGCTTCGCAGACCTTATGGGTGGGGGGACGGAAATTTTCACGTAACCCCGCCGGAGCCTTTGAGGACCTGTCTGGCTTATGCGTTCGTAGCGAGGGATCGAGGGGTAGAAGATAAGATTTATCCGCTTGATCGAGGCAGTAGCGCGCCGGTTTAACCTGTTTAACGATAGCGAGCGGGAAACCTGACCGGCTGTCTCGATTCCGCACCGCCTCGATTCTGCGAGAGAACAGCCGTATGTCGGGCAAGTTCCGAGCCCCGGTAGCTCAGGCGGATAGAGCAAGAGCCTTCTAAGCTCTGGGTCGGGGGTTCGAGTCCCTCCCGGGGTGCCAGGTGAGTCGGGTAGGGCAGGGACGATGCGCCGAATTTTCGGCGTGACTCAGGTGTGTAAAGGCATCTTGTCCGGAGTGGATAAAGGCAACCGAGCAAATGCACGGGCGGACAATCCAGGTGGGTTGCGCCTTAGAGGCTGACTAAAAACTAACCTGTTGATTTTTAGTTAGAAAAGCTACGGATTTCATCCGGCTCCCACGCTCCGGCGTGGGTGCAAGCTAGTCCCGACGAAGGAGGGATCTTGACGCTCCAGCGTCACCAAGCCTGGCCGCTGGAGCGGCCAAGGTGGTGTTCCCACGCTGGAAAATCAATAAGTTAGTTCTTATACAGTCTCTTAGCGGGAAATTGTGCCGGGAAGAGTAACGACAGTCATTTCCAATGGTGGACGTAGCTCAGTTGGTAGAGCACAGGATTGTGGCTCCTGTGGCCGTGGGTTCGATCCCCATCGTCCACCCCAATGCGCTTCAATGTAGCCCCCTCAATACCTCCCGGTAAGAAAGCAAGGTCTTGAAAAATCCATCCCGGAGATTTGCTCATAAAACTCGGTTTCTCAGTACTAATATTAAGGGGCGTAAGTCTGCATTCCCGCCAAAGGGCCGTTAGCTCAGCTGGTAGAGCAGTGGACTCTTAATCCATTGGTCGTAGGTTCGAATCCTACACGGCTCACCAATGAGAACAAGGGGTTGCAAGAAATCGCAACCCCTTGTTCTTTTCCGTAGCGCATTGATGGCGCACTCACCTACAACAGCTAACGACGAAACGGAGCGCTCACGCAACTTGCTACCGCCGGCCTACTGCCATCGGTAAATGCCACAGCGCCCGGCAGCGTGGGTTGAGTAAACGCGGGTCAGGCGTCCGCCTTGCCGCTGTCGGAGTCCCCTTCTCCTTTGTAACCGTTCACCCCACCTCGTCATTCCGGCAGGGATGGCCGGAATCCACGAGCCAGGGAAGGTCAGTTGCGAGAAGTCTCGCAGCATCAATCGAAAAGGAGATTAGGCCGTGCTAACATTTGAAGGTCCGCCCAGCGGACCCTAACGCTGATTGGCTGTAGGGTCTGCTGTGTGGACCATCTGGGTGTTTTGAATTCTGTTTTCCTATACTCAATCCAGCCCATTGCCTCGCCAAACGCGGCACCGGCTGCGGCATCCAGCTCGCTTTCCGCGCGAACCTTGTCAAGTCGGTGTGTGGTAAAGACCCACTCCGGCTCGACAGGCTGGAAGCCGGCGACCGGTAGCTGGTAGCATCTTGTTGTGCGATATTCACGCGACTGAATAAGGAGGGAAAACCCATGGGATACAGAGGACCAGGACCGCTCGGAACGGATTACAACAACCCCGTTATCGATCCGGGGACTCTGGTCCTCGACGAATCGTTGCCTCCGGGACCCCTGGGTACTCAACCGATGCCGGCGTATCGTGACGAGATCACACCTATTGCCAGCTATATCGCCGGTGAGATGAACCGGAACGCCCATAGCCCTTTTGTAAAGTTCTTGGCCAGGCTGAGTAGCTTCCCCCCCCGATGCCTGTATCGAGAATTTCAGCGATCTGACGCCTCAGGAACAGCTATTGATCGGTATTGAGCCTGCTCAGTGTGTGGGTATGCAACAGATTCCCTATCGGGAGCTGGCAATGTTCCTGTGGGCTATGAAAGTGAGGCCTAGAGCCGACTGGGATCATAAATCTGACATCAAGGCCCGCTTTCCTTCCCGTGCCACGGGTCGCAGGAATGAGCATCTGTATGGCAATCATCCCTACAATCATGACATTTGGTCCAATATCCACTATGGATATGTCGGCATGGCTGCCGGGTTCCTCGAATCCGTGTTGGTCAAAGGTGCTGGCATTGCGCATTTTCTCTCGAATCCGAAACTACCCGAGGGATAGCGGGTGGATGACCTTAAGACCTGGGACGACCCGAGAGATAGGGCCGCGATCAAACTGGGTATCTGGCTTTACCGGAGCAGGCCCAGAGTGGTCACTACGCAAGATGTAATGAGTCAGGTCCGTCTCTCTCCTATCTCGCTTCGTGCACGGCTCTATAGACCGTAGCCAGATCGGCATGGATGCTGAGTGCCCTTCAGAGTAGATCTCGGAGGCATACATACCAGTTGGGTTCGAGCCTCTCGAGTGGTCCACCATCTCCGAAACAAGCACCATGCGTATCAGCTGGGTTATCCGTGGAGATATATACTAACGGTAAATAGTAGTCGTCGACGATAAACTCCACGACTAAGGCTTCGGAAGGGAACTCACGATATATCGAGGCATCTTCATACAAGGACGACTCCGGCAAGGGAAGTTCAATTTTGGTGTTCTGAAATTCGCTGATGGATGAGGTGGCGAGTTCGACGAATTCGCTACGGTGGAGGTAAAATGTCATTGCCGTTCTCGAGGGTATTTTGTCTCCCAGGAAATAGGCAACCACCATGATGACCAGAGGCAGACAAGTAACGACATGCGGCCGCCTTTTTCTTACTAACCACCTGAACAATGACATGATCGCGACGACAATGCTCGGGACGAGGAGGATAATACTGGTAAGTATCATTAGTATTAGAGTTAAACCGAGCAAAAAGTGGTTAAAGAACCTGGGAAACCAATCGCCTACGAGTAGGTTGTGGAGAATCCAGAGAAAGGCCCATCCAACCACGAGTGTCAGTAGCAGCTTGGGGGCTTTCTTGGTATTTTTTCCCATTGTGGTTCAGACTGTTTCGTGGCTTCATCGAGACTGGATAGGGAAAACGACGAATCACACGGATTTGCGTGAATCGAATTCCGGACCCATGGAACGTTCGCGTCGATTTGCGTGATCCGTGGTTTTTTGTTGGGGTTCGTTCCTCACCCCAACCCACGTGTTGGTTCTCCCGCGACTCGCTTGCTACCCGACCCTATAACCCACGGCTGGACCGGTGCATATAGTGAATGCCTTTCTAAGGCCAGTCTTGGAGGCAGATATACCAGTTGGGTTCGAGCTTCTCGGTTGGCCTGCCATCTTCGGAACAGATACCATGAGTATCATCCGGATTATCCGTGGAGATATACACCAACGACGGATAGGAGTCGCCGACGATGAACTCCACGACCAAGGGCTTTAGAAGGAAACTCGCGGCCTGCCGAGGCCCATTCATATAAGGGTGATTCCGGTAAGCGGAGTCCCCTTTTACCAATGTTCTGAAGTTTACTGACGGCTGAGGTGGCTAGGCTGATAAATTCGTCACGGTGAAGGTAGAATGTTATTGCCGTTCTCGATGGCATCTGGGTTGCCAAGAGGACGGTGACTAGCAGGATGATCGAAGGCAGGAAGGTAACGGCAGGTGGCTGTTCTCTTCTTGCGAACCACCTGAACAAGGACACGCTCGCAAAGGCAATGTTGGAAACAAGGAAACCAATACTATGAAGTATCAGTGGTATTCCAATCCAAACGATAACCCAAAGCCAGTCAGGAAGCCAATCGCCTGAGAGTAGAGTGGCGAGAACCCAGAAGAGAGCCCATCCGAACTCAACCCATCCAGCTATCAGCATTGACAAGAATTTAGGGGGACTCACGGCATCTTCTTCTTGTCAGGTCGTGGATGATTGGATGGAGATTGATCCTAACAACCGACCGAGTAGTGGATCGTCTGTGGCGAAGCGTGCCGGATGCCTTTCAATTCCAGTCACGACGGCAGACATACCACTTGGGTTCGAGCCTCTCGATCGGTCCGCCATCTCCGAAACAAGCACCATGCGTATCAGCTGGGTCATCCGTGGAGATATACATCAACGGTAGATAGTAGTCGCTGACAATGAACTCCAAGACTAATGCCTCAGAAGAAAGCTCGCGATATATCGAGGCGTCTTCATACAAGGGCGATTCCCGCAAGCGGAACCCCCTCTTATCGGTGTTCTGAAGTTCGCTGATGGATGAGTCGACGAACTCGATAAATTCGTCGCGGTGATGATAAAAGGTCATTTCCGTTCTCGAGGGTATCCGCATTGGCAAAAAGTAGATGGCTAACGTGATGACCAAGAGCAGGAAGGTAGCGACATGGGGCCGTTCTCTCCTTGTCAACCACCTGAACAAGGACAGGATCACAACGACAATGCTTAGAATAAGGAGGACAAGACCAGCAAGTGTCACCAGTATTGTAATCAAAAAGTCTGAAAAAAATCCGATAGAGAACCAGGAGATCGCGAGTAGCCTATCGAAAATCCAGAGGGGAATCCATCCGATCACGAGTATCAGCAGCAATTTAGGGGCTTTCTTGGTATTTCTTGCCATTGTGCTTCAAACTGTTTCATGGCTTCGTTGAAGCCGGGTGAGGAAAACGACAAATCACACGAATCTGCGCGAATCGAATTCCAGGCTCATGGAACGTTCGCATCGATTTGTGTGATTCGTGGTTTTCTGTTTGTATCAATGGAATCTGCGGATTGAGCTGGAAACCGGATGCTGTACTCATGTCTGACCGAGGAGCAGTCCGGACGCGATTGACAGCGGGTCTCGAACGGATGGGCATCGCCCTGAGCGGCGACCGGACCGACGCCATGGTCCGTTATCTCCTGCTTCTCCAACGCTGGAACCGAGCCTACAATCTGACGGCCGTGCGTGCGCCTCTGGAGATAGTCTCGAAGCACCTGCTCGATAGTCTGTCCGTGCTTCCCTACCTCTACGGCGATAGACTCCTCGACCTGGGGACTGGTCCCGGCCTGCCGGGTATCCCGCTCGCGATCGCCGCACCGGAGCGGACCTTTTACTTACTTGACAGCAACGGCAAGAAGGTCCGGTTTCTACGCCAGGCGGTGATGGAGCTCGGACTTGCGAACGCCGTTGTGATTCAGGCTCGGATGGAAGCGTATCTCCCAGGGAGGGAATTCGCTACTATTGCCAGTCGGGCGGTAGCCTCGGTATCTGATCTCTTAGACCTGACGGCGCGTCTGCCCGCGCGTCCCGTACGCCTACTGGCGATGCAGGGAAGGCGACCGACAGGCACCGAGCTCCAGGGGTTGGAGCCGAGCCCGAGTGTCTTGAACGTTCACCTGCTTGAGGTGCCCTTTCTCGACGCCAAACGTCACCTGATCGAGGTGCATTACGACTAGTACGCCGTTTCTTCATATTTTGCACATATCCCGTAGGGTGGGCTGTGCCCACCAATGGTTGTGCCCACCAATACCTTGTTTGGATGGTGGGTACAGCCCACCCTACGGATTTGAGTATGGAAAATAAGGTGAAGCGTGGTACTAGTACCTAGTTTCAGTCCATTTTTCCCGTATAGGGCTGGTGAACATACTTAGGCGATTTCTGTCAAATGACAGACCAGTCTGCTTGTCTTTGCGTCCGTCTTCTGGGTCGCGACAACAGTTACATCGCACAACGATGCGCCTGTTGTCGCTCCTTGAAGACGAACGAATAGCCGACCCATCCTGGTCTATCATTTTCCGGCAATCGCCTTAGGTTTCAGCATCTTACTGACCCTTGGAATGTAAAATAGGCTGAAGCTAGGTACTAGGGCGTGTTGACATTTAACTCTAACCGACTGTTTTCATAGAGAAACCATGAATGGACACGAATCCACGCGAATTCGAATTCGTGTTGATGCGTGTGAATTCGTGGTTTTCCGCTAACCTGGACGGACAAAACAAGCTAAATGTCAACAGCCCCTAATAACCATGGTACGGACGATCGCCATCGCTAATCAGAAGGGCGGCGTAGGTAAGACCACCACTGCCATCAATCTGACTGCCTCCTTGGCTTCCCTGGGGCGCCATATGCTGCTGGTGGACATGGATCCCCAGGGCAATGCCACCATGGGCTGCGGCGTGGACAAGAATGGCCTGGTGAGTTCCACCTGTGATCTCATGTTGGGGAACCAGGGATTCCAGGAATGCCTCGAACACATCGAGGAACCGGCACCCGGCTTCGATCTACTGCCCGCCAACGGTGACCTGACCGTCGCCGAAGTCGGGCTCATGCGTTTGCCCCAGCGGGAACGGCGGTTGGCTCACCTATTGTCCGAGTTGGGAGCGGACTACGAGTTCATCATCATCGACTGCCCGCCGGCGCTCAATATGCTGACCGTCAATGCCCTGGTGGCCGCCCAGGGTGTACTCATCCCGATCCAGTGCGAATATTACGCCTTGGAGGGGCTGTCAGCGCTCCTCCAAACGATCAACCAAATCCGCTCGAGTCGCAATGGTGTACTGGCGATCGAGGGCATCCTGCGTACCATGCACGATCCACGCAACAACCTGGCCAACCAGGTATCGACCCAGCTGGTCACCCATTTCAACGACCAGGTTTACCGAACCATCATCCCGCGCAACGTCCGGCTTGCTGAGGCCCCGAGCCACGGTCAGCCGGCCGTGCTCTATGACGAGACCTCCAGTGGTGCGATCGCTTATCTGGCCCTGGCCGGTGAGGTCCTGCACCGCCAGAAGAAGCGCCGCACCGCGACTGCGGAGAGACCGGCTGCAGGATATGGGCTTGGAAGCTAGGGCGTATTGACAGTTAAGGGGTAAATTCTAGTCTCCAGGCTTGTCTTCTAGTGGTACAGGATTTCCAGGATTAACAGGATCTTATAATTTATTATTCAGAAAAATAATCCTGTTAATCCTGTTAATCCTGTTAATCTTGTCTATTGGCGGTTGGCACGACGATTATATCGATAGCCCCTAGCTGGAAAAGCGTGGGCAAGCCCCGCACCTACCGCGTAGTCAGCTGTAGGTGCCGGCGTGGCATCGGGGCCATATGATTGTCAGCGAGTCGCTCATAACGGTTTGTTATCTTTGGATAATTTATTGATTGAGAACGTCCCCTAGTACGGATGCTCTCAATTACCGGCAACATTGGGCCGAGTAGGCTTTTCAGGGAAGATTTTAGCCGCGAACGATTTGCGTTCATTGGCGTTTATTTGCGGCAGAAAATAATTTCCCTGTAATCAGTACTTCGATGCTGCCATGCTAGAGTCAAACCATGTCTGTAAAGAAAAAGGGCCTCGGCCGTGGTCTGGATGTACTACTCGGCGGAATGCGGGAGCTGGAGTCCGGTGCTGAGGCCAGGGACGGTGAGACAGGAGCGGAGGGGGAGGCCCCAGCAGTCGCGGAGGTTACCCGCCTTCCGATCGATCTGATCGGGCATGGGCGCTACCAGCCCCGGCATGGGTTCGACCCGGACAGTCTGCGCGAGCTGGCGGACTCCATCGCCGCCCAGGGTGTGATTCAGCCGATCGTGGTGCGCCCGGTCGCGGCTGGGCGTTACGAGATCGTCGCCGGGGAGCGGCGCTGGCGGGCCTCCCAGCAGGCGGGCCTCACGGAGATACCCGTGGTGATACGGGAGGTGGACGAGCAATCCGCGATCGCCATCGCTCTGATCGAGAATATCCAGCGGGACGACCTCAATCCGCTGGAAGAAGCGGGGGCCCTGGAGCGCCTGTTGACCGAGTTCGAGCTGACCCACCAGCAGGTCGCGGATGCGGTCGGGAAGTCCCGCACCATGGTGACCAATCTGCTGCGCCTGCTGGAGCTGAACGAGGACGTCAAGCGGTACCTCCAAGACAAGCGTCTGGAGATGGGACACGCGCGGGCGCTCCTGGGGTTGCGCGGACCGCAACAGAGCGAGGCCGCCGGTCAGGTCGTCTCCCGCGGGCTGTCCGTGCGGGAGACCGAGAAGCTGGTGCGCCGCTTGCAAGCGGCGGGGCAGAATCAGCCCGCGACTAGGGCCCCCGAGCCGACCCAGGATCCCGATATACGGCGGTTGCAAGACGATCTGGGTGAACGGCTCGGGGCCCAAGTCCGGATCAATCACAGCAACCGAGGTGCGGGCAAGCTGGTCATCGCCTACAACAGCCTCGATGAGCTTGACGGGATCCTTGCCCATATAAAATAGAAGTTTCGGTTGCAATGGGTGATGTTGCGGTGCATCATGACACCGACTTGATGCGGAGTTTGACGGTGTGATTGACACTCCATATACTGCCCTGTCAGTAGGGGATTATCCCCTGGAATAGACAGCAGAACCGATGCAACAGCAGGATGCGCAGTGGGCCAAGGGCGTCCTGGTCGTGCAGCTTGCCCTGGTGCCCATCCTGACCCTTGCCGCCTTACCCTTTGGTCTACGTGTTGCCTTGTCGGTCCTGATCGGGGCCACCGTGTGCCTGGTCGCGAATTCAGTCTTCGCCGTTCAAATCTTCCGGCGTTATCGGGCCCAGGACCCGCAGTCACTCGTGGTGCGGTTCTGCGGCGCGGAGCTGATCAAGTTGTCCCTGGCCCTAGGGCTGTTCTTGGTTGCCTTCGTGACGGTCGAGGGTTTGAACTGGCCGGCCTTACTCGGTGCTTATTTCGCCGTACAAATACTGTCCGCGGTTTTCGCCCCCGATTGGGATGCCCGCCAGGGTGACAAAAAGAACACGTGAGAGATAACCGATGGCTGCTTCTGAAACGCTCACATCCCAAGGGTACATCAAGCACCATTTGACCAACCTTACCTTCGGGAACCATCCGGAGCAGGGCCTGACCTTCGCGTCCTCCGCGGAAGAGGCAGCGGAGATGGGCTTCTGGGCCGTTCACGTCGATACCATGTTCTTCTCGATCCTGCTCGGCGGCTTGTTTCTCTGGTGGTTCAAGAAGGTCGCGGACAAGGCCACGGCCGGGGAGCCGGGAGGGGCGCAGAACTTCGTGGAGTGGATCGTCGACTTCGTGGAAGACAATGTCCGCGGCTCCTTCAGCGGCAAGAATCCCCTGGTCGCCCCCCTGGCGCTGACCATCTTCGTCTGGGTCTTCCTGATGAACCTCATGGACCTGATCCCGGTCGATCTCATTCCCTATGCGTTTCAGGCTTTGGCCGCCCTGTTCGGCGCGGACCCCCACTATGTATTCCTGAAGGTCGTTCCTACCACGGATCCCAACGCCACCTTCGGGATGTCGCTGATGGTGTTCTTCCTGGTCATCTATTACAGCATCAAGGTGAAGGGCGTCGGCGGATTCCTCGGCGAACTGACATTACAGCCGTTCGGCAAATGGGGATTGCCCGCCAACCTGATGTTGGAGGGTATCAACCTCCTCTCCAAGCCCGTCTCCCTCGCCTTGCGTCTGTTCGGAAACCTCTATGCTGGCGAGATGATCTTCATCCTGATCGCGCTCATGTACGGTCACACCGTCATCTCGAGCCTTGGCGGCGGCCTGCTGCAGCTCGGATGGGCCATCTTCCATATTCTGGTCATTACGCTCCAGGCGTTCATCTTCATGGTATTGACCATCGTTTACCTGGATATGGCGCATCAGCACCACTGAGCGACCGATTTCAACCTTCTCTTACCCACTCTACAGGGGGAAACCATGGAGCTCGCACAAGCAATCGTTTACATCGCAGCCGGTTTCATGCTGGGTCTGGGCGCCCTCGGCGCCGCCGTCGGCATCGGCGTCCTCGGTGGTCGCTTCCTCGAGGGTGCCGCGCGTCAGCCCGAATTGATCCCGATGCTCCGTACCCAGTTCTTCATCGTCATGGGTCTCACCGACGCCCTGCCGGTCATCTCGATCGCCATGGGCCTGTACCTGATGTTCGCTGTCTGACGAAGCTCCGACCCCTGCCCCCTGGGCACGGTGGATCTAAGGCTCGCGTCCCCTCCGAGGCAACGGCATGAATATCAATCTGACGCTAGTACTCCAGATGATCGCGTTTGCGGTATTCGTCTGGTTCTGCATGAAATTTGTGTGGCCACCCATCGTCAAGGCGCTGGCGGAACGCAAGACCAAGATCGCCGAAGGATTGGCGGCGGCCGAGCGCGGTCATAAGGAACAAGAGCTCGGAGCGCGGCGGGCCACCGAGCGGATAAAGGAGGCCAAGTCCAAGGCCGCCGACATCGTGAACCAGGCCCAAAAGCGGGCTACCGAGATCGTCGACGAGGCGAAACAAGACGCCCGCGAGGAAGGCGCGCGGTTGGTCCACGCGGCGCAGGCCGAGATCGACCAGGAGGTCAACCGGGCCCGCGAGGAGCTGCGGGAGAAGGTCGCGGCCCTGGCGGTTGCGGCGGCGGAGAAGATTCTAGAGAAGGAGGTCGACCCGGCTGCTCACGGCACCATCGTCGACTCCTTCGCAAAACAGATCTAAGGCGCACCTATGGCCGGAGACATCACGACAATCGCACGGCCCTACGCCGAGGCCGCCTTCGCACGGGCCCAAGAGAGCAATCAGGTGGATGCCTGGAGCGGAGTCCTGGCCACCCTGTCGGCAGTCGCTACTGACCCCAGGATGGCGGAGCAGATCGGCAACCCGAACCTGCCGCGCGAACGGCTGCGCGACGCCATACTGGAGATTGCCGGCGACGGAATACCATCGGAGATCGGCAATCTGGTCTCGCTGCTGGCGGCGAACAACAGGCTGTTCGCACTTCCCGAGATCGCTCGCCTCTTCGAGGCATTCCGGATCCAACATCAGGGCGTCCGCCGGGTGCAGGTCTCCAGTGCCTTTGAGCTGGGGGAAGATGCGCAGCGAGACCTTGCCGCAGCGCTCGAAAAGCGGCTGGGGGCCGCAGTGGAGATGACGGTCGCGACCGACCCCTCCCTGCTCGGCGGCATCCAAATCCGGGCCGGGGATCTGGTGATTGACGGATCCGTGCGCGGCAAGCTGCACAAGCTGGCCACCGAATTGCAATTTTAACGGGAAACCGCCATGCAACTGAATCCATCCGAAATCAGCGATCTGATCAAGCAAAAGATCGAGCAATTCGATCTCACGACCGAGGCCCGCACGGAAGGCACTATCGTCAGCCTGACCGACGGTATCGTCCGCATCCACGGCCTATCCGACGCTCAGTACTATGAGATGCTGGAGTTCCCCGAAAATACCTATGGGTTGGCGCTGAACCTGGAACGCGACTCCGTGGGCGCGGTGGTACTCGGCGAGTATACGCACTTGTCGGAAGGCGATTGGGTGCGCTGCACCGGGCGCGTGCTGGAGGTCCCTGTCGGTGAGTCCCTGTTGGGTCGCGTTGTCGATTCCCTGGGTAACCCCCTCGACGGCAAGGGTCCGATCAATGCGACCGCGACCTCTCCGATTGAGAAGGTCGCCCCCGGCGTCATCAGCCGCAAGTCGGTGGACCAGCCGGTGCAGACGGGTCTGAAGTCCATCGACGCCATGGTACCCATCGGCCGGGGCCAGCGTGAATTGATCATCGGTGACCGCCAGACGGGTAAGACCGCCGTGGCCATCGACACCATCATCAATCAGAAAGGCACCAACATAAAGTGCATCTATGTCGCCATCGGCCAGAAGAATTCGTCGGTCGCCGGGATTCAGCGCAAGCTCGAAGAGCACGGCGCCATGGACCACACCATCATCGTGGCTGCGGGTGCCTCGGACTCGGCCGCCATGCAGTACATCGCGCCCTACGCCGGCTGCGCCATGGGCGAGTACTTCCGCGACAAGGGTGAAGACGCCCTGATCATCTATGACGATCTAACCAAGCAGGCCTGGGCCTATCGGCAGGTCTCCCTCTTGCTGCGTCGTCCGCCGGGCCGCGAGGCCTATCCGGGTGATGTCTTCTACCTGCACTCGCGTCTGCTCGAACGGGCCGCCCGGATCAACGCGGAGCATGTGGAACAGCTGACCGGCGGTAAGGTCAGGGACCGGACCGGCTCGCTGACCGCCCTGCCCATTATCGAGACCCAGGCCGGCGACGTGTCCGCCTTCGTGCCCACCAACGTCATCTCCATCACCGATGGGCAGATTTTCCTGGAGACCGACCTGTTCAACGCCGGTATCCGCCCGGCCATCAACGCCGGGCTATCGGTATCCCGTGTTGGTGGCGCCGCCCAGACCAAGGTCATCAAAAAGCTCGGCGGCGGCGCGCGGCTGGCGCTGGCCCAGTATCGAGAGCTTGCCGCCTTCTCCCAGTTCGCATCCGATCTGGACGAGGCCACACGCAAGCAGCTGCAACGCGGCGAACGGGTGACCGAGCTCATGAAGCAGGTCCAGTACGCGCCCTTGAGCATCGGCCAGATGGCGGTCTCCCTCTTCGCCGCCAACGAGGGTTATCTGGACGACCTGGAGGTCAACAAGGTCGTGGATTTCGAGCACGCCCTGCAGACCTACATGAAGACCAGCCAATCGGAACTCCTCGCCAAGATCGCCCAGACCGGCGATTATGACGAAGAGATCGCGGACGCCCTGCACGCGGCGCTCAAGGATTTCAAGGCGACTCATACCTGGTAGTGCCCACCGGGTAGTGCGGTAGTGGTGGGCACAGCCCACTGCGGGTTTGTAACGAAAATCGGCCCCTGGCTCCCGGTGGGAACACCGGGAGAGAGGCGGGTTATAGTGGGGAGCCGTGGAAACCGGGTAGCGTTGCGATCCAAGAAGGCAGCTTCATGTCAAGGTTGAGATGCATCAAAATCAATGCTCCTGAAGATTTCTCCGTGAACAAGGAAGACATATTATCTTGCTGCGGTTCATGGGAAGATATAAATATAGACGAATTTATTTCTGATATTGCAAAACGTCGTAGCAATGCTTTCCGCAGCAGGAGAAATAACGAAACTGTCCCTCATTGATACTGGTATATTGTCGGTGTTTTTCAAAGGGAATCAACCACTATGGACTGAAAGTCCATGGTCTGGAGGACTAAAACCCTCATCTGTGGACAAGCCACGGACTGGAAGGGAAGGGACTTATATGATGCGCTTCGCGCACTAAAGTTATTGAAGCAATGAAAGCATTTTACGAAATGTTAAGCGGCTTGAAATATGAAAGATGCTAGAAAACAAGTGGAGTCCTTTATTGACTTCTCATCAAAAAGCAATATACTCCCTTTAGCTATCGAATCAAGCAAGATTTCTGCACAAATATATGGTGATCTCCGAAAAGCGGATACCCCAGTTGATGATATTGGTCTGTTAATAGCAGGAATCGCTTTAGAAAATAACCTTATTATGGTTACAAATAATACAGGTCACTTTGAGAGAATAGAAGGTTTAACCGTAGAAAATTGGTCAATAAGGTCTATAGCTATGTCTTATAGTGATTTTAAAACACTGGAAGATGTCAAGAAAAAATTTGGTGTCTCGATAAACTCAAGTGGCTCTCTATTTGCGAATATCGAACAGACGAAAGCAAGTGAGCAGCTTACCGCCGTTTTAAATGAAAACATCTCATTGGCATTAAATATCAATACTGAGAAAGCACGCTCTGAAATGATTATAGCTCCAGTTCTTATCGAGGTGAGGAAGCTTCTTGAACGAAAAGTCAGCTTATTCTCCGGCTTGGAGTTTAATGTTGACGAAAAGCTCGGTTTAACCGGGTATTGTGACTTTATTTTGAGCAAATCACCAGATCAAGTATTTATTGAATTCCCTGTGGTTTGCATTGTTGAAGCAAAGAATGAAAACATAAAGTCTGGCTATGCTCAATGTATGGCAGAAATGATTGCTGCTGAAATGTACAATAAGAAAAAGTCTTTTTCAGCGCAGTCCATATTGGGTGTTGTTACTACTGGAAGTAATTGGAGATTTTTGAAACTTGAACAGAATACAATTTACATTGATTATGAGGAGTACTTAATCAGCCAGATTGATATAATATTAAGCGTTTTTGTTAAAGTCATCAACTCAATATCAGATAAGAACCTAACGAACAACTCCAGCTGACCTCCTTCGTCGGCAGATGATTTGAGCATTAGGCGTTCTATAAAGGCCCCGCAATGGAAGTCAAATTAAGCAAAGCAAAAACTCACCGTAAACGGTGTAGAGGATATTTATCTGTTAATGACCGGCGTATCGGCTTCATATCCTAATATGACTGATTGGTTTTTAAAGACTCACAATAGTACAATTCTATTGTATATGATACGGTTAATACATCGGCAGTGGCTCGTAGGTTTAGCCGTCATAACTTCAACCCTGGCCATAACCTTTTTCTCTGGCATGGGGCAAACGAGGCCGCCATCCGATCATGCATATGGCAAAGAAGCCTATGTGATTCTGGTGTGCATGGGAAATTTACTCAGGCAAGCCGGCAAAACAAATGAGCAAATAGATTTTGACTATAAAAATCTGTCTACAGTTTTCGACCAACAGGCGTGGGTGTAGTGGAGATCTCAAATATGTCTCCAGAAGAAATCGAACGTCTGTACTAATGATGCTGTGACCACAGTTCGCGGTTCTACATATTTTGCAGACTGCGTCCAAAAGGCATTTTAGACAACCAGGCAGCTTTACAGGGTGCTGGCTTGTGATTGCATCTTGACCTTCTTTCGATGTAATGATGTCTGAAAAAATCATTGACGACTTTCCGGAACTAAATAAAGTCGATATTCAAGCTTGTTTATCTTACGCAGCCGATAGAGAACAAAATCAGTTGATTCTATCTCAATGAAATTATTGTTTGACGAACATCTTTCCTATAGATTTGTAGTAAGCCTCGCGGACATTTTTCCAGACTCAAAGCATGTGAAAAACTTTAATCTTCCAACTAAAGATGGTTTGAGGATATGGGAGTTTGCAAAGGAGCTCTTTATTATTGTGACAAAAGGTTCAGACTTTATCGGCATAATAAGCGTTAGAGGTTATCCTCCTTATTTGATCTGGATACGTTCTGATAATATCAGGGTATCAGGCATTATATAAGAAATACCTAAGTAGAGAGGGAGAAATAATGCAACCGGCAGTTCAACCGACTCTCTATGAATCCATCGAGGCTCTATCCGGAGGTCTGACCGGAGAGATTCTAAACGGACAGCTCCATACGCAACCGCGGCTTTCCTTCCCACACGGGTTTGCCGGTTCCGCGTTGGGCGCTAAGTTGTTCAGCGCCTTCTATGAGGGGAACAGAGGTCCGGGGAGGTGGTGGATTATCGATGAGCCGGAGATCCATTTCGTATACGATGTCGAGGTGACCGCACCGGATTTGGCGGGTTGGCGGCGCGGACATATGCCGATGCCCCCGATAGGTCATGGTATCGAGGTGGTTCCCGATGGGGGGCGCGAGATCCTATCCCCGTACACAGCAGATTAAGGATCGTGAGATCAAGATGCCGCTGTACGCACACTACGGCGTGCAGTATGCTTGGCTGATCGATCCAGCTGAGTGCATGCTGGAGGCGTACCGACTCGATACCGGCGTTTGGGTGGAGGCCGGTCGCTTTGCCGATACTGATCGGGTTGTTGCACCACCCTTTGAGTCAGTGTCCATCGACCTGGCTGGAAGGCTTGTGGCTACCCACTCGGTTTGCTTCAGTCAGGTAGGTTGGGCAAAGCCGCAGGGACGCAGCGTGCCACGAAACCGGACATCGTTTTGATATGGTTAATTTGTATGTTTGAAAATATGCGCAATTGGCCTGGATTTTCCGATGCCTGAGGTTTCCGAGGTAGTTGGTGGGCGGAATACAAATGACGATCAGGGAATCCTTTTTTTGCCGCAAATAAACACTAATAAACGCAAATAGTCAATACAAATAGGCCGAAGCAAAGTAGAGAGTATTCAGCCTAGTATCCGGTTTCGACTGATATTGCAAACTTCTCGAAGGAGGCGCACATCCAGCTTAAGGGATTATGCCCGCAATATCAGTCGAAATGATGTACTAATAGGGCTGAACACTAATTGAGTCTGCCGGAAAGCATTTGCGTCCATTTGTGTTTATTTGCGGATAAATCTTCACGGCTGACAACCAGGAGCCGAATAACATGCCCGGCGCGAAAGAAATACGCACCAAGATCGCCAGCATCAAGAGCACGCAGAAGATCACCAAGGCCATGGAAATGGTGGCGGCGTCCAAGATGCGCAAGGCGCAGGACCGTATGTCCGCCTCCCGCCCCTTCGCCGAGAAGATGCTGCAGGTAATCGGGCACCTGCGTCACGCGGCGCCGGAATACAGACACAGCTTTCTGGCGACCGAGCGTGAGCGCAAGCGTGTCGGTTATGTCGTGGTCGCTTCCGACCGTGGCCTGTGCGGGGGCCTAAACGGCAACCTGTTTCGGGGCATCGTGCGGGAACTCAAGGAGCAGAAACAGGCCGGTGTCGAGACCGTGTTTGCCACCGTCGGCAATAAGGCCCTCGGCTTCTTCAAGCGCTTCGGCGGTGAGGTCATGGCTCAGGTGACGCACTTGGGGGATCGGCCCCACATCGAGGACCTGATCGGCATCGTCAAAGTGATGCTGGACGCTTATGAATCCGGCAAGATCGACACCATTTATATCGCGGGCAATATGTTCGTGAACACCATGATCCAGCGACCGGAGATCAAACAACTAGTGCCGATCCGGGCCGAAGATACCGAGGCCGATGAAACGGCCCGCCATCACTGGGACTATATCTACGAGCCAGACGCCAAAACGGTGCTCGACGCCCTGCTCATGCGCTATATCGAGTCCCTGGTCTACCAGGCGGTCGTGGAGAACGGCGCCTGCGAGCAGGCCGCGCGCATGGTGGCCATGAAATCCGCTTCCGACAACGCCGGAAATCTCATCGATGAGCTGCAGCTCGTCTATAACAAAGCCCGCCAGGCGGCGATCACCCAGGAGATTTCCGAGATCGTCAGCGGCGCGGCCGCGGTTTGATCGGAATTTCGAGTAGTACAGCAGTACCAAAGTACCGATGGTATGGGAATCGTTTTTTCCGCAAATGAACGTGAATCAACGCAAATTAGTCGCAATCGGTTCGCCGTCAGTGGTAGTTCTCGGTCCCGTTGCGTTCATTGCTTCAGTAACTTTGGTGCGCGAAGCGCATCATAGTTGAAACTATGGACGTTAAGTCCCTTCACTTTCAGTCCGTGGCTTGTCCACGGATGAGGACGTTAGTCCTCCAGACTATGGACGTTCAGTCCATAGTGGTTGATTTGCGTTTATTTGCGGACTAATCTTCCGTGAGAATTCTGCTCGTTTATCGAGACGCCGCATGGCGGCAAGAGGAAAGACTATGAGCTCGGGTAACCTGGTGCAAATCATCGGTGCCGTGGTGGACGTACAGTTTCCCCGCGGTGAGATGCCGAAGGTCTACGAGGCGTTGACGATCGACGAGGTCGGCCTGACGCTCGAGGTACAACAGCAGCTCGGCGACGGCATTGTGCGCACCATCGCCATGGGCTCTACCGACGGTCTGCGTCGCGGCTTGGTTGCCACCAGCACCGGTGCGCCCATCAGGGTCCCGGTCGGTACCCCCACCCTGGGCCGCATCATGGATGTCCTGGGCGAGCCCGTGGATGAAAAGGGTCCGGTGGAGTCCGAGGCACGCTGGCCCATCCACCGTACCGCGCCCAAGTTCGAGGACCAGGCGGCCGCCACCGAGCTCCTGGAGACGGGCATCAAGGTCATCGATCTTATCATGCCTATCGCCAAGGGCGGCAAGGTCGGACTGTTCGGTGGCGCCGGTGTCGGTAAGACGGTCACCCTGATGGAGCTGATCCGCAACATCGCCGTGGAGCACTCTGGTTATTCGGTGTTCGCGGGCGTGGGCGAACGGACCCGTGAGGGTAACGACTTCTACCACGAGATGATGGAGTCGAACGTCCTCGACAAGGTCGCCCTGGTCTACGGCCAGATGAACGAGCCGCCGGGGAACCGGGCCCGCGTCGCCCTGACCGGCCTCACCATGGCCGAGTATTTCCGCGACGAAGGCCGCGACGTCCTGATGTTCATCGATAACATCTACCGCTACACCCTGGCCGGCACCGAGGTCTCCGCATTGCTCGGGCGCATGCCCTCGGCCGTGGGATACCAGCCCACCCTGGCCTTGGAGATGGGCCTGTTGCAGGAACGCATCACCTCCACCCGGACTGGCTCCATTACCTCCTTCCAGGCGGTGTACGTACCTGCGGACGACCTCACCGATCCGTCGCCGGCTACCACCTTCGCCCACCTCGATGCCACCTTGGTGCTGTCGCGGCAGATCGCGGAGCTGGGCATCTACCCGGCGGTGGATCCCCTGGACTCCACCAGCCGTATCCTGGATCCCAACGTAGTCGGCCAGGAGCACTATGAGACGGCGCGCTCGGTCCAGGGTACCCTACAGCGCTACAAGGAGCTCAAGGACATTATCGCTATCCTAGGGATGGACGAGCTGTCCGACGAGGATAAGCTGACCGTCGCCCGCGCGCGCAAGATTCAACGCTTCCTCTCCCAGCCCTTCTTCGTGGCGGAGGTCTTCACCGGCTCTTCCGGCAAGTACGTGCCTTTAAAAGACACCATCGCGGCCTTCAAGGCCATCGTCGCCGGCGACTACGATCATCTCCCCGAGCAGGCCTTCTACATGGTGGGCGGAATCGACGAGGCCGTCGCCAAAGCCGAGAGCATGTAACGCCGGGAGGATTCCCATGGCAATGACCGTTCATGTGGACATCGTGAGTGCCGAGGGGGCCATCCATTCGGGGCTGGCGACCATGGTGTATGCGCCGGCGGAGATGGGAGAAGTCGGTATCTCGCCCCGTCATACGGCCTTGATAACCCGCTTGAAGCCCGGTGACGTCCGGGTCGAGTCCGAGGACGGGAAGATGGAACACTTCTATGTCTCCGGCGGCATGCTCGAAATCCAGCCGCAGGTGGTTACCGTTCTGGCGGATACGGCAATCCGCGCCCGCGACCTGGACGAGGCCGCAGCGGTGGACGCCAAACGGCGCGCGGAAGATGCCCTGGTTGGAAAGACCGCCGAATTCGAACACGCCCAGGCCCAGGCAGAACTCGCGGCGGCCGTCGCCCAGCTGCGCGCGATCGAGAAGCTGCGTAAGCTGAAGGGTGCCTGAATGCTAGGGGGTGTTCTCAATCAACAACCTGAATCCGTGAGGTAAACTACGGTGCCGAGCGGGCCCGTGGGCGTGTCCTGTGCCTGATGGTCGATGGGGCCCGGCTGGTCACACCGGGTATACTGAGCTTAGGCGCGGCGGCGTTTCGCGCCTACCGGGATACTACGGTCGCGGTGCTCGGTTGGCACCTGGGGGAGGACCTGCAACATCGGTCGGTTGCCGGAGGCTATGATCAGGCGCGGGAAGACGCCCTTCTGGCGGCCATTGATTGGCCACGAAGCGGCTACCGTTTATTCGAGATAGCGGTCCTCGCCGGGTCTCGCGTGGAGGGATGGTTCTGACCGATCGGGGAAAGCAACGCCGTTTTGTCCGCCGGGATGCCTATGATCGATTGGGCGGATTCGATGAGCGCTTCGATTTCCCCGGCGGTGGGTTCGTCAATCTCGACTTCTTTCGACGGACGGTATTGCGCAAGGGGTCCGAATTGGTCATGCTACTGGGGGAGGGGACCTTCCACCAGCTCCACGGCGGTATTGCAACCAACGCCAGAAGTGAACAGGAACGACAAGACCTCCAGCGCCGCTGGGAGACTCAGTACAAGGCATTACGGGGCGCGGGGCCTTCGATATGCCTGAGAAACGCCCCATCTATCTGGGCGGGATATCGCCCAGCGTGCTGCCCTCCATCGCCTCATCCGTACAGCTTGCCATGGAAGAACCCACGCTTTGACCGAGGATTCAAGCTATGAAAGTGAAATACTTCGGAGATACGGATACGCTGTATATCGGGTTTCAAGAGAATAATATTTCGGAGACGAAGGATCTTGATGAAAATACGATTATGGATCCGGATCGAGAAGGAAATGTGTATGCATTGACTATTGAACATGCCAGCCAAAGAACAGATGTAAACCAATTAACATTTAGAGGCATGGTGGCATAACACGGCACTCTGCCCGACCGCCTACCTCATATTAGCGCGTTCCCCGAACAATCCCCGGTGCGATGACCGATCAAACGATCAAGAACAGAAAGCTGGTATCCCTTATCTACAGCATTTGCGACCAATCCGGCGGTGTGCTGGAGCAGTCCGACCTACCTGTGAGCTACATCCACGGTGGTCAGACCGAGCTCATCGGCGGCATGGACCGGGCAGTGGCGGGGAAGCGTGCCGGCGATAGCGTCCGATTCGAGTTGGGGCCGAATCAGGGCTTGGCCCCCCACGATCCGAACCTCACCTTTACCGATGCCATCGACAATGTTCCGCCACAGTTTCGCCATGTGGGTGCCGAGGTGCGGATGCAGAGCGAGTCGGGCGATATCAAGACCTTTTACGTCACCAAGATCGAGAGCGGACAGCTTACCCTGGATGCCAATCACCCGCTGGCCGGGAAGAACCTGCGCGTCGAGGTGAAGATCAGGGAAGTCCGCGATCCCACGCTCCAGGAACTCATGCAAGACGGGATGGCTTGATCGGTCTTATAAGAAGCCTGGTATGGATGCTCTCAACTATCGATCACATTGAACGGGCGATCACATTGAGCGGACAATATCTTCGCGGAAAAATTGGCCGCAAATCAATGCAAATGGACGCAAATAAATGCAATGAGATCAAGAACCGTCGATGATGGTGAGCCGATTCCGACCGATTTGCGTTCATTGCGGCAAAAAAAGTTCCCCTGACATCATGCCCGGAAAGAGGTCGGCATCTCGAAGCCGGTTGCATCGATGAAGGGTTCATGGACACTGCCGTTGCCGTCTCCGCTGGTCAACTTCATGATCATCGGGGCCCAGAAATGCGGTACGGCCGCCTTGGCCCGATACCTAGCCGAACATCCGTCGGTCTACATGGCCTGGGGGAAAGAAGTCCATCTGTTTGATTCACTCGCGCCGGTGGGGTTCGCACCCCAGCGACTTGATCGTTTTTATCACGGCTATTTCGACCACTATCGCGGCGAACCCGTGGTCGGCGAGGCTACCCCTTCCTATCTCTACCTTCCCGACCGGTTCCAGGCCCAGTGCCAGATCCACCGGTGCGATGGAGCGCAACCGGGGCCGGGAAGCTTGGCCGGTGGATCTGGCACTGGGCCTGGAACCGGTAAGGCGCCTGGCCGCGTCCGTGTTCCGGGGTAGCCGGATCTTTTCTTACACTGATCGTGGTCGCTACAGGCGTCAGCTCGATACCCTGGAAAGGTACTTTCCAAAGGAGCAGATTCTACTCCTGGATTCTGAGGCACTGGACCGCCGCTACGAGGAGACGCTGCGTTCGGTCTACGGTTTTCTCGGAATCCCAATACCCAGCCCGCTGCCTGCTCCCCGTAGGGTACGACAGACTGAACGAAAATACCGCCCGTTGAGCCTTACCCTGACATGGTTGCGATGGGTACTGAGAAAAAAGCGACGCTGGCTACGCGAGCGCTTTCCGGATAGTGGTTAAATTTATGGCATAGTTGTGCAACCTAATGACTCGAACCCCCACTGTTCTTGCCATCCATGGCATCTGGGTTCCGGCAATCCCTGCCGGAATGGCGCGGTCGGGGCGGGCAGACTTCACTACTTAAAATTTAGCCACTACCGCTTTTCGAATTGCTCTTATTAATTGGCGGCCGATACGGCCCTTGGGGTAGTGCTCCAGTGCTTCCGCCAGGACCGAAAGGAATGCATCCCGTTGGGCATCGGGTCCATATTCGGTCAGCACATGACTGCGGGCCCGGCGACCGATCTCGGTACGGTATCCGTCGTCACGGATGAGTCTATCCAGTTGGGATCGCCATTGGGCCTTCGAATCACAGCAGCATCCGGTCTCGCCCTGGAGAATGGCGGAACGCATCGGTGGCGTGGCGGTTGCGATGGTCGGGACTCCGACCAGGCCCGCTTCGAAGTACTTGAGCTCGCTCTTTGTCTCGCAAAGGGGTTACCTGCCTCCAGCGGCGCCAGATTGATGTCGAAGCGGGAGAGTTCACCCGGAAGTTCCTCGAAGGCGACCTTGGGGCGTCGCTCGATACGGCTCCCGAATTTCAGGATTTGTGGAAACTCCTGGAGATCCAGGTCCCCGAGGATCGTCAAGGGGACCCGGCGATGGGTGTCGAGGGTCTCGACCAAGGGCTCGACGATTGTTCCGAAATCGCGCTGATGCGTCGGCGTGCCGCTTGCGTAGCCGATCCGGAGCCCGTCTCCGCTGTCCGCATGTTCCGGGAGGCGCGCCGCGACGGCGAGTCTCGCCCGGTTGAGTCCGTTGGGAACTATAAAGGAGTCCCGCACGATCAAATGCGCCGCTCGGCGAAGGGGTTCGGTGGGGAGGATGGCGAAATCGGCTTAACCAACGCCTCTCGATACCGCAGGGATTTTGCGTGCCAATCGGTCTCGGAGACGTCCGGACGCCGTAGGTAATCGAAGTAAGCGGGCGTCATATGATCGGGGTTGAAGACTAGATCATCGATGTCGAAACCTAGCGGAATCCCGGCGCGCCGGCAGTGGCGATAAAGTCGGGACAAACCCGCGTCCCACTCGCAGCGGTAGACCAGGACCAGGCCTGCGTCGCTTGCCTGCATCAACAGCTCCGGGCTCTCGGTGGGCAGTACGGACACCGGAATCTGGCACGTGGTAAGCGCCTCGATGCGGTATTGCACGCGGTATAGATAGCCCCTGCTCGAGGGCGCGCCGGTTACGAAAAGCACGCCTTTTGACGGGCGAAACTCATCGATGCGGACCCGGTTGGTCAATGCATGGACCATGAGATGCCGAGTGTGTCCAGGCTTTGCCGCAGCCCATGCACCGGTGCGTGCAATAGGCCTTCATAAGTAAGCCAGGCTCGGGGCATGTCCTGTGAGTGTTGCTCCGCTTCCAGGAGATAACCTAGCCATAGTAAAATCGCCCGATCGTCTTGTACCATCGCTGCCGGACGTGATGCTTCATCCTGCCAGCGGCGGCGCAGGGATTCCACGACCCTGAGCGGGTGCCGTACAATCACCAGCGCATAGCTGCTGATCCCGAGGCAGCGCGCGGCTTCCGACCAGAGCGGCAGCAGGCGACACAGGCGAGGGTCTTTGAGGGCTATGATGTCCCCTGACGCCAGCCAGCCTTCGAGCAGGGGTACGGCCTGCCGGGGAAAACCCGCTCGCTCATCGGCAAAGCCTCGCGGCTCGAACGGCCGGTCGTCCCACCAGGACCGGCCAAGGGCCTCGAGGGTCTTGTTGTTCAGCGAAACAATCGCTTTCGGTTCCCAATATCCGTTCGGATTATCCACCGTCGCCGGCAATAGGGAACCGGGTATTAGGATACCCAGGTGATCGATTGCCTGCGTCAACATCGATGTGCCGCTTCGATGCATACCTAAGATGAATACCAGCTTTTTCATAAGCGAAGGATAAAGAATCCGACTCCGTGGGAGAGGGGGGTCCGGCAAGCCCTGATATTTTAAAAGCCCTTGCGTGAAGATTCGGGGGAAGGAAGCACAGTCTATGAGCACAAAACATCCCACGCTAGTACCCGAGGCACGGGCGTTGCGAGTATTTTCCGAGACTCGGACGGAACGCATCCGAGGGGTCGCGTATCCTTTGGAACAACTGAAACAACGGGTGTCGTCATGACCATGCAGCTGGGTGTGCTTGTGCTCGCCGCGGGAAAGGGCAAACGGATGCGCTCGCGGATGCCCAAGGTCCTGCACCCGCTGGCCGGCAAGCCGCTCCTGGCCCATGTCCTGGACACCGCTCAGGTCCTGGGGGCGGCACGGACAGGCGTCGTCTACGGTCACGGGGGCGAGCTGGTGCCCCGACAGATGGCCGACTACGGCTGCATCTGGGTGGAGCAGGCCGAACAGCGGGGGACCGGCCATGCCGTCATGCAGGCGCTGCCCCACATGCGAGACATGGACCGGATCCTGGTCCTCTACGGCGACGTGCCCCTGATACGGCCGGCCACCCTCCGACGCCTGATGGAGGCCGCAGCGGCCACTGATCTCAGCGTGTTGACCGCGATACTCGAGGATCCCACTGGCTACGGGCGTATCGTCCGGGACGAGTCCGGGCGGGTCGTGCGCAACGTGGAGCAACGGGATGCCACGGCGGACGAGCTGCGGGTCGGCGAGGTCAACACAGGCTTTCTCGTCGCGGATCGGGCCAGGCTGGATGACTGGCTGGCGCGCATCGGGAACCACAATGCCCAGGGTGAATACTATTTGACCGATATCCTGGCGTTGGCCGTGCGCGCGGGGGTGGAGATCGCGACCAGTCAGCCGGAGACCCTGGATGAGGTGTACGGGGTCAATGACCGGGTCCAGCTCGCGGCCTTGGAGCGTTCCCTCCAACGCCGCCGGGTGGAGGCGCTGATGCGTGGCGGCGTGACCCTCGCCGACCCCGCCCGACTCGACATCCGTGGCCGGCTGGAGGCCGAGGAAGACGTGAGCATTGACGTGAATGTGGTCATCGAAGGCGATGTCCGGCTCGCCGCGGGCGTATCGATCGGACCCAATTGCCTGCTTCGGGACTGCACCGTCGGTCCCGGTACCGAGATCTTTGCCAACTGTGTCATCGAAGGCGCTACCATCGGTGCCGGTGCCCGCATCGGTCCTTTCTCCCGGCTCCGTCCGGAATCAGTGCTGGCGGACGGTGTGCACGTGGGCAACTTCGTCGAGCTCAAAAAGGCCCAGGTCGGCAAGGGCAGTAAGGTGAATCACCTGACCTATGTGGGTGACGCCCGCATCGGCCGCGATGTCAACGTCGGCGCCGGGACCATCACCTGCAACTATGACGGCGCTTACAAACACCTCACGGTGATCGACGATGACGCCTTCATCGGCTCCAACGCATCCCTGGTCGCGCCGGTGGAGATCGGCGCCGGCGCCACCGTCGGCGCCGGCTCGGTCGTCTCCCGTGAGGCGCCCGCCGGACAACTTACCCTCACCCGCGCCGAGCAGATCACCCTGGACCAGTGGCGGCGGCCTCGTAAGCCGAGTTAAGCGCGGTTTGGTTGAGTCGATCAATCACGAAAGGACACGAAATTGCCATCCCGACGAAGTGTTGGGCACGGGCCATCCTTGTTGGTGTCACGTCATCAAGAACCAGATCCGACGGGGCCAAGTGCGGAGGATCTGACTGACTTTTGTTGCTCGTTCCCACGCTCCAGCGTGGGAACGCCACCTTGGCCGCTCCAGCGGCCAGGCTTGGTGACGCTGGAGCGTCAAGATTTGCTCCCACGCCGGAGCGTGGGAGCCAGATGAGATTTTCAGGATTAACAGGATTAACAGGATTAACAGGATTAACAGGATTAACAGGATTAACAGGATTAACAGGATTAACAGGATTAACAGGATTAACAGGATTAACAGGATTAACAGGATTAACAGGATTAACAGGATTAACAGGATTAACAGGATTAACAGGATTAACAGGATATGTATCTAAAATGCAAGCATCCTGTAAATCCTGTGTAATCCTGTCCTATTAGAATCTCGCGCCAAATCATCCAGGATTGCTCAATCGAACCCTGCCAGATCGGCCGGCGTATCGATGTCCCGGAGGATGCCGGTATCGAATGTCTCCACCAGGCACAGGTCAGGGCCGGCATCTTCCAGCAGCCGGCGCGCACCCCGATCGCCGGACAGGGACATCAGCCGCGCCCGCCAGTAGGCGGAGAATCCCACCGGGTGTCCGCGCTGGCCACCGCAGGTGGGCGCTGCCATGGCGGCGCCGGCGCGCAGCGCATCGGCGACAGCGCGAATTGTGGCCGGCTTGATCCAGGGCATATCCGCCAGGGCGATCAGCCAGCCATCGGCCTCGGCTCTGGCTGAGACGCCGACCCGGATGCTGCCGGCGATGCCGGTCGTGACTCCGGGATTTTCGATCAATCCGATCCCGGTCGCGGCCAGTCGCTCGGCCAGTGCCGGGTCGCCGGGCCGGATCACGGCCAGGGAAGCAGGCAGCACTCGGACCAGGTTGCGCGCCGCGCGGAGACCCACGGGTTCATCGCCGGGCAACTCGGCCAGGAGCTTGTGGGCACCGAAACGCCGGGCGCTTCCTGCGGCGAGTAGAATGCCGACGATCTGGTAGTGGCTGAATTTCAAGTGGTGAAGTCCGCCAGCCCCGACCGCGTCATTCCGGCAGGGAATGCCGGAATCCCAAGTTCGCCATGAACGGTAGGCGCCGGCTTGCCGGCGCTGGGCTGGAAGGCAACCACGCCGGCCGGTCGAACCTCAGGAAAGCGCGGGCAAGCCCGCGCCTACGGGGAGCCTTCCAGCGCCGGGAAAACCAATCCGGCAACAATACATAAAAATCAATAGGTTAATTTAGTGGTGGTTAAATTTCAAGTGGCATGGTTGTGCGACCTGATTATTTACCCCCCCACTATTTGCCATCCCTGGCACCTGGATTCCGGCAATCCCTGCCGGAACGACGAGGGAGAGCCGGCAGGTTTCACCACTTAGCCCGTAGGATGGGCAAAGCGAAGCCTGTTCATCCAGCTGGCCTCGAGCGCTGGTCATTGTGCAGGGCTTTCCGGACCACGGCCGTTGGTCGGGAGACCAAGCAGGCACACCGTGCCCATCAACTATCGATGGGCACGCTGCGCGGTATGTATTCTCTCCCAGGCCGTCACGGTCTGGAAACCTCCATGGAATGACCAAAACCCTGAGCCCAGCTTGCCGGGCGCTTGCTTTGCCCATCCTACTGAATGTCAACACACCCTAGGCCGTTACGGGCGGCGGTGACACCGGCCAGGATGGAGAGCGCGATCTCGGCCGGGCGCTTGCTGCCGATGGCAAGCCCGGCAGGGGCATCCAGGCGCGCGAGCTGCACCGGCGTCAGGCCAATCCGGCCGAGCTGCTCACGCCTCGCCTCGGCGCTGCGTTCGGAGCCCAAGGCACCGACATAGAAGGCCCTGGTCCCGAGCGCCTCGCTCAGTGCCAGATCGTCCTGCTTGGGATCATGAGACAGGGTGATGACGGCGCTATGGGGGTCGTCCGCCAGCGCCCGGGCCGCATCGTCGGGCATCAGATCCGAGTAGGTGACATTGGCCAGGGGCATGGGATCGGCGAAGCGCTCGCGCGGGTCACAGATGGTGACCCGGTAGTCGAGCAGACAGGCCATCTGAGCTAGGAGACGGGCCAGCTGACCGTCGCCGATCAGCAACAGGTGCCAACCGGGGCCGAAGACCTTGGTCACGAAGCGGTCCGTGACCTCGAGCTCGCGGTGGCCCGCGCCGGCGTGGAGGCTGACTTCACCGGTATTGAGACAGACCCGGCGGGCGACCAGGGTGCCGCCCGCGAGTCGGGACAGCAGGGCCGCGATCGGCTCCGGCGCGACGAGCGCTTCGACCAACAGCTCCAGACGCCCGCCGCAGGGCAGACCCAGGCGGTGCGCCTCCCGGCTATCGACGCCGAAATCCACCAGCGTCGGGACGGGCATGCCCAGCTCCCCGCTGCGATAGCGCTCGGCCAGCGTCTCCTCGACGCAGCCGCCGGAGACCGAACCGACCATGGCGCCGTCCGCACGGATAGCCAACAGGGAGCCGGGCGGTCGCGGCGCCGAGCCCCAGGTGTGGAGTACCGTGACCAGGGCCACTCGCTGCCCGGCCTCCAGCCAGTCGCGGGCGGCGGACAGGACCTGGGGGTCCGCCGCCTGTTCTGACATCGGTTCCGACGCCTGTTCCGAGCTGGCCCGGACCATCAGCCGAGCTTCAGCGGCAGGCGGTACAGGCGCCGCCCGGTAGCCGCCGCCAGGGCATTGGCCAGGGCCGGGGCGATGACGGGCGTGGCGGGCTCACCCACACCCGTCGGCGGCTCGGTGGATGGTACGATGTAGACCTCCACCCGCGGCATCCGGTTGATGCGCAACACTTGGTAGTCGTGGAAATTGGACTGCTCGACATAGCCCTCCTTCAGGGTCAGGGCATCGCCCAGTGCGGCGGACAACCCGAAGCCCATCCCGCCTTCCATCTGGGCCTTGATGACATCCGGGTTGACGGCAACCCCGCAATCGACGGCGATAACCACCCGGTCGACACTGAAGGCGTCGCCGCGTACCGTCACCTCCACCACCTGGGCCACAGAGCTGTTGAAGGATTTGTGCACCGCGACGCCGCAGCCCCGGCCCTTCCCCGGATCTTCACCCCAATCGGCCTTGGCGGCGGCCAGCTTGAGTACCCCTTGCTGGCGAGGCTGGCCTGCGAGCAGCGCCAGCCGGTAGTCCACCGGATCCCGCCCGGCGGCCACCGCCAGCTCGTCGATCATGCACTCGACGGCGAAGGCGGTATGGGTGGAGCCCACGGAGCGCCACCACAGGACCGGGACCCCTAGCCTGGGGGAATGCAGGTCCACCCGCAAATTGGGGATCCGATAGGGCAGGTTGCTGGCCCCTTCCACCGAGGTATGATCGACCCCATCCACGGTCAGTGCCTGCTCGAAGGCGGTGCCCGAGATAATGGACTGGCCGACGATACGATGTTCCCAGAACAGCGGATCGCCCTGTTTGTCCAGACCGGCCCGCAGCCGGTGCAGATACAGGGGGCGATACCAGCCGCCGCGGGTGTCGTCCTCCCGCGTCCATTGCAGCTTGACCGGTACCTTGCCGCCGATTGCCTTGAAGATCTCCGCGGTCTCGACCACATAGTCGGATTTGGGATTCGCCCGGCGCCCGAAGGAGCCGCCCGCGAACAGCATCTCGATACTCACCTGTTCGGGCTTCAGGCCCAGCACGCCGGCGACGGCAGCCTGGTCGGCGGTTTGGAACTGTTCGCCGTTCAGTATCCGCACCCCTTCGCCCGCCGGCGCAATGACGCAGTTGAGGGGCTCCATCGCCGCATGGGCCAGAAAGGGGACGACAAACTCCGCCGCGATCACCTGGTCCGCGGCAGCCGATGCCTGCTCCGGGTCACCTGCTGTGCGGGCAAGGGTTCCGGGCTGGGCGGCGAGCGCCCGATACCGGCTCAGGATCTCATCGGAGCCGAGTTTGAAGGCCGCCGTCTCGTCCCACCGGATGGACGGTGCCAGGGCATCGCGCCCCAGCTTGGCGCTCCAGAAATCCTCGGCTAGGACCGCAACCCCCGTGGGGATCCGCACCACCTGCTTGACGCCTGGTATGGCCTGGGCGGGGGATTGGTCGAACGACTTGAGCTTGGCGCCGAAGCGAGGGGCATGTGCCACCACCGCCGTCAGCATACCGGGGAGCTTTACGTCCTGGGTGAACAAGGCGCTGCCGTCGAGCTTGTCGGCGCTGTCCTTACGGCGGAGCTTCGGATTGCCGATCAGCCGGAACTCGGCGGGGTCCTTCAACAGGACCCCCGCCGGCACCGGCAGGTCCGCGGCGGCCTCGGCCAGCTCGCCGAAGGTCGCACGCTTGCCGTCAGGATGGCTCAGAACCCCGTCGCGGACCCGGATCTGGGTGGCCTCGACCTGCCAGCGGCGGGCCGCAGCCTCGACCAGCATCTCCCGCGCAGCGGCCCCCGCCTTGCGTAGCTGCTCCCAAGAGTTGGCGATGGCCGTGCTACCGCCGGTGCCCTGGGTCGGGCCCCAAAACAGATTGTTATAGCGCCGGGCGTCGGCCGGTGCCCCCTCGGCGCGGATCTGATCCCAGCGGGCATCCAGCTCCTCGGCCACCAGCGTGGGTAGCCCCGTGTAGGTGCCTTGCCCCATCTCCAGGTGCTTGACGATGACGGTGACACTATCGTCGGTGCCGATGCGCACGAAGGCGTTGGGCGCAAACTCCCCGCCGGCGCTGCCCGGCCCGGCCTGCAAGCCCTGTGCAACCACAGGCAGATGCAACCCCAGGGTCAGGCCGGCGCCCAGGGTCAGACCCTGCTTCAGAAAGCCGCGCCGGCTCAGATTCTCGATACGATCGTTCTTCATTGCTTCAATAACTTTCGGAATAATAAGTTATGGGCTCAACTTGAGGCATAGCTCTGGCGGTTTCTCCTTTGGTCGCCCTTCATGGCGAGCCCCAAATTTGGGGACCTATATACCTGACTCGCCACGGCTAGCTGTGTCTCCTTGCTAACCCCGGTGAGCAGTGTTTTCCTTC
>Ga0209679_1000152_pt1 | contig 34285 bp, 35 predicted proteins | sample WorMetHEROISLAND_4_FD_187408 | JGI IMG/M metagenome (GOLD analysis project Ga0209679, IMG submission 187408) | Marine gutless worms symbiont microbial communities from Max Planck institute for Marine Microbiology, Germany - Olavius sp. 2 HERON... ...
GTCGATCTCCCAAAGACGACTTTCGCAGCCAGCAAGGGCATCAAGAACCCCACGGTCCTGATCGTCCAGAAGTTGTCTCCAGCAGAGGCCAAACAAGCCGATGCCGGCATTTTAGAGACCACCTACAATGTCTTCATGCGCACGCCCCGCACCGCAGGAATAGACCAACGGGCGAAGCCGATCTACCTCCGGCAACAGAATCAGGGACGATCAAATCGGCAGACTTGTGGAGAGTTTTCACGACTGGATCAGCGGGGAGTCAAGTATATAAATCCCAAAACTATCGTCAGTCTCCTAATGTTCATACCTTAGCACGACTCCACCCCACTTTCAGTCTACTCGGTCGAGAATTCCTGACATTTTTTCAAACACTTCCTTTTTCGCTCTCCTCGGGCCTGTTAACCAGATAGATGCCCGAACCGACCAGGAACAGCGCAATCATCAGCCAGGGGGTGATGGGCTCGTTCAACAAAAACCCGCCGGCGATCACTCCGAACAGGGGTGTCAAAAAGGTAAATGAAGCGACACGCGATGCGGGAAAGTGGCGTACCAGCCAAAACCATATTAAATAGGTGGCGAATGCGACCCATACCGCTTGGTAAGCCAAACTACCGATAACCAGAGGCGTCAATTGCGTTACCCCTGTTTCCCCCAAGAGCCAAGACGCGACCGGTAGGAGCACCGCCGAGACGCCGAGACGCCGAGCTGATACAGCAGCGTTTTGCTCGGCGGGGCTTTTACGAGTGGACTCGCCTTTATCAGCACCGTGGTCGCACCCCACAGTATCGCCGCGCCGATCAACATGACATCACCGATCAATACCCGTTGATCGGGAATACTCATCGACTCGCCGAAGGCGATCACAATTCCGACAAATGCTCCTGCCAATCCCATCACTTGAATCCGATTCAGGTGTTCGCCCGGGACAAACCATTGCGCCCCGAGCGCCACTACGAGGGGCGAGAGATAGAGAAAGATGACTGCTCTCGAGGCATTCGTGAAATCGAGACCCCAGTAGATCAAGACAAATTCGGCAGAAAACAGTAGACCGGCCGCAATCCCCCACCACAACGTACCGTCGCGATGACAAAGGGGTATCCCACGCAGCTGCATCCACAACTCAATCAGAAGGGTGGCGACTATCGATCGAATCCCCGCCTGGAGCAGCGGCGAAACGCTGGGTATCGCCACCTTGATTGCCACTTGCTGCATACCCCAGCTAGCGCAAAGCAGCACTAACATCGCCATGGCGGCGAAATTGAGATGGCGATGAACGGTCACGTGGTTACCGCGCTCTGTTTCGTAAAAGCACGTCCAACCTCTGCAGGCAACCGCACGGTAAGCAGGCCCTAGTGTCCCTGCAGACCCGCGAAACGTGTCAGGCGGGCATGGTGAACCCGCCAGTCACCATTGATTGATTGAAGCTTCATCGTCAGCGTAAAAAGATCGGCATTCTTGTCCAAAGACTCGAACCACTGACTGGGATTGTCGTACAGGTTCTCGAGATCGGGGACCACCTGTTGTTTGTTCGCGACCAAAAAATGCAGGGTAACCTCGGCGTGCTGTTTGCTCTCGTCCAGGGTAATCGACGGCCGCGGGTAGAGAATTCGGAAGCTCCCGTAGCGTTTGAAACCCACGAACAGAAGTCTTTTCGCCTCCCCTCGCGAATGTGCACCCGGATCGACCATGAGCGAATCGGTGGTTAAATCGACGACACCGTTTAAATCGTGCGCCTCAGCCATCTTCACGCCTTCCTGAACGAGCGCCAGGATCTCCGCCTCTTCGTCGGTTTTCGAACAACCCGCCACTGAAAACGACACCGCAACGGCCAACGCGCAAAGGATTACGCGAATCCCTATTTGGTCTACTCTCGCCATCATCCGACTTCCCACGCTGCCCATTTGTGCTCAGTACAATCGATACGCTAAGCACAGAATGCTGTGGGTGGATTCTACTCGATTTACCCGGCGTGTAGTGAAAGGTCTAATAACAACTCGTATTGTGTGCGAATCGCATCACCACCCTTAGAGCGACTGGACAGCGACGGCTCTGTTCTCCTAAAGTGGCGGCTTCGATTCTACCTCCCCTGGAACGATCCGCATAAGGATATCCGGCGCAAACTGCAAGTCGACCGCGAGCTCTTTCTGGTAGGTCTCATTGAGAGCAACATCGTCGCTACCGTGATGGGCGGATACGAGGGGCACCGGGGTTGGATCAATTACTTGGCCGTCGATCCGAACCATAGACACCGAGGGTATGGAACGGAAATTCTAGGCAATGTGGAACGTTTGATTTCCGCACTGGGTTGCCCGAAGATCAACCTTCAGATTCGCACATCCAACTCAGAGGCGATCGCCTTCTACGAATCACTGGGTTACCGCACCGATGACGTAGTCGGCTTGGGAAAACGCCTCACCACCGACGAATCTTAGTCGCCGCCTTCTCATGCCGCCGCGAGCAAACAGCGCTACCCTACTCACGCTACTCGTCGCGCTGGGGGTCTTTTCGGTTACGCTCTACGTACCGTCAATGCCGGCGATTACCGCCGACTTTTCGGCAGACAGTAGCGAGGTCCAATCCACACTCGGGTTATTTCTTCTCGGTTTCGCTATCGCGCAACTCGTTGTCGGGCCGGTGAGCGACCGCTTCGGGCGCCGGCCGGTACTCTTGGTCGGGTTGGTACTCTATGTGTTGATCAGTCTGTTGTGTGCGATTGCACCGACGGTGGAGGCGCTGCAATGGGGCCGCTTCTTTCAAGGCGCAACCGCCTGTGTGGGTCCTGTCGTTGCTCGGGCTATCGTGCGCGATCGCTTGCACGGTATGGAGGCGATGCGGGTCTTCGCCTTTATCGGGACGGCTCTGGCATTGGCTCCCGCGATCGCGCCAATACTGGGAGGCTTTATTGAAGAGCTGGCGGGGTGGCGCTTCAATTTCGCGGTACTGGTGTCGTTCGGTCTGCTGCTCTTTACACTGACTTTGATTCGAATCGAAGAGACACACCAACCGACACCCACTCACGCGCTCCATCCACTGCGTCTATTGACCACCTACTATCGTGTCGGGCGCCATCGCTATTTTCTGGGCAACGTTTTGGTGGGCAGTCTCATATTCGGTGTCATGTTCTCCTACAACACCATCGCCCCCTATCTCTTCATCGAACAGCTCGGAGCACCACCCCACGAGTACGGATATCTCATGCTCTTCACTGTCTCTTCCTATGCGTTGGGTAGCTTTCTCTCCGGGCGCTTGCGACACAGGGTGTCGGGACATTGGTTGGTCGTACTAGGCGCGACAAGTGCGACCCTGGGTGGTATCGCACTCCTCGCGCTCTCATCCGAACTGAACTTCGCACGAGTCATCGCACCGATGATGGCAGTGCTCTTTGGTATGGGATTGGTTTTACCTCCTTCGATCACAAACGCCATGCATCCGTTTCCTGAATACGCGGGAAGTGCTTCGGCATTGATGGGATTTTTGCAGATGCTGTGTGGCGCGCTGACGACGTTTGTCGCCCAACTACTCTTCGACGGTACCGCGGTGGGCCTGGGGTGGATCGCACTGCTGTGGGGGGCTGGCTCGTTGCTCTTCTATCTCGCGCTTACCGCGGGTAGCAGAACGGAGTAATGGCCGAACACGAGTTGCCGGACCCGTTAGCTCACATAGCGTTTTATAAAATCACGACGACTGACCTGTACCCCCGTGCTCTCGTCCGGCTGCAAAATGGCCTCAAGAGCCGCCTCCGCCGTCAGGCGGGCGACACGTTGCTCCTGGAACATGTTCATCGGAGAAAAAAGCGAACAGCTCTGGAGGGTACCGAACCCCTCCAACTGACCCACGACGAACGTGTAGCGCTCCGAGGGTAACGCCCAACCGATTTGCGCGCCCTCCTGCAGGGCCGACCAATCCTTGTTGCGTAGGGGTACTAGAACGACGTTCATAAACCAGGGCGTGATCAGCACGCCGATCGTACACTCACCCCAGCCCTGAAAACCCACTGCTTCCACTTTCAACTTCGCATTGAAAACAGGTAGCTCCCGCATACGATGTTGAGCGACGGCTCCATAGGCCGCCACCAATTTTTCGACTCTGGGCATATCGCTGACAGGCCTGGAACCGCTTTCCGATCTTTTGACCTTTTCAGGCAGAAACTGCAGCGGCTTGGTATGGCGGCGTGGGCAACTCCACGATTCCGGCAGCGAAGAAAAGGGCGTACCCGGTGGAATGCCAAACACCGGGTCGCCAAGGCGTGGGTCATAGATGTTCCAGCAACCGCCGCACTCCATGCGGCCCTTGTCGGCGGAACACCCGGTCACGAAGGGAGAGGCAGAACGTAGACCCACACTCATAAATCGTTCTCCATAGCGTCAATCGTTGCTGAAGTAGGCTTGGAGTATCTCGTTCAGGCGCGCCGTCGAGTCTTCCAGATCTTCGCGCGCCGCGCTGACCGAGTGGGGTATATCACCGATATCCAGCGTATTGAGAATCATGGTATCCATGGAGTTGAAGTACTGTACCGACCAGACGTGTCGCCATGCCGTGGTATGGATCCGGCACGAACCGTAACCGCGTGACTCGATGGCTATGCCGCTGTCGCCGAGTACCTGTCGCAGGAAGCGCAGATCCTCCGGCGTCATGGGAAGTAACGAAAGGTTGATACTGTGTGTTATCCTGCTATGGCGAAAATGCGTCGCGGCATCGCGAATCTCACCCAACACCGGCATGACATTCATGGTTCCCTCCGGTGGGTGTGGAATGTGTCGCTCGCGTTCGCATCCCACTAACGACATCTCCTGGAGGTGCTCGGGTACTGCGCCGATCTCCACCCACTGATCGATTCGTGCACCCCCCGCATCGTGCTCATCGATCCGCCAGACACCCGCCATCACCGATTCCTGCACGGCGATACGCCTGCCGCCATTGAGGGCCATTTGCACTTCACCTCTACCCAACACCTGTTCGATGAGCAATCGATCCTCTTCAGACAAATCGGCGAGCGACAGTTTGACGTTGGGTTGACCGATACGATACGTCCCAAGCTGCTCTGCCATCTTTTGCAGCCATTGACGCCCGCTACGGCTGGCATCGATCAATCGCTCTGCATCACGCCCCGCCAGATCCCCGATAGCTGACCCGCCTAACATCACACCAACAGGATCGCTGAATTCGGCGTCTTCTGTTATGGAAGAGAAGTTCACTTGCGCCTCTTCGTCTGGCCATAGTTTCGGATTCACGACTCACTCCCCCATCAAACGATCGATTGTTTCCATCAGCGGAATCGGCTGCTCCCGCCACTCGTAGCCTTCGCGTTCCAAACCGTATCGAAGTACGCCCGCTTCGGCCGACAACCTATCTTCACGAGGCTTGACCTCAATACCCCACGAATGGAGCTGTTGCACGCCAAGGTCCACCGCCGAGTCGATTTGCGCACTGATAGTCTCGGTCAGCGATCCACCCCAGTCGTCAAGAAGTTCGGCTTGTACGCCGATGAGCAACATCGCTTCGGGTACATCACCCAAAAGCTCCGCCGCGCTCAATACGTCCTGAAATCCGGTCTGATGCAAGCTCATCTTCTTGGCGCCGGTAAAGCGCGGCACTTCTGCATCGCGCACTGTCTTCATCGTGCCCGGTTTCAGCCCATAATCGATCGCATCGAAAATCAACAGCCGCTTCGCACCTTGCACGTAGGGCAACAGATAGAGCCCCTGCGTACCGCCATCCATGACTTTCACTGAATCGGGTAATCGATAACGGCGATGCAGGGACTCTACGACGCGAACGCCAAACCCTTCATCGGCCCACAACAGATTACCGATACCCAGAATGAGCACATCGCTTTCGTGTTCGACGTTCACGGCCGGTTGTCCTTAAACATGCGTTCACCGCTGATCATGGTGCTGATGAGGCTTTGCCGGGAGAGGATGTCTTCGCGGACCGCAGCATAGACATGGAGAATGACGAAAGTGACCATCACCCACATCCCGACGTGGTGCCAGGTGTGCAGGTTCTGCGTATTGCCGAAAAGAGTGATCACCCCGCCGAACAATCCGTGTTGCCAGCTGTCCATTCCGGCACCTTCGGCATAGAGCGCACCACCGGTCAGGATCATGAACAGTGTGGTGGCGGTGAAAAATGTAACCATCATGAATCGCCCCAGCGGATTGTGTCCGGTGTATTTCTTCGGCTCACCCACCATGTAGAAATACCAGCGCGCCTCATGCAGAAGTTCCTGCCAGTAATCCCGGCGCCAGAAGGGAATGTAGAACAGTTCACGGGCGTGCGAGTTGCCCACGAACGCCCAATAGATACGCCCGAGAAATCCGATCGCCATTACGTAACCCGCCGCAAAGTGGGCAAAGCGTATGTAGCCCATCAGAAACTGGTCGCTCGCCTCCCCCGGCACCGAAGGAAGACGGCTGGCGATGAAGTAACCGGTCACCGCCAGCACGGTGATACTGAGGGCGTTGATCCAGTGCCAAAGTCTTACCGGCACCTCATAGACATAAACCGAGGTGCGTTGATCGATTCGCGATTGCGCGGTTTGCTCTACTGAACTGTTCATCGCTGATCCCCCGGCTATCGAATCTTCACCGACGTCACTTCTTCCCCATCCGGCGACATCACGTGGGTAGAGCAGGCCAGGCAGGGATCGAAGCTGTGAATAGTGCGCAATATCTCTAGCGGATTTTCCGGATCGGCCATAGGCGTACCCATCAGCGATGCTTCATAGGCACCGATGTTGCCATCGAGATCGCGCGGCGAACCGTTCCACGTCGTCGGTACGACACATTGGTAGTTGGCGATTTTGCCCTCCTTGATATGCACCCAATGCCCCAATGCACCGCGCGGTGCTTCGGTAAAGCCGACACCGTGCGCATCGCGTTTCCAAGTACAGGGTTCCCATTGACCGGCGTTGGCCGTGGAGAGATCACCCGCTTTGATGGTCGCCAGTAACTTGTCCTGGAAGTGACGCATCTTATGGGCTGCCCACTGGCACTCCAAACCACGCGCTGCCGTGCGTCCCAAGGTCGAGAAGATGGCCTGCAGCGGCACATCCAGCTTTTTCAAGACCGCGTCAACGGGCTCTTTGAATTCCGGGTTACCCTGTGCGTAACCAATGATGTAACGCGCGAGGGGTCCCACCTCCATTGCGTGGCCACGCCAACGCGGCGCTTTCAACCAGGAGTACTTAGCCCCCTCGTCCACGGCCTCGATTTTCGTGTGAGTACCTTTTGCCTTGGACCCGAGCTCGAAATTCGGTTCGGTGACTCCGTCATAAGGGTGTAACCCCTTTTTCTCATCCGGGTACCGATACCAGGAGTGGTTGACGAACTCCTGGATCTGATCGCGATCGGTGAGATCCACCTCGTGAATCTCGTTGAGGTTACCGTTGATAATCGCACCGTGCGGTAGTAGCAGATTACTCGGCGAGTAGTCGTTGGCGTGTTCGGGAATGTCACCATAGGACATCACGGCCTGTGACGAGAGCCCGCCACCGATCGCTCCCCAGTCTTTGTAAAAAGAGGCGATGGCCAACAGATCGGGGAGGTAGACCTGTTCGACGAATTCGATCGAGCGGTCGATGATGGAGGAGACCAGGTTGAGTCGCTCCATATTGATAGCGCCCACCGAACCGGTACCGTCCAAATTGATGGCGCAAGGTACGCCGCCCACCAACCAATTGGGGTGCGGGTTTTTACCCCCGTAGACGGTGTGTATCTTGACGATCTCTTTCTGAAAATCGAGCGCTTCCAAATAGTGCGCCACTGCCATCAAATTCGCTTCTGGCGGCAGTTTGTACGCATCGTGTCCCCAGTAGCCGTTTTTGAAAGGTCCGAGTTGTCCCGACTCGACGAACTTGGTCAACCTGATCTGCAGGTCTTTGAAATAGCCCGGCGATGAAAGCGGCCAGTTGGAGATGGATTGCGCCAGTTCGGAAGTCGCTTTTGGATCGGCTTTCAACGCAGAGACGATATCGACCCAATCCAACACATGCAGATGATAGAAGTGCACCAGATGATCGTGCACTTGTAGGGTGAGCTGCATGATGTTGCGAATGCTGTTTGCGTTTTCGGGAATGTCGATACCCAGGGCGTTCTCCACCGCTCGTACCGAGGTGAGTGCGTGGGTGCCGGTGCAAACTCTGCAGATCCGCTGCGTAAAAGCCCATGCATCGCGTGAATCGCGACCTTGAAGGATGATCTCCAGACCACGCCACATGGTTCCGGTGGAAACGGCATTGTTAATGACATTGTTATCGTCGACATTCACCTCGACACGCAGATGACCTTCGATACGGGTCAATGGATCGACGACGATGCGACGGCCACTATTGTCCAAGGTGTAACCGTTGGGTGTTTTCACTGCGGACATAATTTAGCTCTCCCCCTTCTGATGGGACTTGTCGCGGGCGCGCTTCACCGCTGTCACTGCGGCATGTGCGGCAACCGCGGCGCCAACCACTCCGGCTACGGCACCGCCGACCTTGTCGGCGTTCTCCTCGACGCCGAACTGTTTGATATCGGTGAGCCGCTCATAGAAAGAACCTTGGTCCCAGAAGCCATCCTCGGAGCACCCGATGCAGCCATGACCGGATTGAATGGGAAAGGAGACTCCCTCGTTCCAGCGGACGGTGGAGCAAGCGTTGTAGGTGGTTGAACCCTTGCAGCCCATCTTGTAGAGGCAGTAACCCTTACGGGCGTTTTCGTCGTCCCACTCTTCCACGAACTGACCCGCATCGAAGTGGGGACGGCGGTAACACTTATCGTGAATGCGCTGGCTGTAGAACATCTTCGGCCTGCCCTGCGCGTCCAACTCGGGAATACGATCGAAGGTCAGCATGTAGCTCACGACACCCGTCATCACCTCGGCGATCGGTGGACAACCCGGCACCTTGATGATGGGCTTGTCCTTGATCACCTTGTGTACCGGCGTGGCCTGTGTGGGATTGGGTTTGGCGGCCTGTACGCAACCCCACGAAGCGCGGGAGCCCCACGAGATGAGCGCCATGGCATCCTTGGAGACCTCTTTGAGCTGATCCACAAAGGGCCTCCCCCCGACGATGCAGTAGACACCATCGTCGTTCAGCGGTGGATTACCCTCCACCGCCACGAGGTAGTTGCCTTTGTATTTCTCCCGCACTTCATCGAGGATCGCCTCGGCCTGGTGACCCGCTGCCGCCATGATGGTGTCGTCGTAGTCGAGCGACAGCATGGAGAGCACAACATCCTTTACCAACGGGTGGGCGGAGCGAATAAACGACTCCGAACAGCAGGTACACTCGAGACCATGCAGCCACAACACCGGAATGCGCGGCTTGGTCTCCATGGCGTGGGCAATCTTACCGACCATGCTGGGACCCAATCCCAGCGATGATGCGGTCAATGTGCAGAACTTCAGAAAACTACGACGGGTAATCCCCTGGCGACGTATGACGTCGTAGAAGGTTTCGGTTGGTTTTGCCATCGCTCCTCCCGTTGGCTCTGTCGGCTCGCTTAATTGATATTTGCCAGGTTTTGCCGGGGGAGGAACACAAGCGCTGTGCCAAATTTCGCTTGTTGAGCATTTTGCTCGGATATCTATTTGATAAATATCATTATCATTCTTATACCCCCAACGTCGTTATGACTAAGATTTATCCCCTCGACTGAAAACCAAGCTTCCAATAACCGTCTGATATGAAAACTTCGCTCTCACTTTTTAGAAAAGTGTGCGTCCCCGCAGTGGCGAGCCTTCTCAGCGGGCTGTTCGCCGGCATTACACCGCCGGTGGTTTTGTTAACGAAGCGTGAAATCTCCGTGAGCGCTACGCCATTCCCGTGGCGCGAAATAACCCTCTCGACGTTCCCGAGGAGCGGGAACTCCACTATGGAGGGCATCACTATGAACACTGCATCGAAGTTGTTATTGGCGTCGGCATTCGCGTTAGCCACCGCACCCGTGCTGGCCGATTATCCCGGCGCGAAGCGTAAGGTTACGGTGGAGGTGACCAATACCACCAACGCGGTCTACTTCACTCCACTGCTCGTCGCCTTGCACAATCGAAAAACGCACCCATTCTAGCTTGGCGAGCCCGCTTCCGCAAACCTGCAGGCGATGGCGGAAGGCGGCGATATCTCCGGACTGGCGGCCGATGCGGCGGCGGCAGGTGGGCAGATCGTTGAAAATCCCGCGGGTGGATTGTTGGTGCCCGGCGCCAGTGCGACGGCGGAGTTTCAGCTCAAACGGCACCGGCCAATTCGCCTTTCGGTTACCGCCATGCTGCTTCCCACCAACGATGGATTCGTCGGCCTGGACGCCGTACGCATTCCACCGTGGCGGGGCACTTACACCTTCGACCTTAACGGATACGATGCGGGAACCGAGGCGAACGACGAGCTCATCACCGGTGGCGGCACACCCGGCGCTCCCGGTATTCCGGCCGATCCCGGCGGTAATGCGGGAGCGGGAGGATCCGGACTGACCGATGCCGATCACAATACCCACGTGCATGTCCACCGCGGCATCGTGGGTGACGCCGATCCCGCGGGCGGGGGTAGCGATCTCGACAGCGCGGTTCATCGCTGGCTCAATCCCATCGCGAGAGTCACAGTGAGAGTTTATTAGTCAGGTCTGACGAGGTGGATCGCCCCGTCGTCGATGTGGGGCGATCCCCTCGTTATTGAGAACACCATGCCGATGGTGATCCGCTGCTCCTAAAATCCCGTAAACCGCTTCATCTCCACCATGATCTCTTGCAAGGGGTCGACTTCCAACGGGCTGTCGGTCGCTTCGCCGAGCAGCTTTTTCACCAGCTCGATGTACTCTTCCCACCGTTTCATTCCCGGTATCAATCCAACGGGCTGCCCGTCGCGAAAGACCACCATAGTGGGGAACACTTTGATCTCAAATTGGCCGCGGAACAGCGTTTCTTCACTTCGATCCGCCAGTGCGATGTGAACGCGCCCGGTGTAATCGCGCAGAATCTCACGCAGTACCACGGTCAAATCGCCCACTTCCGGCCGCTGATCCACATCGCCGGTGATGAAAAGAATGCGGACGCCGGTATCCGCCAGAAGCTGTTCCCTGTGATGGCCTGCAACGACAGGTACCTGACACTCTTCGATAAACGAATCGATCTGCGTTTGTGACATGCTTTTGAACTCTTGCTATGGGTGACGAGGCTCTTTCAGTGCCGACAACCAATACCAGATCGCCATAATGAGCTGCAACACGATCATCATGCCAAAGCTGGCTTGATACGCCTCCAGCGGATAACCACCGCTCTCGGTCGTGGGCCACAACCCTATCACACCCCCCATCCCCCATTGCGCCACGAAGGCCAACACGAACACCAGCAGATTGAGCGCCGTATTGACGCGCCCCGCTAACTGTTTGGCAAACAGCTGCGACAGCGCCGCGTAAGAGATGATTCCGGTCGTCCCGAAGAAGCCGAACGCCACCCAAAGCGCGATTTCCCAACCCGAAGGGGCGAACAGAATCCCGACCTGTATGACCAGAAACAGCGACATCCCTCCTGCGGCAAGCGTTTTGGTCTGAAGCCCTCGTCGAGTCAACCGCTCGGTGGAGGCGCCCAGCAGTAAGAATCCCGCCACCATTGCCGCAGCGATAAGCAGCAGTACGTTGGCCACCGTCGCGCGCTCGAAACCGGCGATATCGCGCAACCATGGACCCGCCCACAATCCCTGTATCGAGAGAAAACTGGCCTGTGACAGAACCGCCAGGGGGGCAATTTGCCAGAACACAGGGCTGGTGAACACCTCCACCGTACCGCGGAGCTGCCCGCGCACGCTGGATTTGGGCCCCTCTTGCGGCCGGTCGGGCACAAAAAGCCAGACCGCCGCCGCCACCAACAGACTCAACACCGCTAACAGCACGAATAGATCGCGCCAATCGGTAACATGCAGCAACCACTCCACCGGTGCGGTAGCGCTCAACGCCCCCATGCCGCCCGCCGCCATCTGTACACCGTTGGCCAGGGGCAATCTTGCGGGAGGCAACCAGTCCACGAACGCTTTAAACGCCGCCATTAGACAGGCCGAGACGCCAAATCCGATCAAACCACGGCCAACCACCAATCCCGTCACGGAGTCCGACATCGCGAACACCAACGCACCTGCAGCGGCGAACAGCAACAGTATCCCCTCGATACGACGCGACCCAAAGCGGTCCAACAAGACGCCCAGGGGTAGCTGGAACATCGCAAAGGTGAGGAAGTACACGGAGGTCAACAACCCGAGATCCGCCGGCCCCAAACCCAAATCGCCGACCAGATCCGGAGCGATAACCGCGTTGACCACCCGAAACAGGTAGGAGAGGAAGTAGCCCAGAGCGAACGGTACGAAGAGCCGTATCAGTAGCTGACGATTGTTGGCAGTAAGAGTGGGCACGTTTTATGGGTCGCTATACGCAGCACGGCACGCGCGAAAGGCGCATGCCGTGTTTGACTTCAATTGTAGACCACACGGTGTGACCTTGATGGCCACACCTTGAAAACTTAGTAGTTACCGGCGATGTAGTTAACCAGGTGCTGAATCTCCTCTTCCTGGTTGCGCACCAGCCACCGCGTCAAATCACCGATAGAGACAACACCGACCACTTTCCCCCCCTCGACGACCGGTAGGTGGCGGAACCGTTTCTCGGAAATAACGCGCATGGCGTCACCAACCGTTGCATCGGGATTCACGCAGGCCAGATCCGGCGACATCACCTCTGAAACCAGCGTGGCCTTCGGGTCGCGCTCGGCATCGAGTACGCGCGTCATGACATCACGCTCGGTAAATATGCCGACGGGTTTGTCTTCATCGACCACCAGTAAAGCGCCAATGCGCTCCGTATTCATTTTGCGCACACAGTCGGCAACCGTGGTGTTGGGGGCGACCGAAAAAATATTCGACCCTTTCTCCCCGAGTAGCGTGCTTAGCGGAGTTAGCATTCTTAATCACCTCAACAATTCTTGAATAGCTTGGGAGCTGTGTATAGAGACCAAATGAGCTGGCTCAGCCTGCTTTTGGGGCCTCCCGCCCTGAAAGCATTTTTGGATATGATTATTCTCTTATAAGCAAAGGCTATCGCAAACCAGCCCGCCTATCCACAGTTATAGCAGCCCCGTGTCCACCATTGTGGAATTGATCACACTCCGTTTGACGCAGCACAACTTCACCCCATTTCAGCATCGCTCACCACACGAGAAAGCGCCGATAAGCCCTTGTATCACTAGGCGAAATCCGGCATCCTGCTGGTTTTCCCCATGTAATCAGTCAAACTTAGCCCGGCCATGAGCGAAAACCGAGTTTTCCTGTACGACAGTACCCTGCGCGACGGCGCACAAACCCAAGGTGTAGACTTCAGCGCGGCGGACAAAATCGCCATTGCCCAGGAGATGGACCGCCTCGGTCTCGACTATATCGAGGGCGGCTGGCCGGGCGCCAACCCCACCGACGACGCTTTTTTTGCCGAACCCCCGGCGCTGCACCGCTCGCGATTGGCCGCATTCGGCATGACCCGTCGCTCCGCCCAATCCGTGAATAAAGATCCCGGTCTCAAAAGCCTGCTGGATACCGGCGCACCGGTCATCACCATGGTGGGGAAAACCTGGGATTTTCACACGGAGGTGGCGCTGGGCATCGATCTGGACGAGAACGTCGCCATGATTCAGGAGAGCATCGGCTACCTGGCCGAACGAGTCGATGAGGTGATGTTCGATGCCGAACACTTCTTTGATGGTTACAAATCCAATCCCGAATTCGCGCTTCGTTGCTGCCAGGCCGCACAGGAAGCGGGAGCCCGCTGGATCGTGATGTGCGATACCAACGGCGGCACTCTGCCCAAAGAGGTCGAATCCACCGTCGGCGATGTCTTGAAGGCGATCCCGGGAGATCATCTCGGTATTCATTGCCACAACGATACGGGCAACGCCGTCGCCAACAGCCTGTTGGCGGTACAGGCCGGCGTGCGGCAGATACAAGGCACCCTCAATGGCCTGGGCGAACGGTGCGGAAACGCCAACCTGATTTCGGTGATTCCCTCGTTGATGTTGAAGATGGGATTCGAGACCGGTATCTCGCACAACGAATTGACCCGCTTGACCCACGTATCGCGGGTGCTGGACGAACGTCTCAATCGTGCCCCGCGCCGAAGCTCCCCTTATGTCGGTGAGTCAGCCTTCGCCCATAAGGGCGGCCTGCATGTCTCGGCGGTGGAGAAAGATCCCAAATGTTACGAGCATGTCGTACCGGAGTTGGTAGGTAACCACCGCCACATCGTCGTCTCCGACCAGGCGGGACGCTCGAACATTCTCGCCCGTTTTCGCGAGATCGGTATCGACGTGGAAGCCGATAGCCCGGAAATCCACAAACTGGTCGATGACGTCAAAGAGCGCGAGTACTACGGCTACGCCTACGACGGAGCCGAAGCGAGTTTTGAGCTGTTGGCTCGGCGCGCCTTGGAAGGCATTCCCGAGTTTTTCCGCCTCGCCAGTTTCCGCGTCATCGACGAACGGCGCTGGAATGCCAAGGGCGAGCTCATCACCATGTCGGAGGCCACCGTTAAACTGGATGTGGGCGATGACCATTTTATGGCCGTTGCCGGAGGTAACGGACCGGTAAACGCCCTCGACGCGGCGTTGCGCAAAGTACTCAATCCCATCTACCCGCAACTGGTCGATCTGAGATTGGTGGACTACAAGGTACGTATCCTGACACCGGGCGAGGGGACCGCAGCGGTAACGCGCGTGATGATCGAGAGCGCTAACGGACACGGCGATACCTGGTCTACCGTGGGTGTGTCTGGAAACGTGATCGACGCCTCGTTTAACGCACTTCACGACAGTATTACCTACAAACTGCTCCGCGATAGCGCAGCACCACAACCCGACTAGTATTCGGTACGGGGTGGAGCGCACGCCCTGACCTACGGTAGGTTGGGAAAGCCCTGCGGCGGAATCGTCCCTTCATAACGAACCGACGCGGCGCCCCATTGGGCACCGCGCGAGAGCGCTTGCTCCATGGGCAGATCATTCGCCAACGCCTGTAACAGACCCGCTGCGAAAACGTCGCCAGCGCCGATAGTATCCACTGCCGTCACTTCGGGCGCCCCACAATTCAGGGTCTCTCGCTCACCGTACGCGGTGACACCTTCGCTCCCACGGGTAACAACCACCCACTGAAGGTCCGGCCCAGCGACCCGCCGGCCCGCCGCCCAGGGAGAATCGAAAAACGCCGGCTCCAGATCATCCGCAGAGCCCACCAGCACCTGTGCGGGACGAAAGCCCCGCGCTACCGGTGGAATATGCGCAACCACCAAGGCACTGCTTACGCAGGACGCAAGAACCGTACTCAGGGAGGGATCAGCACTGCGTACGTAGATCACATCGAACTCCTGAAAGAGCGCGGCCTGCGGCAGAGCCACCTTGGCCCGGTGGCGATTGACGATGGTTCGCTCACCTGTTTCATCGAGGAACACCAGCGAATGAGTCGTGACCTGGGCGTCCGTTCGGATCAGTGCCGTATCGATCCCGTGCCGCTCTAATTCAGCGAGTAACCACACTCCCTCCGTATCATTGGCAACCGCACTGAGTACGGAAACGCGATCGTTGGCGTGCGACAACGCCAAGGCCGTGTTGGCTGCGCCGCCGCCAATCCGCCGCGCTCCCGCGTAACCCTGATTGTGTCCACCGACCCGCAGCGATCTCTTGAGTCGTATTATTTCGTCACAGGCGACCGAACCGATCAACAAAATCTTCTTCATCGCCTCACCGCGGTAAGCTGGGACGCCACATCATGGCGCCATAGTGTGCGAAGTACATCAACAGACACAGCACCCAAACGACGGCCGATCCATCCAACAACATCGTGTACTGCGGAAACAGAGATGCCGCCAACCTCAACAACGCGGCACCGAACATAGCCCAGAATGTGGCGACCATGAGCCCGCGAGGCTCGACTGCGCGTCCCGTGTGCTTGAGCGCAACGCGCGTCATCAATCCAATTTTCATCAGACCGAACGCGCCGATGGTGAACGCATGCAGAGCAATGCTACGGGTTTCCACTGCAGAGAGATCTTCGAATGCACGCGCTGCAAAGGCAATGAGTAACCACAAATAACCCATATGCATTACAAAAACGATGGGGATGTCGACGACACGCCAACCCTTCCACAAAGCCATACGGACGGCGTGAACGACAAACGCGACAATGGCAGCGGCACCACTGACTGCCGGAGCCGTATCCATATAACCTGTCGCTGCATAAAGCACTACGGAGAGAACAGCCACAGTTTCAAAAGAGCGGGAGAAGCTTGCCTCCTTACCGCGTCCTCGATCGCGTAATTCGTTTCCGGTAAACACCGGAGTCAGGAAACCGCCTACACAGGTGAACAACACCATCAAGGCATAGACCGACAACTCAAGCGCCTTCTGTGCGGCCACCACATCCATCGCGATCACGGCTTCGTGATACATCACATTGGCGATAAAGAAGCCGGCCAGAATAGGTAACAGCAGAAGATAGATCTTCTGTTCCACCCTTAACAATCCTGGCGTAACGAAGAGGGCGAGTAGAAAAAAGAAGGAGACATCGACCACCATTACCAGTATCGATGGAAGATCAGCGGACCACCAAAATACGATACGACCCGCCACCCATACCAGCGTGAGCAACACCAAACGGGATCCTTGAATCTCTTCCGTATAGGCCCAACCGGGGAGCGCCGTTAGGATGAACCCGGCTACGATTGCGGTGGAAAAACCAAACACCATCTCGTGGCCATGCCAAAGATACATGGGTTGCGGCAAGCTCGATAAAAGCGGCTGCAACCAAGCCAGTGGCCAGATGAGAATGACCAGTGGCCCGTAAAGCGCCGCGAGAATGTAGAAGGGACGAAAACCAGAGCACCAGAGCGGCGCCTCTGTCAGTCGGGTGGACATGTTAGACATTGCAGGGTAAGTAGTTCATGGAACTAGTTTACTAGGGACGGCGCCACTGCAGCGACTAATTATCTACCGCTCACCGAGCGTTAACCGCTCGCCGGTCGAATTCACAACCACGAACATACCCCGCCTCTTCCATTACGCCACGCGTGTGCTCCCCGTATTTTGGGGGCAGCGGCAGTTCGCGCCTCAATCCGTCGCGCTCCACCGCCGGCGGCTGCATACGCACCTGCTGACCATCCGGCATCACCGAACGGGTCAGCCGGTGCCGTAGCGCGTCCATATCCGCAACTTGCGGTATGGTGTTGATCGGAGCATGGACGATTTTCGCTGCCGCGAAATCGCTGGCCGAGTACTTTCTGGTCACTTCCGCCATATCCGCATGGATCGCGCTGCGTGCGCGATGTCTTCCGTCGTTGGTCTCGCGTCCAGCTTTACCCACCGATTCGAATTTCGGTATCGACGTCAGTCGCTGCCACTGCACATCGTTGCCCACTGCCACGTAGATAAATCCATCGTTGGTGGGGTAAGCGTTGGTTGGGATAAATTTGCGATGCTCGTTACCGCAGCGGGTTATCTCCGAGTAGTCGCAATCGAAATCCACCAAGGGTAGCGTGGTGATCAACCACGACGAGGCAGCCTGCAACATGGAGACGTGAATGGCTTGTCCCTCACCGCTCTCCGCACGCTCGGCCAGCGCAAGACAGACGCCGGCATACACCTCATCGCCCGCCTTCAAATCGATCATGGGCACGCCGCTCAACGTTGGCGGCCCATCACTCGTTCCCGTCAGCTCCATATAGCCCGCCATCGCCTGTATGGCAGGATCATAACCCGGCACGTTGGGATAGTCCGGGCCCATCGCTGAAATCCCCGCCCAGATAATGTCGGGTTTCACGCCTTTCAAAGTTTCATAGTCGATACCCAAATCACAATAGCGACTGGGGAGCGTATTGCAGCAAAAGATATCGACATCGAGTTCGCGAACAATACGATGCAGAATCTCCTGACCGCGTCTCTCCTTGAGATTGAGCGCAATTGACTCCTTGCCGACATTGGGGGCAAAAAAGTAACTTCGTCTATCTTTATCGAGCACTTCGGCACCGATGTATCGATTGGGATCACCGGGAAGCGTCGATCCGTGCGGAGTCGATTCGATACGTATGACCCGCCAGCCCAGCTGAGCAAAGCGTAGCGTCGCCGACGGCAGACTCAGCGCTTGCTCCAGCGCCAGTACGGTGCGCCGCTTCACGCCTTTTCCAGTGCCGGCAGAGCTAACTGCCCGTGCAATCCCCGGTACACTTTCTCCGGCGTGAACGGCGCTTCATAGATACGCTTGCCTGTGGCGTTGTAGATTGCATTCGCCACGGCCGCCGCCGTACAGATCGCCGGCGCTTCGCCCACACCCTTGGCACCTTGGGGTCCTTCACCGTCCATGGTTTCGATGAAGCTGATGTCTATCTCGGGTATTTCCGGGGCAGTGACCAACTTGTAGTCACGAAAGTTTGGATTGATACAGTGCCCCTCTTTCACCAACAAGTCCTCGGTCAGCGCGTAGCCCTGCCCCATGACGATCCCGCCCTCGATCTGACCTTCGATTCCCAAGCGGTTGAGCACCCGACCCACATCATGCGCAGCCGTAACATTGAGCAGACGAACAATACCGGTTTCGGTATCCACCTCCAGTTCCACCACCTGACTACCCCACGCATAGGCCGCTGAAACGTCGCCCTTATAGGCCTTATCCTGATGGACACTGGGTGGTTCATAATAGAAGTTGGTTATCACCAACTCCGCCTTATCGGCGAAATGCAGGGATCGCAACAACTTATCCAATGGCATCACCACCTCTTGCGAAGTCGCCTTGACGATACAGCCGTTGGAGAGATCCAGCTCTTCAGAGGGAACTTCCGTAATCTTGGCAGCGGCACCGAGTATTTTGTCCTTTGCCAGACGCGCTGCGCCAATCGCTGCGTTACCGGCAATAAACGTGGTACGACTGGCGTGTACTCCCACATCCCAGGGCGTTACGTCGGTGTCGTTGTTGACGACGGTCACTGACGAAAGCAGCACACCCAACTCCTCGCAGACCAGTTGTGCGATGACAGTCTCCGAGCCCTGCCCGATCTCCGACGCTCCGGTCATGATGGTGATATGGCCAAAGTCATCCATCTTAAGAATGGTGCCGCAACCATCGGAGGGATAGATCTTTGCTCCTCCACCCACGTGCAACATCGAGGCAATACCGACGCCCCTCTTGACGGGATTCGGATCGCTCTGCGCCGCACGGTTAGCCGCGTGTTTGTTCTGATAGTCGCTGCTGTACGCAGACAATCCTTGAAGCCGCAGCTCTTGAAGTGCAACCCCTGGCCTGTCGTTTCACCGGGGTCTTGTGCGTTTTTGAGCCGAAACTCCAACGGATCCATACCGATGGCTTCCGCCAGTTTGTCTATGTGCGCTTCGACCGCAAAGGTCGCCTGCAAATTACCGTAGCCGCGAAACGAACCCGCAGTGGGATTGTTGGTGTAGACCGCCTTCGACGTGTAGTGCGTATGCGGTACGCGATAGAGTGAGGAGACGGTCTGCATCATCACAAACGGAATAGTGGCTCCCCAAGAGGTATACGCACCGTTATCCAACAAACACTCCGCCGTTCGAAACATCGGCGTTCCGTCTTTCTTTGCGCCACTTCGCAGGCGAACGTAAGCGGGCCGCCGAGTGGGCGAAGCCTTAAACTCCTCCTCACGGGTGAAGACCATTTTGACGGGACGCCGCGCTTTCTGGGCGAGAAACACACAAATCGGTTCGAACGGATAGATATCCAGCTTGGAGCCGAATCCACCCCCGATGGGCGGTTGGATAATGCGTATTCGCTGCGGGTCCATTCCCAATACTTCGGCAAACTCGCGTTTGTGAAGGAACGGTACCTGGGTATTGGAATAGAGCGTCAGATTACCGGCGACGGTGTCAAAGTCGGCGATAACTCCCGATACGCCCATACAGCAGTGTGTCACGTAGTGAAGCTTAAACGTGTCTTCCACGACGAAGTCGGACTCCGCTTCGCCCTGGGCAACATCGCCGTGATCGTAGTCGAAGCCGACGCCGACGTTGTTGGGTTTGTCTTCCTGTATAAGTGGCGCGCCCACCTTGGTCGCATCGCGCGGATCGTAGAGGAGTGGTAGATCCTCGTACTCGACCTTGATCAGTTTTAGCGCTTGGTCGGCAATCTCTTCGCTGACTGCCGCGACTGCCGCAATTTCGTCACGCTCACTACGAACCTTGTCGCCTTTCAGCGGCGGATTGTCTTTGGTAATCCCCAAGGGCCGATTGGGGATATCCTTGGCGGTAATCACCGCGCGCACCCCGGCAAGCGCTTCCGCGGCACTGGTGTCGATGGAGAGAATTCGCGCGTGAACTCGGTCGGTACGCAGAATCTTACCGACCAACTGACCCGGCAGGTTGAGATCGTGAACGTACCGTGTTCGACCCGCCGTCTTGTCCGGTGCATCGAGTTTGGGAATACTCTTACCGATCAGTGAATCTTTAACAACAGCAGACATAACACTCTACTCCCGCGTTTCTGCAACCTCGGCTACGGCGTCGATGATCTTTTTGTATCCCGTGCAACGGCACAGATTGCCTTCGAGACTGCGTTGAATTTCGGATCGGCTGGGATGCGCATTGTCGTCCAACAGCGCCTTGGATTGCACCACCATGCCAGGCGTGCAGAAGCCGCACTGCACAGCGCCGTGTTTGACGTAGGCCTCGCGTAAAGGATCGAAACTGGGATCTTCGGCGATACCTTCAATGGTGGTAATGTCGCGTCCCTCACAATCCACTGCAAACATCAAACAGGCGTTCAACGACTCCCCGTCCACCAGAATGGTGCAAGCTCCGCACTCCCCCTCGCCGCATCCGTATTTGGTGCCGGTGAGGTCGAGTTTCTCGCGCAACAGGGTGAGTACGTTCATGGTGACCGGCGCCTCCACCGAGGTGGGAGCACCATTTAGGGTGAAGTTGATTTCACGCTTGAGCGACATGACGAAGTACCTTCTTAGTGAGATTGGCGATGAGTTCGCTGCGATACCATGCGCTCGCCCGCACGTCATCGATGGGCTGCACCTCTTGTTGCGCTGTCCGGGCGATCGAATCGATGGCCGCCTCGTCGAGCGACCTACCTTCGATAGCCGCAGCCGTCGCTTGTGCCCGGTAAGGCACCGGTGCGACAGCACCAAATGCGACACGAACATCCGTTAGTGTTTGTCCACTTCTTACTCCACCTATGGCTACGGACACGGTGGAGATATCCAACGCAGGTCGAGTACCGAATTTCTCGAACTCCGCGACGAACCCCCGAGGCGGCAGGGAAACACGAACACCGGTCAACAACTCTTCCGATCCACGGTGCGTTTTACCCGGTCGATCGAAAAAATCTTGTATGGGCATCCGACGCACCTTGACGCCGCCATCGATATGGGATGCCAACTCGACTTCGGCATTGAGGACGATGAGCGGCACCAGCGTATCGCCCGCAGGTGACGCGTTGCAGATATTGCCACCCATGGTTCCGGCGTTGCGTATCTGCGGACTGGCGAACACATCGGCGGCGCGCACCAAGAGGGGCAGCTGCTCTTTGACGATAGGGTTGCGTTCCAATTCGGTGATGGTAACGAGCGCACCGATATGGACGTAACCATCCTCTTGCATCACCCCTTGCATCTCTGCGATGCGGCGAACGTTGATCAGCGTGGGTTGATACTGAACACGGCCCGACTCTCCCTGCACCATCAAATCGGTTCCACCGGCCAGAATGGTGGCATCGCCACGCGCCAGAATTTCCGTTGCGTCAGCAATGGTCGTGGGAACTTCGTAGTGTTGGATCTCGTTCATACTAAAACCTAATGGGTTCTTGGTAGCGGCCATAAACCTCTACCAACTTTTCGTTAATCTCACCGACGGTGGCATAAGCCTTCACGGCCTCTACAATCGCAGGCATCACATTGCGATCAGCGCCAGCATCCGCCTTGATGCGCTCCAGTGCCGCCAGCACCTGATCGTTATCACGTTCGTTGCGGACCTTTTCCAGGCTATCGATCTGTACTTGCGCATCCTCGTCTTTATAGGGATGAAATGCGACCTCGTGCTCCTCTTCGTCCATCTGATAACAATTGACGCCAACTTTGGGAAAGCGGCCTGATTCGATGTCCTATTGCATCTGGTAGGCCTGTGCCGAAACCTTGGCCTGGATCTCACCGGTAGAGACCATCTCCACAATACCGCCGGCCTGATCCACTTCGGACATGATCTTCTCCATCTCCCCGCGCATCTGGTTGGTAAGCGTCTCCATGTAGTAACTACCCGCCATGGGATCAACGGTATCGCTCAACCCCATCTCCTTAATCAGCAACTGCATGGTACGCAGCGATATTCGTGCGGAGTATTCGGTGGGAATGGTGTAAGCCTCATCGTATGAGCAGAGCGCCATAGTCTGCGTGCCCGAAAGCGCCGAGATCAACGCATAGTAGGCACCGCGCATAATATTCACTTCGGGCTGTTCGAAAGTGAGACCACCTCCGCCTCCCCCCGCAATCATGCGCAGCCACATGGATTTCGGGTCCTGCGCACCGTAGTGCTCTTTGACGGTCTTGGCCCACAAACCGCGACCCGCGCGAAACTTCGCCACCTGTTCGAAAAGGCTACCGAATATGTTGAAGTTGTAGGAGAGACGCCCCGCGAACTCGTCGATGTGGAGACCGCGTTTCAACGTCTCGTCGGCATAGGCTTTCGCAATACAGAAAGCGTAAGCCATCTCTTGCGTGGGTGTCGCACCCAACTCACGAATGTGATACCCACAGACACTGACAGGGCTGTATGTCGGCGCGTGCTCCGCACAATACTCGATGGTGTCGCAAACCAGTTTTACCGAGGGCTGTACCGGATAGATCCAGGTACCGCGACCGATGAACTCCTTGAGGATGTCGTTTTGCGCGGTTCCACGCAACGACTTGACGTCATAGCCTCGCTTCTCCGCCATGGCGAGATACATGGCGATCAAAATCGCGGCGGCACCATTAATGGTAAGCGAAACGGTGATCTTGTCGAGATCGATCCCGTCGAACGCGATTTCGAAATCTCGTAAGGAGTCAACCGCCATGCCAACGCGGCCCACCTCACCCACCGCCATCGGATCATCGCTGTCGAGTCCGATTTGCGTGGGTAGATCAAAGGCGACGTTGAGCCCGGTCTGCCCGTTGGCGATCAGATATTTAAAGCGCTGATTGGTCTCATGTGGAGTACCGAAACCGGCGTACTGACGCATTGTCCACGGGCGTTTGCGATACATCTCGCGATGAATGCCACGCGTAAACGGATACTCACCTGGCGCACCCACCATCTCGACACCGCCAGTCTCCGCAACATCGTCGGGACCATAAACGGTTTTGATCTCGATACCCGATTCGTTAACGACTCGGCCGTCGTCGGTATAGATGGTCATTGCACATTCCCATTAATGTAGTCGACGATCTCGTGCAGTTTACTGCCCTGTGCGAACACGGCATCGACGCCGATCTCCTGCAACGCTTCATGATCCTGATTGGGTACGTTCCCCCCCACCAACCACAGCTTGTCGGTTAAGCCGTACTCTTCGATGAGGCCTTGCAAACGTTGGCAAAAGGGAATGTGCGATCCCGCCATACTGGAAAGTCCGATCACATCCACATCCTCTTCCATGGCCACACGCGCCACCGCCTCGGGCGTTTGTCGCAGCCCTGTATAGATCACCTCGAAACCGGCATCCATCGATGCGCGCACCACCACTTTAGCCCCCTGATCGTGGCCGTCGAGTCCCGGTTTGGCGATCAAGATACGGATACGACGCTGATTCATGAGGAGAGCTCCTTGGCTATAATCAATTTGAGGATCTCGCTGGTTCCACCCCCGATGAGCGTGAAGCGCACATCGCGCAGATAGCGTTGAAACGGATACTCCATGGCGTAACCGTACGAGGCGGCCACGCGGGAGGCTTGATCGGCGATTTTCGCCGCGGTCTCCGAGGCAAAGAGTTTCGCCATGGCCGACTCTTTGTGATGAGGTCGATCGGTGTCCTTCAACCAAGCCGCGTAGTGCACCAGATGTTCGGCGGCTTCCAATTCGGTCGCCATATCGGCCAGTTTGAGTTGTACCGCTTGAAACCGATTGATCGGCTTTCCGAACTGCTGGCGTTCGGCAGCGTAGTCGACCGCCGATCGAAGTGCCGCACGCGCAACGCCCACGGCTATCGCTCCTGTAATGATTCGGATTTCCGCGAGCAGTCTACGCAGATGCTGTTCGCCGTCGCCCTCCTCCCGGCTTAAACGGTGGCTGTCGGGAACGAAGCAGTCATCGAAGGCGACCTCTGACGTGGGCAATGCCCACACACCCATTTTTTCGATGGCGCGACCGATGGTGAGGCCTTCGAAATCACGTTCGACTAGAAATATCGTCAACTTCTTCTCGTCGCCGGTACGTGCAAACACGGTAAAGAAGTCGGCAGCTGGCGCAGAGGTGATCCAGGTTTTCTGGCCGTTCAGCCGATATCCGCCTTCCACTTTCGCGGCAGAAGTGGCGATACCGCCGAGATCGGAACCAGCGTTGGGTTCGGTCATGCAAATCCCGCCGATCTTCGCTCCGGACAACGCCGGGCTAAACAACCGCTCACGAATATCGTCGTTACCCAGCATCTCCAGGAACTTTGTACCCATTAACGACTGCATGGCCACCGCACCCGCCAAAGAGACCGAACCCCGGGCAATCTTTGCAAGTGCCAAAGAAAAACAGATCAAATCAACGCCGCTGCCCCCGGACGATTCGGGATAACGCATGCCAAAGAAGCCCAACTCTCCCAACTCAGAAAACAGCTCCCGCGGAAACTCGTGCGCCTCGTCCAACGCCTCCGCTTGAGGAACGATACGTTCATCGCAGAATCTCGCGAAGGTGTCACGGATCGCGCGCTGTTCTTCGTTGAAATCAAAGTCCATCGATTCAGCTCGCCTCGCTGAAACCGTAAGAGTCACGCGCCTGCTCGACCGTGATCACGCCATTGCGGACCTCTTCGGACAATTTCGCACGATCGCGCTTCTTCGGATCACCGTATCCTCCCCCGCCGCCGGCGATCTGGTGATAGAAAGTTCCCTTCGGCACGCCGGTGGTGAGGTCCTTGTTTTTTGGCACTACTTTCGTGCCAGCCGGATAGGTGAGTTCGATGATATTGAGAATGCTGCCCTCTCCTCCAAAAAGACCGAAAGCCGCTTCGAAATCGCCATCGCCAAATGTCACTAATTGCGTATCTTCAGAACCAATCTCGAATTTGGTCACAACACCGAGTCCGCCGCGCCATTGACCGGGGCCACCGGAATCGGGAATGTATTCGTGGCGAACGAGACGGTGCGGTGTCATCTGTTCGAACATTTCGTAATCCTGATCGAGCACCCCACCGGAGGCGTCGATCATTCCGATGTGGTCGTAACCGTCGGTACCGTTCATGGCACCGGAACCGCCCTTCAGCCCCATGAAACCGATATCGACGTAGGGCTCACCTCGCTCGGGATCCGTACCCGTCGTCAACGAACACAACAGGTTGTTCCATCCGGCGGTAACATGATCAGGGATCACGGGTGACAACGCGCGGATAATGGCGTCGGCGTTGGGCGGGCAAAGATGGTTGCCGAACGTCGTGGCTTTGGGATAGCTGGCGTTAAGAATCGTACCCTCCGGAATGATGATATCGATAGGTTCGACCATCCCCTCATTATGGGGTATATCCGGATTGATCATCTGGAGGAACGTGAGAATGGTCGCCGAGGCGCTCGAAGTGAAAGTTCCGTTGACGAAACCGTTGGTCTGCGCATCGGTCTCCGAATAGTCGAATGTGATCCTGCGATCCTCTACGGTGATCGTGACGCGAATCGTAAATTCCGTTCCATCGTGATGACCGTCGAGGTAGACCATGCCGTCGCCGCTGTAGACCCCGTTGGGAATCTGCGCGATTTCGGCTTCGACCATTTTTCGCGAGGATTCGAACAACGCTGCTTTGTGCGCGCTGTAACTATCCACGCCATACTTACGCACCAGATCCTGCAGACGCCGTTCACCTACCGTGCACGCTCCCATCTGCGCGCGTAGATCGTGCTGGACGATATCGAGACGAATGTTGGCGAAGATAAGATCCCACACATCTTTGCGTAGTTGTCCCTTTTCGTAGACCTTTACCGGTGGAATACGAATCGCCTCCTGCCACACCTCGGTCGCATTGGGATTGTAGCCACCACGAACCGCACCCCCGATATCGGCTTGATGCCCCTTTACCGCCGTGAATCGTACCAATTGCCCTTCAACAAACACCGGCTTATACACCGCGACGTCATTGTTTTGGTTGCCGAGGCTGAACACATCGTTGTGGAAAATCACATCGCCTTCGCTAAAGTCGCCATCGAAATACTCGATGATGTACTTGCAGACCGGCGCGAGAGAAAACGCGAGTATCGGCAGATTCTCTGTCTGCTCCAACATATTCCCCTGCGCATCGTAGAGCCCTGTCACAAAATCCTTGGCTTCACACAATATGGGGGAGCGCGTCGTCATTTGTACCGACAGACTCATCTCATCGGTAATGGACTTAAAGGTTCGCGCATAGACCGACAACAGAATGGGATCGGCCGATTGACTCATGTCTACTCTCCCCTCTTCAAAGTTTCCACCACCAACGCTTCGCGCCCCTTACGATAGAGCGTAAACGATCCGTATTGATCAACCACACAGTTGAAGGAGGCCGAGACATAAATCGCCGTCGTCTCCTCTTCGATCATGGCCGGCCCGACAATCCGGTTGCCGTGCGCCAATTGATGTCCGTTGTAGACCGGTACCTCTTCGAAGGATTGGGTTTCGAAGACGTACATGGAACGACGACCCTTGCGAGCCGGTTCGCTCATCAGCATACCTGAGGCACACAGGATGGACGATTCGCGCGGTACCACTTGTAAGGGGATCTCCAACTCATCGCAAATCAAACAGGAGTGAATCGGACCCGCTCCCCCTGCCACAACCATGGGAAACTCGCGCGGATCGAAACCGCGCTTGATGGTGATCTCGCGCACGCCCTGCGCCATGTTGGTACAGGCCACGCGGTACATACCGGCCGCGGCCTCTTCGACGCTCAGCCCCAATTTGTCGGCAATGTGTGTTTTGATCGCGGTACGCGACGCCTCCACATCCAACTGCATCTTACCGCCGGCGAAGTAGTCGGGATTGAGATAACCCAACACGAGATTGGCGTCCGTTGTGCACGGTAGTTCTCCTCCCTTGCCATAACAGGCCGGACCGGGATCGGCGCCCGCGCTCTGCGGCCCCATGCGTAGCAAGCCGCCTTCATCGTTCCATCCCACCGAGCCACCACCGGCGCCAATGGTGTGAATTCCCAGCATAGGGAGCGCAATCTTCAACCGATCGATGGTGCCATCGTTGACCATCACCGGTTCTTTATCGACCAGTGCCGCTTCGAAGCTGGTTCCACCCATATCGGTGACAATGCAACGATCGCTGCCGTGGGCTCGCGCATAAGCGAGTTCCGCGCCGGGGCCTCCTGCCGGACCGGAGAGTAACGTCAGCGCCGCTTTTTCGCGTGCGATGTCGGGCGACATCACACCGCCATTGGATTGCATAATCAATAAAATACCGCCGAAGCCCGCCTCCTCGAGGCGACCGGTGAGTTGGTTGAGATAGTGGTTGAGAATAGGGCCCACGTAACTGTTAAGTGCCGTGGTACTCACGCGCTCGTAGAAACGAATCGACGGCAGTAGATCAGTGGAGAGCGTGAGATACGCATCGGGCATCGCCTCGCGTACCATTTCGGCGACAGCCTGCTCCTGAGCGGGATTGGCAAAGGAGTTCATGAAGCAGACCGATACCGCCTTGACGCCTTCCTGTTTGAACAGATCGATGGCGGCGCTCACCTCATCCCGATTCAACGCTGCCACTTCATCGCCGTTACGATCCAGCCGACCACCGACACCAATACGTCGATAACGCGGTACCAGTGGCACCACGTTGGTGTATCGATTGTTGTACTGCTCTTCGCGAATACCACGGCGCATCTCCAGCGCATCGCGCACCCCGCGGGTGGTAATCAAACCGGACTCGGCACCCGTGCGCGTTAAAGTGGCATTGGTGGTCACCGTCGTTCCATGCACGATGGTGTCGATGGAAGCGACGAACGATTCCAGCGATTGGGCAGGCTCTTCACTGGCCGCGATCTCGCGCAGACCTTCGATCACGGCAATCGAGGGATCGCTCGGTGTCGAAAGCACTTTGTGAATGCGCGGTTCACGACCCTCGCCCGCGACCAGAAAATCGGTGAACGTACCGCCAACGTCGATACCAAGTTTCAATGCCATGAGTGTTGCTCCTCGACCAAGCGGTATGAATCCTGTTGTCGTGCCCCGGTCATGCCGATACCTCCTGCCCTTTCCCGGCACCGGTACTTGCCTGGGCGACTAGCGCCTTCTTATCGATCTTGCCTACCGTGGTACGCGGAAGTGCAGTCATGATTTCGAAAACGGCTGGCACCTTGTACTTAACCAGGTTTTGAGTGCAGTAAGCGCGCAGTTGCTCCTCGTCTAGCTGACTCGCAGGACGTAATCCGACATAAGCGCGTAACTGTTCTCCGCGATAGTCGTCCGGTGCGCCTACCACCGCCGCCTCGAGGATCTCCTCGTGGGCGCAGAGCAGCTCTTCGATTTCGCGCGGATAGACGTTGAAACCACCGACGATCACCATCTCTTTTTTACGACCCACGATGAAGAGATAGCCCTCCTCATCGAGATAACCCAGGTCACCGGTATAGAGCCAACCGTCGCGTAAAGTTTCCGCAGTCTCTTCGGAGCGGTTGCGATAACCGCTCATCAGTTGCGGACCACGCGCGCGGATCTCGCCGGGTTCTCTCGCGGGTAGCGTTTTTGCACCGGTTTCGATATCGACGATTTCGATTTCGGTATGAGGAACGGCGTGCCCCACCGATAGCGCCTTGTGCGCACCGTGTTCCGGGTTGAAACTGAGAACCGGTCCCGCCTCGGATTGACCGAACCCTTCCAGCGTAGTGCAGCCCGTCGCCTGCTCCCATGCCTTCAACGTATCTTCGGGAAGGCGTTCCGCACCCGAATAACAGAGACGCAACGCAGAGAAATCCGTTTCGGCAAAACCTTCGTACTGCATCAAACCGGTATAGATCGTCGGGCTACCGGGGAAGAGCGTGATGCGCCGCTGTTCGAGTGCCTCCAGCACCCAGTCCGGACGATAGCGCGGCAGGATGACTAACGTACCACGGCAATAGGCGGTAAGGTGCAAGGCCATCGCCACGGCATAGACGTGAAACATCGGCATCACGCAGAGCAATCGCTCCTGTTCCGGCCTGGTGGGTAACAGCGCTTCGCGCTGGGCGATGTTGAGCGCGATTTGACCGTGGGTGATATTGACGCCCTTGGGCAATCCGGTAGTCCCGCCCGTGTACTGTAGTGTCGCGAGTTGATCGGGTTGCGGGAGCGGTTGCGGTAGTGCCATCTGCTGGCCGGCCCAGGCGGTAAGACGACGACCTCCCTCTTGACCGATATGCAGCCCGACGGCGATGCGGCATTCCGCGAGCAAAGGTTTGACATGAGGAGCGGCGGCATCATCGTAAACCACGACGTGCGGTTCTGCGTCGACGAGTATCTCGCCCAGTTCGCGCGCGGTGTACATGGGGTTGAGCGGCACGACTTGAGCACCGGCCGCATGCGCACCGAACATGGCGATAGCGATATCGATAGAGTTGCCCATCACTAGCGCGACGCGCTCTCCAACCGTACCCAGATCACGTAACTCTTGGGCAAAACCGGCGACACAACTCAAATAATCGCTGTAGGTAAGCGTCTCTTCGCCCATCTCCAGCGCCGGATGATGGGGTGCGCGATGTGCTGCGTCGGCCAACAGATCCACTACCGTCGGAAAGATGTGCGGCAGGTCCGCGTAGTCGTTCACGAACGGGTATCCACCTGAACGACAACCAACATGGCGGTATCGCCCGCGGCACGGCCCGTAAACAGCCCGTTGCCACCACCACGCATCACCAACTCTTCGATGAGTTCTATGACCGCGCGCATGCCGGTGGGTGATTGCGGGTGCCCCCAGACCAAGGAGCTGCCGTAATTGTTCATGCTCGTCACATCGACACCCATCTGCCGCGAAAACACGACATCGTTTACCGCAAAGGGATTATGGGTCTTGATAGCGTCGATGCGACCGATGGGCAGCTCTGCCATCTCCAGTGCGCGTTGCGCCGCGGGAATGGTAGCCTCCGGCATATGCGCCAACGCGACGCGCGCCTGGCCAAAACCCAGCAAGCGAATGCGGATCGAGGCGTCGCGACTCAGCGCAGACGCCCGCTCCGGTGTCGTCACCACGACAGCGGCGCTACCGTCGGCTGGATGGGTCTGGCCGCCAAAAGTCACCGTTCCCTCTTCCAGCACCGGTTTCAGTTTCGCTAACCCCTCTTCAGTGGAGAGGGTGATACCTTCATCGCCGTCCAGCGCTCCGAGCTCTTTACGAAACCGCGCGTCCGGCACCGCGAACGGCAACGTCATGAAGCGCTTAAGAAAGGCCGCACCATCAGCGGTTGCCATTTCGTACTGCTCACAACGACGCAACACCACCTCGTGCTGCTCGTGGGTGGTGATTCCATGCTTGGCCGCGACGTTCTCAGCGGTTTGAATCATGGAGTGACGACCCAGCGGATCACATGAGAAGTTATCCAGTACCCAGTTTTCCTGATCGCCCGTACCGCCGGGACCCCGGGGATCGGGGTAGTAGAGATGAGGTCCGTTGGAGGTTCGGTCGCAGGTAACGGCCAGGGCGGCAGTCGCCATGCCCGCCTCGATCTCTTGCGCCGCCGTCAACAGACAGCGCGCACCGGTGGCGCAGGCCTGCGCGATGGTGGGTCCACCCACCTGCCCGGCTCCCGCCATCCCCATCAACCAGGGTAATCCGTAGAAGGCACCCTTCTAGGGAACACTGGTACCCAGAACACCGTAATCGAACACCGAACCCGGAATATCGCACTTCGACAACTCCTCCTTCACCACGTGGGCGGCGAACCGCACGCTGTGCAGATGGGCAAAGCTACCCTGCCAGCGGGTAAAAGGGGTTGCCCAATAGGCGCCATAGGGGATTTCGGCTTGCAGCTTCTTCATGCCAGACCTCCCGTTTTTTCTCGATTATTTGGGTTTGCGGAAATCGCCACAGCAACGCGCTGTGAGGGACAAAGAGCTGGCTGAACCCAATGGCGCATATTCCCTCCGTCTCCTGGATTGCTGCGACGCCACGGCAGGTCTTGATTGGCCGACTCTGGTGGTCGTTTTTATCAACCCTAGTACATCAAAGAAAAGCTTGCAGCTCGGTTAGGAAGCTAACAAAGATTTACTTCACTGTAAACAGTGTTTTTACAGTAACGTAAAATTCATCTTGCTCTATATTTGAACTAGTTGTACAGTTAGTTTTGCATTTTACTCTTTGTAAAATTTGACCAGCCATCTGAAGCGACGGTTTAGCGTGACGAGACGACTACAAATACTGCGACGGGCCGCCGAAGTATTCGAGCGCAAGGGAGTCGCCCAAACCTCCATCGAAGATATCGCCAGTGAGGTGGGGATCAAGCGGGAAGGAATCTACTACTACTTCAAGAGCCGCGAAGACATTCTGCTCGAGCTGATCCTGCCACAGAGCGATAATCTCCTTCGCAGTATGCGTAACATCATGGCGACGGCCTCGACCAACCTGGACAAACTGCGCTCGGCGATGGAGATGCATATCAGCAGTTACAGCCCGGGTTACCTTGAGACCACGGTGATGCTGCGCGAAAAGCACATATTCAAGGACCAGAAGAAGCTGGATGCGCTGCGCCGCGTCTGGCGCGACTATACCGATCTCTGGGAAGAACTGATCAAGCGTGGCCAAACGAGCGGCGAGTTCAGCGACGGTTTGGACGCTAAGATGGTCTCCTACGGCGTCCTCGGAATGTGTAACTGGATGGCACGTTGGTACACACCCGACAAGGGTATGGAGATACCCGAGATTACGGAGAACTTCTTCCGTCTCTGCTCCTACGGGCTGATGCGGGGCGAACCCGACGTCTGACTAAGAGTGCCGCCATCATGAAACTCAATGACGACGAGCTGCTGCAACAGGCCACCGATTGGCTTGACGAAGGCAAGAAACTGGCGCTGGCGACGGTTGTCGAGACCTGGAGTTCTTCACCGCGACCGCCCGGCAGTCATCTGTTGATCTGTGAAGACGGCACCTTTATCGGTTCGGTCTCGGGTGGGTGCGTTGAAGCCTCCGTGGTGCATGAGGCCAATCAAGTGATGGCGAACGGTACGCCGAGGGTTATCGAATTCGGTGTCAGCAATGAACGCGCCTGGGAGGTGGGTCTATCCTGCGGTGGCAAAGTACGCATATTCGTGGAGCCGCTCCTGGATCACGCGGACAAGCCGCTCCTGGATAAACTGCAGTCTTTGCGGGCGGAGAAGACGCCGGTCGCCGTCGTTACCCGGCTCATCGACGGAGCGCAAAGCCTGGTGACTCAGTCGCTCTGCGAGGGCAACCTTGAATTAACGCCGGCACAATTGCGCGAAGTTCGCACCACCCTAGGCACCGACCGCAGCGGAACGCTGAGCGAGCCCGATCTGTTCGTGCGCAGTTACTCACCCCCGCTGCGGCTGATCATCGTCGGCGCAGTGCACGTTACCCAAATCCTGGCGTCCATGGCGAAAATGACCGGCTTCCAAGTGACTGTGGTCGATCCGCGCGGCGCCTTCGCGCGAGCCGAACTATTCCCCGATGTCGCGCTTCATGTGGAGTGGCCCGAGAAGGTTTTACCCCTGCTGGATCTCGACGAGCGCACCGCACTCGTTACCTTCACGCATGACCCCAAAATCGATGATCCCGCTCTCCGCTTAGCGCTCGAAAGCTCGGCTTTTTATATCGGCGCATTGGGCAGCAGACGCACCCACGCCGCTCGTTGCGAACGTTTGCACGATGCAGGCGACTTAGCACGTATTCACGCACCGATAGGGTTGGACTTGGGCGGACGCGAACCGGCAGAGATCGCCACCGCCACGCTGGCAGAGATAGTCCAGGTCAGACATCGAGGAGTCACCTGTGAAGTTCGGTGAGTTCGACGTCGCCAAAGCGGAGGGGCTGCTTCTGGCGCACTCGCTCAAGACCGCCGGACGTACGCTCAAGAAAGGGCACAGTCTCACCGCGGACGATGTACGGTTACTGCAACAAGCGGCATACACGACCATCTACGGTGTTCGGCTTGAAGCAGACGATGTGGCTGAAAATACGGCGGCTCAAGAGATTGCGGAACTGTTGGCAGGCTCGGGCGTAAAACCGAGCCGGCCTGGCGCAGGACACTGCAATTTGGTGGCGACCGACGCGGGCTTGGTGGAACTGGATCCCGACGCCGTGCGAGCGCTCAACCTGATCGATCCCAATCTATTGGTGGCCACAGCGCCGGCATAGCAGCGGGTTGCATCAGGGGATCTGGTTGCGCGCATAAAAATCGCCTCCTTCGCATTGAGTGGGACGAAACTGCAGCGGGCAAAACAGATCATCGCCGATGCAGGCTACTCTATCGGCGTTCGCCGACTCCACACCTTGCGCGTCGGTCTGATTCTCACGGAACAGGCCGAAGCGGACGGTAACCGGTCTGCTGCACTCCGAACGGGCGTACGTTCCCGACTCGCGCACCTCGACAATACCGTACACAGGGAACCGCTCTGCGCGCACGACCCTCTCGCTGTGGCCAGCGCTATCGCGCAGTTGCGTGAAGAGCATTGCGATCTGATCATCATCGGTGCCGCATCCGCCACAGTGGACAAGAGTGACGTGGTACCCTCGGGCATCGTCGACAGTGGCGGCAGCATCGAGCGTTACGGTTTTCCGCTGGAGCCCGGCAGCATGTTACTGCTGGCCAAACTCGACGCAGCCACAATCGTAGTGCTGCCCGGTTGCGCGCGATCGGTAAAACCCAATGGCTTGGATCAACTGCTCGATCGACTGATAGTACGAAAACCTCCTACACCCGAGGAGATCGCCGCCTGGGGCTGAGTTCTCGTCAAATCTGGTGTTTGGATATTGATCCAGCTGCTACCTGATTGCCCGTCGTCCCCTCGATTCCATCTTTAAACTTCACTCCCGTTATCACCTTGGCCAGGTAGTTAAATCCCCTCTGCTTGCGCCAGGTTTTCTCTGCACATGCTGATAATTTGAACATCATGTGCAGCATGCCATCACG
>Ga0209679_1000153_pt1 | contig 34259 bp, 32 predicted proteins | sample WorMetHEROISLAND_4_FD_187408 | JGI IMG/M metagenome (GOLD analysis project Ga0209679, IMG submission 187408) | Marine gutless worms symbiont microbial communities from Max Planck institute for Marine Microbiology, Germany - Olavius sp. 2 HERON... ...
TGGAGATGTTGCAACAACGGCTCCAGGCAGTGATGTAAAATGAGGCTGACATGCATGGGGGGCTCCTGGTCGGTGTGGTGACTTTCCAGGAACCACAATACCCCATGCATGTCCAAATTTATAGTAAATGAGCGTCACAACTTGTTGTTTTAGATTGAAGTAATCTGGGGATACATCAGGCTATCGACCTGAATTTCAATCCCCGACCGGGCCTCTGTGGCAATTCCGAGCTGCCAATCGAGAACACAAGCATGGACCCGATAGACCCCCGGTTTTCGGGATGCTTGAATTGTAACCGGTAGAGTAATGCTGCGACCGGAATTAATGCCTATAGGGAAGTTTATGGGCACCAACAAATCTGGCACCCTCTGATTGTTTTCATCAATCCAGCTTATCGAGAATTTTAATCCATGGTCGGCCCTGGACGACCAGGAGAATTGCCCACAGTTCTTTATCCGTACATTGGCGATAATGGTCTCACCACTCACAACCCGTCTCGGAAAATAATGGCGCTCCATCTCCAGCTCAGGAGATTTATTGGCATCGGTGGGTATGGCGGGGAAAACAGGAGGGCACTGGGGAATGAATCGAGACCTTAATTCATTAATTTCCGCGGTAATTTCCGCATCAATGCACGAGTAACGTGACGCTCTCTCAGTGATTTCCAGCACTTTTTCCGAATAGTTCTTTTCTTCCAACACCAAAACCTGAGCGATGGCATCTGCCAGCTCACTGAAGTCTTCCTCCCCTTTGGCACCGGATGACGTGGTATATCGATTGAACATATCCGGAACGTCGTTATGCACAGGCCACTGTTCCCCACACTGGGGACAATTTAGCAATTGCTCTGATAGTGTTAGATGATTGTCCCAGCAATTAGTACACAATATAACGCCATTCCGAAGTAGTTCAACAAGTAAAGGGTTCATAACGGCACTTGAAAAATAGCGGGACATCCCTGGCCCGCATGGGTATCTTGAGTTTTTCAAGATACTCTCTTAAGTTCCGGATCCCTTGGCCCCGACGAACTCGGGATAGGCCTCCAGTCCGCACTCGCCGATATCCACGCCTTCCCACTCTTCTTCCTCGCTCACCCGAATGCCCATGATGAGCTTGATGATGAGCCAGGTCATGAAGGAGGTCACGAAGACCCAACCCAGGATGGTCCCGAGGCCGATGAGCTGGGCGCCGAAGCTCGCCTCGGCGTTGGTGATGGGCACCGCGAGCAGGCCCCACATACCCACTACGCCGTGGACGGAGATGGCACCGACCGGGTCATCGATGCGCAGCTTGTCCAGGGTGATGATGGAGAAGACCACGATCAGGCCGCCGACGGCGCCGATGAGGGTCGCCGCCAGGGGCACCGGGGTCAGGGGCTCGGCGGTGATGGCCACCAGACCGGCCAGGGCGCCGTTCAGGGTCATGGTCAAGTCCGCCTTGCCGAACAGGATGCGTGCCGTGATCAGGGCCGCCACTAAGCCACCAGCGGCGGCCATGTTGGTGTTGACGAACACCGCCGCCACGGCGTTGGCCTCACCGATGTCGGAGACCTTGAGCTCCGAGCCGCCGTTGAAGCCGAACCAACCCAGCCAGAGGATGAAGGTACCCAGGGTAGCCAGCGGCATGTTGGCCCCCGGAATGGCATTGATGGACCCGTCCTTACCGTATTTGCCCTTGCGCGCCCCGAGCAGGAACACACCGGCCAGGGCCGCCGAGGCGCCGCACAGATGCACCACACCGGAGCCGGCGAAGTCGTTGAAGCCGAGCGCATCGAGAAAGCCGCCGCCCCACTTCCAGTAGCCCTGGACCGGGTAGATGAAGCCGGTCATGACGACGGCGAACAGCAGGAAGGCCCACAGCTTCATGCGTTCCGCGACCGCGCCGGAGACAATGGACATGGCGGTGGCGACGAACACCACCTGGAAGAAGAAGTCGGCCATACCGGAATAGTAGGTCTCCCCGTTACTGGCGAGTACCTTCTCGGCGGAGTGGTCGCCCCCGAGCATAAAGCTGAGATCGAAGCCGGGGATGAAGCTGCCGGAGAAACCGTCGCCCGGGTACATGATGTTATAGCCCATGAGCATGTACATGGTACAGGCGATGGCGAACAGGGCGACGTTCTTGGTCAGGATCTCGGTGGTGTTCTTGGCGCGGACGAGGCCAGCCTCAAGCATGGCGAATCCGGCGGCCATCCACATGACCAGGGCGCCGGAGAGGAGGAAATAGAAGGTATCGAGCGCATAGGCGAGCTCGGTCACTTTGGTTAACGGTTCCACTCTAGATAATCCTCTTGCGATACGGCTGATGCCTAAAGGGCGTTCGGACCGGTCTCGCCGGTGCGAATGCGGATGACTTGATGGAGATCGAAGACGAAGATCTTGCCGTCGCCGATCTTGCCGGTGCGGGCGGTGTTGGTAATGGCCTCGATGACCTGATCTACCAGGGGGTCGTCCACGGCGATCTCCAGCTTGATCTTGGGCAGGAAGTCCACCACGTATTCGGCGCCGCGGTAGAGCTCCGTGTGCCCCTTTTGGCGACCGAAGCCTTTGACTTCGATGACGGTTATTCCCGAGACGCCGATGGCGGCGAGGGCCTCGCGCACATCGTCGAGCTTGAAGGGTTTGATGATGGCGGTAACTAGCTTCATGGATGGAAAACCCCTGCGGTAAAAGACGGCCGTATCAGGACCGCCTCGAAATGTGTGGTTAAGTCGTGAGGGCCAGGTCGGCACCGAAGTCATGGGGGCCCCGGTACTGCTGGGACCGTACCCACGGAACCTGAGGATAGATAGAATGCCGCCGGTCACGGCAAACTTTCTCAACTCCCATGCTGTTCGAGCCTCTCGGACCAGGGGGTATCTCCGCGGACACAGCGGCGATACCGGCTACAGGCACAGCATTAAGGTAATGTATAAAGCGGTTTTTTGCACTTAGTATGCCAACCTAGCCGGCTGTTCTTGAAAAACGATGCCTAAGTGGCGAATGTCATTAATCCACAACGGCCCGGCGTGCACTACAATCGAGCACCCTAGTCCGGCTCCTTCACATCATTGCACCATCGTGATGCGCTCAGGGTGAGCGTCGATCCCTTTATAGCTTCCGGCTACCAGTCACCGGTAGGTTAGGCAAAGGGCGAGGTTTGTCCCGACGTAGGAGGGAACCTGCCCGTGCCCAACAGCTTGAACCACAGAGACGCAGAGAGTGCAAAGTGTGGTGAGGGTTTCTGCGCCATCCCGGATCGGATTGAGTAAAGCGTAGGATGTGATGAGCGCGGTGAACCGCATCTTCCGTCAGGTAGGTGTTTGCCATTTATCCTTTAGCCTTTGTCCGATTGCGGTTTCATCTGAATGCTCGTCACAATAGTTTAATAGGACAGGATTAACAGGATTTTTTTCTTGTTGCCCTGAACGTTCGCCGCACGGTTACACGCGTTCCAAATTGGTAAACCTTCTCCGGAAAACCAGAGCCGAGCCTGGAGTATCCCCACAAAATCAACCCCCCAAATCAGTCGTCTGCCCTTCGCGGCGCGACCCGGCCCATACCAAACACTGCTTGTTGCAATAACCGATTGATTTCAAAAGCCACTTTGTGGGGATACCTCAGGAGCCGAGCCCATTATGCACCGCATAGGCTGCCCTGTGATTTTCTCTGTCAGTTCCCGTTCAACAAGTCCCACACAAGCGCCTAAACTCCGTGTTCTCCAGCTAACCGCAATTAAAACAACGAAAAATCCTGTTAATCCTGAACATCCTGTCAATCCTGTACGATTTGCGGTTACCCGCGGCTCTGTGGATCAGCCGCGGCTTGCCCGATGCGTCGAGGTAACCTGTTGCCTTCTATCGGATGATCATTCGGTTGCCCTGAGCGTGAAGCAGAAGGGGAGCGGTCTGGTCCGGGCGGAAGGGATGTAGTGCGGAGAAATCTTCTTGCACCGAATCCAAAGGGCCTTGGGTATCGGCGTCCGTGGTTGGTACCGCGAGCAGATTAAGAATGATCCGCTGGTGTTGGGCGGTGACATTGCCGATCCACAGGGGCGTCTTGCCGTCGATGCGATAGCCGGTCGGCCACAGGCGCAGCACCAGTCGGCCATTGCCGGGGCTGTGCTTGACCAGGGTCAAGGTCTCGTAGCGACCCTGGTGGACGTGGGGGATGACGGGCAGCTCCGCCAGGGGTAGGGAAGGGAAGAGTAGCTTGATGGCTGTGCCCCAGCTCAGCCTGGGTCCCGGCTCCCAACCCTTATGGGCGAGCTGGCCGCACAAGTCGGCGAGTTGGCCGACGTAGTGGAGGTTCAAGGGGTGGTGGCCGGCCTTCTGCAGATCGTCCCGGGTTTGCGGCAGGGTACGCCAGACCCTGGTCCTCCAATCGGTCTCGGTGATGGCGGTGGCCGCTAGGGGTTGGTCGCGGAGGGCAGGATCGGAGTCTTGAGACAGGATGTTTTGGAGACCGAAGGCGACTACAAGGGTGCCCAAAGCGATGGCCCCGAGCCGTTGCCAGGTGGTCTTGCTCTCCCGGTGGCGGCGGTAGGCCAGTCCCAAGGTGGCGACCCAGGCCAGACCGAGGGTGAGGCTGCCCAGGACGTCGGTGAGCCAGTGGACGCCGAAGTAGAGCTGGGAGCTACCCACCAGGGTGATGAACATGCCGACCCAGGCATAGGGCAGCCAGCGCCAGGTCGGGGTCATGTCGCCGGCGAGCACCACGGCGAGGAAGCCGTAGACCACCGTGGCCCTGAGGGTGTGACCGCTGGGAAAGGCCCAAGGCGTGAGTCCGCCCGGCCCGAGGTCAGGCCGCGGGGTCTGGAGCAAATGCCCGAGCAGCGGCCCGGCAAGAACGGCGAAGACCCCTGCGGCGAGCCAGTAGTTGGCATGACGGTGCTCGCCGTGCCGGTACAACCAGCCGGAGACCACCAGGACCAGGGGCAAAATGACGGCCAGCTCCCCGAGCCGGCTGAAGCCGGCCATGAGCTGGTGCGCCAGCGGGGTTTGGAGGTTAAGTGCGAGATGCAGCACCGTCCGGTTCAGCGGCAGATCCGGTGCTCCGGCGATGGTAAAGCCGATGACCAAGGCGAACAACAGGGTGGTCAGGAGCAGGACCCCGGCGAGCGCGGTGAGGGCAGCAGCATCCGGGTGTCCGGGGTCGGCGAGGGCGCGCGCGAGCTCGCCCATGCGGGGGTGAAACTCCGCCCGGCGCAGCAGGCCTTCGATCCAACCCCTGGCGCGGGGGCTGTAGAGCAGAAAGACCTGCCTTACCCCCCAGGCCACGGCCCAGACCGCGACCGCCAGGACAAGCAATAGCAGCACCAGACGGAAAGCGGCCTCCGCCGCCAGCTCCAGGGAGGCGCCGAAGACGATACCTGGCAGCAGATAGGCGGGGGCCCAGGCGATGGCGGAGAGGATATTGGCGACCAGGAAACGCCCCACTGGCATGCCCAACATGCCGGCGACCAGGGGGATAACCGCCCGGATGGGACCCACGAAGCGCCCAAAAGCGACGCTCTTGCCGCCATATTTCTCGAAGAAGCGGACCCCGCCGGCGAGGCTGTCCGGATAGCGGGTGAAGGGCCAGAGGCTTGTCAGTCGCTCCCGATAGTGGCGCCCGAGCCAGTAGCTGAGTCCGTCCCCGACCACGGCGCCGGCGATCGCCCACAGGCACACGGGCCAAAACTCCAGGGCCCCAGCGGCGATCAGGGCCCCGGCGCCGACCATCATGATCACCCCCGGCACCATGAGCCCGACGATGGCCAGGGATTCGGTCAAGGCCACCAGGAAGACGCCCAGATAGGCCCAGCCGGGATTGGCCGCGACCCAGGTCAGCAGCTCCCGGAGCAGCTCGGCCATGGGATATTGGTCGGGGTCGGCCTAGTACCCCATTTCGCCTTATTTTTCACGCTCAGAGCCCCTCAAACGCGTCACGGCAAGGCACCGCGCGCTGGGAATAGCCCACGTTCTTGCCAAGCGCTGTAACGCCGCCTTGGCGTGTTTGGGGAGCTCCCTTCGGGCGCGGCGAGAAGCAACCAGCTGCGGTGTTGCGCGAGCTTAAAAGAGGAGGAGCTATTCCTGCGCTCGCGTGCCTCGCATCTGGCCGCTTCTCGCCGCGCTGAGAGCGAACAATAAGGCGAAATGGGGTACTCGGGGCTGTTGACATCATCGTCGCGCCGACCGCTAATAGGACAAGATTAACAGGATATTATAATTGATTGCTCAAAAAAATAATCCTGTTAATCCTGTTAATCCTGTTAATCCTGTTAATCCTGTTAATCCTGTTAATCCTGTTAATCCTGTTAATCCTGTTAATCCTGTTAATCCTGTTAATCCTGTTAATCCTGTTAATCCTGTTAATCCTGTTAATCCTGTTAATCCTGTTAATCCTGTTAATCCTGTTAATCCTGTACCATTAGGAGATAAGCCCGGAGGTTAGTGTCCACCCCTTGTTAGGGAATCTTTTCCCTCCGGACCTAACCGCGCTAGAAAAAGCCCTTCAGGATCAAGGCTACAACGCCGGCGAATGTGGCACTCAACATCCATTTGACGAGGCGAAACTCGCTATCCATACGCAATTCGAGTCGCTCGATGTCCTGCCTGCTTGCCAACTCCGCCTCACCGGAAGCCTCCCTGAAGGCTTCGGCAACGGCTTCGGCCTGGGCCTCCGGTATGCCGGAATCCTTGAGGCGGCGAACAAACTTCAGGGTGTCGAAAGTGATGCTGGCCATATTCCAGAGGGTCCCTTATAGATTTCAGACTGCTGAGATCATAAGGGTTGGGCCTGTGTTTCGCTAGGGGGCGTTTGTGATTTTGCACCAAGGTATCGAGCCATGACCAGACAGACTCACAATCACCCTCAGCGACGAGCGCCATCAGGCGTTGAAGGAGACTGCCCTCAAACGGCGAAAGCGTATCGCCTCGCTGATTGAGGAAAGTCTGGATTTCTACAGGATCGAAACACGGCAAGGGGCAGAAGAACTGGTTGCAAAGGCACGCCAGGAAGCGGGCCTATCCAGGGAACAGGCCATTGACCTGGCAGTGGCGGAAACCCGGATGGCAAGATACCCTTGAAACCGCCGCCGGTCGTCATCGATACGAATGTGCTCGTCAGGGGTCTCATAATGGCTGGGGAATGCCTCGCTTTTGCTCTATCCCACAAGCCGACACTGCATAGCTTAGGAGCTGTAACAGTTTCTGAAGCGGAGCAGACTTACGTCGTCTCGAGCCCATGTTCAGATAAGTGTGCTCCGTCAACAACGCTCCCGGCGCAACGCCGCTGCGTCGTCCTCGCGTTTCGCATCAGACTCGTAGCTCCGAGCGATGCGTTCGAGGGTTGCGGAGAGCGCATCATCGGCAAGCTCCGGGGCCTCCAACAGCGCAGCACAGACGAAGGCAGCGGCCTCTGCGGCGCTATCCGCGCGGATTGCATAGAGACCTTTATCGTTGCGCTCGACCCGTTCGTGCAGGCTGGTCAGCAGGCGTTTTTTCGCTTGCTGCGGTCGGCAAAAAACGGCTCCGGTAAGATCGGTGGTTGGCACTGACAAGCCCAAGTCCGCCAGTGGCGTGAGATGCTCCCAACGCCGTCACCGATTAAACCGATCTCTTCCGAGAAGGCCAATGCGAAGGTAAGCCGATAGCTGTGTGTCAGGCTGACGGCCTGCACACCGATCAGCTTGCCGCCGAGGGCGTGCAATTTGAGTCGAGGCGCGAACGGGTCCTGGCTGAGCTGATCCAGGGTATCGTGCAGCAGTGGACGGAGATCGGGGTGCTTACGGAGAAACCTGCGGGCGCGTCGCTCGAAATGTTGGGTGGTGACCAGCGCAAAGGTGACGTATTGCGGGTGCAATCCTGAATTATTTGGCATTGTCTGGAGGGTTTGACGTGTTGCGTTCGACGCACCAAGGCGCGTTGATTGCCGCAGGTGTCCTGCCAGCGTCTTAACGCAACCTATGCCCATATTATCCCCTGTGCGGCCTGCGCGCTCGACTACATGCGCGGCGTAGCGATTCCACACCCACATGGTCCCCTGCGCGGACCTCGCTTGGGATGTAGGTTGGGTTAGGCGCGGCGGCTGATTCCGAAGCACAGTGACAGGACCGAACGCGCTGTAACCCAACACGACGCTCACCAAGAACCACGAAAAACACGAGCGAACATCAACCACTATGGACTGAAAGTCCATAGTCTGGAGGACTAAAGTCCTCATCCGTGGACAAGCCACGGACTGAAAGTGAAGGGACTTAACGTCCATAGTTTCAACTATGATGCGCTTCGCGCACTAAAGTTATTGAAGCAATGAACAGATCCTTCCTGCGTCAGGATGACAATTTCGTGTTTTTTCGTGTCTTTCGTGGTCAATAGAGACACCTTCTTCAGATCACGCCAAATCATTCAGGATTGTTGCATGTCAACGGCCTGCCCGACTCGTTTTCCTGTCAAAATCTTGTTTCAGCAGTGAGTATTATGCGGTGGCCCTGCCTATCTGGGGAGCACGCTCGACAAGCCGGGAAGGTCCGCAGTACAATTCTTACCTCTAGTATTCAGGTGCTCTGATGAAGATGCCGATGGCCGGCTGTAACCTGAGCCGGCAGCGGTATGGCATTCCAAGCCGCAAGCTCGGAATGCCTGACGAGCTTAATAGGGAACCCCGTTCAAATCGGGGGCGGGCCCGCCACTGTTACCCTATCCCTTCGCGTTGAACGAGGGGAAACCCCGTTGGCCTCGAGTGCGCCACTGTCTTGCTTCAGCAAGGTGGGAAGGCCGTCAGCGGGGGAGGAAAGCCAGGAGACCTACCTGAATATTTTAGGGGCTGTTGACATTCATCGTTCTTAGGTCCTTTGCGGTCCTTTTCCGCGCTGACGGCGTTGCGGCTCGTCAAAATAGGCCGGCTATTCTTCCTCGCCACGTCTTGTTTAGCACGCAAAATTCCTCGCAATCGCCCGCGCTTGAGAATAAATGTCAACAGCCCCTAGTCGGCGCCTCCGCGGATAGAGGCGGCTCCTTCACCCTGGGATAAAATCGGGAAATCCCGGGCTGGCACTAACCAGTCCGGGATTTTTTGTGCCCGGACACTTGTTCCTAGGGTGAGCACATGGCAACGAACAGCAGGCGGGTTGGGCCGAGATTGGCTTTGGGGGTATTCCTGGTAGCGGTCACTGTGCAAAGCCGGACCGAAACGGGATTCGGCGTCGAGTCCCAGGCGCTGCCGGAGCTGGAGACTGTGGTAGTGACGGCGACCCGGTACGCAAAGCGGGTGGACTCCGTCCCCGCCAATGTCACTACGATTACGGAGGCGGACATCGCCGACTCCACTGCCAGAGACGTCCCCGCGATCCTGCGAAGGGAAGTCGGGCTGCACGTCTATGACATCACGGGGAATGGCCGCAGCTACCGGTTGGACCGCAGCGGACTCGGCGCGGCGATGGCGGGCAACATCCTGGTGTTGGTCGATGGCCGACGCGTCAACAATCCCGACCTGTCCGGCGCGGACTGGACGCTGATCCCGTTGGACCGGGTGGCGCGTATCGAGACCATCAGGGGTAGCCGCGGTAGTGTGCTCTATGGCGATAACGCGACCGACGGCGTGGTCAACATCATTACCAAAGGCGGTACCCCCGGATTCGGGTTTGGCATCGAGGGCGCCGGCGGCAGCTACAACACACTGAACCCCAGTGCCTACGTCAAGGGGACCCACCACGATTTGTCCTATGCCGTTTCGGGTCGCTACCACAGATCGGACGGCTACCGGGATAACAGCGATACCAAGCAGAGCGATGTCGGTCTAAATCTGGACTATACCGTGGGAGAGGTTGCCCACATCGGGCTGAGTGCGGGCTATCACGAGGACGATACCGGGTTGCCGGGGGCCCTCCGGCTGAGCGAGTCGGCAGCGGGCATCGACAGACGGGACAGCACCCATCCGCGCGATTTCTCGGACATGACCGATTATTACGTCCAAGTGAATCCCGAGCTCTATTTCCTGGAGAATAGTGCTTTCAAGATTCCGCTTTCCTATCGGAAACGGGAATCGGATTTCTTCGCGTCTTTCGACGCCGGTGAGTTTCGGGGTAACACCAGCATCGACTCGGTGACCGTCTCGCCCCAGCTGGTGGTGGAGGAGGCGATCGGCGGTTTCGACAACGGCCTGACCCTGGGGTTCGACTATCATCGCGCGGATGAAGACATCCGTAACCAATCCCTGTTTCTCGGCCTGGTCAAGGTCGGGCAATTCGATCTGAAAAAGAAGAACTACGGTGTCTATGTCCACGACGCGTTCTCGGCCACGGATGAACTGATGGTGTCGGCCGGTTATCGCTGGGACCGAGTCGATTACGAGTTCTCCCCGACCACACCCGGTACCCGGAGCAGTGTGGACTATGACGAGAAGGTCTTCTCCGCTGGCCTAAATTACCGATTTCTGGACAGGTCCCACGTCTACTTCAGCTTCGCCCAAGGTTTTCGGTATCCCGTTCTCGACGAAATCTTCAGCTTCTTCACGAACACCATCAACGCGGACCTGAGGCCCCAGACCACCGATAACTATGAGCTCGGTGTTCGCCACCACTTCACGGATAACCTCTACGGAAGCCTCAATCTCTTCCGCTTGGACACCAAGGACGAGATCTTCTTCAACTCCGAGACCCTCGCCAACGAGAATCAGGGTCCGCAGACCCGGCGTCAGGGCGTCGAGGTCGCCGCTGGTTTCGATTCGAGGCGCGTCAGCCTGCGGGGGAGCTACACCTATCGGGAGACGGAGATCAGGGGCGGTGCGTTTGCCGGGAATGAGATACCGAACGTCCCTCGGCATCAGGCGAGCCTGGATCTGACGTGGCGCCCCCTGGAGGGTCTGACTCTGGCATTGAACGGCGTCCACGTCGGGGCACGCTACTTCGAGGACGATTTCGCCAACGACTTCGAGAAGCAGGACGATTACCGGGTCTTCAACCTCAAGATAAAGTACGCTCGGCAGAAGTACACGGTATTTCTGGATCTGAACAACGTCTTTAACGAGAAGTATGCGCCCTATGGCGTTATCAGCCTCCACCATGACGAGCCGGCCCGCTATCCGGCCCCGGAATTCAATCTGTTCGCCGGCCTGCGGTTCGACTACTAGGCCCTGTTGACATAATCGTCGTGCCAACCGCTAATAGGATAGGATTAACAGGATTATTTTCTTAAATAACAATTATAATATTCTGTTAATCCTGTACCATTAGGAGACAAGCCCGGAGGTTAGGGCTTACTCCTTATTGAATGTCAACGCACCCTGACACCCTGTTTCTTCATATTTTGCATATATCCGTAGGGTGGGCTGTGCCCACCAATATTGGGCCTGGATGGTGGGCACAGCCCACCCTAACTGTATTTTCAAAGTGCCCTAAAGGCGCCGGTTACGGCCGGCGTGGAGCCCAAAGGGGGATAAAAGATGCCTTACCGGCGAATCGAAGCATTTCCCGAGGATGCCGCGAAGTTCGGGTCATCCGAACTTAAAGCGCTCGGGACAGTATGGCGCGAACAGAAGGAAGAATTACAGGAAACCGGTGTCTTTCGAGACTTTTTAAAAAAGCTTCAGCGTGAATGGGCGATCGAAACCGGAATCATCGAACGCTTGTACGTCTGGGATCGGGGTGTCACGGAAATCTTGATCGAACAGGGGATAGACTCCGCCCTGATTGCCCATCGGGGCGGTATCCGGCGTGATGAGGCGGATCACATCAAAAACATAATCGACGATCAACTCTCTATTGTCGAAGGGCTTTTCTCTCATATAAAAGGAGAGCAACCATTAACCGAACATCTTATACGGGGATTACAGGCGCAATTCACGAACCATCAGGACTATACCGAAGCCTTGACCGCAGATGGGGATGTGATAAGGGTCCGGTTGGAAAAAGGGACTTACAAGACACTTCCCAATAACCCAAAGCGACCGGATGGTGAGATTCACGAGTATTGTCCACCGGAATTCGCCCAGGAAGAAATGCAGCGCCTCATTCAGTGGTATCGCGAAAATGAGAGCCTGCTGCCCGTCGAGGTCAAAGCGGCCTGGTTACATCATCGATTCACCCAAATTCACCCATTCCAGGATGGTAATGGCCGAGTAGCGCGCGCCTTGGCATCGTTGGCTTTCCTGAAGGAAGGTCTGTTCCCGCTGGTTATCCGCGATGCCGACCGGCAGGACTATATCGGTGCGTTCGAAGATGCGGATTACGGGGACTTGAGACCACTGATTGCAATTTTTACGCAACGACAAAAAGAGTCTATCCTGCATGCCCTCAGCCTGGAACAGCACGTACAACAGAGTGGGCATGCCGACCGGATTATCAGCTCCGCGTTGGAGGTTTTGAAAGACCGGCAGGCAACGGCTCGCAAGCGGATAGGGCGAGTTTACGATTACGCGGATAATTTGGTGACCATAGCGGAAACGAGAATGAAGGAGCTGGCAGAATCCCTAGACGCTCAGCTGCGCGAATTTACGCCCCCAGATCAAAACCCCTATCAGGCCTATTCGAGTTCAGCGCGAAACGACTCTCAGAGAAGACACCACTTCTATAATCAGATCCTAGAGGTAGCACAAAAATTCCATTACTTTGCCAATCCTGAACGATATCGTGCATGGATCAGGATGTCCATCAAAACCCAGGAGAATTTTGAATTCATTGTAAGTGTTCATGGATATGGACCCAGTGATACCGGCATCATGGCGGCATCTGCGCTAACGGATAGGCGCGTCGAGAAAGAAGACGGAGGTGCCGAACCCATCGGTGTGCAACCGGCATCGGTGGAGCTGTTTCAATTCAATTATGCCGAACCACCGGAAAGTACCACGGATCGTTTTAGAGACTGGCTTGAAAGCGCTCTGGCAATAGCCTTGGGTGAATGGAAACGGCTTATATCGACCTAGTACTCAGTTTCGACTGATGTTGCAAATTTATAGCCTCTGTTAGCTCATACACTCCAACGTAGGGGCCAGCAATATCAGTCGAAACTAGGTACTAGGAGCCTGTCTAAAACCTGCTTCCATGAGCTAAATGAGCCATCCATAACGAAGAAATCTTGTTAATCTTGTTAATCTTGTTAATCTTGTTAATCTTGTTAATCTTGTTAATCTTGTACCATTAGAGGCAAGCACGGACCACCAAGAATTGCTCACAGGCTGACTTCTTCCCGAATTTTACCTCACGGATTCAGGTAAAAACCAAGTCGATTGATTGACATTTGCTGGTGGGCACAGCCCACCCTACGATGTTCTTATCGGTTTGAACGCCGGAACTCATTTGAACCCTATGGGACGAACGCGGAGCATCTGCCTGTTCTTGACGTTGATCCTATGCGCCTGGGCAGGTGGGTCCCGAGGTGCCCTATTCACGGATGGCATCGGTCGCCAGGTGGTACTGGACCAGACCCCGCGCCGGATCGTGGCCCTGGCCCCGAGTGTTACGGAGACCCTGTACTTCCTGGGGCTCGGCGATCGGGTCGTCGGCGTCACCCGGTTCAGCGCCTATCCACCGGAGGCGGCGCAAAAACCCAAGGTGGGGAGCTATGTCAACCTGAACCCGGAACGCATCATCGGCCTAACCCCGGATCTTATCATCGGCACGGCGGACGGGAATCCGCCCGCCGTGATCCGGCTGCTGGAGCGGGCCGGCATCCCGGTCTTTGTGCTCAATCCGCGCAATATCCGGCAGGTTATCGAGTCCCTGGTCCGCGTCGGCGAGCTGTGCGGCGTGCGTGAGCGGGCTCTGGTGTTAGCTGATGGGCTGACGCGCCGGGTCGACGCGATCGTCGCCAAGACCGCAGACCGCGCCAAACCCGTCGTCTTCCTTCAGGTCAACCTGAAGCCCATCATGGCCGCGAATGGAAACACCTTTCTGAACGACCTGATCCGATTGGCGGGGGGCGTGAATATGACACGGGACGAGCCGGTCACCTACCCGCGGATCGGCTTGGAGGCAGTGATCCGCGGCCGGCCGGAGGTCATTCTGATCTCCTCCATGGACAGAGACGGGGCGTTCGAGGCGGCGAGGCGACAGTGGCTGAATTGGACACTGATACCGGCGGTCAAACACGGCCGCGTCCACCTGGTGGACTCGGATCTGACCGACCGCCCCTCACCGCGGATCGTCCGCGGGCTGGAGATCCTGGCCCGCTATATCCATCCGGACGCGGGATGGAATGATTGAATGCCGAAGCAGAATGGGAACGAGCCAAGAGATTATTTTTTCCGCAATCAACCACTATGGACTGAAAGTCCATAGTCTGGAGGACTAAAGTCCTCATCCGTGGACAAGCCACGGACTGAAAGTGAAGGGACTTAACGTCCATAGTTTCAACTATGATGCGCTTCGCGCACTAAAGTTATTGAAGCAATGAACGCGAATCAACGCAAATCGCTCGAAATTAGTTCGCGATCATCGATGACGCTTGATTCTTTTGCGTTCATTTGCGTTCATTTGCGGATAAATTGATCCCGTTTGCTCAATGTTGTCGGTAGTTGAGAGCAGCCGTACCAGGGTCTTGATTGCGACGCTCGCCATGGGCGTGGTGGTACTCGCGGTTGCCAGTGTCTCCATGCTGACGGGAACGGTGGACGTCACCCTGGCCCAAGTCCTGGCCCTGGTGGCCGGTAAGGGTGAGGCACCGGAGCAGGCGCGGCTGATTCTGATGGAAATCAGACTGCCGCGGATCCTCCTGGCGGCGCTGGTGGGCTATGCCCTGGCCTTGGGTGGGGTGGTCTTTCAGGCGGTCCTGCGCAACCCGCTCGCCGACCCCTTCATCCTCGGCGTATCGAGCGGCTCGGCCTTCGGGGCGGTCCTCGGCATCGCCCTAGGACTCGGCTTCGGATTCGGCGTCCCGGCCCTGTCCTTTGCCGGCGCCTTGTTGGCCATTGGTCTGCTGCTGGCAATCGGAATCAAGGCCATCGGCACCGAATCCTCGACCATCCTCTTGACGGGGGTGATTATCAATGCCTTCTTCACCGCGACCGTCATGTTCTTCCTGTCGGTCGCGGCCAATGAGAAGCTGCACACCATGTTGTTCTGGCTCTACGGCGATCTCTCGCAGCCGAGTTACCGCCAGCTCGCGCTCATTGCCCCCGTATTGCTGCCGGTATCCCTTATTCTGTATGGGTTCTCCCGCCATCTGGACCTCCTGGCCCTGGGGGAGGATACGGCCATGCGACTCGGCATGGACGTCGTGCGGACCAAGTTGGCGCTGCTGATCCTGGTGTCCCTGATGATCGGCGCCGTCGTCGCCTTCTCCGGCATCATCGGCTTTGTCGGGCTCATCGTTCCCCACCTGGTGAGAATGGCCTACGGCTCGGACCACCGGCTGCTGATTCCCCTCGCTGCCCTGGGCGGCGCGGCCTTCCTGATCGCCGCGGACACCCTGGCCCGGACCCTGGCGGCGCCGACCGAGCTGCCAGTGGGCGTGATCTCCGCCTTTCTGGGGGCACCCTTTTTTATTTTCCTGCTGCGGACAAAGGGCAACCGATGGAACTGGTCTTAAGGCTCCGGGGGGTCAGCTTCGACTATGGTTCGACGCCTGTCCTTCGGAACGTCAGCCTCGAGGTTGGGAAAAGCGAGCTGCTGGGAATCCTGGGTCCGAACGGCTCGGGCAAGAGCACCCTGCTGAGCCTCATGGACGGGATACTGAAGCCACAGCAAGGCGACGTGGAGGTGCAGGGGGTTCCGCTCAGAAATCTGGGACGGGGTGCGATCGCGCGGAAAGTCGCGCTGGTGGCCCAGGAAAACCAATTCAGGTTTTCCTTCTCCGTCATGAAGGTGGTCCTCATGGGCCGGTTTCCGTATCTGAAGTGGCTCCAGCCGGAAGGGGAGCAGGACATTGCCGTGGCGCGCGCGGCGCTGGAAGCCACCCACTGTCTCGGGCTCGCCGACCGGCCGATCCACGCGCTTTCAGGGGGGGAGAGGCAACGGGTACTGATTGCCAGGGCATTGGCGCAGGAGCCGCAAGCAATCCTGCTCGATGAGCCGACGTCCTTTCTAGATCTGAAGTTCAAGTGGGAGATCTTCCAGCTGATCGGCCGCCTGAGCAGGGAGAAGGGTTTGAGCGTGGTCGTTGTCTCCCACGATATCGATCTCGTCTCCCAGTATTGCTCCAGGATCCTCATGCTCAAGGACGGTACGGTATTCAAGACTGGTGAACCATACCAGGTGATTACTGCGCCAAATATCGAGGCGGTCTTCGAGTGTCCGGTCCAGGTCGAGCCACACCCGGTTACCGGCAGGCCACGAGTGAGTATCTTATAGCTCGATTGGGGATTCTTTTTTGCCGCAATCAACCACTATGGACTGAAAGTCCATAGTCTAGAGGACTAAAGTCTTCATCCGTGGACAAGCCACGGACTGAAAGTGAAGGGACTTAACGTCCATAGTTTCAACTATAATGCGCTTCGCGCACTAAAGTTACTGAAGCAATGAATAATCGCAGGCGTCTATTCCTATCCGGCCTGATTTCGGCGGGAATACACGCCTATGTGGTCATCACCGCCGACCCCTGGATCGACCCGCCGCGGCTGGAGCCGTCGGTAAGCGAGTCGTTACAAGTCACCCTGACCGTGGCACGGGCAGAGACGCTGGAGCCCCCAGCCGAGCATCCTGCGGACCCCAAGCTTGTGGCACCGGTCGAGGATGAAAAGGATGAATCAGAAGACTCCCTGACCGAAGCGGGGATTGTGTCTGGCAATCCCCCGGTTCACACCGCAAACGCTTCTGCCGCGACGCTGCGAGAACAGGCTAGTCAGGCGCAGCCCAATAAACGGGCAGCGAAACTGGTCCCGAATCGGCATACCGCGTCGAAGAAACGCAAGGTTGCCGCGTCCAAGGTCAGGAAATCCAAGAAGACACCCAAGCGCGCCGCGGCTAAACCGACATCTCGAAAGCGAAAGCCGAAAAGATCGGCACAGGTCCGGCCCAGCAAGCGCAACAGCACTCATGGCAAGCGCCCTGCCAGGACTAAGACTCGGGAGCCCTCGGCAAGCAAATCCGCCACTAGCAGACGCCGGGCCGGAACCAAGGCCCGTAAGCCCTCGCCCAGCAGATCCGCCAAGGCGGGTTCGCGTCCCAAGGCCACGAGCAACCGCGTCCGCAAGCCGACACTCAGGACCAATCCGCACCCCCGGTATCCGAGAAGCGCGCGCCGCAGAGGTCTGGAAGGCACGGTAGTGCTGAAAGTGCTGGTCAATACCCGTGGCCGAGTTGAGGAATGCCGAGTCCACACATCGAGCGGACACCGAATACTCGATGAACGGGCGGTGAAGACAGTGCGAAAATGGACCTTCAAGTCGGGAACAAAGGGCACAAAGCCGTCGGCAATGTGGATAAAGATACCAACACGGTTCCAGTTGAAATGAGCAGCAGTATAAGAAAGCCCCTCGTCATTCCGGCAGAGATGCCGGAATCCAGTGCCAGGGATGGCAACATAGAGTCGGGATCCGGACATTACACAAAGGCACACCCGGCCCAGCCGACGATCGAGCCACAGCCTATATCGCGCTATGCCCAACAGGGGTTGCCTATCCTGACGGATTCATTCAGTCAGGCTGTCGACATTTACGAAAGATCCGTGCAAGCAGGCTCCTTTTCTTTTTTTCGCCTCACCCGTCCCCACATTAATGCAAGATCAGGTAGTGGCTAAATTTAAGTGGTGAAGTCTGCCAACCCCTACCGCGTCATTCCGGCAGGGAGTGCCGGAATCCAGTGCCAGGGATGGCAAAAACAGTGGGGGTTTGAGTCATTCGAATTTATCGTTTCCTATAAGCGTCTGGAACCTCTTGTGCGATGAATCGCACGCCTTAAATGAGGATCTGAGGACCGTGGCCCGCTGGAATCGTGGCCGTCCTTGGCCGGACGCCGCCGGACTGAGAAGCCCGCGAGCGGGCCTGTTTCTTTGCCCCCCCCAATTTGAAGGGTGTTGCAAAAGTCCCTCTCCCGCCGAGAGAGAGGTTGAGGAGAGGGAGTCAAAGGGCGAAGATCGGTGCCTTTTGCGACACCCTTATTTGTGGAGGGCAAAACCATGCACTGGGCCGACGTTGTTGCCGACGCGAGCCTCAAGGACCTTGCCTACAAGATCGAACTCAACGAGTACGGTCAGATCCTCATGACACCGCACTGGCCCTTGCATTCCGAGCTTCAAAGCGTGCTGCAGGAAGGGCTCAATCGTCGTATGAAAGGCGGCAGGGCCGTTCAGGAGTATGCCATCTAGACCGCAGCGGAAGTACGGGTCGCGGACGTGGCCTGGCGCTCCGCCGCGCGCTGGCGTGAGATCCGGGCCGCGGGAACGGCCCCCGCGCCGGTAGCCCCGGAGATCTGCATAGAAGTTCGATCTCGCAGTAATACGGACGCGGAACTGGCTACCAAGCGAGCCTTGTATTTCGACGCCGGCGCGCTGGAAGTATGGGGCTGCAACGAAGAGGGCCACCTCCGATTCTTCGATCCCGGCAATGAATTGGCGCAATCGAACCTGGTGCCATCCTTTCCGACCCGTATCCAAGTCTAATCTTAGGGGCTGTTGACATTCATCGTTCACGGCTCGATTGTGGCCCTTTTCCGCGCTGACGGCGTTGCGGCTCGTCAAAATAGGCTAGCTATTCCTCCTCGCCGCGCCTGGCCAGCACGAAAAATGTTTCACAATCGCCCTCGCTCAGATAAATATCAACAGTCCCTAGCCTCTGGTGACCTCAATGCAGCTGAGAGTTCGGTTCGAGGAATCAACCACTATGGACTGAAAGTCCATAGTCTGGAGGACTAAAGTCCTCATCCGTGGACAAGCTACGGACTGATACTGAAGGGACTTAACGTCCATAGTTTCAACTATGATGCGCTGCGCGCACTAAAGTTATTGAAACAATGAAAGCGAAAGGAGAATCCTCGTCAAGTCTCTGTACGACCATGGGATGGCCATTGATGTCATTGCCGCATCCGTTGGACTTTCCGAACCGGCGATACGCCGGTTGCTCGATGACGTGAGCGATTTATGACAAGCGTCACAGGTTACGAAGGCGACCTGTTTACCTAGACCGCAGAGCAGGCAAGTCTGTTGTAACCGTTCAGCCCCCACCCCCGTCATTCCAGCAGGGATCGTCGGAATCCAGGTGCCAGGAATGGCAAAACAATGGGGGGCTGAACGATTACAGTCTGTTACGTGAGAGACGGCTCGACCAACCGGATCGAGCGCATTTGACCGAGGAGGTCGAAGACTTGGGTAAAGGCGAACAGCGGGAACTCGCTAGCCGCATGGCGCGATTGCTGACACACCGCCTCAAGTGACAGCAGCAACCGGGACGCCGAGGCGCAAGTTAGCAAATCACCCTCCGCAACCAACGTCGCGGTATCGCCCGGCGCCTGAAGGAGACCCCGAGCCCGCGTCCTAGCCCACATATCTCACCAGAGATTGCCGTCCTGGTGGAATTCGCAGCCGCGCTCGCGCCACCGTGAGCGAAATTCGTAGTGCTCCCACGGGTTGAGCGAACGGCAAGCGAGCGCGCGTGAGAAACCGCCAGGGCGGTGATAGGCTGGCGGCAATCACACGTTGTTTACTGAGGTAATTGAGAAATTAACTCATAATTTACTTGACATAAATTGAAATCTGACGTGCTACCAGCCGCCCTGGTGAGATATGCGGGCTGAACTCGCCGAGCCCGACTGGGAGCCGGCGTGTGGGACGACGCTACAGCTCAGGCGGCCGAAGAAACCGGACTCTCCGATTTTCCCGAAACCTGCCCCTGGGACGCGAGTGAGATCCTGAATCAAGAGTGGTTGCCGGAGTAGGGCAGGACTCGGCTTGCTGTGGGGGAAGCTGGAATCAAGATTATTCGGCAGGTTCCGTTTGGGGGTACTCTTCACGTCTGTTCCTCGCACGGCCGTTGGTGGTACTAGAAAGTTGCCGCGAAGGTGCTCAAGGAACTGGGCGGCGTGAGTGGGCCACTTAATCAGGGGTCGCCAATCAACCACTATGGACTGAAAGTCCATAGTCTGGAGGACTAACGTCCTCATCCGTGGACAAGCCACGGACTGAAAGTGAAGGGACTTAACGTCCATAGTTTCAACTCTGATGCGCTTCGCGCACTAAAGTTATTGAAGCAATGAACGTGATGCTCTCCTTGCCGATTGATGCTGAAGGCAGATTTTGTGGGGATACGTCAGGGTTTGCCTTTGACATCCCAGGAACCTGCATATCATCCTTACAGGTCCTTACAAATCTCCAGACGAGATCCCGTTGCCTGGCGATTTCGTAGATCTTGAGTCGCAATGTAGGTATTCGATCGATCTCGAACAGATCGATCCAGTGAAAGGACTTGAGGTTCGACATCCTCCAGCCGGACCAGGATCAGAAACGAATGGCCTCGCTTGCCGTACTCCTTTTCCCGGGCGAGGGCCAGCTCGATCTCCTTCCAGACATAACCGGTGGTTCGTGAGACGAGGTGTCTGCTGATGCAAACGAGGAACAAGTCGCATTTCTTGATAGTTTGGGGAATGTGCTCCTCCCAGCGCTGTCCGACTAAGAGATCATCCGTGTCTATCCAGAGTTTGATCTGCATTTCCTTGAGCTGTTCGCAATAGCGCTCGACCCGCGGTTTGTCTTCCTTCGCGTGGCTGACAAAAACACACAAGGGCTTGCCGGCGCGCCGCTCGATGATAGGTACCCGCAGATTCAGGCCCAATTCACCCATCAAGGCTCGTGCACGTGGGTGGCCTACGAGCAGGTCGAACAGCACGGCCTCGATCCGCCCGTCATCCAAAGATGCCATCGGCCCGCCACCGCGCTCTTCGACGTATCCTGACAGCTCCGCAAGTGTGTTCTCCCCTTCCTCTCCCGCTGCAAGTCCGCGCAGACGCTCGACCAACCGGTTATATAGGTCTGAATGATTTTCCCTCATGACACCTTTCCCCACACCAATAGAATTGCCGAGCAGACTACAAGGATCACAAAGAGCGTCAGCACCCCGCGGCTACGAGCCTTCCACTGTAACGCCGACTCGAGGGCGTGGGCCAGGGGTGCGCGCCCGGTTGCACGATACTTTTGGAACTGTGCTCGGCGTTCCACGGCATCCTGGCGGAGGACCTCCGGCAGGACCTTGGCCACAGATCGGCGTAACCTCGGGTCAATCTTGCGCGTGGCAAGGACTGGTATCCAACGCTCGTAGAACGGCAGGGCATCGACCCTGCGGTCCAGCAGGTCGCGTACCTCTTCCTGTTGGTCTTCTTCGGGCTCCACCGTTTTCTGGTCGCGCCGCAGCTGGTCACGCCTAACCTTTTCGACGTGCTCTAGCAGGGCGAGAAAGCGCCCTTCGGTCTTATAGGCTACCTGGGCGGCCACCTCCGCCCGGTCCAGTTGCTCAATCCACCGACCCATCGCCTCCTCGATCGGCGTCTTGGATCGGGGATAGTTGATCCAGATCTGGTAACTCTGGTTCCCATGATCGAAGGTCGCTTCGCCGCCCTTCAGTTCCTGGCGCTGCGCCAGGTAGATGCACCCCAAGTGGTTGACAAGGAGATCACGCTCTTTGATGTCCAGCTCGGCGATCAGACCCTTGAGTCCGTCCTCGATTTCGTCGAAGTAGTAGCGGCAGAGACGCGATACGGCGTCGATAGCCTGTCTCCTCACGTATGGATGTGACTCGCCGGACTCGGGGGCGAGTAACGCACGGATGCGCGCGAAACCTTCTTGCACGGTGAAACGCGCCTGTGTGCCGCGGTGTCCGGGCCCGGTAACGAACAGCCGCGTAGGTCAGTACGACCGTTGTGAGTCTGTGCTCCCGTTCTGTCAGGTCCGACCCATCGCGCGAGGTCCTCGTGGTGCTCAGGGCATTGCTCGTCCAGTCGTCCAAGAGTCGTTCGACCTCCGCCTGCCTATATCCAAAGGCCCAGCCCAACCCGCGGGATATCGCCCTCACATACTGGCCTTCCTCCACCAAACCCTCGACGTGCACCCGTAGCTGCTTGAGGTGTATCCCCACCGTGATCGGCAACAGCTTTTGCCCGTACACCTTGACCACCCCCTCATCGTGGTCGAATGCGAGATCCTCAACCAGATCCAGGACTGTCGACGGAATATCATTGGCCAGAATCTGTTTGAGGATCTCCGCAAGGGTCAAGACGAGGGTAATGCGGATCGGGGCAACCGGCGTGCGTTCGCTGGTTCCACCTAGCTCTTGCAGTAGGGCTTCGACAAAGGCGATCCATTCGGTATTCCTCTGCCACTCGTCGAGCAGATCGAACAGCCGACTCGAACGACTATGTTGGTACCATCCGGCCAACGCCCGGGCCGTAATCGGTTGGACTCCCGGTCGAGTATCCGCGGCCAGTCGTAGCAGACTAGGAGAGACAGAATTCACCGAGAGTGAGACGAGGATGCCGAGGCTATCCGAAAGCGTGCGCCGGAACCGACTACGCAGCTCACGACTGCCGAACAGCGCCGGATTGGCCCGCCTAGCATCGAGGGCAATGGACTCCACCGCCAACTGCACTAAGACCTCGACCGCTCCCAAAATTTGGCGCCGGTGCGAACGCCAGCCGATCTCCAGCAGAGCACGTGGCAAACCTTCCTCGAAAGGCTCCAGACAGATGGTATCGACGTCCTCGTAGACATCCCGGTAGTGGTTTTTCAGGTTTTGCAGATCCTCCCGATCAATCAACCACTATGGACTGAAAGTCTATAGTCTGGAGGACTAACGTCCTCATCCGTGGACAAGCCACGGACTGAAAGTGAAGGGACTTAACGTCCATAGTTTCAACTATGATGCGCTTCGCGCACTAAAGTTATTGAAGCAATGAACACCAGTGAGGCGTCCCGCTGCCTCCAACTGTGCGCAATCACCTCATCCATTGCAGCGAAGAACCGGTCCTCATAGAGACCGGGCAGGAGTGCAAGCCCAATCGACAGGATGCGTTCTCGGTTGCTCAAGGACGAGCGGAACCAGCGATCGAGGGCTTCTTTATCATCCAGCGCACCTCGAGTGAGCTCGTCAACCAGGGCCGCGGGTACCTGGGCACCAGCCGCTGGATCCCCGCGCTGCTCCAACATCTGGATGAACAAGTTTATATGCTCAGGATAGGCCAGCGATTCGACCAGATTATCCTGCTCACTCGACTGGATCTCCGGCTTGACCAGAGAGCCTTTATGACTGCGCGCTAGCGTCTCCAGCCTGCATTGCAGGTAAGCCCGCAATCCTGACTGGTCATAGAGTGATGCCGGAGTTGGCTCCAGCCAGGTCGCATCGATCTGTTGCCCCTGGTGCCATCGGGCTTTCGGCACCTCGGTGGTGATCACCGCGTAGTGGCGGTCGGCCAAGGCCGCCGTGAATCCCTCGAGGTCGTGGCTGATAGAATAGGGGGTCGCCTTAGGCAGCACGAAAACGGTCGGACGGACCACGTCTTCGATCCGTCCCGCCAGTCCCTTGTCGCTGACCTGTTCGGGAGAAAACCACTCCAGCACCCCGAGGTCTTGGTTGTGCTTTGTCTTCCGAAATGCGCACAGTGCCCAGGCAACGAAACGGGCCAGATCGGGCTTGAAGGGGAAGAGGCCACCCAGCAGTATCAGGCGACGCTTTCTCAGGACCTCAGCAATGTCGGCAATCCTTGGTTTGAGGTAGGTTTCTTCCCTGTCGAAGCCGTACTTCTCCAGTGGCGGGGCGAAGAACAAGCGATCGGACGACTCGGGAGTATCCTCATGTCCCCAGCTTTCGTAATCGTCCTTCTCCGGTGGAGGGTCAAAGGACGAATCGGACGAACCAGAAATACCCGGTTGAGCCTCGGTCTGTGCCTTACCATTGGGGTCACCGGACATGGCAGCAGGTGCGGGACTGGCGGTCATAGTGATTCTCCTTGCCGAATTCGGTGGTCCCGAGTCTGTAGTGTTCTAATTTTGTTGTTACCCAGTATGGGGAACCTTGGAAAATTCTCTCCATAGGATTTTTCAAGACGCCCTATATACCAGAAACAACAAGTTAAAATACCACCGAATCTCCGTTCACGAATCGCGGCGGCTATCAGCATGCTGGTGTCGATGACGACCCCCATCGGCCACTCCGATCGTCGTCGATCTCTTTGACAATATCATCAGTGATCGATTGGGACTGAGGCAAGCCTTGGATGTGCTTGAAAAGCGCACGTCAACTTTCCGCTTCTCCGGCCTCGGGCTCTGATCAACGACCAGTATCTTGACCAGCAACCGTTCAGTTCCCACCTCATCATATCGGCAGGGATTGCCGGAATCCAGTGCCATGAGAGGCCGGGATGTTGACTTCGTACCAGGATACAGCCTCGGCTGCCTCATCGACGGCGGCTTCAAGAATCCTGACCGATCACATCAGCCGAATGCGCTCGAAGACCGTGGTGCCGGATCGGTCCTATTTTAACTCCACTATTCTTTACCCACTTTCCAATGCTTCTATTAGCTGTGTTAGTAACTTAGAAAACGTTTCCAATAGTACTTTTCTTCGACAATTTCCTAAACGCACCCAAATTAATGAAGGTCCTTCAGGATCAAAAACCGACAAATGGAAAAAATCTTCGTCTTTACTGATTATTGTTAAATCATTCAACTTCGCGTACTGCCATATCTCTCTATCGCTCGCCTCATCTAACTGAACATCCAAGACATGAAGGGCTGCCACATTTTGTGACTGCAAAAATCGACTTAGAGCCACGGGTAATTGGTTATCAACCAGAAATTTCATGCTACCTTAAGTACCACATGATCTGTCTGACATGCGGCGTATTGTAAAGCGGCCAAAATATCTTCTTGTTCAAGAAAAGGATAGTCCTCTAAAATTTCTTCAAATGATGCCCCTGCTCCAAGCAATTCAAGGATATCGCCGACACGCATTCGTTTTCCTCTAATACATGGACGACTCCCACATTTTTCTTCTTCTAATGTAATTCGTTCCAGTAAACTATTTTTCATACCATATTTCTCCCAGTGCACCATAACCACCTGCATGGCGGACGGTTTTAGGAAAACCCCTTGTGCTCGGGCCCGGCGTCCCGAGATCGATCTCCTGCCTGCCATGGTTAGGAGAACAGGTTGGTCAGACGGATGCGCTCGAAGATCATGACACCGGATCGGTCCTGTCGGCCTGCCGCACGGCATTCTCGACGACCTTCTCGGCATCCTCGATCAGACGGCGCCCGACTTGTTTTTCCAAGGCCAGGAGTCGCCTTAGTATCTCTTTTCGGGTCTCGGAAGTGAATGGGCCAATCTGCCAGGTAATTCTCAACGTTGGGGGCCTCGACGCGTGTGTCGTTTGTTGGAACTGACGTCTGCACCAGGGTGCAACCTCGGCTGCCTCCTCAGCGGCGGCCTCGAGAACCCTGACAGATCGCATCAGGTACCGACCATGTGAGTGTACATGCGGCGGTGAGTAGTGGTTAAATTTAAGGGCATCTTGGAAAATAGGTATTTTCACCAATCAAGTGAAGGGACTTAACGTCCATAGTTTCAACTCTGATGCGCTTCGCGCACTAAAGTTATTGAAGCAATGAATTGCTGATGGGGCATCGAGACGCGGAGGAGAGCCGCTATCAGGCCCTCTTATCCGGTGAGGGCTGCATGAAGGCCCTGTTTAAAACCATTAAGATGGCCGCGAGCGGGCAAGGTCTCGGGCGGGTATTCATCACCGGCGTGTCGCCGGTCGCCATGAGTGATCTCACCAGCGCCTACAATGTGGCGGAGAATATCTATCTACTCCCGCAATTCAATACGTTGTGCGGTTTCCGGGAAGCAGAGATCGATGCGGTCCTATCGAGGATCACCGAGGAATGCAATTTGCCCCAATCCGATGCGAATGAGGCGCTTGCCATGATGCGGACCTTCTATAACGGCTATCGCTTCAGCCGGAATACCGAAGAGCAGGTCTACAATCCGACTCTCGCGCTCTACTTCCTGAAGGTCTTCCAACGTGACTGCCGCTATCCGGACAGAATTCTGGATAGCAACCTGGCCATGGATCGAGGCAAGATGCACTATATCTCCCGCTTGCCCGAGGGCCGACAACTCATCTTCGATGCCCTGGCGGAAACGGAATCCGTAACGATTTTCGATCTAGCCGATCGCTTCGGTGTGGAAGATATACTCTACGCCCCCAAGGATACCGGCTTTGTGGCATCACTCCTGTACTATTTCGGCATCCTGACCCTGGGCGGCGTGGAACTGTTGTTACCGGAGGGGAAAGCACTGGACTTGGCGCGTCAGGCCGCCGAGGCCCTATACCAGCGCGGCGATCTGCAGCCTTTGTGCGACTTCGTGGAACAGAAGTATTTCAAGGTGTTCAGCAACCGCGATTATGCCTGGAGCAACGAGCTGACCGTCAAGACCGCGTTTTTGACCCCGTTGTTCAACGATACCCTCTATATCATGGAATCGGAGGCAGAGACAGAACGCGGTCATGCGGATCTGACCATGATCGTGCGCCCGGACAGGCGTCAGTACCGGATACTGGATATCCTGATCGAGTTCAAATTCGTCTCCCCCAAAAGAGGCCAGACTCGATGGTAAGACCCCCGAGCAAATGGATCGCGCGGCCCTGCAGGCGCTGCCCGCCGTGCAGAGCAAACAACGCGAGGCCGAGGCGGATCTGGCGCGCTATCGGGCCAAGCTGACGGCTAAATTCGGCGAGCTGCCGCGCCTGCACAGCTTCAGTGTGGTGGCGCTCGGGTTCGAGCGGCTGGTGTTCGCGCCGTCGGAATAAGGGACGGTAAGCAGCGGAAAACAGGTCTGCCATCCTTGGCATCTGGATCCCGGCGTCCCAGCCGGGACGACGGTCCTTCTTTTCCCGTCATTCTGGCAGGAAATACCGGGATCCAGGGCCAGGGATAGCAAAGACAATGGGGACTCGAATCACCAAATCACACAACCACACCAGTTTAAATTCAACCACTACCCAAAAAAGATATGAGGAAACCGTACAAAGTGCAGGTTACTCACTCGCCGTCGATGGTTTGGTTGAGCTTTCCATTTCCTCTCCTGCCTTGACAGAGACGTCGCGCAGATCGCTGTAGTAGGTGAAGAATGCCTCGGCGATGTGACCGTAGAACAGGATGCCTCGGTTTTGGCGGTCGGGCACCATGTTGGGAAAGGTAACAAAGGCAATGTGTGTCTTGTCCGACAGCTGTGCATATATCCCATCAATACGCGTGAAGTGTTCCTGCGCTGGAACCGTCACGATCTTACCGCTTGGCACCAGTTCTTTAAGAATCGATTCTGCTTTCTTGATGTCTTCCGATGAGCAGACTTTGTCCGTCGTCAGCCGGGTGAAGGATGCGCCGGGAGGTAGAAGCCGCGAAAGGTCTTGCTCCCCGTAGATAGTCGGGTTTTCCCGGAAGCATGTGCCTATCACCTCTCCCGCCGCGTGTTCGTACACATGGTTTGCAATCTTGAAGTTCTCGTGGGGACTGCGGGAGAGGAAGTAATAGCCGTCGAAGGATTGCACCGACTTGCCGAGTCTCGCGATTGTCCGGTGAGCTTGGCCGGTCAAGCCGGCTCTCTTCTTCTTCCTCCATTCCCACAGGTGGTCAAGGCCGAAACCGGCAAGCAGCATGACCATGCCGACCACGCCATTCACGATCCAGTCCATTTGATTCCCCCCTAAGCCCAATACCTATTCAGCGGCCTTCCAATACTACCAGGGCATGGGCGGTGACCGGATAGCTGGTCTCGGGCCAGGGTTTCTGTTCGTCCTTGGTCAGGATGTCCATCGGTGTCGCGCGGGCGGTGTCCAGCGCCAGGTGCCAAGCGCGTCCATCCAACACCCGCAGCGCGAAGGTCTGATGCGTCTTGCCCATGTTCATCAGGACCAGCAGATCCTCCTCATCCGGCCTCGTGCCTGCTAGGGTAAAGCCCAGGCCGTGGCTATTCGGATCGTCCCACCGCGGGGGTCTTCCGTCGGGACCTTGCCAGCTGATGTCCGGCAACGGCGAGCCTTCCCGCGGCTGCCCGCTCAGAAAATACCGGCGCTGCAGGTTCGGATGGCGTTTGCGAAGGGCGATCAGCTCCCTGACGAAGCGCAGCATATCCCCATTGCGCTCGAGGAGTGCCCAATCGAACCAGCCCGTCTCGTTGTCTTGACACCAGACGTTGTTGTTACCGCCCTGGGTACGCAGTACCTCATCGCCGGCCAGTAGCATAGGAACGCCCTGGCTCAGAAACAGCAGGCCCAGGAAATTCTTGGCCTGACGTTTACGCAAGGCACGGATCTCGGGGTCGTCGCTCACGCCCTCGACCCCACAGTTCCAGCTCAGGTTATGGTCGCAACCGTCCCGGTCGCCCTCGCCGTTGGCCTGGTTGTGTTTGCGCTCGTAGCTCACCAGATCGTGCAGGGTAAAGCCATCGTGGCAGGTGATGAAGTTGACGCTGTTGATGGGGAGGCGCAGGTTCGCTTGATAGAGGTCGCTGCTGCCGGTGATGCGGCTCGCTACCTCGCCGATGTTACCGGGATCGCCGCGGACGAACCGGCGCAGGCTGTCGCGGTAGCGCCCGTTCCATTCCATCCAGCGGTAGCCGGGGAAAGTCCCTACCTGATAGAGCCCCGCCGCGTCCCAGGCCTCGGCGATGATCTTGGTGCTGGCGAGCACGTCCGACAGCTCGATCCCCCACAGCAGGGGCGGATTGTGCAGGGGCTGGCCCTCCTCGTCCCGCGCCAGGGCGCTGGCCAGATCGAAACGGAAGCCTTCCACGTGCATCTCGCGGACCCAGTACTCCAGACATTCGATGATGAAGCGGGCCACCAGCGGATGATTGGCGTTGACCGTGTTGCCGCAGCCCGTAAAGTCCAGGTAGATACTCTTATCGATCCGATCGAGGATATAGAAGGTTTCATTGCCGAAACCTTTGAGGCTGATGACCGGCCCGCCGCCGTCACTTTCCGCGGTGTGGTTGAAGACGACATCCAGGATCACGCCGATGCCGGCCCGGTGCAGGGCCTTGACCATATCCCGGAACTCGGTGCGATGGGTGACCGCCTCAGGTGAGGTACAGTAACCGGGATGCGGCGAGAAGAAGCTGTGGGTACTGTAGCCCCAGTAATTGGTCAGCCCCTTCTCCCACACCTGCTCGGGTACGTCCTGGACGTCGAAGGCCATCACCGGCATCAGCTCCACATGGGTAATGCCGAGGGATTCCAGATAGGGGATCTTCTCGACGACGCCGGCGAAGGTCCCCGGGGAACGAACACCCGATGAGGTGTGGCGGGTAAAGCCGCCCACGTGCAGCTCGTAGACGATCATCTGCTCGCCGGGCAGGTACAAGGGGGTATCCCCCTCCCAGTCATAGTCGTCCGCGAGCACCACCGCCCGCGGTGAGTCGTGGGGTTTGATGCCGTTGCGTTGGCGTTCCCAGCGGTCCCAGGTATCGGTAGTTACGCCCCGGCCCCAGGGGTCGACCAGTTCCACCCGCGGATCGAAACGCCAACCCTGAGCCTGGGGGTCGTTGGGGCCGTCCATGCGCCAGGTATAGTGGGTCCCCGGCGGTAGATCCACTACCAGCACGTGCCAGGAGAAGAAGGTGTGATTGATTTGCGGGTCCAGAGGGATGATCTGGAACGGCTCCGGGCTGCGGGCATCCTCGTACAGCAGCAGCTCGGCGCCGGTGGCGTGACGGCTGTAGACGGAGAAATTGACACCTGCGTCTTCCAGCGTCGCACCGGCTGGATGACGGCGGCCGGGACGGGTCTCGTAGGGACCGGATGGTCTGCTCATCGCGAGCTCCGAACAGGGATTAACGAACGATTGCGAAGTATATCACAGAACACCGACCGTCCCGTTTGAGGTAGGGCAAGCCACCGCGGTAAGTGCCTGTAAATCTTATCAAAAATCCCGATAAATCCCTTTTTGGTCAGCAGATTGCGCAGATTATTTCATATTTAATCTGCGGATGGGTAATGATATTTTCGGTAGTGGCCGAATTTTAAGTGGTTAGGTCTACCAGCCTCTACCGCGTCATTCCGGCAGGGAACGCCGGAATCCAGTGCCATGGATGGCAAAAACAGTGGGGATCGAATCAATAGATCGCTCAACCGAGCCATATTTTTAGGTGGTTAGCGCGACGGCCTGGCCCGATCCAGCTTGCGGTAGCCGATTGCCTCGCTCAGGTGCGCGGTCTCGATACGATCGCAGGCTGCCAGATCGGCAATGGTGCGCGCTACCTTGAGCACCCGGTGGTAGGCCCGGCGGATAGTCCGAGCTGCTAGAGAGCTTGGCCCATCAGCTGGCGAGCGGCCTCCTCCAAGGGACAGGTACGATCGATCTCGCTCGGGGTGAGCGACTGATTGGGTTTGCCGACCCGGCTGAGCTGACGTTCACGCGCCAGCTCCACCCGGGCCCGAACCTGATCGCTGGTCTCGACGTTATCCGCCGCGGGTACGTTGAGGTGATCGGCACTCACCCGCGGGACCTCCACGTGTAGGTCGATGCGGTCCAGCAGGGGCCCCGAGATACGGGCGCGGTAGCGGGCGGCCTGCTCGGCGGTGCAGCTGCATCGTGAGCTGGCGTCGCCCAGGTAGCCGCAGGGACAGGGGTTCATGGCAGCCACGAGCTGGAAGCGGGCGGGGAACTCGGCCTGGCGGGCGGCGCGGGAGATATGGATGTGGCCGGACTCCAGGGGCTCGCGCAGTGCCTCCAGCACCCGCCGATCGAACTCCGGGAACTCGTCGAGGAATAGAACCCCCTGATGGGCCAGCGAGATCTCCCCCGGACGCGGGTTGCCGCCGCCACCGACCAGGGCGACGCTCGAGGCCGTGTGGTGAGGGGCACGAAACGGACGCCGGCGCCAGTCTCGCGGGTCGAAGGGCGCACGGCCGCCGCCTCCAGGGCCTCACCCTCGGTCATGAGCGGCAGGATGCCGGGCAGCCAGTTGGTGAGCATGGATTTGCCAGTGCCTGGGGGGCCGAGAAACAGGAGGCTGTGACCACCCACTGCGGCAATCTCCAGGGCGCGCTTTGCCTGCTCCTGACCCCGGACCTCCGCCAAGTCCGGATACTCGACCGGGGACGGCGCCAGGTGCAGGCGCTCGAATGGGGACAGCAAGGCGGTGCCGTTGAGGTGTTCGCAGACCTCGAGCAAGTGTTCCGCGGGATAGATGGTAAGGCCGCTCACCAGGGCCGCCTCGTCCGCGTTCTCGCGCGGCAGGACGAGTGCCCTTCCCGCATTCCGTGCCGCCAGGGCCGCCGGCAGGACGCCGGCCACCGGGCGCAGGTCCCCCGAGAGGGCGAGCTCCCCGAGCAGCTCCAAACGACCGAGCAGATCGCACTTGAGCTGACCGGACGCACCCAGGACACCCGCGGCGATGGGCAGGTCGAAGCGTTCCCCTTCTTTGGGCAGGTCCACCGGGGCCAAGTTGATGGTCACGCGGCCGATCGGAAACCAGAAGCGGCTGTTGAGCAGGGCACCACGCACCCGCTCCTTGCTCTCCTTGACCGCCAGCTCGGGGAGGCCGACGATAGACAGCGTCGGCAGGCCCCCCGCGAGATGTACCTCCACGGTTACGGCCGGGGCCTGGAGATGCCCTCCCGCGCGCGGCTGTTGAGGACACAGAGACTCAAGTGGGCCCTGTAACCGACTCGTCCGAGGTGGACCGCTGTTGTAGTCCCTCGTAGGAACCGGACAATTGCTCCAGCTCCGCGACCAGCGCCTCGAGCTGTTCCAACTTCTCGCGGGTACGCGCGAGCACCGCCGCCTGGACGTCGAACTCCTCGCGGGTGACCAAATCGAGCTTGGCCAGCCCGCCTTCGAGGGACGCCCGCAGATTACGGTTGATGTCTTCCTGTAACGCCCGCACGCCCTTGGGGAGGCTGTCAGACAGGCGTTGAGCGAGGTCATCCAGCTGTTTGGGGACCAACATGTATAAGGAACCTTCGCGGTCTGTGTTCAGATCCCATTATACACCCATCATCCGGGTGTCTTTCGATCCGGCTACCAGTCACCGGCAAGGTAGGGTGGGCTGTGCCCACCGATTGCCGGCTGTGCCCATCGGCTGATGTAGGTTGCGTCGAGGCGCCGGCACGAACACCGACCGGATAAGGGGGCAGGGGGCAGTTGTCAGGGGGCAGGGAAAGCCGGGTTCGTCCCTAAACTCAGCGTACATCTTGGTGTAGGATGGGCAAAGTGGAGCGTCCCGGTAGGCTGATCCGCGGTGTCGGTCATTCCGCTGGGCTTCCCAAACCGCGGCGACTGGTTGGAAGACGGATCGAGCGTAGCGTGCCCATCAAATCCTGGGCGCAATCTTGAGTGATTCGGTGTTGCCGGGAGGAGCTGATGGTGTACTATTGGAAGCCGCTGAAGCGCGGCATGCTCATCGAAGCCGGTGATGGGCACGCTGCGCGTGGTGCATCTTATAGGCAGCTGCGGTTCGCAAACCTCCCTGCAATGACCGCAACCTAAAACCTTGCCTGATGGACGCTTGCTTTGCCCATCCTACAGGCTTGGGCTAAATGTCAACAGGACCTAGGCAATACCGAGCAGCTTGTGGATCTGAAGGCTCAGCCGCCAGCGGGGGTGGTCCATGCAGTAGGTCAATGTGTCCCGTGTGTTTTGCTCCAGGTTTGGCCCGTCCATGGGTTGCAGGAAGAAATAATCGAACGCCAGCTGCTCGAAGCGCTCCGGCGGTGCCTCTAGTTGGGGATAAACCAGCTTCAGCTCGTTGCCTGACCCTACCGCAAGCTCCGCATTCGCCTTCGGGCTGACGCAGATCCAATCGAGACCCGGGAGAGCCGGTATGGTCCCATTGGTCTCCACGGCTATCCGGAAGCTGCGGGCATGCAGCGCCGCGATCAGATCTTCGTCGAGTTGCAGGAGGGGCTCACCGCCGGTGCAGACGACGAAGGGGGCTATGATCTTCCCGGTCTGCCGCGGCCAGGTTGCGGCAATCCTGTCCGCCAGCTCCGCCGCATCCCGGTAGGTGCCGCCGTTCTTCCCGTCGGTACCTCGAAAATCCGTATCGCAGAACCGGCAAACGGCCTCGGATCTGTCCCGCTCTCGCCCCGTCCAGAGATTGCAGCCGGCAAAGCGACACAAGACCACTGCACGACCCGTGTTTGCGCCCTCCCCTTGCAGGCTGTAGAAGATCTCCTTGACGGCATAGGTCATGACGGCAGGGCCAGACCCGGATCGCCCCGGCACAGCAGGACCCCGCAACCGGGGGGCTCCTGCAAGTCGATATGGTCGAGCTGCGGGAGTTGGGCCACTACCGCTTCGTGTAGCCATCGAGCCGGACTCACCGGATCGGTGCCGTAGTGTGACCGTGCAGACGCCACGATCCGTGTCCCTCCGGCAGGATGGGCACCCGCGCCGCCTCGAACGGGACAGACGATAGGCGCAAGAGACGCGCCGTCACGGCGCGGATATCCCGAATCCGGTGAGCAAGGGATCAGCGATCCCGGCTTCGGCAAAGCCCTTGGCGCGCAGCCGGCAGGCATCACACCGGCGGCAGGGGCGACCGTTGGAATCCGGATCATAACAGCTGCTGGTAAGGGCATAGTCCAGGCTCAGCCCTATACCCTTACGGATAATCTGCGCCTTGGTCAACTGGATTAAAGGGGCATGGATCTCGATGCTCCGGTGCCCTTCGGTGCCCAGTTTGGTAGCCAGATTGGCCATGCGCTCATAGGCCGCGATGTACTCGGGCCGACAATCGGGATAGCCGGAGTAATCGCGGGCATTGACACCGATGAAGATGTCACCCGCCTCTAGTACTTCTGCCCAGGCCAGAGCGAAGGACAAGAAGACGGTATTGCGCGCCGGGACATAGGTGACCGGGATACCATCCTCTATTTGCTCCAAACCCCGGTCCTTCGACACCGCCAGGTCACCGGTGAGGGCCGACCCGCCGAAACGGCGCAGATCGATGTCCAGAGTGAGATGCTCGGCCACCTCTAAAACCTGCGCCACCCGGACCGCAGACTCGAGCTCTATCTGGTGTCGCTGGCCATATCTGAAGGACAGGGCGTAGGCCTCGAACCCCTCCGCCTTGGCGATGGCCAGGGTCGTCGCGGAGTCCAGCCCGCCACTGAGGAGAACCACTGCCTTGGTCATACATGCACCTGCATCAAGGTAGGTTTTGAAGTTCTTCGTGACTCATAGGCCGATTTTAACCGATTCGCCGACAGGGGCGTGTACAATTATCACAGCGTCCACTGCGGAGGAAGGGCATGTCTTCCTCCTAAGAGGCTGTCTAAAAACTAATCCACTGATTTTAATAGAATCGTGCCCGTAGGGTGGGCTGTGCCCACCTCTCAGGCGTCGTATGTGGTGGGCACAGCCCACCCTACGGGCAC
>Ga0209679_1000156_pt1 | contig 33169 bp, 32 predicted proteins | sample WorMetHEROISLAND_4_FD_187408 | JGI IMG/M metagenome (GOLD analysis project Ga0209679, IMG submission 187408) | Marine gutless worms symbiont microbial communities from Max Planck institute for Marine Microbiology, Germany - Olavius sp. 2 HERON... ...
GCGATACCAGGCGTCTTGATCGGGGAAGCGTTGAAAGACGGTTAGCAGGTTCATGGCGTTTCCTCTCAACTTGAGAGCATTGTGCACCCGTCAAGCGAAAATGTTAACCCATAACTTGTCATTCCGAAAGATATTCGGTACCACAGGTGTGCGCGCCGACGATGATTATACGGGGCAGATTTTGGTCAAAGGTCTGGAGCCGAATACGCGCTATGAGTACCAAGTCCGGTTCAAGTCGGTGTGGGGGAATAAAAGCGAAATAGCCGTTGGTCGGTTTAAAACCGCACTGAAGAAACGCCAAAAACAGCCGGTAAAGATTGCCTGGTCGGGAGATTTCGGCGGGCAAAATGTCTGTCGTGACAGCAAGCTGGGATTTCCTATTTTTGATGCCATTTACCAGGAAGACGCAGATCTGTTTATCGGCCTAGGGGATATGATTTACGCCGATAATACTTGTGAAGCAGTCGGAAAATTCGGCAATCGACAAGTTCCGGGAGATTTCATTCAGTCCGCCGATCTTGCCAATTTCTGGGCGCATTGGCGCTACGCACGTGAAGATGCGGCCTTTCAGAAGTTACTATCCTCCACACCTTACTACGGCATCTGGGACGATCACGAAGTGGTCAATGATTTCGGGCCGCTGCAGGATACCCGTGACAGCGCGCCTTACTCAGCAGCTGTACATCTGTTGCCGATGGGATTAAAGGCGTTTCTGGATTACACACCGATAAGAAAATCGCAGCGCACTCCCAATCGCTTGTACCGAAATATTCGTTGGGGTAAACACCTGGAGCTTTTCTTTTTGGACAACCGTTAATACCGTGACGCGAATCTTGCGGTGGATCATACGGAACATCGGAAAACCATGCCTGGTCGTGAGCAGCTGACGTGGTTGAAGGAGAAGATACATTCCTCCAATGCCACCTGGAAAGTGCTTGTGTCAAGCGTGCCTATTTCAATTCCAACGGGTTTCCCCCAGGGCATGGGCCGAGATGGCTGGGCCAATGATGATGAAAACATCGAGCCTACGATTGAAGGTATACCCCAATCGGACACGGGATTCGAACAGGAATTGATGGAGATAGTCAAATTCCTACGGGATGAAAAAGCCAATACGCTATTTATTACTACGGACGTGCATTTTGCCGAGGTATCTAAATACACTCCGTTGAGGATAGCGGCTATTCATTCCATGAAATAGTCGTCGGGCCGGGTAACGCCGGGTTGTTTCCCAACCGTGCCTTCAACAAGACCTTGGGGACGGAAAGTTTGTTCTTTTTCGGACCGGAAGATGCAGACGACGTAACGACCTGGGAAGAGGCGCTTACATGGTTCAATTATGCCACCATGGCGATCAATGACGCGGGGGAATTGGTGGTCAATATCAAGGATACCTGGGGTAAAAGCGTCTATGGTTTACACTTATTTCCCCAGGTAAGAAGCTGTTTGGTTAAAATGGATCCTAACGTCGTGTTGTGTTACGCGCGTTCGACACTGTGCCTGTCTGGGCGCGGCCGTGGGGGTTATTCGGCGTTGGTTATGGGCTCCGACGTGTTGGGTTACGGCACGTTTAACGCTGTTTGTGTCCTTCGGGATCGAGCAGCGCGCCTAACCCAACCTGCACTTGACGCGAGGTCCGCGCGTGCAGGCCACGTAGGGGGTAATGTGAGTGTAGGTTGCGTTGAGACGCTGACACTGGCCTGGTCGTCGATCAACGAGCCTTGGTGCGTCGAAACGCAACACGCTTGCCCCGACGCAGGAGGGACCTTTTCCCCGAACAGCGCCAAATGACTCAGGATTGCTAATGCGGTATCAACCTTCGTCCGGCGGGCTATAGTTGGCGTCCTTGGGATTGAGAAAGATGAAGTGGAACTGCCCCGGCTCGACCTCCACGAAATCCATGGTCGCCTCGGCCAACAGGGGGACATACTCGGGGGCCATGATGATACCGATTCCTTCCGACGAGATACGAATATCTTCCTCAGTGGCGTCATCGAAGCCCATGCGGTAGTCGATGGAGTCATCCGGCTTTTGGTGGGCGGCGAGGCGCAGCGACAGCCCCTCGGTTCCACCCTGCTTGGCCGCGCTCAGGACCTGCTGAGCGGCGGTTGTTGTTATTTTGAACATCGGTCTAGTTTCTTCCCTCGGGAATTATTTTTTGCCGCAATCAACCACTATGGACTGAAAGTCCATAGTCTGGAGGACTAAAGTCCTCATCCGCGGACCAGCCACGGACTGAAAGTGAAGGGACTTAACGTCCATAGTTTCAACTATGATGCGCTTCGCGCACTAAAGTTATTGAAGCAATGAACGCGAATAAACGCAAATCGGCTGGAATCGATTTCGCTACCATCGATGTTCTCGATCCATTTGCGTGCATTTGCATTGATTTGCGGCTGAATCTTCCGGTCACGGATTGAGCCGAGTGGTGTGGGTCCAAGGTTACCGATCATCGAGAGTATCTGTGCCGGGAAGCTCTGTAGGGACCGGATCAGGGCATGAAAGCGCCTATACGCCCGAAGGGATGTGCCATCTGGCGCACGTTCTGGCGCATGGTCGCAACCCCGCCCGTCATGAGATAGACACGCTGGTCGATGACGCCCATGCCCTCTCCGACCAGGCCCATACTTTGCTCGACGCCGGCCATATCCCGGGTTATCGAGTCCATATTGGCCCGGATCCTCAGCATGATTTTGGTCAGTGCCGTCATGTTTGCGTGAATCGGTTCCATGTGACCGATATGCTCGTCGAAGGCGTGCATCCGTTCGGTGATAGCGTCCATGTCCTCGTTGACACTGCGTAGGTGGTCATGCATGTCGTCCATATTGGCGACGATACCATTGAGGTCTTCGTACAGGACTCGGACATAGTAGACGTTGAAGACCGCCAGGACCACTAGCAGCATGGAGGTGGCGATGATGATTGCGTCAGTGATGCGAAAATGGCGGTAGCGTTCGTCCAGATGAAGCTGGGTCTCCCGCCCGAGCCGGGCGATGACCTGAACGATGGCACGCCTGGGATCTTCTCTCATAGTCGCTCTTCCTGCTTATGGTCGCCCTGAAGATTTCGAAGCGCCTATGTGGGGCAAGGGCGCCCTACCCTTTCCAAGTCGGATAACCGATCGGAAATACAACAGGGCCGAAAGCGCGCTTTCGACTGCGCGGGTTAAAAAACCTTCGGCAGGTTTTTTCAATGCTGCCTCATGGAAACGGGAACATTTTGTTCACGGAGCGGGCAGGTTTGGCCATATGGTGTACCTCCTGGGACATGGCCTGGATCTCGTGGTTCATGATATCCATGTTCACCGAGATATTCCCGACGTTGTCGCGCACCGTGGCCACATGGCGGTTGATGCCGTGGACGATGTCCCGCATCGAGCGCATGTCCGAATCGATGACTTCCATCGCCCTGTTCACGGTTCCCGTCATGCCCTGGATATCCTGCAGCAGTGCAACCCGCTGTTCCATGCTAACGACATGCCCGCGAATCCGGTGCATCTGCTCGGACACGGACGTCAAGTCAACGTTCATGTCGCTTACAATGGCCGAGATCCGATTGATCTGGGCGCTCAGGGTCAGCAGCAACACCAGGATCGAGATGGCGATCGCGCCCAGGATGATGAGGCCAGCCTGAATACTGTAGTTGAGACGGGCGCCGAGTTTGTTCTTGATATCGATCTGGCTGAGGATGATACCTTCGAAGGAACTCAGCGCACGCAGATATTGCTGTTGGAGAACGGCGTCCTCCTCTCTGGTCAATCGCTCTTCGGGCATGTCCGTGTTCTCTACGGGAAGGATCGGGATGCGCTGACGGGTAATTGTTCGGCCCCCCCGCTGTCTTTGCCACCCATGGCACTGGATCCTGGCAATCCCTGCCCGAATGACGCGGTGGGATCTGAACGATTGCGTTGACGGTGACCCGGGCACGAGCAGGAATGATAACCCCTTTGGGGCTAGTTCGTCCCGGAACTCCGAAATCTGATCGGGCGAGCGCGTATGATTTTCTTTTCGATCAACACCTTGTTCCAGCTACTGGTCGCCAGCCAGACAGGCAGACAGCGACCTGCCCAACGCACTTGCTCCCGTCTGGTTCCTCGTTTGAGCCGAGTTCTCCTACAGGAAAGAATTGGTTCATCCCCCTACACGAGGGGAGACATGTTTGAACCACAAAGGTGTAAAGGTCTTCCGACGGAAGATTCACCGGCGTCTTGGTGCCTTCCTCCTTGGGTAGCAAGGTCTCGAGGTTAGAAACGCCGTGACGGCGCAGACAGCGGTCCAAGCCCGAGCGGGACACCTGCGGGTGGACGAACTCGTGGGTCACCGCCAGCAGGTCATCCAGGGACAGGAGGAGCGTCTCATGCAACCCACCACCGCTTCCTGGGCCGCATTGAGGATGGTATGGAGCCGTTGCGGGCGGTGCAAAGCATCTTCCGTCCCCTCACGTTGACGCCATTTCGCAACCATGTGGCGATTGAGGTGGTACGCTTCGGCCAACTCCTGGTTAGTCATTGACGGGGGCTACGTCTGTAACTCCAGACGGATAGCAGGCGTGGTACGGGCGTTCTGGTGCAGCTGGACATTCATGGTGCGTGATCGCTATACTCAGAGTTCATGATGGCGGGCGGGCGTAAGTCAAACGCTGCCCACCGGCCGGTTGGCTTCCTTCAGGCTCCCCTCATCTCACTCCTCAGCGAGCAGCCGTAACACCTCTCTCGCCTGCAACAGAGCATAGCTCCTTCTTGGTATATAGTCACACAGGACCTGGCACTTAGAGGTTGACTAAAAACTAACCTACGCTGGAGCATGGGAACAAGCAAAATCAATAAGTTAGTTCTTAGACAGTGACGTTGGACAGGTTGAACACAACGCCAAGACGCATGTAGCGATAGTGCTGCACGGAAAGCGCGAAGGTGCATGCACACCTTGTCTTCCCCCTCGGCAGCATTGACTTAAACTCTGATAGGGCTAATGCCCGATTCCGACTAGGAAGTCAAGAGGGAAATTCGACGCGATGGCCATTACTAATAGCTCGTTCGGATAGCGTCTAGCGACGATAGCTCGCAATTCAACAATTTCCTCCCGATGGCTCAGATGAATTCCCAACCAAGGCGGTATAAACACCGGACCGAAGGAGACAAGGGTGTCATATGTTTAAAGTTACTCTCAAAAATACGTCCGACTTACTCTTGGTATTGTTTGGCGCAGCCATCACTTTGTCCCTGCTGGGTGTGAATTTCCTTGACGGGTCTCCACTTGGGCATTGGACCCGGATCAGATTCGCCGCACTCGGGATCTTCTTTTTCGCCGTTTGGATTTGGCTGTCACGCCAATGGCGGGAGAATGCGAAAGGCACAACAACCACGACTGTGTCTGATCCTGACGTCGCCAGGCACATCATCGCTAACGTTCCGATACTGGAGATGCGCCAATACTTGACGGACTTGTACGTTGCCAAGGCGCGCAAGGCGAAGAAGATTGACCTGACGACTCTCACTATGGAGACCTTCCTGAACGCGTACTACGAGAACTTACCAAGGTGACTGGCAGACGGAAAGGAAATCCGTGTGCTGTGTCTTGCGCCAAACGCGTGCGCTACTATAGTTCGTGAGCGCCAAAAGCAACATCCACTGGACAAAAAGATCCTGCTACAGTACGAACGTCTGGCAACGCTCTGCAAAAACCTCAAAAACAAAAAGGACGATGGGAGTTTGATATCGGTGCAAGGTAGTCTTGAAGTGAGAGTCTACGATGGGATGCCATATCACGCATACTTTCGGGCGGACAACGAGATAATCCTTGGATTCTACTTTGCCCACGTAACAAGTCTTTATTCCGAGTGCCTGTACCTGCAGAAAAGCCAGTCTACTTCTGCCGTGTTGTTCGAGAGAGTGAAGAACGAGTTCGATTACAACTGGAAAGAGAGTGCCAGGTGTCCGATGTTTTCGGTTTGCTCCATCATTGATTCGGAACTTAGATTCGACGAGAGCGCGCTGTCACAGACATTTCGCACAAGTTGTCCTGTCTTGGGCACGAGGACTGATGACCAAGAAGTGAACGTGGACGGTTCGGCAACTGATGTCAACAGGGTACTCGGAGGCGGTTAATGCATTATATGGATCGCAAGAGGGCACACGTGCTTTTTGTTCCAAACGAGGATGGTTTTGGTCCCTCGGCGCTCACATCCAATCTAGTAAAAGGTCTCCTTCGGTTGAAGCCAAATTGGCAGGTCACCGTGTGGAATCGCTCACGCTTGAAGTACAACCAAACGACGTACAAGCGCGAAATTACGGCGGGGCAACTCGCCGTCGAATCGGTGTGGAACATCATCGAGTTGGTGAAGGGAACAGGTCAGGTTCTTGTCGAAAGAACATTTGAGTCGTTGAAGGGTTACTTAAAGTTGAGTGACACCTATGCTGAGGACAGGCGGTTTCAGAAGTTTGATCTCGTGGTCGACTTTGGAGTCCCTGCGGCTGTTAAGTGGGCACGACGCACTGGTATGACGACGTTGAGCGTATTTGATCACTCTTGGTCGCTGTCTCTGGAGATGCTATTACAGAATACTCCCGGAATTTTGGGGCATGCCACAAAAAAGCGCAACGCTGAGCAGCTCATTGAGGTTATTCGAGCGGATGAGCGACTGACAGAGCGACTTTTTCTCTTTCCGGCCTTCATTTCGCCTCCCAGGTATCTTGACTACTGGCAAAAAATTCTTGGGGTTGAGAGAGTGACGAGCGTTGATGGGGTATTCGGACCGCTCCTGGAAACTGACAGCAACCTTTTGTCCTGCCGACGCCCCATCGGCGCGCGTCAAGTCTTCTTTCAGGGTGGGAATACTCCAGCATGGGATCATATACTCTGCCGAACCGCATCGCTGCTCGTGGCTAATCCTGAGGCGTTGTCAGTGCACGATGTCGGACTGACGATTTATATCCCGAACAAGCTTCGAGACGAACGGGAAATACGCCGTCTGCTAGATACAGCTAATGACCGCGTCGTTGTCGTGGATGCGTTGGAGAGAGGAGCAGTGTGCAAGCTAATGTCGGAGATTGATTTCCTGGTGACCCGGGCGGGCGGCGGCACGGTGAACGACGCCGTCGCGCTGAGGGTGCCAATAGGGAATGCCCACTGTGTGTCGCCCAGGCAGGATACGACCAGACCCTTGTCGAAGCCTTCCAAGCTGCCTTTCCCGCTACCCCTCAGACCCGGATCTACCGCGGTGATCCACCATGCGGCCTGGAAGCATTGGCGGCCCTAGGTGCTGCCGGCTTCCGGTTGCCGGATACCGCATGCTGAACCGCTGGTAGGTAGGGTGGACTGTGCCCACCGACGACTCACCCGAGTGTCCGGAGCTGTTCGGTGTTATTTGGCGTGATCCGAGAAGGTACCTCTTGACCACGAAAAGCACGAAAAGACACGAAATTGCCATCCTAACGTAGGAGAGATCTGTTCGTGTTCGTTCGTGTTTTTCGTGGCTCTTGGTGAGCGTCGTGTCGGGTTATAGCGCGTTCGACGCTATTTGTGTGTTCGGGATCAAGCAGGTGTCGGGCACAGGCCATCCATTGGCGGTTCGCCCGGGGAGAAGGTGCACCGGCCAGTAAGCCCGGAACTCCACGCTCACCAGCAGCCTACGGGTGCTGTGGCATCTGGTGGCTACGGGTAGACTCGAACTACCGACATCGGCATTATGAGTGCCGCGCTCTGACCTGCTGAGCTACGTAGCCGGGATAGAAACGAAATACTAGCGATCAGGGGAGCATAGCGTCAAGTCAGACGTTGAACCGAAAATGGATCACATCCCCGTTCCGGACGATATAGTCCTTGCCCTCGGAGCGTAGCTTGCCCGCCTCACGGGCCCCCTGCTCGCCTTGGCAGGCGACGAAATCCTGGTGGGCGATGACTTCGGCGCGGATGAAACCGCGTTCGAAGTCGGTGTGAATGACGCCGGCGGCCTGAGACGCACCGGTATTCCGGGGAATGGTCCAGGCCCGTATCTCCTTGGGTCCCGCGGTAAAGAAGGTCTCCAGGCCCAACAGGCGATAGCCCGCGCGTACCACCCGGTCCAGACCCGGCTCTTCGAGCCCCAGGTCGGCGAGGAAGCTCGCGCGTTCATCGGCCTCAAGCTCCAGGATCTCCGCCTCGATGGCGGCACACACGGGCACCGTCTCGGCACCCTCGTCCCGCGCCAGCCCGCGTACCGCATCCAGCAGGGGATTGTCCTCGAAACCGCCCTCGTCCACATTGGCGATGTACATGGCGGGCTTGGCAGTAAGCAGGAACAGGTCGCCTAGCTCCCGGCGTTCATCACCACTCTGCACCAGAGAACGCGCCGCCCCGCCGGCGTCCAAATGGTCGCGCAGTCGCTCCAACAGGGCCTTGCGGGGCAGGACCTTTTTGTCTCCGGTCTTGGCCTGACGAGTGGATCGGTCCAGGGCCTTCTCCACCGACTCCAGATCCGCCAGGGCCAGCTCCATGTTGATGGTCTCGATGTCCCGTATCGGGTCCACTGTGCCCGCGACATGTACCAGGCCGTCGTCTTCGAAGCAGCGCACCACATGGGCGATGGCGTCCGTCTCCCGGATGTGGGCCAGGAACCGGTTACCCAGTCCCTCACCCTGGGAGGCGCCGGCCACCAGGCCGGCGATATCCAGGAATTGCATGCTGGTGGGGATGACGTTGGCGGGCCTTACGATGCGGGCGATGGCATCGAGCCGGGCGTCGGGCAGGGGGACTACCCCCACGTTCGGATCAATGGTGCAGAAGGGGTAGTTCTCCGCGGCGACGGTGGCCTTGGTCAGGGCATTGAAGAGGGTTGACTTACCGACGTTCGGCAGGCCGACGATGCCGCATTTGAAGCCCATGTCAGAGCTCGCCTTCCATGCGGTTGTAGGCGTCCTCGAGACGGACGATGTCGTCTTCGCCGAGATAGCTCCCGGACCGGACCTCGATGATCTCCAAGGGTATCGCCCCTGGATTCTCCAGGCGGTGGATCGTACCGACGGGAATGTACGTGGACTCGTTTTCCGTGAGCAGAAAGACCTTTTCGCCGTTGGTGACCCGCGCCGTGCCCGAGACCACGATCCAATGCTCGGCCCGATGGTGGTGCATCTGCAGGGCTTGGGATTCGCCCGGATTGATCGTCAGGCGCTTGACCTGATAGCGGGCGCCGGAGCCGATAGAGTCGAAGTTGCCCCAGGGTCGGTGCATGCGCTGGTGGTGCCGATACTCACTGCGTTGCTCGCGTTGTAGGAACTGGGTCACGGCCTTGACGTCCTGGGCCGATTCCTTGCTCGCCACCAGGACCGCGTCCGGCGTCTCCACCACAATCAGGTCGTTCACGCCCACGGCCGCTACCATGCGGTGCTGGGCCATCAGTAGATTGTCGCGCGCGTCATGGACGAAGGCATCGCCGTCGAGCACATTGCCGGCGCCGTCCCGTGCGCTGACTTCCCACAGGGCGGACCAGGCACCCACGTCCGACCAACCCACGTCCAGCGGCAGCACGAGGGCCGATGTGTCCCCCTCCGGCGTATCCCCGGCCAGCTGTTCCATGACCGCATAGTCGATGGAATCGCTGGGGCAGATGTGGAAGGCATCCGCGTCCAGGCGTCGGAAATCCCCGTCCGGTGCGCCCCCACGGTAGGCCTTTTCGCTGGCCGCGGCGATATCGGGTCGGAAACGCTCCAGCAGCCGTTGCCAGAGCGAGGCCTTCAGCATGAAGATGCCGCTGTTCCAAAGGTAGTCACCGCTGCGTAAGTAACCCTCGGCGGTCGCCGCATCCGGCTTCTCGACGAAGGCGGCGAGGACATAGGCCTCACCCACGGTTCCCTGGACCGGAAAGGGATCGCCCCGGCGGATGTAGCCGTAGCCCGTTTCCGGCTTATCGGGGACGATCCCGAAGGTAATCACCGCCCCCTGCCGTGCCAGGACATAGCCGTCCGCTACCGCTTGTCGGAAGCCGTGTCCGTCGCGGATATCATGGTCGGCAGGCATCACCAGCAGGACCGGGTCCTGGCCGTCGTCCACCGCCGCCGCGGCCGCGAGGCCGAGGGCGGGCGCCGTGTTGTGGCCCTCGGGCTCGAGGATAATGGCGGCCGGCCGGCGGTCCAGCAGGCGGAGCTGCTCGGCGACGAGGAAGCGGTGAGCCTCGTTGCAGGCGACGATAGGACCGAGCAGACCGATGGCTTGGCGGGGATGCTCCGGCTCGATCCCATCGAGTCGCCTGACGGTTTCCTGGAACATGGTGTGCTTGCCGGTCAGGGGGAGGAACTGCTTGGGGTAGGCCTCCCGGGAGAGGGGCCAGAGACGGGTCCCGGAGCCACCGGAAAGAATCACGGGTTGCAGCGACATGGCAGGAAAATCCCTTGCAGGTAGTGGTTAAGTTCTAAGTGGGAACATAGCCAATAGCAGTATGTTGGGCACGCTACGAGCACCCCCTCTCCCTCCGAGAGAGGACTGGGGAGAGGGGATCGAAATGAATCTCTCCACTCCAACCACTTAGAGATTTACCACTACCCCCTCGCATTCGGGCCGACCGGTACGGAGAAGATCCGGCTCAGGGGTACTCTGGAAAACGCAAGATCCCCGCGCAAGGCAGCGCAGACCTGAGCCTACTCATAGCTTCGCTCCCTCCCGAACGGGACCTTTGTATCCTTGAGCAGGGTCGGCGTGTCGATGAGTCTTATCTCCCCCTCTCCGATCAGGACCGCTGCCACTACACCGATGGCAATGGCCAATATCCCGAACAGGCCGAGAAGAAAGCTGATGAGCAGGAAAACTGCTTCCGGTGTCATGGTTATGCCCCGTCCGAATCGAAGCTGCCGCGCGGATTGCGGTGGATAGGCATCCATGCTGCAGCAGGATCTCGATTCGCACCACGTAGAACGCCGCCTCTTGGAGTTATTCCAGAACTGTATCAGTCTATCATCCCGACTGGCATAATTCCGTATCTAAGAGGCTGTCTAAAAACTAACCCATTGATTTTAAATGTTAAGAAAGAGTCATAACGATCCCTCGCTGCGCTTCGGGATGACCCAACGCGCGTCCTTGTCATTTCGAGCGCAGCGAGAAATCTTCAGGTTCAAGCGATTGGCAGGTACTCAGGTTTTTAGACAGCCCCTAGTACCTCATTTCTCTCGATATTGCAGGTTGAGTCGCTTGAGTTTGATGCGAACATCCCCTATGCATTCGCAATATCGACCGAAACTATGTACTAGGCTCCGGGGCAAGCAATTCCAGCCGCCGGTCTCCCTCCGGCTATTTTTGAATTGCACCGGTTGCTTCTTCGATGCAACATAATAATTTGGTCATATCAAGCCCGAGCGCTATCCGGTGAGTCATGTCCATAATCTACTTTCCCGTCCCTCATAAGGTCACAGATGCAGCCGTCGACCGCCCCCCTATCCCCAACCCCAGCCAGTGGGTGCCCCGGCGCGCCGTCAGCGAGCTCGCCCGACGCCTGCCGGCTACCCTACCCTGCGCACCCCTGGCCCTGGTAGTCACTTTGGCCCTGAGGTCGTATCGACCCTAGGCAGCGGCGTTGCCCAGGCGGCGGAGTTCACCGTCCGCAACAATGCTGATTCCGGCCCCGGCAGTCTGCGCCAGGCGGTCAGCGACGCCAACGCCGCCGGCTCCGGACCCCATACCATCACCATCGCCGAGGGTTTAGGCACCATCACCCTGACCGGTGCCCAGATCGACATCACCCGGAAAATGGCTATCGTCGGCCCGGCGACGGGTTAGACTATCGACGGCGATAAAGCCAACCGCTTCGGCCGCATCTTCGGGGTTACCGAGGCGGTAGCGGTGACCCCGGAGAATCTGACCCTGACCAACGCCGAGACCACGGCGGACCGTGAAGATCTGCCGCGTGGATATGACTGTAGCGATAGCACGGGTTGGGGCGGGGCGGTCTGCGCGGAGGGTGATCTCACCCTCACCAACAGCACCGTCTCGGGGAACGCCACGCAAGGGAGATTCGCCGCCGGCGGCGGGGGATCTTCGGCGATTCCACCGTTACGCTGACCAATAGCACGATCGCGAGGAACGTCACCCGAGGGGAGCTCGGCAACAGCGGCGGAATTGAAGCGCGCGGGATCACGCTGACCCACAGCATCGTCTCGGAGAACCACACGCAAGGGGCATATGCTGATGGCGGCGGGATCTACGGCAAGGGAGGACCCTATCACGCTGACCAACAGCACGCTCTCGGGGAATTTCACACAAGGGGAGTTCGCCCAGGGCGGCGGAATTTTTAGCATACGCAACGTCATACTGACCAACAGCACGGTCTCAGGGAACAGGGGCGCCAGGGGTGGCGGGATAGCCATGTATGATCCGTACCAGCCGGGCATGTTGGGGCCGCTGGGGCGGCCTCCAATATATATTAATCCCCGGCTCACCATCACTAGCAGCGTCCTGGCGGGCAATACCGGGGGCCCCGATCAGATCCCCAGCGATTGCGAGAGGGGCAGAGCGCCAGATGAATGGCCAGGTGGTGACGCCATGATCACCGTCGCCAGCAGCCTGTTTCAAGCAACCGGCGACGAGGCCTGCGACCTGACCACGGCCGACAGTAATCTTATCGGGGAGGATCCGCAGCTGGGGGCACTCACAGACAACGGCTGTGAGACCAGGGCCGGCGCGCCGGGGAGTGCTGCCTGCGTCCAGACCCATGCCCTGGTGGCGGGTAGCCCCGCCATCAATGCCAGCAGCAATCCCGATAATCTGACCACCGATCAACGGGGCCAACCACGCCAAGTCGGAAGCGCCGTCGATATGGGTGCCTTCGAGACGGCCTCCGTTGTCATCGACACCGGCGGCAGTATCCGGTGCAGCGACATAGCTAAGTGGTGGATCCATCGCGTCTATCGCGGCTATTACGGGCGCTGCGCCGAGCGTGGGGGATTCCGCTACTGGTGCGAGCGCCTGGACGCGGAAGGCGGCAGCACGGATCCGGAACCGATCATGGCCGCTTTCGGCACCTCCCGAGAGTACAGCGAGCGCTTGGGTGGGATGAGTGATGTGGGGTTGCTCCACAGCCTTTATCAAAACATGTTCAATCGTGAGGCGGAGCGGGGTGGCCTGAGGTTCTATCTCGCGCTACTGGATGCCTATCGTCTGGAGTGGCGCGCCGATCACGACGGCAGCGACCAGAGCGCTACCGAGTACGCCTCGCCCTAGACATCCTCTCCGGTACCCAAGGCAACGACGTCGGCATCCTGGACACCAAGCTGGAAGCCTGTGAGCAGTTTTGAAGCCACCCGTCGGGTGGGCTGTGCCCACCGACTCGGCTTACCTGAATTGTTTGGTGTGGCCTGGAGGATGGATGTGTTGCGTTGCGACGCACAAGGCTGGTCGATCGTCTGCCGGTCAGTGCTAGTATCTTAACGCAACCTACACCCATCTTCTCCGCTGCGTTGCCGGCCTGCACGGACTTTGCCTAGCCCGGTAGGGCGGGACAGGCCAGAGATGGCCGCATCCCGCCTTACGTGATCGAGCTCGGCTTCGATCACGATGACGACCACGATCTCTACGTGCGATGACGATCACGCTACGGGTTTTAATCCCAGAAATGGTGTGGTGAGCCTTCCTCCGCCCGTTCCGGATCGGATTGAGCAAGATTGAGTATGGGAAAATAGCTGGTCTACCCCGGGTGCCGCCATCGGAGTGCCGCCATCCTGGCGGCAGAATCGGCTTCAAAGGGTCAAGAAGAGATCGGCCTTGTGGACAAGGTCCTGCCGCGGCAGGAGCTCGGCGCGGGGGAACCGCACCAGGGCCCCGATTCTGGTACCCTGCCCGGCGACCCGGATCTCAAAAAGGGGAACCTGGTTGCCGGTGTTGGCCCGGTCGCCGTCCAGCTTGATCCCCATGCGGTTCAGATAGAGGGTGCGCAGATGCCCGCTGACATAGTGAGCCGGGTTCCCCAGAACACCGACCACCAGCTTGAGCCGGGACTCCAAAGACGCCAATCGGGGGACTTCCCGCGCTAGCGTTTCCCTGATCTCGGCGAGCTCCCGTTCCAATGCTGCCCGGGATTCGGCGCTGTCTTCGGGGGCGTTCCGGTGCAGACGGGTGATGAGAAAATCGCGCCGATGCTCCAGCTCGGTGACCCTGATGTTGTCATCCCGCGCCCGTTTGCGAATGTACGCCAACAATCCGTTGAAGATGCAGCACTTGAGCGAATACCTGGCCCCCGTCTCGCTGGTGGCGGGAGCAAGGATTTGGTGGTCGATGAAGTTCACCGTGGTCTGCATAACATCCTTGCGCACCGCATTGCCGACCAATGCCACCCCCAGCTGCCGGTGCTCTTTTATTTTCATGCACAGGAGCGCCCAACATGCCTCGGCCTCAGGGTTGGCCTCCAGCAGGCCATGGACCTCCGCACTGCGGCTGAATACCCGTTGCAGGTGGTTGGGATCGGCAAAAAAGGCGTTGACCCGGGGATCCTCGGAGAACGTGGCCCGGCTACAGAGAATGGCCTCGGGAACCCCTTCCACAAGCGCATTGATAGATTGAAGGGCCATCGCAACCGGTTCTCTTAGGCGCCGGGAGTAACCGGATAGAAAACGCAGCCGGCTGTAGGTCTCGTCCACCACATGCTTGACCGCCTGCTCCAGGGTGTCACTGCAGGATGGCGCGGTGGCTTCTTCGTTGTCCTCATCATCCCAGGGCTTGAAGGTCCCGCCGAAACGCGAGAATATCTCCTGCAGAAATGACCCCATCCTCCCCCTCACTCGTGATCGTTCGTTGGCGTTGAAACCGGGGCTGCGTGCGACAGACAGCCCGACGCTTCATCTTACCCAAAAGGAATACCCGTCACACATGGATTTTCCGCCGCGCCGCGCGCCTTTCGCACCTGTCGGCGGCAGTATGCCGGGAAGGGCTGCGCCGTCCCTGCTGCGAGGATCACGATCATTGCCGATAACCGTGAGCGGAACGGAGGCGTGATCGAGCGCCTGCGCGGGCACGAAGAAGTGCCTCTGGCCGTCGAGCGTCTGCCGTTGGGCGACTACCTGATCGACGAGGTGCTGCCCATCGAGCGCAAGACGCTTCCCGATCTGGTTCACCTCGATCAAGGACGGACGCCTGTTCGGTCAGGCCTACCGGTTGGCCGGCTGGCCGCTTTGGAAGGCGTTCATTGCTTCAATAACTTTAGTGCGCGAAGCGCATCATAGTTGAAACTATGGACGTTAAGTCCCTTCACTTTCAGTCCGTGGCTTGTCCACGGATGAGGACGTTAGTCCTCCAGACTATGGACTTTCAGTCCATAGTGGTTGGTTGTGGATGGCTGATCCCGATGTACTCCCATATATCGTAAGTGCACATCGTTACGAAAAAGACGTTTTTGCACTTCTTGACCTTTAAGCGATTTCTGTCAAATGACAGACCAGCCTGCTTGTCTTTGCGTCCGTCTTCGGGGTCGCGACAACAGTTACATCGCACAACGATGCGCCTGTTGTCGCTCCTTGAAGACGAACGAATAGCCGACCCATCCTGGTCTATCATTTTCCGGCAATCACCTTAGCTGCTGGATCGGATGGCCAATGATGTTCCGATACCGTGGGGTCGTCTCAGTCTGTCCAGGGCACTTTGAAAAATACGGTTTTTGTCTACAGTACCTCTCAACAATCAATGGTTTAGAGTCGCTTGATTGGTGAAAATACCTATTTTTCAAGGTGCCCTCCAAAGATAATTTCATGCTGCAACTCTTTCGCATTAGCGGGTTCTTGCCCTATCTCGCGATGGCCTTCCTCAACGCCTTCGTGGATCTGGGGCACAAGATCATCATCCAGAATACCCTGTTCAAGACCTATGAAGGGGATCTACAGATCGCCCTGACGGCCGTCGTCAATGCCCTGATCCTGTTGCCGTCCGTGCTGCTGTTCACGCCCTCCGGGTTCCTCTCGGACCAATACCCCAAACCCCGGGTGATGCGGATCAGCGCCTGGGCCGCCGTGGGGCTCACCCTGGCGATCACCGCCTGCTATCGGCTGGGCTGGTTCTGGTCGGCCTTTGCCATGACCTTTCTGCTCGCGGTGCAGAGTGCACTCTATGCGCCGGCCAAATACGGCTTTATCAAAGAACTGGTGGGCAAAGACGCGCTGTCCGCCGCCAACGGGGTAGTCCAAGCCACGGTAACCACGGCCATCCTGACTGGGATCTTCTTCTTCTCGGTGCTGTTCGAGACCTTCCTGGCGGGACAGACGTTCACGACCAGCGGGGAGATCATGCAGCTGGTCGCCCCCGCAGGCTGGTTCCTGGTGGGTTTCTCCCTGCTCGAGCTGGCCCTCGCATACCGGCTACCCGAGCCGCGACCACACCCCCAGGCCATGCGTTTCGACTGGCGGGCCTACCGCACCGGCCGTTACTTGATGGAAAACCTGGGAATGGCCTATCGGGACCGGGGCATCCGGCTCTCCATCCTGGGCCTGGCGGGTTTTTGGAGCATCGCCCAGGTGATGGTCGCCACCTTTCCCGCCTTTGCCAAGGAGGTTCTGGGGGAGACCAACACAGTGGCGATCCAGGGTGCGATGGCCTGCTCCAGCATCGGTATCGCCCTGGGTTCGGTCATCGCGGGTCGGGTGTCCCGCCGTCATATCGAGACCGGACTCGTTCCCATCGGCGCCCTGGGCATCGCCGCCGGCTTGTTTCTGCTCCCGGGCCTGCCCTCGGTGTGGGCCATGGCCTTGGATTTCTTGGCTATCGGCATCATGGGCGGCCTGTTTCTGGTGCCCTTGAACGCGCTGATCCAATTCAATGCCCAGGCCGCGGGGCTGGGCCGTGTCCTGGCCGCCAATGGTTTCGTGCAACACTTGGTGATGTTGGCCTTTCTGGGGCTGACGGTCGTGGCCGCCCGGTCGGAGAGCGGCAGCCTTCCCATCATCTATGCCTTGGGCGTCCTGGCGCTGGTGGGGACCTGCTACAGCCTCTACCGGCTGTCCCGGCCCCTGGTGCGCCTCCTGGTAGCACGTATCCTTATGCTCCGCTACCGATTGGAGGTGATCGGCTGTGCCAACCTGCCACCCCGGGGCGGGGTGTTCATGCTGGGTAACCACATCTCCTGGATCGACTGGGCGGTCGTGCAGACGGCCAGCCCGCGTCCCATTCGCTTCGTGATGGATCGGGCCATCTACCGGCACCGGCATTGGCGTTGGTTCCTCGACCTCTTCGGTGTAGTGCCCATCTCCCGGGACCAGAGCCGGAAGGCCCTGGATACCATTGCCGGGCTGCTGAACGCAGGGGAGGTTGTCTGCCTGTTCCCGGAGGAATACATCAGCCGCACGGGACAACTCGGGGAGTTCAAGCGGGGCTTCGAGCTGGCCGCGGCTAGGGTAACGGGGGGCATCATCCTGCCCTTCTATCTGCACGGGCTCTGGGGCAGCCGCTTTTCATTCGCCAACGCCAGGCGCCAGGCGCAGCGTCGCCGTCGGCGGGAGCGGGATCTGGTGGTGGCCTTCGGGGCGCCCCTACCGATCTCCGCGACCGCCGCGCAGGTCAAGCAGTCCGTATTCGAGCTCTCGGTCAGCGCCTGGCAGACCGCTGCTCGAACCCTACCGACGCTGCCCGAAGTCTGGCTCAGGACCGCCACCGGTCGGCGCGGTTGGCACTGTGTCCTGGACGCGACCGGCACCGCATTGACCAACCGCCGCTTCATGGCCGCCGTCTTTCTGTTTGCGCTGCGGATCCGCAGGCTAACGCAAGCACGGAACCTCGGGGTACTCATGCCTGCCAGCAGTGCCGGGGCCATCGCCAATCTGGCGGTCCTCCTGACCGGCAGGACGGTGGTCAATCTCAACTACACTGCCGGCCGCGAGGCCCTGCGCGCGGGGATGGAGAACGCAGGCATCCGCAATGTCATCACCGCGCGGCGTTTCCTCGCTAGGCTGAAGGACCGGGGGCTGGATCTGAGCGACCTATTCGATGGGATCGAACTGCATGACATGGAAGATCTGAAAGCGGGTATCGGCAAGGCTGAGGGCCTGTTGATGCTCACGGCCGCAAGCGTCCTGCCCGCAGACTGGGCCTGGCGCCTGTTTGGTCACCGGGCCGCTCCCGAGGACACCGCCGCCATCCTCTTCTCCAGCGGCAGCGAGGGCACACCGAAGGGTATCGATCTCACCCATCGCAACCTCATCGCCAATGTGCGTCAGATCGCCGACCTGCTCGCGCTGGAGACCGGCGACCGGATGCTGTCCAATCTGCCGCCGTTCCACGCCTTCGGACTAACGGTTACCACCTTCCTGCCCCTCCTGGAGGGCATCCCCATGGTCTGCCATTCGGACCCCACGGACGCCCTCGGCTGCGCCAAAGCCATCGCCCGCGAGCGTGCCACCATTCTGTGCAGCACTCCCACCTTTCTGCGCCTCTATACGCGCAATAAGCACATCCATCCCACGCTGTTGGAATCCCTGCGAGTCGTGGTCGCAGGCGCCGAGCGATTGAACCGGGACGTGCGCGAGGCCTTTGCCCTCAAATTCCATAAACCCATCTACGAAGGCTATGGCACCACTGAGACCGCACCGGTGGCGAGCTGCAATCTGCCTGACCACTTGCACACCCACGATTGGGGAGTCCAGATCGGCCACAAGCCCGGTACCGTGGGGATGCCCCTACCGGGAACCAGCTTCCGCGTCGTCGATCCGGCGAGCCTGGAAAGCCTGCCGCCCGGCGCGGACGGGCTGATTCTGATCGGCGGCGCGCAAGTGATGAAGGGCTATCTCAATGCCCCCGAGGAAACGGCTAAGTCCACTGTCGAGATCGACGGCCAACGCTGGTACAAGACCGGCGACAAGGGCCGCCTAGACCGGGATGGCTTCCTGACCATCGTCGATCGCTATAGCCGGTTCGCCAAGCTCGGCGGGGAAATGATCAGCCTGACTCAGGTTGAGGAACAGGTCCGGCAGATACTCACCGAGCCGGAGCTGGAGCTGGCGGCCATCAGTGTCCCGGACCCCAAAAAGGGCGAACGGATTATCCTGCTGATCGCGACCGAACTGGATCCGGACGGGTTACGCAAGACCTTGATCGACGCCCGCATAAATCCGCTCACCATCCCCACCGAGATCCGACTGGTGGAACAGATCCCCAAACTCGGGAGCGGCAAGACCGATTTTTCCGGGGCCAAACAACTGGTGCGTGCGGGTTGTTGATTGGAAATTTTTTCCGCAATCAACCACTATGGACTGAAAGCCCATAGTCTGGAGGACTAAAGTCCTCATCCGTGGACAAGTCACGGACTGAAAGTGAAGGGACTTAACGTCCATAGTTTCAACTATGATGCGCTTCGCGCACTAAAGTTATTGAAGCAATGAACGCGAATAAACGCAAATCGGTTGGAATCGGTTCACCATCATCAAGGGTCCTTCATCCCATTGCGTTGATTTGCGGATAACTGTTCTGTAAGGATCCCGTTCGCTAACGAAAGAAAAACGACGAATCACGCGAATCAACGCGAATGAAGATTCGTGCGATTTGTCGTTCTTCATCAGATCTCACCGCGTCATTCCGGCAGGGAGTGCCGGAATCCAGGGCCAGGGATGGCAAGTCCGCAGCCAGCAGACCGCGGATCTCTACCACGACTAAGGGCTGTTGACATAATCGTCGTGCCAACCGCTAATAGGACAAGATTAACAGGATTTCCAGGATTAACAGGATGTTATAATTGTTATTTAAGAAAAATAATCCTGTTAATCCTGTACCATTAGGAGACAAGCTCGGAGGTTGAGGTTTACTCCTTAATCAAATGTCAACACGCCCTAGTACATAGTTTCGGTCGATATTGCGAATGCATAGGGGATGTTCGCATCAAGCTCAAGCGACTCTACCTGCAATATCGAGAGAAATGAGGTACTAGTAGGCACCAGATCGGGAAACCGGAATTAGGGGACTCTGATACCCCATCCGGTCACCGGGAACCGCAAGCTATCGGACGCCCGACCCGTTCATTGCTTCAATAACTTTAGTGCGCGAAGCGCATCATAGTTGAAACTATGGACTTTAAGTCCCTTCGCTTTCAGTCCGTGGCTTGTCCACGGATGAGGGCTTTAGTCCTCTAGACTATGGACTTTCAGTCCATAGTGGTTGATGAAAAGTCAGGATTTCCAATGCGTTTCCATCGGATCTTTGTACTCCTGCTGGTGTCGCTCCTGGTCGTGGGTTGCAGCCGAGTCTCGCTCTTCTATCGCACGGCGGATCTCTTCATCGAAAAGTACGCGGACGATTATCTCTCCCCGGACCGCGGCCAGTTGGCGGACTGGAAACCGACCCTCAGCGACGGCATGGCCCGCCATCGGCGGGAGGAGCTGCCCTATCTGGCGGCCTTTTTCGGTGGCCTCCACGACGCGGCGCAGGCGGGTTTCAAGGCCGCCGGCACTGAGTGCCTGCTCGATGCCTTCGAGGACCTCTACCGCCGTCACTTCCGCTTGGCTTCTGATCTGGCCGCTCCCTTGCTGATCTCCCTGCGCCCGCAGCAGATACGGGCGTTGGAGCGCAAATTCGCGGAGGACGCCTGGGACAAGGCGGACGAGAGCCCCGACCGGGCGCAGCGCCGCTTGCGCAAGCGCGCCGAACGCTGGACCGAATCCGCCGCATGGTGGATCGGTCCTCTGACCGGGGCCCAGCGGCAGATTATCCGTGAGACGACCAAGGCGATGCCGGATACCGCCGCCGACTGGGCGGCCTACCGCGGGGTCCGCCGGGCCGGGCTGATTCGGCTGCTGAACCGCAAGGCCGGGGGATCCGAGATTCGCCGCTACCTGACCGATTGGCTGGCCGACCACAAGGATTTGCCTCCGCCGCTGCGCACGGCGAAACAAGCGCTCCGACGCCAGATCGGCCGCCTCTTCGTGCGTCTGGACGCTAGCTTCAGCCGCACCCAACGGACCCACCTCAAGGAACGGCTCGCCAACCTCCGGGACGATTTCATGGGCCTTCAGAAGAACCCACGTATGGCGCCTCTGAGTTGCGCGGAGTAGCGTCCCTAAGCGGGTATATGAGAACTAACCTTTTGATTTTCAGGTTACAGTGCCAGGGGCTGTTGACATAATCGTCGCGCCAACCGCTAATAGGACAGGATTAACAGGATTATTTTTCTTGAATAACAATTATAACATCCTGGAAATCCTGTGAATCCTGTACCATTAAGAGACGAGCCTGGAGGTTAGGATTTGCTCCTTATATTAAGCGTCATCAACACCCCTAGTCATCATGACCGAGGGGAACGCGCTTCAGAACCAATCTATACTTAAGGTCCTTCTATCACATACGAAGCAATGCTATTGTTTGGGCATAAGATCCCTCCTCCGTCGGGACAAGGATTTCTCGTTGCGCTCGAAATGACAAGCAATGGGTTAGTTCTTACACGGTTTCTAACATGGCGAATCACCCCATTTCACAGCCCACGGCCAAAACCTTCAGTCTCATCGATCTGGTTGCCGCTGCCTCGGCGGGGCGCCTGCGGATCCCGGAATTCCAACGCCCGCTGCGTTGGCAGTGGAAGGACGTGAGCCGCCTGTTCGACAGCATCGTCAAGGGCTATCCGATCGGCAATCTGCTGCTGTGAACGCGCCCCGCGCCGGCGACGGAGGTCCGGTTGGGGGCCCTGTGCATCCAGACCCAGGAATTTCAGGACGGACTCTGGGTGGTGGATGGGCAGCAACGACTCACCAGCCTGGCCAACGGCCTATCCGAGGCAGGGGCGGAGGATGAGCGCTTCGCACTCGCCTATGATCTGAACCAGCAGCAATTCATGCGCCTGCGACAGCAAGAGAATGGCGGCTATACGGTGCCCCTGTCCGTGCTCTTCGATCTGGAACGCTTGATCCGCTGGTTTACCAAGGACTACCCGGAGGCCAGCGAAAAGCTCGACGCGGCCGCCCGCATCACCTGTGCCATCCGAGAATACCAGGTCCCTGCCTATGCGGCGAAGTTTCTACAGGAGAATGCGGGTATCCCCCATTTCGCCTTCCTCCCCTACCGTTATCTGTTGGTGGTGCTGACCCGGTTCTTCGCCCACTTTCCGGAACCGCACCCGCGCAACCGTATCCTCTTCGTGCACTGGTTCTGGCGGGCGGCGCTGATTGGCCCAGGACCTATTCGCCTCCAGCTGGACCAACGCCATGCGGATGCTTGCAACCCGCATCGCCGCCGGCGAGGAATCCGAATCCATCCAACGATTGCTGGACGCATGCACCGGCACTGATTCGCACCGTCCCAAGCTGACCGGGTTTCGCACCAATTTTGCCGGGAGCCGCATCATCCTGGCCGCCCTGTGGGGCCTGCACCCTCGCTCCTTGCTCACGGGGGAGCCTTACCAAAGGGAGGAGCTTGCCGAGGCCATCCTGCCTGACGGCACGCTCTATGGCGTGGCGCGGACGATACTCAAACGCGAACCTGAGGGCCACATGGCCCTGGCGGCGAATCGGATCTTCGTGATCGACGGGGAATTACCGGAACCGGTGGACAGGCTCCTAATTAACCCACCCCTGCACGAGGGTATCGCAAAAGGCACCGATCTTCGCCCTTTGCCCCCCTCTCCCCAACCCCTCTCCCGGCGGGAGAGGGGCTTTTGCGACACCCTCCTGCACGGGAGGAGTGACGAGCAAGCATTCCTGGCATCCCATGCCCTGGACCCGGTATTGGTCGCTACCTTGGCGTGGGGCGACGAGATCGGATTCCTGAGAACAGCGCCAGGAAAAAATCGCGCGCATCGTCGATGGTTTCCTCTCCCGCATGGCGGAAACGGACCACGAGGATACGCCCCCGCTGGATAGTCTCGATCTCGACGACGACCCTGAAGATCTCGCGGAGGGGTGCGATGACCGGCTCGCGTGAGCAGCAATTTCATGTCTATCTCTACGATCGGATCATCAGCCGTTTCCATCGGCGCGACAACCTGACCCGATTCGTATTCGAGCCCGATTACTGGGGTGACCCTGAACGCCCGGTGCTGGGTCTCCGCTTTGAGGAGGACCGTGCGGCGCGCCACCGCGCCAACCTGCGCCTGCCGCCCTGGTTCTCCAATCGGAAACGGCGATGCCCATCTGAAGAACTGGTCCTTGATCTATCGGGATCGGCGCAACCCCACCCTCGCCCCCGCCTATGATCTGGTCGCGACCTTCGTTTATTGGCCGGATAGCGAAGGTCCGGAACCGATGGCGTTGCGTTTCGAGGGCTCGAAACGTTTCGAAGCGGTGCAACGCTCCACGTTTGCCCGGCTGGATGAGCGGCTCGGGGCCAAGGCGGAGCTGGCCACGGTCGCCGAAACAGTCGTGGCACGGGTGCGCGAGGAATGGCCACGTGCAGCGGCGCTCCTCACGGGCCACCAGAGCTCTGTAGAAAAATCGAGCGCTGCGTAAAGGCGCGTGCGGCCCGGCTGCTGCGTTGAGCGCTCTCCTGTACCTGGATTTGGAGCATAGCCATCGGTAGGGCAAGCGTGTATAAAAAGACCCTTCCCACGGAGTCTTCCCGCCCACCGAGTCTTTCCGTAGGCGAAGTCGAAACAGGCAGAGAGCAGCAGGCCCTTGAGCAAAGCGAATCGAGTCGACCAAGATAGCTGGGGTATCGATATCACACCGCTGGTGCCGGAGGTCTATGCCGACTACCAGCCCCTGGTGGCGGATGCCCTGGCCTTTTTTCTCTGGCGTCTGTCCACCCCCCGGCTGGCCGCTATCCTGGCCGAACAGCAGGCCCTGCCCAGGGACGCCGGGGTGGCACAACGGCTGACGGCACTCTTGTTCCACTGTCCGACCCTCCACAAGCTGGGGCAGGTGGTCGCCCGCAACCGGAAGTTCGACGGGGAGTTACGCAGCCGCCTGCAGACGCTCGAAACCATGCCGGGGACCACGTGCGGGGAGGCCGTCAAGCAGGTTATCCGGCGCGAGTTGGGGGATGCCCAGGGCGCGCTCCGACTCGACTCGACCGCATTGGCCGAGGCCAGTGTTGCCGTCGTCGTACCTTTTACATCGACTGCCGCGGAGGGCTCCGGCCCGGTCGATGGCGTGCTCAAGGTCCTCAAGCCGGGGATCGAGGAGGCCCTGGAAGAAGAGTTGGCAATCTGGTCGCAGCTCGGCCAGTTCATCGACGAGCGGTGTGAATACTATGGGGTTCCACCGCTGAATTACGCCGAATCCCTGGCCACCGTCCGGGAGCTGCTCGCAAGGGAAATCCGCCTCGACCATGAACAGCGCCACCTGGCGGAAGCCGCCGAATTTTATCGGGGCACGAGGAGTATCCAGATCCCCGCGCTGTTCCCGTTCTGCACGTCGCGCATCACTGCCATGGAGCGTATCTATGGTCAGAAGGTAACCGATATGGAGGCGTTTTCAGCGCAGCAGCGCCGACGGTTGGCAAATTCGGTTATCGAGGCGTTGATCGCGCGGCCCGTATGGACACCGCTGGAGACGGCTATATTCCACGCCGATCCCCATGCCGGGAATCTCTTCTTCACCGCGGATGAGCGGCTTGCCATTCTGGACTGGAGCCTTACCGGCTATCTGGGCAAGGTCGAACGTATTCACATGGTGCAGCTCCTGCTGGGCGCATTGACTTTGGATCCCAAGCGCATCGCACGTGAGATCGAGGCCCTGGCGCAGGTGCCGGTTGATGCATCGGCGCTGCGCGCCGTTGTCGATAAGGCGGTCGGCAAGCTCCATGCCGGCAAATTCCCCGGCTTTCGCTGGTCCCAAGCGTTGTTGGACGAGGCCTCGCTGGCGGCCGGCGTGCAGTTCAGCCGCGAGCTGCTCCTGTATCGCAAGAGCATCCTGACGCTCGAAGGCGTCATCAAGGATATTTCCGGTGAGAGTTCCATCGGCCGCGTATTCCCTGCTGCCGCCATCCGGCAGTTTGTGTGTGAGCTGACGGCCCGTGCTTATGCGCCACCTGCCTCCCGGCATTTCGGGACGCACGTCTCGAACCTGGACCTGTTGGCCTTGTACTGGGCGGGACCGACCGCTGCCGCCCGATTCTGGACCCACCGCTGGCAGCGTAGGCTCACGGCTTTGCTCGGCGGTCCGATGGAACCTTGATGCCGATAATCGTTCAGCCCCCACCACGTCATTCCGGTAAGTGTTGCCGGAACCCAGATACCATGGATGGTAAGAAGGGTAGCAATCCTGAATTATTTGGCGTTGTCGGGAGGATTTGACTGACTTACACAGTCCCTCCACGGCCGAGTGCCAATTATGGCAAAATCTTCTAGGAGGTCAGGAGTGTTTAAGACATCTTATGTTTTCATATTTTTGATCTTGGCTTCTCTGTTCGGCTGCACCTGTGTAAAGGTGGATTTAACCGAACAGCAAAAGGAAAGCCTTTTGAATCCTCCCTCCAATGTAGTTGATTTCGTGCAACGCCACTTAGATTCTTCACTTACCTTCTTTGAGAATTGGGGAGAAGCAGTCTCCCAAGAAAACATAAAGCATCTGAGCGACTGCATGAAAGACAAGGCAAGTTTGCTAGGCGTTCAATCTCCTGAAACTGTTGAAGTCGTCGTAACCCAAGATCTTCCTGTGCCGGAGAAGGAAAATGAGCTTTATGAGGTGTATTTAAAAGTTGTGGGTGACCCAAAGGATGCCGGGGCGATAACCTATGGACATAGGATATACGTGAAACCGCTATTTAGTAACTCATATTCAATTATTTTGCACGAATTAGTTCACGTCATGCAGTATCAAAAATATGGTAAAAAATATTTTCTCAGGCAATATATGATAGCGTCACAACTTGTTCAGTATCATAAGATACCTTTTGAAGCTGAGGCTTTTATTAAGGCCTTAAGCTTCTCACAAGCAGTGCCTGATAAGTGCGAAAATCTATACATGTGAGGATAAAATATGGCGATGGGTATGCTGTACTGTGTGCATCCTCCCAGACCGTTGCGGTTTAAGAACCTGCATGGAATTACTGAAGCTTTGAGCCCAGCTTGCCGGGCGCTTGCTTTGCCTATCCTATCTCAATGTCAACACGGCCTAATACCAAGAACCGATCAACCAACAAGGGGCGTATGCAGATGGCTTATCAAGATATTCTCTACGAGGTGCACGAGGGTGTCGCCAGGATCACGATCAATCGACCCGATACCTTCAACTCGTTTCGGGGCATCACCTGTGACGAGCTGATCGACGCCTTTAATCGCGCGGGTTGGAATCGCAAGATCGGGGTCGTGGTCTTGACCGGGGCCGGTGACAAGGCGTTTTGTACGGGTGGGGATCTGTCGTCCCATGAGGGGGCCTATGACGGGCGGGGAACCATCGGTCTGCCGCTCGAGGCGCTGCAGAGTGTCATTCGGGATATCCCGAAACCCGTCATCGCGCGGGTGCAGGGCTATTCGATCGGCGGCGGCAATGTACTCGCGCTCTTGTGCGATCTCACGATCGCCTCCGAACGGGCGGTCTTCGGGCAGGTCGGCCCCAAGATGGGCTCTGTGGACCCCGGATTCGGCTGTGCCTTCCTGGCCCGCACCATCGGGGAGAAGCGGGCCCGTGAGATGTGGTATCTGTGCCGACGCTACACGGCCGAAGAGGCGTTTCGGATGGGGCTTGCCAATTGCGTGGTTCCCCATGAGAAGTTGGATGAAGAGGTGCGGCGCTGGTGCGATGAGCTCATGGAGCGCAGCCCCACCGCGTTGGCGATTGCCAAGCGGGCCTTCAATGCGGATACCGAACACCAGCGCGGCATTTCGGCACTGGGCCTGCAGGCCGTCGGCTTGTACTACGACACCGATGAGTCGAAAGAGGGTGTGACGGCGTTCAAGGAAAAACGCAGACCCCAATTCCGTAAATTCGTTAAAGGTGCCTAGTTGTCAGGGGGCAGTTATCAGATCAACCACTATGGACTGAAAGTCCATAGTCTGGAGGACTAAAGTCCTCATCCGTGGACAAGCCACGGACTGAAAGTGAAGGGGCTTAACGTCCATAGTTTCAACTATGATGCGCTTCGCGCACTAAAGTTATTGAAGCAATGAAACCGCAGCAGTTGGCCGCGGAATACATCCTGTGCCGGTATTGGCCAAGTGTTCAGCCGAGTTGGAGCGGGTAGGCCAAATCTTCGGCGATGCGGGCATTAAGCTCCTCTCCCTTCCAGAGGGTGTCGCAAAAGCCCCTCTCCTGCCGGGAGAGAGCCTGCCCCGAGCGCAGCGAGGGGGCTTGGGGAGAAGAGGTCAAAGGGCGCCTTTTGCGACACCCTCTTCCAGGGAGAAGGGCCTTGAGCATCAGCCCTTGCCTGCCGATGGTTTCACGTTTAACCTTCCGTAACTATTCCGGTTAGGGACGATTCGATCTTCTGCCGCTCTCGGTATCCGTCGCATCGCTATGCAGCTGGAAATCATCAGTCGCTCTCCCCCCCATCCCCGTTCGGACCGGCGCGTGCCCTTGCTTTTCGTCCACGGTGCCTGCGGCGGTGCCTGGATCTGGGACGAGCATTTCCTGCCCTACTTCGCCGCGCAGGGCTACGAGGCCCATGCCTTCAGTCTGCGCGGACACGGCGGGAGCGGACACCGAAAATCTATCCGTCCGACGAGTTTGGCGGATTACGTCAGTGACCTGAACCAGGTCGTACAGCATCTCGGCGTCACCCCGGTCCTCATCGGGCATTCGCTGGGTGGCGTGGTCGTTCAGAAGTGGCTCAAACACCATGAGGCGCGCGGTGCGGTGCTTATGGGCTCGGGTCCTCCCCACGGGATGCTGCCGTCCTCGTTCGGTATGCTGCTGCGTAATCCCGTTCTGGCCGTGCAGGGTGTATTGACGCAAATACTCGGGCCCTGGACCGCCTCGGTGGCGGCTACCCGCAAAATGCTGTTCTCCGACGGCCTGCCGGAAGCGAGGGTGCAACGCCGCCTCGCCCGCGGTACGCCGGAATCCTGGCGGGTCGGATTTGATTTGATATGGCCGGATTTCCCCGGACCGACCTGGAACCGGGAGCTGCCTCTCCTGGTGCTGGGCGCGGAGAAAGATTTCTTCATATCGCCGCCGGTGGTGGAGGCTACTGCCCGGGTCTACGGCACGCGTGCGGAGATTATCCCGGATCTGGCCCATGCAATGATGTTGGAACCGGGCTGGCGATGCGTCGCTGACCGTATCCTACGTTGGCTCGAACACACCCTGGTGGCAGGTGCCTGAGAGATTCCACATCCGAACGGAGGCTTTACCTTGCGGTATCAAATATGATTCACTCACGGATCATGGGCTGGCGGGGAACGGCTTTCCGATCGGTAACAGTGGCTTTGCTCCCCTTGCAAGGCGCGGGAAACCGCACCGGGTGGGGTTTTATGTGACTGACGATCGTAATCGCTCCGGCGCCGGAAATCGGGTTGCCGCAGGCGTGCCTGCATCATTACAAAAGCGAAACAGGGGTAGGCAATGAGCCAAGAAACGCAAAATTCGGGCGTCAAGGAGACCCGGCAGGCGGCAAAGGACGCTAACACCGAGGGGCCGACCGGTCAGGCACAACAGGACCAACCCGCCGCTGCGCCCCAAGAGCCCAAAGACCTGCCGCTCGACGGCATTCGGGTGGTCGATGTGGGCAACTTCATTGCGGGGCCCTATGCGGCCTCGATCCTGAGCGAGTTCGGGGCCGAGGTCTACAAGGTCGAGTACCCGATTGCCGGCGACCCGATGCGGACCTTGGGTACCCCCTCGCGGCGCCAGGACTCGACCCTGTTTTGGCTGAGTGAGGCCCGCAACCGCAAATCCGTTACCATCAATCTGCGCCAACCCACCGGGGCCAAGCTGTTTCGGAAGCTGGTCGCGAAATGCGACGTGGTGGTGGAGAGCTTCAGGCCGGGTACCATGGAGAGCTGGGGGGTCGGCTGGCACGACTTGCGCAAGGACAATCCGGGGCTGGTTATGCTGCGGGTTACCGGCTATGGTCAGACCGGTCCCTTCAAGGACCACCGCGGTTTCGCGCACCTCGCCCACGCCTTCGGCGGACTCGCCTATCTGTGCGGGTTTCCCGGACAAACGCCGACGATCCCCGGCCCCAATCCGCTGGCCGACTATATGGTGAGCCTGTATGGGGCGATCGGCATCATGTTGGCGCTGCGCCATCGGGAGCAGACCGGGCGGGGCCAATACATCGACATCGGCACCTACGAAGCGGTGTTCCGCCAGCTGGACGAGATGGCGACGGCCTACGGGCTCCACGGCAAGATCCGCGAGCGGGAAGGCGCGGGCACCATCATCGCCTGTCCCCACGGCCACTTCCGGACCAAGGACGACAAGTGGGTGGCGATCGCCTGCACCAACGACAAGATGTTCGCCCGCCTGGCCGAGGATGCGATGCAACGGCCCGAGTTGGCCGCCGAGGGGACCTTCGGTCTCAAGCACAAGCGGCTGGCCGCCCACGAAGAGGTCGACCGCATCGTCGGTGATTGGACGGCCTCCATGACCCGTGACGAGCTGATGGAGAAGTGTCTGGCGGCGCAGGTCCCGATCGGGGCCCTGAACAGCATCGCCGACATCTTCGCCGATCCCCACTACCAGGCGCGCGGCAATCTGGCCACCATCAATGATCCGGATGTGGGCGAGATCACGGTGCCGGGCGTCATCCCGAAGCTGTCGGAGACCCCGGGGCGTGTCGATCACCTCGGCCCACCGCTCGGGAATATGACCGATAAGGTGCTCGGAGAGCTGCTGGGGATGACCGCCGCCGAGCTCGCCGAGTTTCACAAGAACCACGTGGTCTGAATTTAAGGGGGCGTCTCTATGGCTGCTCAGCCCAAACAGAAGGACAAAACAATCGTGCCCGGCAATTCGAAATCGGAAGCAAAACCGCGCCTGCCGCTGTCCGGGATTCGCGTCGTCGACGTGGCGACCTTCATCGCAGCGCCCTATGCCGCTGGAATCATGGGCGAGTTCGGTGCCGAGGTGCTGAAGGTCGAACATCCGTTCGGCGGTGATCCCTGCCGCAATTTCGGGACCGCGACCAAACGCGGCGACACCCTGGCGTGGCTCAGCGAGGCCCGCAACAAGAAGTCGGTCACCGTCGATCTGCGCACGCCCGACGGGGCCGATATCTTCAAAAAGCTGGTCAGTAAAGCCGACGTCCTATGCGAAAACTTCCGTCCCGGCACCCTGGAGAAATGGGGGCTCGGCTGGAAGGTACTGAGCGAACTCAATCCGGGGCTGGTGATGTTGCGCATCTCCGGCTATGGCCAGACCGGGCCCTACCGGGACCGGCCTGGCTTTGCCCGCATCGCCCATGCCGTCGGTGGTCTGGCGTACCTTGCAGGTATGCCACGGGAGACCCCGGTGACGCCGGGTTCCACCACGCTTGCCGATTACCTGACCGGCCTCTATGGGGTGATCGGGATCCTGCTGGCCCTGCGCTACAAAGAGAAGACGGGCAAGGGGCAATACATCGACGCCGCCCTGTATGAATCGGTCTTTCGACTCTCGGATGAAATGGCGCCGGCCTATGCCCTGTACGGAACGGTGCGCGAACGCACGGGTCCCCACAATCCGATTGCCTGTCCCCTCGGTCACTTCCGCACCAAGGACGACAAGTGGGTGGCCTTTGCCTGCACCACCAACAAACTATTCGAGGCCCTGGCCAAGGCGATGGAGCGGCCGGAATTGGCCTCCTACGGTCTCTACGGGCGGCATCAAAAGCGACTGGAGGCCCGGCACGAGGTCAACGACGTAGTAAGCGCCTGGTGCGGCTCGCTGACGCGCGATGAAGTGGAGAAGCGGTGCAATGCCACCGGCGCGCCTTATGCCCCCCTCGCCAACGTGGCGGATATCTTCGGTAACCGGCAATTCCACGCCCGCCGCAACCTGGTTTCAGTGGACGACCCCGATGTGGAAGAGACGCTCATCGTCCCTTGCTCCCTGCCGCGCCTGTCGGAGACGCCGGGAGAGATCAACAGCCTAGGGCCCGCACTCGGGCAGCATACCGATGAAGTGCTGCAAGACCTCCTGGGGATGAACCCCTCCGAGATCAAGCGCCTGCATGACAATCGGGTTATCTAAGTAACCGTTCAGCCCCTGCCCCGTCATTCCGGCAGGGAGTGCCGGAATCCCACGTGCCAGGGATGGCAAAAACACGATGGCTCGTGCCCAACAAAACCGTTGGGCACGCCCCAGGGTATGGGTCTTCCCGGGCCGCACCGGTAGGGCACCGACGCCCCGGCGGCTTTGCCCGCCCTACTTGGCTGATTTGTGGGGATACCCCAGGGTCTATCCCTATTTTCCTAAGAGACTGTCTAGAAACTAATCCATTGATTTTAATAGAATCGTGCCCGTAGTACCCACCTCTCAGGCGTCGTATGTGGTGGGCACAGCCCACCCTACAGTTTGGTTAGTTTTTAGACAGCCTCTAAGTTCGATTACACCCCTAAGAGGGAGGGAAGGTGGTGATGCTCACGATACCGCGGGAACAGATGGAGGTTTTAGATCAGATGGCGTGGGAGCAGTTCCGCCACCAAGTGGCTGCCTATCTGCGCCGAACATTGCCCGAGGAAACAGCAGTGTACGACGACCAGACGCTCGTCGCCTACATCAAGGCCAGCGAGCGCCGCGCGGCAAGACGCGGGATCGAAACCGAATATGGGATTGCCCAATGGACTTGTCTGGCCTTGCTTCTGGGTTTTTATTTCGACGACGACCCCTTGATGCATGAGTATCTTGCAACGCCGAAGCTCGATCCCGAGGGGAAGCTCGAGGCATTTGTCGACGGTTTCAATGATGCCTTGCTCGACCTTCAGCATCAGCAAGGTTAAGCAGACAAGCTCGCCACGGAGAGTGAAACATGGGCGCCTTTGCCCGATTGCTTGCCATTCTGATTTCGGCTGTACTGAAGAGATATCCGAAGACCCCCCCCACCCAAACCCATTCCGAAACCCAAGGAATTCCCAAGGCAAAAGCCGTCGTCAACCGTTAAATGCCCGCCGACCTGCCCCCGGGCAACGAAAGAGGAAATCCTCAAAGGAGCCCAGGCCCGGGAAGGTATCTTCTGCCCGACAGTACCACAAACAAGGTGGGTTTGAGCAAGCGAATAGAGATTTCGACGCATTGACGCGAGGGAGTAAGATCCGGGGTTGCCCCGGTGGACTCAGAACAACCGAGCTGCCCGATGGATCGAAAGTGAACGTCCGGCCAAGCAGCAGCGGTGGACAAGCGACCCTCGAAATCAAACCCCTCTCGGGAAAAACGATCAAGATCCGCTATGAATAATTTCCGTCCGATGACAGATCAGCAGCTGATCGACCGGCTGGTGGGACTTGTCGCCCCTCTGTTCGACCAACCCTGGCATCTGCGCGGTGAAACCCTGGCACAGAAAGCCTGGGTGGCGGTACCGGTCGAGAAAGGGCGCCACATCGAACTCGAGGACGCCCCGCGGATTGCGGCTGCCATATGCCGACACACGAGCGTGGCCTGCTATGCACTGGCGACCGAGCCCGCCGGTAACGAGCCTATGGCCTATGAAGTCCCGGTGACCGAAGACGGTTTGCTCGATTTCTCCCACGAGTGCTTCGGCCTAAATTTTATCCTGGTACCGGCGGATCTGACCTTCGCCCTGCTCTTTACCAGCGAGGACTACAACCTCTACGCAGGCCTGAGGAATTTCGTGGAGTCCGTATTCGGCACCTCGATTGCCGCGGCTAGGGAGGCATTCCGAATCTATGCCGACGACCCTTGGTGGCAAGGCCGATTGCTGGATGTGCACCGGTATTACGATTTCCTTGATCGAAACCCGATTCACCACCAGCCTCAGGATCCCCTGACGGATCCGCATCTCTACAAATGAGTTATGAAACCAGCTTTGGGTATTACTGACAGCAGTAATCCTGCTTAGCGCGTCGGATGCCTCAGCGTGCCGCTGCAAAGAACCCAACCCTAGAGTATAGGATTTTCCCTCGCGACCAGTCCGAGGGAGTTTTCCATTATTTCTAGCTGACGTATCACAATCCATCTCATCACTGCAAATAAAGAAGGGGAATTAGTAGTTATAGGCTCGACATTTGGAAGAATCTAGGATAGCTTTCAATCAAGGAGGATAATATGATGAGTTTGTTCTAAATTTTAACACTGTTCCCAGATCATGAGGCGTGCATTGCCATTCACGCAATAAAGCGCGTGGCGAAGGTCCGCTTAATGGATCGCCTTCGGCTTGTCGAGGGGACGGATTTCACGATCGAAGGCGTGCCGCGCAACCTGGAAGGCGCGAAAGACCTGTGGGAG
>Ga0209679_1000164_pt1 | contig 31753 bp, 30 predicted proteins | sample WorMetHEROISLAND_4_FD_187408 | JGI IMG/M metagenome (GOLD analysis project Ga0209679, IMG submission 187408) | Marine gutless worms symbiont microbial communities from Max Planck institute for Marine Microbiology, Germany - Olavius sp. 2 HERON... ...
GGCGGGGGGTGGCCGGTAACGAGGTCGGGGCCATCACCCGGGACCCACCGGCGAAAAAGATCACATTGAACTTGTCCGTGGGCCGCAGATGCGCGATCAAGTTGGAGAGCAGGTCTTTGGCTGTGTTCAGCGGAAAGCCGTCCATGGAGCCGGACACGTCCACGACGAAGATATATTCGCGGTCCGGGATATCCTTGGGTTTGATCCTTTCGGGCGGCTGTACCATGAGAAGAAAGAAGTTCTCCTGGGCACCCTCATATAACATGGGACCGGATTGGATCTGTTTGCCGGCCAGTCGATATTCCAGGATGTAATCCCGGTCCGCCCCCGAATTTTCCGGGTGCTTAAAGGTGATGTCGGCCACGGATTCACTCTCCCAACTGGTTTCAATGTCATGGGACCGGCAGACCAGGGCTGCCAGCGGGATGCCGGTGGATATCCTGGCGCGCAGGTTGAATCCGGAAACCGGGCGGCTGCCCTGGGGCAGGTAAGGGTTTTGCACCCACCGCTCTGATGCGGGGGCCGTAGACTCTGGCTGCTCGGAATAGCGGGGTCCCACCACGGTAGGGTAGACGAATTGATACGTGCCATCTGTGGGGATCAGGAGTTCCGTGTAATGTAGTTCGATATCCAGGGTGTCGCCGGGCATGATATTGGCTACGTTCATGCTGAAAACGTTGGGTCGCTGCTGTTTGAGCAGGGCCGCACTTTTACCCTGTTTTTTAGCGGCCGCGAACGTCGTTTCAGCCTTTTCTTTTTCCTTGATCCGGGCGGTGATCACGTTCTCCCCGATGGTCATTTGCATACCGTGCACCGCCGCCCGCGTGGAGGCCGGAAATATATAGCGTGCGCTGATCGGGCGCATACCGTCGTTGGTGTAGGTCTGCAACACCGTGACGTCGGCAATGACCCCACTGATGGGAACGCTGACATCGGTATTTTTTAAAGGAAACCGATCGACGGCGGGGTCGCCGGATTCGATCAGAAAATAGGGCGAGAGGGTTTTATCCGTGGCCGGCTCGGCATAGCCTGTCCGCGCAAACAATATGATGATGACGATTGTAAAAACCATTCCTCTGAATCTTCTGTGAGTGTCCATGGCGCCTCCTTTTCGATGAACTTGCTGGAATCGCTTCCAGACTTGTGATAGATTCAAGTTTCTAAGCTTGCAGCAAGCCTACCGCAGAGGGATGAACTCCCTGTGAACGCAAAATGAAAAGTTCGTGAAAAAACGCTGTCCCCTGAAAGAGGTGCCCATGCTCCATAGATGCCATCATAAGCTACCGGCGTACCTGGCGGTGTTCGTCTGCCTGATGGTTTTTATGATTGGCTGCGGGCAGGCGTTTGGCGGCCAGACCGGGGCCAAATGCCTATGGACCGTATCCTCGGACCGCAATACGGTTTATCTGCTCGGTTCCATTCACCTGCTCAGCCGGTGGGATTATCCGCTGGATGAAGATTTTGAGGCGGCCTACCGCGACAGCGGCATCATTGTCTTTGAAACCGATCTGGCGCAGATGGACCGACCGGAAACCCAGACTCTGATGATGCAGCAAAGCCTGCTGCCCAAAGGGCGTTTCATCCGGGATGTCCTGACGCCGCCAACGCTGCGGATGCTGGAGCAGTACTTGGACGGACAAGGCCTGGATATGGTGCAATTCGAAGGCTTGCGTCCCTGGGTCTGTGCCCTGACGCTGACCATGCTGGAGCTGCGTAAAAGGGGCTACCTGCCGCGTTACGGTATAGATCGCTACTTCTATCAAAACGCCCGGCGGGATGTAAAAAAAATTATTCCCCTGGAATCGGTCCAGGATCAGCTGGCCCTTTTTTTCGAGTTGGGCCGCATGGAGCAGGATGCGTTTTTAAAGCGGACCCTGGCTGATCTGGATATAGTCGAGACCCTCTTTCCGGAAATGCTGACGCTATGGAAAACGGGTGATCTCAAGCAGCTGGACAAGATCATGCAGTCAAGTTTTGCCGGCCATCCGACGCTCTACAAAAAATTTCTCACGGAGCGCAATGCCCGCTGGCTACCGATCATCGAAGGTCTTATCGGGCAGCCGGATAATGCGCTGGTGATCGTGGGCGCCAGCCATCTGGGGGGCAAAACGGGCGTCATTGCAAAATTGGAGCAAAAAGGCTACGCCGTCGTCCAAAAATAGAACAGGGAGGCGCTATGACGGATGTTGATGCAGTCGTAATCGGGGCCGGTAATGGCGGCTTGACCGCTGCCCTGGGCCTTGCCCGGGCCGGTGTGCAGACGCTGCTGTTGGAGCGGCACAACGTCCCCGGCGGGTGTGCCACCAGTTTTATTCGCGGGCGGTTCGAATTCGAGGTGGCCCTGCACCAGCTCAGTGGTATGGGCACGGAGAGTTTCCCCGGCCCGTTGCGCGACATGCTGACGCGGCTGGAAATTATCGATCGCCTCGAGTTTATCCAGATGCCCAACCTGTATCGCCTGGTGCTCCCGGACCAACTGGACATCACCCTGAAAGCGGACCGGTCTGCCGCGGTGGACAGTTTGAAAGCGCGTTTTCCCGCCGAAACGGAGGCCATCGACCGTTTTTTCGATTTGGTATACGAATATTGCACCCAGTGGGTCGGGGTGACGATTTTCCGGGATCCGGAATCTTCCCCGGAGAAGTACCCGTCATTTTTCAAGTATGCCCTGAAGCCGACACAGACTATCCTGGATGACTTTTTCAAGGACCCGCTGTTGAAAGCCACCCTCGGGATTTACTGGTCCTACCAGGGGCTGCCGCCTTCCCGGCTTTCCTTCGGAGACTTTGCGATTGTCCTCTGGGCCTATATCGAATTTAAACCCTTCCACTTAAAAGGCGGTTCCCAGGCCCTCTCCAGCACCCTGCTGGATGCCTTTTTGCAGGCCGGAGGTGACGTGCGGTTCAATTGCGGTGCCCGTGAGATTCAGGTCGCCGACGGCCAGGTCACCGGTGTGGTGACCGATGCCAACGATCAGATCGCCACCCGGCATGTGGTCTCCAACGCCAGCACCCTGGCCACCTATGTCGATCTGATCGATAAGGCCCACGTACCCGCAGCCCGCTTGCGGGAATTGGGAGCCCGGACCGTGGGGACGTCATTCGTGAACGTGTTTCTCGGGTTCGACTGTGAACCGGCGGAGCTGGAGATCACGGAGACGACCAACTTTGTGGCCGTCACCGACGATCTCGATGAAGTGTACCGTAAGACCAGGGCCCTCACAGCGCCGGAAGCCATGCTGTTTACGTGTTACGATGTGGACGACCCGGATTTCTCACCTCCGGGGGCCTGTCAGGCCGCTCTGGTGGGACTGGCCTATGCCGAACCCTGGTTGACCGTGCCGCCGCACGACTACTTCGATACCAAATACCGGATTGCCGGCCAGATGCTGGAAGTCCTCTACCGGGTTTTCCCGCGCTGCCGGGATCACATCGAAGAACTGGAGATCGGGACGCCGGTAACCCACATGCGCTACTTGGGACATCCCGGCGGGGCCGCCTACGGGTTTGACCAGTATGCCAAAGATGGCGAGTACTTCCTGGATCGTAGATCCCCTATAAAGGGGCTTTTCCATGTGGGCGCCTGGGCCGGGATGGGCGGTTTTCAGCCCACCTTGATGTCCGGCTATTCCACATCGCGGGCCGTGGTCCGGTCTTTGCAGGCTGGAAAGGGGAACGGATGAAAAAACCAGATATAAAAACGCAAATCGATGGTTATGCCGATATACAGCGGGAAAACGATATCCTGCGCAAATACGCGTTGGATCGGACGGTCGAAAAGGGGGCTGTGGCGGCCGCCGTCAATCGCCTGCATCCCCCCGGCCTCGAGCTGCGGGTGGCGCGTATCATCTCGGAAACCGCGTCCACCAAAACCCTGCGGTTGGTGGCGGCCGACGGCGGCCCGCTGCCGCCGTTTCAAGCCGGGCAATACATCAACGTTTTTGTGGACATCGGTAGTGTGCGCACGAGCCGGCCGTACAGTATCTCCTCGCCGCCCAACCAGACCGCCTATTATGATATTACCGTGCGCCGGATGCCGGACGGCTTCGTGTCGGTCTACCTGCTCGACGAAGTTGCGACCGGACAGGTGTTGACCAGCACTGCGCCGGCCGGGAACCTTTATCACAACCCGTTGTTTCATGGCGACGATCTTGTGTTTATCGCCGGGGGTAGCGGCGTAACACCGTTTATGAGCATGCTCCGGGAGGTCACGGACCGGGGGCTGGACCGCCGCATCCACCTGGTCTACGGCAGCCGGAGTGAGGATGATATCATTTTTGCCGCTGAACTCCGCGAGCGCGCCGCACACTACGACCAGCTCAAGGTGACGATGGTGATTTCCGAGCCCTCCTCCGAGGGCCGGGATCTAACCGGCTTTATCACCGCCGAACTGCTGGCCGAGCAGGTGGATGATCTCGGCCGGAAAATGTTCTACCTGTGCGGACCCGAAGTGATGTATAAATACGTGCAGGCCGAATTGGCCCGGCTGGATGTTCCCGGTCGCAGAATCCGGATTGAGGTATACGGCCCGCCGGCCGATGTAACCGCTCAACCGGGCTGGCCGGATTCTGTCCGGGCCCAGGACCGGTTCACGGTCACCCTCCCGGACGGGGCGGTGTTCACCGTTGCGGCCGGCGAGCCTTTGATGAATGGCCTCGAGCGGACTGGCCGGACACTGAACACCTGTTGCCGTTCCGGAGAGTGCAGCCTTTGCCGTACGCGACTTACGGCCGGCAGGGTTTTCCACGCACCGGGCGCAAAACTGAGAAAGTCGGATGCCATCTCAGGATATATTCATCCCTGCCTGGCCTATCCGATTTCGGATCTTGAGTTGATGCTATAATTTATCCCCATCGTTAACGGTCGCGAAATCGGTCTCGACTTCCACAGACCAGATCAAGGCCCTGTTCCCCCAGGGGCCGCGATCCCGATGGCGGGTACCAAGTTTTATTATATAGGCAACCAAAAAGAAGGGAATATACCGAGACCCATATGGCAGGCAACCCAAATTACATGCGGACCCGGGCGCTGGTTATCGGCGGCGGGGCTACGGGCACCGGCATTGCACGTGACCTGGCGTTGAGGGGGGTTACCTGTATCGTGGCTGAAAGGCGTGATCTCAACGCCGGGGCTTCCGGCGCCAATCACGGCCTGCTGCACAGCGGGGCGCGCTATGTTTCCGGGGACCTGACCATTGCCGCGGAGTGCCGCCGCGAGGCCGAACTGATCAAGCAGCTGGCCCCGCACTGCATTGAAGATGCCGGCGGTTTGTTCGTGGCCGTTGAGGGGGACGACGAAAGGTATGTTGCCGATTTTCCGGACCTGTGCGCCGCGGCCGGTATCTCGGTCACGGCATTGTCCGTGGCCGACGCCCTGGAGATGGAACCCCGGCTCTCTCCCAGACTAATAGCGGCCTATCAAGTCGCGGACGCAACGGTCGATCCATTTCGGCTTTCCCTGGAGAATATGTCCCAGGCCCAGCAAGCGGGCAGTGTGCTCTTGCGGAATACCCCCGTGGTAGCATTTCGCAGAAAGAGCGGCCGGATTCATGAGACGGTACTGCAGCGGCGGCACACCGGTGAAAAGATCGTGATCCGGGCTGACCAGGTGATCAATGCCTCCGGTGCCTGGGCCGGCCAGGTGGCCGCCCTGGCCGGTGTGGCGATGGACATGGTGTATGCCAAGGGCAGCCTGCTGATCCTGGACGATAGGATCAGTCAACGGGTCATCAACCGGCTACGGCCATCCTCCAATGCCGATATACTCGTGCCCGGCGGAACCGTGTCCATCCTGGGGACGACCTCGGTCGCCATTGACAACCTGGAAGATGTGCGGCCTACCATCGGAGAGATAGACGCGATTATTGCCGAAGCCCAGGCCATGCTTCCCGTGCTCACTGAAGCACGCTGCTTGCGGGCGTATGCCGGTGTCCGGCCCCTGGTTGGGTCCGGTGAGGGAGATGCCCGCCAGATCAGCCGTGGATTCGTCCTCCTCGATCATGCCGACCACAAGCTGGAGAATTTTGCTACCATTACCGGCGGCAAGTTGACTACCTATCGCCTGATGGCCGAGAAAACCGTTGATCTGGTGTGCACCCGCCTGGGGGTGACAACCCCGTGCCAGACACACTCCCGGCCATTGGCGCTGACACCGGCCTGCCAGTGGACCAAACCGGGGATGGCCCCGCGCATCTGGCTGCAATCCCAGGCACCCCGGGATATGCTGTTATGCGAATGCGAAATGGTGCCCAAAGGTGCCGTCGACAGCATTGCCGACGCCATGGGAATGGTCGGTGACCGGGCGGATCTGAAAGCCATCGGTTTGCGCAGCCGGGTGGGCAAGGGTACCTGCCAGGGGGTGTTTTGCGGTGTCCGTACGGTGGCCTACCTGTATAATCGCGGGATGTACAGCGGCGATGAGGGGCTGGTTGATCTGAGAGCGTTTCTCAAGGGGCGTTGGAAGGGGATTCGCCCGGTTTTGTGGGGTCCGTCCCTGGCACAGGAAGAATTGCAGGAGGCCTTACACTGCGGTTTCTTTAGCTTAGAATTATGAATGTATCAAAGGAACAGAAATTGGACCTGGTGGTAATCGGCACCGGGATGGCCGGGGCCGCCGCGGCCGTGTTTGCGGCCAACCGCGGTCTGACTACCGCGCAGGTCGGCGAGACCGGTGAAATCATCTTTGCCAGCGGCTACCTGGACCTCCTGGGTGTTCATCCCCCTGAAAATGGCCGTATCTTGAGCGATCCCTGGGTGGGGCTGGTCCAACTGGCCCGGGATGAGCCCGACCATCCCCTGGCTCGACTGGCGCCGGACATTATCCGCACGGCCCTGGATGAATTCTTCCGCTTTTTAGAGGCATCCGGCCTGCCCTACCGCCGGGACGCCAAGAAAAATGCGCAGGTCCTGACCCCCCTGGGTACCACCAAACCGACCTACGCTGCGCCGGAAACTATGTGGGCCGGCGTAAAGGCGCTGCAAGACCAGCAGCCGTGCCTGCTGATCGACATCCGAGGGCTCAGGGGATTTTCCGCCCGACAGATTGCCGCTGTCTGGGATACACGCTGGCCAAAGCTGCGGACGGTTACCATAGACTTTCCTGGCAGTGATCACCTGACGGAACTCTACACCGAGACCATGGCCCGCCAACTGGAGCAGCCGCAGAACCTGGCTGAGCTGGCCGCCCGGATAAAGCCCCATCTAAAGGATGCCGTGGTAGTTGGCCTGCCGGCTATCTTAGGTGTTCGCAACAGTCTGGCCGTGGCTGCGGCCCTGGCCGAGCAGCTGGCGGTACCGGTTTTTGAAATACCCACCATGCCGCCGGGCGTTCCGGGTCTGCGCCTGCGGGATACGTTTTCAGAGAACATTGCGCAACTGGGTGTCAGCCTGTATCGTGAAAAGCGGGTCCAGGCCGTCCGTCCGGAGTCGGACGGTGCGTTCGTCCTCACCATTGCTGATCATGCCGGTGAAGAGATGATCCATGCCTGGCGGGTGTTGCTGGCCGGTGGGCGGTTTCTGGGCAAAGGCCTGCAGGCGGACCAGGCGGGTATCCGTGAGCCGCTGTTTGGACTGCCGGTTTATCAGCCCCTGTCCCGGCGGGAGTGGCACCGGCATTACTTCCTGGACCCCCGCGGGCATGCCGTGAACCGGGCGGGCCTGGAAACCGACCAACGCATGCGCCCGCTGGGCGAAAAAGGGACCCCCGTTTTTCGTAACCTGTACGCCGCCGGATCCATCCTGGCCCACCAGGACTGGATGCGCAGAAAATGCGGCAGCGGGCTGGCCATTGCAACCGCTTACGCGGCCGTGGAAGCGATAAAAATGGATGGATAGGGAGAGGACAAAGGTGTGAACCCAGATCGCATGCGCAGCTCGTTCGGTTTCGGAACCCGGCTTACCAAGATCGGAAAACGGCTCCTTATATTGTATACCGTCGTCTATGTGGCGGAGTTGTTGTTGGAGCACTGGCTGCATATACCGGTAGTCGCCTTTTTGCAGCTCTATCCGCCGACTGCCGACGGCTTCCATGTTTGGCAAATCGTGACACACCCTTTTATCCACAACCCGCAAGCCCCGCTGGGATTCCTGATCAATGCCCTGATTCTTTATTTTTTTGCCGCGCCGATAGAATTTGCCCTGGGTACCGGCCGCTTCCTGGCCTTGTTTTATCTTTCCGCAATAGGGGCCGCGCTGGCCGGCATGGCCCTGGGCGGGGTGGCCGGCTTCAATGCACCTTTTATGGGTATGCTTCCCAGCCTGTTGGCTCTGATAGTTGTGTTCGGCCTGCTGAATCCCGAAGCCAGCATCTTGCTGATGTTTATCCTGCCGGTAAAGGCCAAATATATCAGCTACGGTACCGCCGGGATTACCCTCTTAACCTTTCTGGCCAAAGCCAATCCGTATGGCGCCTACCATCTGGGCGGGATTCTCTGCGGCTGGGCCTATTTCAAGGCGCCGGGTACCTATCTGGATCCGCAACTGCTTTATCTCAAGTATCTGCAGTGGCGCCTTAACCGGCGCAAGTCGCGGTTTACGGTCATTGACGGGAAAAAAGGGAAGGATGACGACAAGCCTACCTATCATTGACGCCGATAAAGGTGCCAGAAAACACCGATCGCGGCGGCGTTCAAAACCGCCGTCAGGTAAAACCCGTAGGCAAAACCGATGACCTGAATGATACCGCCCATGCAGGCGCTGCTCAACATCATGCCGAAGTAAATACAGGTGTTGTAACCGCCCATGGCCACCCCCCGGGATTCGGCCGGTACCACTTCGGCGATGAGAGCCCCCACCGAAGTAAAGGCGAGCCCCATACTGCATCCCGATAGAACGGCGTACCCGAGGAAATGCCAAAGCGTTTGCGACGTGCCGAAACCGCCCAATGAAACGGTGTATCCGGCCAGGCCGATCATAACCAGTCTGCCGCGCCGGGAGACCTTATCACTGAGATGGCCGAAGGGTATCCGCGAGAAACCGTTGCACAGACCCTGTGCGAAAAAAACCAGGCCGATCTCCTTGACGTTCAAACCGGCGTTGTGCGCGTGCAGGGGGACGAAACTGATGAACATGCCCAACCCGAAGCAGGCGTTCAGGGTGACAAACCAGCAAGCCATCAAAGGGCGGTTTTTGAAGAGCTCGCGCAAGGCGGGTCTTCCTTCAGCAGCGGCGGCCCCCCCTTTAGCGGTAGATGCCTGTCCGGGCAGGCAGAACACCAGGGCTCCCAGGACACAGAGCAGGGTGATGCCGATAAAGTTAAACACCGGCTCGAACCCGGTTCGCTGGGCCATGAAGCCCCCTACCGCCGGACCTAAACTCATACCGCAGAACAGGGCCGTGGTATACCAGCCATAGGATCGTCCCAGGTGGGTGGACGGAGAGATCTGGGCCACAAAGGACATCATTGTCGGTCCAAAGGCGGCTGTCCCAAGCCCGAAAAACAGATAGGCCAGGGTCAGGGACCCAAACGTGTCGCAGAGCAGCAGGGCAAATGCGGTTGCGGCCAGGATCGTAAGCCCGGCGGCAGCCACCGGTTTACTGCCGGTCCGGTCGGATACGGCCCCCATGGGCAGGGAGAGCAGTCCGGCCATGAGAAAGAAAGCTGCATTGAAGAGACCGATCTGGGCGGTCGTGATGCCTAGTGTGCGGGCATACAGCGGCACGACCGGCAGGCGCATGGAGGTGGAAAAATAGCACCCAAAAGTGACCGCGCAACAAATGAACAGCAGGGAGCGGTAGGCCTGCAAAGTCGGTTTCAAATCAGTGGCAGATATGGCGTACTCCGCAAACAGGTAGTTAATCCGTCTTGGGCCGTGTGGACAAGCAGGATCGTTTTACGCAATCCGGATCGCTAAGGCAATACGCAAGTTACATTGGAAGCTATCTCATAAAAGTCTTTTGGTCCAATCTCGGCGTTGGGCGCTAAATTCAGCACGAAGTGAAGCTCCCGCGCTATCCTCGCAATACAGCAGTATTCTTCCGGTTCGAATGTAGCATCCGCCGCACCTTGAACCTAAATCTTTTTTTTTTGAGACAGCGTCTATGTTTTTTTGCCCAGATCCAGATCCAGATCCGGGTATAACTCATGGGCGCAATCCGGGCAGATACCATGACTGAAACGGGTCCCCGAATGTTTGTGGATATAGGCTTCGATCTGGTTCCAGTAGCCCTTGTCGTCCCGGATTTTTTTGCAGACCGCACAGATCGGGAGCAGCCCGCTCAGGATTTTGACATCGGCCAGGGCGGCCTTGAGTTCAAGGACCATTTTTTCCCTTTCGACCTCGATGGCTTTCCGTTCCGTAATATCCCGGCTGATATGGACAACATGCAGCAGATTGTTGTTGTCATCAATGAGGGGGTCAATGGAGATCATCATCCAGCGGCCGTCCGCGAGCTGGAGCTCGACACTTTTACGTCGTCCGGAAGCGATGGCAGCCGACATGGGACATTCGGATACGGTGTGGGGCGTCCCATGCAGGACCTGGCAGATATTCATGCCGGTCAGGTCCCGGACCGGGGCCTTGAACATCTGGGCGCCCCGCCGGTTGCTACGGATAATGGTGCCATCCAGGTGCACGAGGCTGACCCAGTCCACCATGGCGCCGAAGGTGATTTCCCATTCCCGTTTTACCTGCTGGATTTCATGCTGAGCTTTTTTGCGGCCCTTTACTTCGGCTTTCAGTTTCACGTTCGCGGCCTCTAGTTCGCGCGAACGCTCCTGAACACTCTTTTCAAGGCCGCGCAGGTAATCCTTGAAATCCTGCTCCAGTTCCCGGATTTTGCGGCCCAGTTTCGAGTACAATTGCTCATTGTGCATGGCAGCCTCCTTTGAGAACAGAAAACCCGTACAGAAACTCAGTACGGGGTGCAATGGCGAGGCCGGGGGGCCTCTTCAGATTGTCGGGAGATCCTGCCATGCAGCCCCGCTGCCGTGTCCCGGTTTAAGGATTTAGGCCGGAAGCTTTGCGCCGCTTCCTTTCGGAAGTTTTGCCCTGCGGCTAGCTGTCCTGTTCTTACTATCGGCTTGGGGGAGGAAATCTTTAATTTTTTCTGAAGAAATCTTACAGGGGCATGTTTGACGACCGAAGGTCGATATCAAGAGATGATATATCGGCTATATTGACAGGGTGTTAGACAGTGTCCATTCACAAACGGGAGGTTTTGGTTCAGAGCAAGGCTTGAGCGCTTTTGAAACCACAAGCATAGTACGCTATTTTGAGGATAGCGCTAAAGCTTCACTGCGTGCTCAAAAAAGCGAAAACGCCGCTATGGGCCAAAAGATGCCGTTTGTGGATGGACACTAATTAGCCGATTTTTTTCAGAGTAGCGACCAGATTGTCCATCGGAACGTAGCCGTTGATGCGTTCTTGCAAGTTTCCCTGCCGGTCGAAAAACAAGAGCGCCGGTATGCCGCCGACCCGGTATTTGCGGGCCAGGTCTCTCTCGCGGTCGAGGTTGATCTTGATGGCCACGAACCGGTCGTTCAATAAGGAGTGGACCTGTTCTTGGACAAGGACCTTGTCCATTTTCAGACAGTACGGTCACCAGTCCGCCCGAAAATAGAGAAACACCTTTTTGCCATGGGTACTGGCGGACTGCAGGCCCTCCGCGTAGGGGAGCCAATTGATAACGGTAGCGGATTCGTCCTGGCGGGAAGAGCATGCCGGGAGCAGCAGGATCGCGATCAGGAGTACCGTGAAGAGCCGCTTTATGGTAAGCAAGTACATCATAGAACCTCGCGATTTGATTCCAATTCAAGGTGTTTAGCATACCGCGCTGAAGGCTACTGACTAATATGAGGGCGAGCCGAGTGGTTGTCAACTATTGACGGTGTACAGGCCGCATTTGTCTGCACCGGATACACCCCAGGCGATCAAGCATGCCCGCAGCGGATCCCCTGCAAACCGCGCACTGGTTTACAACCCGGCTGGACAATGGCCAAAGTCTCATAATCTTAAAAGGTTAGCGTCCATAGCGATCTTGACAATCCCCATCGTATTCATTAGTTTTGAAAGTCTACAATAGTAATCTAAGACTCATTAAGTCAGGTAGGCGATTCTCGGGGAAGTTACCTGACTAAAACTTGTTTGCTTGAGTGAGATGGTCTGTATACCTAAAGCTTATAAAACCAGGTTCAGGCCGGCAAAATGCGGACCCCGGGAAAAAGGAGAACGGATATGGCGGAAACATTAAAGTTTACCATCACCCTGCCGGTACCCAAGACCAAGGATTTAATACCACCGGAGTTGAAAGCCGACTGCGAAATCACCATGGATGCCGATCAGGACCACGAGCGGATCAAGTGGATGTATTACAAAAAAAATTACCAGAAGCTTTTTACCAAGAAACTTGAGGCCCAGATCAAGCACATGAAAGTTCCCCTGGACTCCATGCAAAAGGACATCGATGCGCTGCGCGCCAATTATGAAAAGGCCACGTCTTCAACAGATATGCGGGAGCTCCTGGGTGAAATCAAGAAGGCCAAACCCCTGCAGGAAAAACTTCAGAAGGGGATGCAGGAATACAAATCCTACCTGGATGGCATGGTCAACAATATCGCTAAACAGCAAAGTCTTGTATGGCACACGACGTTTGAAATGGAAGCCCAGGCGGCAGCGGCCAAGAAGATAAAAAGCGACATATTCTGGAAAAAAGTGCGGCATGTGACTGGCTGCGTCATCCTCGGGACCCTGGCTTTGGCCGCCGGGGCCGCGGCTGTGGCGGCTTCGGTGGCAACGCTGGGGGCGGCACCGGCCGTACTCGGCGCCATTGGCCTGGCGGTCGCCGGTATCGGGGCCCTGTCAAGCGTCTACGATGTGGGCAAAAAGATCCGGGACACCGTCAAAATGCAGGAGGCCTCCATCGAAAAACTCTCCAAGGATTTGGCCGAAATCGCCGCCCACCTGGGGAAAAGCGGCGACAAGACCAAAGGATTGTCCAAGCACCTGGACGACGCCTCGCGCTTTCACACCCAGAGACGGACCTTCATAGCGGAGGCTGACAAAAATGTGAAGGAGCTGGATCAGCAGATTAGTACTTACCAGGCCAATCTGGCGAAGCTTAAATTGAAAGATGAACCCAAGGCCATCAAGAAAAATGAGAAGGCACTCAAAGAACTCATCAAGACCAAGAATGAGACCGTCAAGGAGATCCGAAACTGTATGAAACTGGATGAGCAGATGAACAAGGTTTTCCAGGAAGCGCGTAAACTGGTCGGTGACCTGCAGAAGATCGATCCCCTGGGGCCGCGTTCCATGGCTGATTCACTCAAGCGCTTCACGAACACTGCCCAGATCAAAAACCTGGCGGGCCAATTGGGTACCATAAGCCGGGGGGCCAAGGCCATCGGAGTTTAGATTTGGTTTCAAAATAGAGAAGGAGCAAACACGTGCCCAAAGCTTGCAACCTGCAAAAAGGAAATGTCGTCCATATCCATGACCAGCCGTATCAGGTTAAAACCATTGAAGTCCATTCCCCGTCCGCACGGGGTGCCAATACGCTTTATAAAGTGCGTTTCAACAACGTCGCCACGGGGCAGAAACTCGACGAAACCTTCAAGGGGAATGACTTTCTGGAGGAGGTGGATCTCGAGCGACGGCCCTCCAGCTTCCTCTATCAGGACCAGTCCTTGTATACGTTCATGGACTCGGAAAACTACGAACAGTATACCCTTTCAAAAGATTTTCTTGAGGAACAGGTCCAGTGGCTGCAAGATGGGTTGGAAGGCATTGCCGTGCTGCTGCTTAACGGCAATCCGCTGTGCATCGAATTGCCGGCGGCCATGGATCTGGAAATCACGGAGACTGCTCCGGCCTTGAAGGGCGCCTCGGCGACCAATCGGACCAAACCGGCTACCCTTTCCATTGGCGTTGTGGTTCAGGTACCCGAATATTTATCCGTTGGCGAAATTATCCGGGTGAATACCGAAACCGGCAAATTCATGTCACGGGCCAAATAAACTAAAGCACGGGTTGGTATCGTCAGCGTGCCGAACGTTGTTTAGAAAAAAGGCTACGCTGCGGTAAAAAGCCCTTATTTCAATCCCGCCGCCAGGTTTACGGTCTGGGAAAGTAAGTTCGCCGTATTTTCAGTGCCGCCGCCCAGGTTCCCACGCAGCTTGTCCCAGGTGGTTGGCAGGCCTTTTATGGTCTCGGTACCGAGTTTATCATAATCACCCAAGACGTCCTGGCTGTCTTTGATAAGTTTCTGGGCGGCTTTATCCTCGGTGTCCAGTCTCTGCTTTGCGGCCTTGAGCTGCTTGATGGCACTTTTAAACTCATTCAGGGTCTTCATCCTATCATTGGCGCCTTTCAGGTTGTTTTTAACCGCGTCGTTGAACTTCTTCTGCAGATCCACCGTCGCCTTCTCCATATCCGTAATTTGTGCATCCATATCTCGGATGGCTTTCGCACGGTCCGCCCTATAGGTGGCCAACTCCAGCAAGTGTTTTTTAAGCTGCGGCGTGCGCTTGGTTTTGATTTCATCCGTCACTTTACCCAGAGCGGCCAAATCTGCGCCGATCTTTTTCATAACTTTGGATTCGCTCATCCAGTTCTTTTTGATGAGCTTGCCAACCGATATTAATGCACTGGAACCCGAAACCACAGCGCCAATAATGACGGCTGCCAGGGCCAGCGGCCCGGGATTCAGAGTGACCACGCTGGCCGCAATGCCCACGGCCGCAGTGGTCAGGATGACCGCCCCAACCAGGAATACTTTTAATCCCAGCTTTACTTTCTTCCAGGTTGCCTTGCTCTTGAGTTTCTTGACGGCAATGTCGTGCCCTTTGGTATCAACGGCTTCCAGCCATCGATCCGCCTCGAAGCTCTGGATGCTCCGGACAGCCTGGTCAATGGAGCTTTTTGCGACCTTTAAAAACTCTTCAAGATGCTTCTTTTCGTTTACCAGTTGCTTATGCAGCTCCGGCAGCTTGGCCCATTTGGTCACATTGCCCATCTGCATCTTTTCCAGGTTTTGAATAATGTTGCGCAGGTTGTCGACTTTCTGCTGGGCATCTTTAATCGGGTCAATAAATTGTTTCCCGCGCGCCTGGAGTTCCTTGTCGAGCACTTTCTGGGCATTCTGCTTGTAGTAAGCATGTTTCGCCTGCTCGACCGGGTTGTTGTCGTCAAACGTTGCCACCACCTCTACTTTGATGGTTGGGCATTTGATATCCTTGGTGTCCGGGATTTTGTATTCTCCCTTACAAGTTACTGTTAGTGCCATAGCGTGCCTCCTGAAAATTATGTTCTGTGGCCTCAGGCAGTGGTTGCGGGCAAACCAAGCTGGTTGCCTGTGCCAAATCGATCATTGCATCCCCTGGGGCAGGGTGGGAAACAAGGCCTTTGTGGGAAAAGTGTGTAATTTCTATAAGTTCTAATAGACAGGTCCTGCGTTTGTCAACCAGAATTCAATCGCTGTCGACTGGTGTTACCCGCCAGTATGTCATGCTGCTCAAAAGGCTGATCGCAGGACCATGAGCTCGCCGATGGCAAAGATAGGGTGGCGGGCAGGGTCCAGGTTTCGAGATCGCTGTAACCGCAAGAGATCCAGGGCCGGTTTCCCGGACGGGTTGTCCCCCAGGTGAAAGGCGCCCCACTGGGTAGGGATGAAAACGCGGGCCCCGAGATCGGCAAAGGCCTGCAAAGCTTCCGGAGCGTTCATGTGGTTATAGTGCATGAACCAGCGCGGATCGTAGGCAGTGACCGGCATCAGGGCGTAGTCGATGCCCGGAAAGCGCCGTCCGAATTCACGGTAGCCGACAAAGTAGCCGCTGTCACCACCGAAGTAAATCTGAACATCCGGAGAGGCCAGGAGGTAGCTGGCCCAAAGGGTCGAATCGGTTGGTTGACGGAACCGCCGGGACCAGTGCTGGGCCGGCAGGCTCACCAGTTTGAAACCACCGGTGAATTCGACGTTTTCCCACCAGTCGATTTCCCGAACCTCCCCAGAGAAAAAGGTTTTGATATAGGCTTTCAACCCCGGTGGTACGTATATGCGGGTTCTATGCGGCAGGGCTTTTATACTATCCACATCGAGGTGGTCGTAGTGACTATGGGAGATGAGAACGCTGATTGGCCCATTCAGGGCCTTGAGATCCTCAACCGGCATGGCCGGTGGGCTGATCCGTTTCGGCAACAGGGCTCTGTCGGAGAACATGGGATCGGTCAACCAGTACTGACCCCGCAGGCGGATCAGGAAGGTGGCGTGGCCAATCCAGGTGATGAAATCCTTGTCTCTATGAAGGCCCAGGATACGCTCTTTCAACCCGGGAATAACCGCGGCTTTATATTTCTCCTCCTCGTCGGTATAGGGGGCGGATTTTGAAAAGCGCCATTTTAGAAAACGCCCGAATGTTTTATCTGGCATGGGCATCCAGGGATTGAAATATTTGCCGTCTTGGTAGTGAGGCGCATAGAGCTTTTCGATGGACTGGTTCGCAACCGCCCGTCGCCAGGCATCCTCGTCGAATGCTTCCGCCAGGATCGGTGCCGGGCAGGCCAGCATCAGGAGTATATAGAGTGTGACAATGTGTAGTACTTTCAAGGGCGTTCCGTCCGAGTCAACCCAGCGTTTCTCTGGGCCAAGTCAAGCTGTAGACATGTTCTGCGGGTTACCAATCGCGCGCCCCGTCCAGGGCGTAAGAAGCAGGTTTTAGTTATTTAACGTTTTCTTTCAGCAGCACCAAGCCCTCCTCCCGGGCCTGCAGAATACGCTTCATTGCGAGGCCGGCATATTCATCCATGGTCAGGATGCGTCCCTTCAGGGCCTTGCGGTAAAGCAAGTATTCATCCTTGGACGGGATATTGGGGATAACCTCCTGGGTGAAAAGAAATTCGTCGATGGCACGGTTCTTTCCGTTGTTATTCCCCTCGGTCAGGTCGACCCGGTAACGATCGTAGACCAGAAAACAGTGCAGCATCGGGACGTTGGGCATTTGGTACTTGTCCAGGATTACATTCGTCCCGGTCACAAGCGCTTCGGTCATCCGGTAGATCCCCACATTTTTGGCCACCGGCAGACCGAGCTCTGCGGCCAGGGTGCCGATGACTGCGTGCTTGGTGGTGCAGGTACCCATATTTTCTTTGAACAGAATCATTAGATCATTCTTATCCGAATTGTAGCCGTAAGGGAGTTCGTGTACATACCGGCAGGCGTCTTGGAAATCGGTGATGCCGAGGTTTTGGAATTTTTGCGAAATAATTCCGGACGAGGAAATAGGATGATCGGGGAGTACGGTCAGTTGGTCCATCGAGTTTCCTTTGCAGATTGGGTGTCTGCCGTCAGTATACGGGCCCATTATTTGATATCAGTCAGGCCCCAATATGAGCTAATGATAACAATCGCGCGGCCCGATGCAAGGGCACTGCAATCACACCTTCTTATTTTCGCCGTACGGATTTGAAAAAACCGGTGATCAGGGCGGATGGCTGGGGATGTTTTCCCGGAGTGGCCACCAGCATCATAAGCTTGGAATGCCGGCCCAGGATATAGCGGCCGTTCACGGTGACGGGCTTTTTGGCGAAATCACGGGTGTAACCCTGCCACTCCCCCAGTACCATCTGGCGCCGGGGGTCCTGCTTCACCGCGGTCTGCGGCTTGGCAATCTGAAGCCGCCGGGCCTCCTTTTCCATGTTGCGATAGAACATGAGGAGTTCGAATTCACGTCCCCGCGGATCGATCGGCCGGCAAATGGCGGATATTTCATAATGCTTGGCTAAAAATTCAATATCGCGTATGTGAAGCCAGGGTTGACGCGAATTTGCGGAGCCCCTGTTTGCCTTGGTCGAGATTTTTCCGGGAAAGGTGACGGTAAACTCACAATCCGGGGTGAATTTGACGGATTCTGGTTCAGCCCCAACGGAAGGGGCGATCAGCAGGATTATAATCAGAACGGCAGCCAGTTTCTGCATGCGCATCTCCTCGTGTGTCGGGTGAGATTCGATTAGATGCGGATAGATAGCATGATTTGCGCTTGAAAAGCAAAAACTGCGAGGCTGGCCGGTTGGTGGCGGTCTTTCCCGTCGATTTGTTCGTCGCCACTTCAGGCAGCGTTGGCTATTAACAGGCCGATCCATCCCAGGACGCCCAGGCCGCTCGGCTTAAAGTATAACTGGAAAACCAGATCCTTTACGTTAATGGTTGCTTCCTTGCCAGAGGAGGCTGTCTTACGCCTGTTTGCAAAGGTAAAGACAGAAATAACCCAAAGTTGCATGATAAAGATAACTGCAAAAATTTTCATCCACGCCAAACCGTCGATTCGGGGCTTCCGATTTAACCTTGCCTGCAAAGGATCGTCCCGATTGCCTGATGAGCATGGTTTTAAAGGGAGGCCGTATTGATAATTGCAGATAGAATAGATCAGGAATGTTAGAAGACGATGAGCAGAAGGTTGGTTCTGCTAGGGGAACTTTCGGGGGACGATGATGCACCGGGTCAGCTTTAACCGGGTATTCCTGGGGCTCTCTATCACCGCCCGACAGATAATGAATCAAACCAGGTAGCGATTACCTCAAATTACATAATTCAGGCTGCCGTAAGGCAGCTGTCATCTTCACATTTCAGCTTTTCGTTGCAATGGGGGCAGAAGAATGTGGCGATATTCTTTTCATCCATAATAGATTCAGTCGAGACCATCAATTCATAAGGATGGTCCGATCCAAAGCGGCAGGATTTATTATCACATACATATTTTACTTGCATATTTCCTTCCTGTTAGCAGTATTTTTTTCAGTCCATAAAAATTCATTTCACTAAAAAAATGTTCATGCTTGGACCTTTGTCAAGGCAAGGATGCCGGGAAGGTGTTTAATTTGTGTTTTGAATGGGTTAGAAATTCCGGCGGGTAAATTAAAGTCAGGTCTGTTTTTACCGATACAAACGACTGGGGGTATGGGGTTTGGAACCGCATATTCGTAAGGGTTGCATTTTTAGGCAATTTCCGACTATAGGTGCAATGAATTTAGATAGTTGAACTAAGGGGGCTATTTGAAGCTGACGATATCCATGTACATCGTTCCCCCGCTGCTGTCCCTGTTTGCGAGTCTGTGGCTGGCCGTGGCATCAGCGCTGCGTCGGGGATGGCCCGGTCACCAGAATCTCCAACTGGCCGTTCTTTTTCTATTTCTGGCCCTTTTGCCGACGGCCTTTATCTGCCACCATCTGATTCCCGACGAAACGGCCCTGCTGACCATTGAGCGTGGCATTCATTTTTTCTATGTTTTCACACCATTAGTCTATCTGGTAGCCTTTCATAGTTTGCTGGGTGTCCGACGGCCCTGATTGATTCGGGCGACCTTTTTGATCTGCGCCTTGCTGGCCCTGACCACCCCGACCGACTACTATTTCAGCGGTCTGCGTCGCTTTGACTGGGGGTACATTGCCCGCGGGGAGATCGCCTTTCACCTGTTCGGCGCCTTCGGTTTTGTGGTTCTGGGATATGCAATCTGGATTTTCTGGAAGAGTCTGGCCTGGGAAACCAATCCACTGGTAAGGCGACGCAATAAATATTTTTTAACGGCTCTGATCATATCCGCCTGCCTGACCCTGATGAATATTCCGGCCATCAGCGGATACGATTTTTACCCCATGGGCAACTTTGCCTTCATTCCCCTGGTGATCCTCGGATATGCCGCTTTAAAATTTCGATTGCTGGGTTTCCGGGATATGCTGCACAAGACCGTTCACGGTCTGGCGGCGGCCTCATTGTTCATTTTACCCAATGCCATTTTGTTTTTAGCCTTACGACCGGTTTTGCATAGGATGGCGGATGCCCCGCTGCTGCTGGTGCTGCTCATCTGGTTCGGCCTCAACCTGATCGGCCTGAAAAAGATTCAGCCGGTGCTCGATCGCACTTTCGAAAAGTCGCGGATCAGTCTGGAACAGGCCGAGATTGCTTTTTTCGAAAGCATTTTCTCCCTGCGGAACCTGGCCCAATTCGAGCGGGCCTTTGCCCGCTTCTTTCACAAACACCTGGCCATGCCGGGGTTCAATTTCTATGTGGTGGCGCCCGAGTCGGTGACTTTTCAAAATGCCCAGGGGCTGCGGCTGAACCTGGATTCGGAGCTGGGCTCCTGGCTGACAGACCGTGGGCGCATGGTGGACCGCAACTTGATCGCCTCGCAACCCCAGACCGCCGAAGTACGGCAGAAATTGATCGAATTCATGGATACCATGGAGGCGGCGTATCTGATCCCGGTGGTGCACGATGAGCGCCTGATGGGCCTGGTTTTTTTACCCGAAAAAACCAACCGCAAACCCCTTTCACACGATGAGGTGCGGCTCATTGACAATATTACCCGGGCCGCGGCGGTGTCCCTGGCCAACGCCGCCATGTACCAGCGCATATCCGATCTCAGGGATGACCTGGTCCAGCGGACGGCCGAGCTGTCTGAAGAGATTGCCCAGCGGGAGCATACCGAGGAAAAATATCGCATTCTGCTCGAAAGCATCAATGAAGGGTTCTACGAAGTAGACCTCGAGGGGACGGTCTTGTCATACAATGACGTGTTCGCCGATATCCTGGGGGCCGGCGACGAAGACCTGACCGGTATCAATTTTCGGGAATTCCTGGAGCCGGAGCAGGCCGATGAAGTCAATGCGTATTTTAGGCGTATTTTCAACACCGGCGCCCTGAGGCTGCCCATGTCACGTGAATTGATCAGGCGTGACGGCCTGCGCCTGTTTGCCGAGACCCGGGCTTCAGTGATGTATGACAAAAACAACCACAAGGTGGGTTTTCGAGGGATCATCCGGGATGTCACCGAGGTCAAAATGGCCGAATTGGAGCAGGCCCGGCTTCAGCAGCAGTTGATGAACGCCAAAAAGATGGAGGCCTTGGGCACCCTGGCCGGCGGCGTGGCCCACGACCTCAATAATATTTTGTCCGGGATCGCCAGCTACCCTGATTTGCTGCTCGAGGACATGACCGAGGATGAACCGCTCTACCAGGCCCTTTCGGATATCAAACGCTCCGGTGAAAAGGCCGCTGCCGTCGTCAATGATTTGCTGACGCTGGCGCGCCGCGGCGTACCGGTTAACGATACGCTGGGAATGAACCAGATCGTGCAGGAGTATCTGGAAAGCCCGGAACACCACCGTTTGCAGAAAGGCTATCCCGCGGTGGTATTGGAAACCCAACTGGAAGCAGTTCTGCCGGGGATAAGCGGATCGTCGGTCCATCTTTCCAAGGCCCTGATGAACTTGGTGACCAATGCGTATGAATCGATCGAGGGGCGCGGGCGGGTAACCATCGCCACCGCGTTTGAGACCGTTGTCGCCCAGGCGGCGATTGTTCATGACGTTGCTCCCGGGCGCTACCTGACCCTGACGGTGGCTGATGATGGGGTCGGTATCCCAGCGGAAGATCTGACCCGAATTTATGAACCGTTCTTCACCAGTAAAAAAATGGGCCGCAGTGGATCCGGGCTGGGGATGACCGTCGTGTGGGGGACCGTGGAGGATCACAAGGGCACCATCCTGGTAGACAGCCAGGTAGACGGCGGGTCCCGCTTCAAGCTGTATTTCCCGGTACCGGAAGAGTGCGCCGACCCTGTCGAAGAGAGTCAGCCGGCACGAGACTATATGGGCTTCGGTGAGAGTGTCCTGGTGGTCGATGACGTCGGCACCCAGCGAATCATTGCGGCCCACATGCTGAAAAAAATGGGGTATCGACCGGTGGCGGTGCCCGGCGGTGAAGAGGCCATCGAATATCTGCGCAACACCCGGGTGGACATTCTCGTGTTGGACATGATCATGGACCCTGGGATCGATGGTCTGGAGACTTACCGTCGCATCAAGGAAATCCACCCGTACCAGAAGGCGATCATTGCCAGTGGCTACTCAGAAACCGAACGGGTCCGCGAGGTCCTGCGGATCGGGGCCGGTGGTTATCTCAAGAAGCCTTACCGCAAGGAAGATCTTGGCCGGGCGATCCAAAAAGAGCTGCAGCGACCCCACAGCCAAGCCTGACACCGACCGGTCTGCCTGAAATGAGAGCCTGGTTTCAATAAAAAAATGGCAGCTGCCATTTTTTTTAGAACACTTTCACAACCCGCCCGCCGCCGACCGCCTGCCGAAAGGCGGCTTTCGGCAGGCGCTACCCTGGCTACATCTGATCCGGGCATTTTGCCCGCTAAAATGGGAACAGGGTCACAAAGTTAGACCGGCATTGACGTGCGCGGCCGATTTTTATAGGCTAGATAAAGATACCATCCCAAAACATACAAAGAAAACCACTATGTTTGAACTAATTACCGTTTACCTTTCATTTACGGCCGTCCTGGTAGTCTACGGCGCCCAGGTCTGACCATTTCTAGACGGCCTCGGGTATGCAAAGGCCGCCCTGATTTCCTACGGTCCCGTCCTGGCAGTGCTGCCCTGGCGCCTGTGGCTGTTCCAGCGCAAGACAACGGCCCTGGCCGGGGGCGATCTGCCCGTGCAACAGATCTTTCGCCTGCCCCGACAAGCGTTTGCCGCCGACTTGATTGCCTGGTGTGTGGCCGGCCTGGCAATGGTCATTATCTACTACGGGTTTTTCATCCCGTACATGTCCACAAGTGTGAAAGTTCTGGTTGGTTGTGGGGCTTTTGGCCTGTTTAGCGGCATGCTCAGTTACTTGTCATCTGAACGCAGGATTGTTCGCCACCTCAAGGGGCGTCGCAGTTTTACCATGCCGGTGGGGCGGCACCTCACCGTGAGCAAAAAAATCTTAATTCTGATTTTTTCGGTGGTCGGCATGATTGCGTTGGCGATTTTGCTGATGGTCCTGCTGGATGTTTACTACTTGATTGGCCAAGACTTTTCCCGGCCGGAGATCTACTGGGGCATCTTCAAGGAAATCGCGTTCGCCCTGTGTGTCATGCTGGGCATTGCCCTGGTCGTGGTGCGCCGCTATGCGGCCAACCTTAAAGAAATCATAGACACCCAACTTACCGCCATGGACGAGATCAGCCGGGGCAATCTAGAAACGCAGGTGCCGATTGTGTCGGGGGATGAGTTTGCCCGGGTGGCCGAGAAAACCAACCAGATGATGGAAGGGTTGAAAGAACGCGATTTTTGTCGGGCCAGCTTCGACCAGTATGTCTCCCCGGAAGTCAGCCGCAAAATCCTGGACGATTCCATCGCACCGACCGGGGACTTGATTGATGTCACCGTTCTTTTTTGTGATCTGCGCGACTACACCGGATTTGCGGAAAAGCACAGCCCCCGGGAGGTCGTGGAGATGCTGAACCAGTATTTTACGGCCATGGAGCGGGTTGTCCGCCAGAACGGCGGGGTAGTTTTGCAATTCGTCGGCGACGAAATTGAGGCTGTTTTTGGCGCCCCCGAGCCCGACCCGGATCATGCCGATCATGCTTTGGCCGCAGCGCTGGCCATGCGGGCGGCCTTGGCGCAGTTCAACGACAAGCGCCGCAAACAGGGCGAGAACGATATTCGGCACGGTATCGGCATTCACAGCGGCAATGTATTGGCGGGCAACGTGGGCAGCGAGCAGCGCAAGACCTACAGCATGCTGGGCGATACCGTGAATCTGGCCTCCCGGCTCCAGACCCTCAACAAACAGTTGGCGACCAACATACTGATCAGCGGTGAGACCCGTCAACGCATTCTGCAAAGCGATGTGTCTTTACGGTCTATGGGTAACCATGCAATCAGGGGGAAGCGTGAATCCGTGGATGTCTACTCAGTAGAATAGAAGCCTTGGTCAGACGTTGACCTTCCCCAGATACCGGCCTACACCTTTCTGCAGTTCTTCATTTCGGGATATTGATGAATGATCAATCATTTGCTTCCGGGTCATCGGGGGGCAGCGTCAACGCGATGAGTTTGAGAACCAGCAGGATCCAGGGGCTTCCGTGGAGGAGCAGATCGAACCAGTCGATCGGCTTTACCAGAGTGGCGCCGGCCAGCATGGATAACTTCTCTATTATATGCGGCGGGGAAAACGGAGCCAGCCCTAAAGTAGCGCAAAGGATAACGACAATAACCAGCGGGATTTTATCGACGACAGAGAGAACTTTTTTCATTTCGCGTTTTTTCTAACTGACAGGTAACGGTTCGGTTTTAGCTGGAAAGTTGCCTTTGCGCATACGCTTGCATAGGTCCGCCGACAGATCTGACTTAGCGGTTACCGGTATGTATAGATGTTGCCTGGACAGCATATACGTTTGACATCTTTCAAACGGTTTACTAAGCTCAAGATTATAGCTCGGATCGTGACGCATTTCCCACAAAAAATTTATTTCCATAGAAAATTTGTAACATGAAAGGAGGATTAATCTTGAAAAAATTCATCCCGTTTCTATGTGTACTATTTTTAATGGCTTCGGTTTTTCCGGCCCACGCAGGTCCAGCTGAAAAAGTAATCACTAGCTGGGTCAAATTGTCTAAAAAGGATCTTGGTGATGCTGAACCAAAAAACTTGGTTGAAGAAGCCACCGAAGCAACCAAGAAATGGTACGATTCTTTGATCTTATTTAAAAAATATAGCCGGCTACGGGAGACCAAATTAGAGAAAATTAGCGCCGAGTGGGGGAAACTTAACAGGGGCCTAAAAGAATTGGAAGCCGATATGAAGGCGGACAATAAAAAGAAGACCAAGAAATATCGGAAAGCGGTGAAGGCCTTTAGAACAGACGTGTTCAGCGAGGCAGGGGAAAACCAATTAAGTGAGGTTGATCCTACCCAAAATATCGCTTTTGCCCCACGGACATTTGTAATTGACAAACGATATAATGATGAGGTCCTGAAGGTGATGCGCGGAGCCAAGAGAGTATTTCGCAACCAGGCCGCGGAACTAAGAAAGCACTGCAAGGAACTGGACAAGCTTTATAATGAAAAAGAAAAATGGCAAGGGTCGCTTATGGGCGCCAATAGCCGTATGCAAAGGGCCCGTCTTACTGTCGAAAGACATCTTAAGAATATTTCTCGCCGGGAAGCCAGTATCGGTAATATTCCCAATCCCAAGCACGCCAGAAAACTATTAAAGCAAATCGAACTAACTGAAGATATGGTTGCTTATCGGGGCAGCTTTTCCAATCTCTGGGAGCCCTGATCGGCAGTAGCGTCCGTCGCGAACCCGGCATATAGCCAGTATATTGAAAGCGGTCCAGGAAATCCTGGGCCGCTTTTTACTTTTCCATACGCCGTTTCATCAATCTATTTGATTGTTTTGCGGATTATCCCGATTAGAAATGAATATGCCGGAGATGATCAGCCCCAGGCAAACCATATGTAGACTGCGAATCTCTTCTCCTAAAAAAAGGTAGGCCAGAAATCCACTGAACAACGGCAGGGAATAATAGATCATGGCGGCCTTCGCCGGACCGACTACTGCGATGGCCTTGTTCCATAATACGAAGGCTGCGAGCGAAGCAAACACCCCTACATAAAAAATCGAGCCTACAATTTTAGTATCATAGACCACCGGTGCCGAAACCATCCATTCCCAGATAAAAAAGGGAAACAGGAAAGCAAGTCCCAGGATAAACGTGCTCAATTGCAAGGCCCCTATGCTGAGCCGTGCAGGTTTGCTTTTCAGCAAAATGCTGTACACCGCAAAGACAATGGCCGCGCATAGCATCCAGATATCTCCGATTGCAAATGATATATTCAGCAGCTTACTCATATCACCGTCGGTGACGAGGAAGATGACACCGGTCACCACCAGGGAGATGCCGATGAGCTTATTCAGGGTGAGCAGTTCGCGAAATAGAAATCGCGCCAGGAGAACGATGAAGATGGGGAAGGTTATTGCAATCAGCGACAGGTTGATCACCGTCGTGGTCTGCCCGGCGAAGTAGATCAAGGTGTTGAAGAAGGTGATGCCCAAAAGGGCGGTAACCGCCAGGTAGGGCAGGTGCATTTTCAGAATTGCCCGATCGGCCATAAGCGGCTTCCACGCAAATGGCAAAAACACGATGACGGCGACAACCCACCTCCAGAAGGCCAGGCTGATGGGTGGGATGCTGTCATTCAGCCCCCGGGCTATTAGGAAGTTACCGGACCAGAGCGCGGTCGCGCCGATCGCGAAGAGATATCCGGTTAAAGTGTTTTGGGGTCTATCTGCCAATAGCGCAACTTTCTGAATTTGAGAAGCTAAGGGCAACACTGGGTGTAGTCCTGGCGGGGGATTTTAGCACACAAAACCAAAGCCGGAAAGGGCGGATGTTGCCTGCCTGCGCAGATCAGCCCAGTATCTCGGCCAATTTTTCGGAAAGCTGTTTGGTGTTGAACGGTTTTTGGATGAATCCGGCGCATCCACGCGAGATGATCTCGGTAGCCTGCCCGTCGATGCTGTAGCCGCTGGACAGCAGGACCCGCACCTCAGGGTCGATGGCTTTCATCTGATCGAACACCTCTCCGCCGCCGGTGTCCGGCATGATCATGTCCAGGACGACCAGATCGATAACGTCCCTTTTTCCACGGAAGATCTGGATCGCTTCCTCTCCGGAGGAGGCAATCAGTGCGCTGTATCCCAGTGAGGCAAGCATGGGGGCACACACATCCAGAATCATCTTTTCATCATCCACCATCAAAACGGTGCCTTTGCCCGTAATGGCCGGACTGGTATCCTGCTGCTCAGCTGCAATCTGTTTGTCCGATGCCGGGAAATAAATATTGAAAGTGGACCCCCGGCCGACCTCGCTCTCGACGTCGATAAAGCCGTTGTGGTTTTTGATAATCCCGTAGCAGGACGCCAGCCCCAGTCCGGTGCCGCGTTCTCGTTCCCTGGTGGAAAAAAACGGTTCAAAGATTCTCAGGCGGGTTTCGTCATCCATCCCGCAGCCGGTGTCCGTAATTGCGGCCCGCACGTAACGGCCCGGGGTGAACTTGAACGGCAAGTTGGTATCCGTGCCGATTTCAAGATTTGCGGTCTCCAGGGTAAGGGTGCCGCCGGAAGGCATGGCCTGCCAGGCGTTCACGAACAGGTTCAGCAGGATCTGCTCCACCTGTTTACGATCGACTTCCACGGCCCACAAGTCGTCGGTTAGGTGTTTCTCAATCCGGATTTCCTTGCGCGTCCGGCCGAACATGGTGGCGGTTTCGTCGACAATAATATTCAGGTCCGTGGGCAAGACTTCATATTTGCCGCCCCGGGCAAAGCCCAGGAGCTGCTTGGTCAGATCGGCGGCGCTTTGTACGTATTGTTCTATGCCGGCCAGATGGTCGTATTGCGGGTGGCTTGCATCGATACCGGACATCAGCAGAGATGCCCGGCCCTGGATGCCCATCAACAAGTTGTTGAAATCGTGGGCGATACCCCCGGCCAGGGTGCCGATAGCTTCCATTTTCTGGGCCTGTTGGAACTGGCTTTCGAAGCGTTCTTTTTCCGTGACATCCCGGATAAGCCCCTGCAGCGCCGGGCCGTCCCCGTGGGAAACCACCGAGGTGGAGATCTCGATTCTAAATTGGCTGCCGTCGGCCCTGACTGCCGTGTAGGTTTCCAGTTTAGGGTAAAAGGATGTGCCGTCCAGCCTGGCCTGGATGCAGGTCTTGATGCGCGGATGCTCCTCGGGCGCGATGACATCCCAGAGGGTCAGTTCCAGGGCCTCGGTCAAGGGACGCTCCAGAAAGCTGCACGCCCGCTGATTCAAAAAGAGCAGGCGGCCGGAGGGTATGGCACAGATAAAATACCCGTCCATGGTGTTTTCCACCAGGGACCGATACCGTTCCTCGCTTTCCCGGAGGGCTGCCGCCGCCTGCTTGCGCTCGGTGATATTGCGCGATACACCGTGAACCCCGGTCAATTGGCCGGAATCATCGCGGATCCCGGTCACGATATTTTCGAACCAGAGAGCGCTGCCGTTCTTGTGGACGAATTCCGTTTCCACGCGCAGACGCCGATTGGGGTTGACGCCGGGCCCGTTGTCCCGCTCCATTTCTCCGGATAAAAGGCTGACAATGTAGCCATAGGATTCGGGCGTAAGCTGATGTTCTAGTGTTTGGGACACGCGTTCGGCGGGGGTGAAACCCAGGTTCTTTTCGATGGACTGGCTGACATAGGTGGTGCGCAATTCCAGATCTGCGGTCCAGATGATGTCATCCAGTTTTTCCACCAGGTGTCGATATTTGGTTTCACTCTCGCGCAACGCCTCTATGTTGCTTCGGCTGCTGGTCAGTTCCTCCCGCAGCTCGCTGTAAAGACGGGCGTTCTCGATGGCAACCGCGGCCTGGTAGCCGAACATGCTCAAGAGCAATTCATCTTCCTTGGTGAAATTGTCGCCGTTTTGCTTGTTAATTGCTTCCAGAACTCCGATCAGTTTGGTTTTGGCTTTCAGGGGGACACAGAGAATGGACCGGGTTTCGAAATCTACCTTTTCATCGATTCCAGCGTAGAAACGGGTATCTGCACCTACATCAGCCACGAGCACCGGTTGTTCGTTTTCCGCAACCCAGCCGGCGATGCCTTCACCCCTGGGGATCCGGATGTCGACCAGTTTATCCTCCCTGGGTCCGGTCGGCACACTGAAGACCAAGTCACCGGTTTCGTCGTCCAGCAGCATCAACGTGCTGGCTGCCGAGTTGGTCACCCGATTGGCGTGGATCATGATCAGGTAGAGAACTTCCGCCAGGTTGAGCGTCGAATTGACAATGGAACCAATTTCAATGGTAACGCCCAGTTTACGGTTTTCCATTGAAAAGTAGGTCTCTATGGATTTTTCCTGTTCCTGCAGACCGCGTTCGAGTTGTTCTGCGCTCACAAGGCCCATGTCGAGCAGGATCTGGCCCAGTAAAGGGGCCATTTCCTGGTCCTTCATATGACGAGCGGCCGTGACCAGCTTCACCCTCTGCAGCCGTTCCCGCATGATCTTTTCATCCATGATCTCTTTTTGTTTCTGGAGGGCCTCTTCGAGTTGGGGACGAGTGATGAATCCGATGTCTTGCATGATCTGCCCCAGGTACTTTTTCATCAACATGGATGCGCTCCTTCGGACAGGCGGTGTGGATGTCATCTAAGGCACGGGCACAGGTGCACCGATGAGCAGGTCGAAATCAGTACGTTGTGGAAAGAATTAGATTTTGCGCGGAATATGGCGCCCGATAACCAAAGCCATGCGGGCATTATATACGATTTACAGGAAAACACCAAATTTTTGATAGTACATTATTCAATTTGCAAATATAAATTTCAATGATACAATGTGGTTAGGGTTTGGCAAGGTGGTGTGTGGTGTTTTGGCTGGCACGCAAGTGAATTGCTTAAAAAATGTAGTTTGGTGTCTAATCCAACAAGAGTTCTTTCTGTTTGATGTCGGCCAACGACTCTCTTTTTAATAGTTTGGCGGGCCAGAGAATACCGATGTTCTCTTTTCTTTCATGGATGACGTTGCCGCTGTAGAGAGATACTGCATCGGCATGGTATTTTTCGGAGGCATCAACAAAAGAGTATTCGCTGGAAGTCCAGTAAGCGAAATGATAGAACTGGCCGTGAATAATAGGCGCGCCGGTGACCTTTACAAATTTGCCGGGGCAGTCACTGCTGACCTTATGAATCCCGTATAACACTTCCACCGGCGGGAGCTTCCAGCCGCGAATGCCGTTTAAATTGTATGTCTTTACCCTTTCTCTGGCATCGTGCCAGTTCATCCCCTGGTTGAATTCATTGGAATTCACCGGCAACAGCCAGGCCTGCAACTCTTTCTCCGTTTCGATGACAAACGTGAAGGTACCATCTTCGTTGTTAATCATTTCCCGTTTACACGGTTCGACTAAATGCGGCGGCGGTGCGGCGATTTTTTCAGGGTAGCGTCCGATAATGGCCCTGATATTCTGGATGGCCCGGCGCTGTTCCGGCCTCAGATTACCGGGCTCATTTTCCAGGACTTCAAGCTGCTTGAGGACCCGGTCCATGCGGGAAAGATTTTCTGTGTCCGCAGACACAACTATGCCTGAAGCCAGCAGCAGGACAAGTCCCATGTGAATGATACGTACTGATTTTTTTAACGCCGTCATCATAACAAAAGCGATTTGAGTTATATGTGATTGGAATTGATGGATAGTTGATGTTCTGTCCAGCAAAGCGGGCGCATGTGTGAAATTGATGACCCGAACCCGTGCATCCCATACTACAACAGGTGGCAGCGAATGCAACCACCTGTTTTGTATCTAATTGGTTAGCGCGATGAAAGTGAAATCCAACCTCGAATCAGGGGCCGAGGATGGCCGGCCGAATTCCCCCGGCCCCGCGAGCGATTCGAAACCCTCTCTCAATTATTTCGACTTCCGGGCAGCTTTCTTTTCTTTGTCAGGCTTCTTTTTGACCGGTGGTGCCAGCCCGATACAGCCGCAACCGCAGCCTTTCTTCTTGTCCGCCATGGGATCACCTCCTTTCCGGTTAAGTGTTTAAGCAATAACTTAAATATATTGACAAAAAAATTTGCCGCTACTTTGACGGTTCCAACTCTTCCAATCTTTGCTGGACAGTTTTGAGCTCATTTTCCAGTTCTGCGGCGTACTTCTGCAAGGCCTCCCGGTCCGATCTTGTCGGCTCACAATTTGAGAAATTCCCGCTGCCCTGGCACCCGCATGTGCAAACTTCGGTCAGAAGCTGCCGGCAATTTTCCATTGCTTTTTCGTCGATTGAATAGGGAATCCAGTAGCCTTTGCGTTCGCTGCGGACCAAGCCGGCCTGTTTCAATATCTTGAGATGTTGCGATACCGCCGCAGTGGTAATGCCGATCGTCGCGGCAATATCCTTGGCGCCCAGCGGGCCCCGTCCTTTCAACAGCTCAATAATTCTCACGCGCGTTTCCACGCTCAATACTTTAAATATCTCGGCTGGCTCCGTCTGCATGTCATCCGCTTATAATTTAGTATTTAAGCAATAACTTAAATATATGGCCAGAATCAATTTCTGTCAAGCATTTTCATGCAACCCCAGGACGGGATGTCCTGGCACTGCTGGCTACTGTCACTCGTTTGAAAGTATGGATCGGGGCGTATGGAAAGGGGATAACGGGTCCCTGATACTGGCAGCTGCAACCGGCCGTCATATGTGGAAGGTGTATTTCTTTGTCAGGTCTTCTTTGTGTTTCATCCAGTCTTTTCCAAAGGCCGCCTCGCTGAAACGCGACAGCCGGCTGTACCAGGCACGCCAGGTGCTCCGACACTTTTGCTTGGCGTCCAGCACATCGTTGAGGAATACCTCGATATCGGCCATTTCTTCTTTGGAGATGCAGAAGGCAGCGCCCTTGTCGAACGATTTGCGTACGTCGGTCGGTGTGACGGCTTAAGCCGTCAGCATGACCGCAAGGATTTTTTTACGAACGCAGATTCTCGAGCAGCTCATAACCGGAGACCCCCATGATATCCAGAATGGCCAGATCGAAACGGCGCGAAGCCAGCAATTCCATGGCGGTATAGTAATCACCGGCCCGAACGGTTTCGCACATGGGCAAAAGGTCCTCAAGGGTATCCAAAATATCGTCCTCGTCATCCACGTTAAGCACGATTTTTCCATCCAGTAGATTGTTAGTAGTCATGGTAGTACCGCGGTGGTTCAAATCCTAATTTAGACTTAGGATTACCTGGGCTTTGGCTTTAAAGACACCCCGGTCAAAGATCCCATGCAAATAGAATAAGATCGAAATCTGATTTTTCGAAAATTTTTTTCCAAAAGCAAGAAAGGCTTGGAAAGCCCCAAGCCCTTCTGTTTTGCTTAAATTGTAAAAGTCAAAGACCTCCCGGACAGTCAGCCCTCTCGGGTCAGTGATTATTAGGCGGCCTCCTTTGACAATTCTTCTCGACGTTTTTTAC
>Ga0209679_1000166_pt1 | contig 31490 bp, 34 predicted proteins | sample WorMetHEROISLAND_4_FD_187408 | JGI IMG/M metagenome (GOLD analysis project Ga0209679, IMG submission 187408) | Marine gutless worms symbiont microbial communities from Max Planck institute for Marine Microbiology, Germany - Olavius sp. 2 HERON... ...
GCACATGATGTTCAAATTATCAGCATGTGCAGAGAAAACCTGGCGCAAGCAGCGGGGATTTAACTACCTGGCCAAGGTGATAACGGGAGTGAAGTTTAAAGATGGAATCGAGGTGACGACGGGCAATCAGGTAGCAGCTGGATCAATATCCAAACACCAGATTTGACGAGAACTCCTCACTTTCAGTTGCGTCCCTTAATTCACCAGCACTTTTACCTCTGTGTCGTCCTTGTCTTAACGGCTCGCTATTGGCTATTTGCCCAAGTCTAGACCAATCAGATGCACTCAAACCGAGGACATCACGTGCTTGTTTTTTGTCTTTAAAAAATTTCGATAATGCATCCCTTATCTCATGTAGGTGAACTAGCTCATTTTCCGGATCATTTACCGCCGACTTATAACTAGATAAAAGTGAAGCCGCCACGGTATCAGAGGAGTGCAGTTCCGCGAGTTCTGCAAACTCCTTTTTCTTTTCTATTCTATCCCTACGAGAGTCAATTATAACGTTACCATTTTTATCTTTCACAACCAGATCAACATTACCCACGGTCATTGTCATCACGCAAGAATCTGGAAAGATAGTTACATCTCTCCTTCCGTCCGGATGTATCCTGCACATAGATGCTTTTGAAAGTGTAAACGGTTTATGTGTTAGTAACTGAACACCCAAAAACCTGTCATTTAGACTTTGGTGCAATTCTTCTCGCATTTTATGTTCGCCACCATATATTTCTGGGCTTATGCGCGCTTCTACTGCGCCATCTTTAATGACCATTTCGTAGTCATCACGCACAATACGGATTTCATCCTCGAAATAATCTTTCGGCGTAAAACTCCATTCAAGGAGCACTACATCTTCCATTTTTTTGCTCCATTGTTACCGCTAACATTTGTATATCGAACCGGCTCGCTTTGCTAAATTTGGATATACCAACCTAGCTCAATAAGCTTCTGTTTTGGAAAGGATTCTAGGGAAGTGTGCAGATTCCTTTCCACCATAAAGCGAGACCGCTCGATATCCTAAATATGGGGACCCTCATATTTCTTGTGAGGATCACTATATTTACCTGATTTTCCTATAGATTTTCAAGTCCAATACCGAGAAAGCGAGCCTCCTCGCCAGAAAAAGGGAGCCGTTTTCTTGACATGCCATAAATATACTGTATTTATATACAGTAATCACACCTCAAAGGATTGAATATGCCCAGCCCCTATTTGGAATCGGTTCGTAGAGATATTCGCCTTCGTGGCTACAGCCTCTATACCGAGAAAACCTACCTGACCTGGATTCGCAGATACATCTACTTTATTGACAAACGTCACCCGCAAGAGGCAGGTACCAGTGAAGTCAAAGCTTTCTTAACATCGTTTGCTGTGGAGCGGCGCGTCGCGGTGATCACCCAGAAGGTCGCGCTCAATGCCTTGGTGTTTCTTTACCGCAAGGTGCTCCAGCAAGATTTGGGAGAGTTGGGCTTTTCCCTCGCGAAACGATGTCAGTACGACACAATCTATACACACGGGATCGGACAGCACTACGCGGGGACAGAAAGCCCGTTAGACCACCTTTAGCAACCTGCAGCTCAACCAGCCTATTCGTCGCTGGTATTTGTGCCGGGATTCAGTGGTTTGAATTGCTTATCCCGCATTCCCGTCAACAGTAGTTCTCCATCCCCCGCGACACGAAACTCACCGTAACGGGCCGGTTCGTAGATAGCCGCGGTGCCCTCTTGAAAGAAGAAGGCGTTGGTGGCGAATTTTACGCGTCCGTTGCGAACGCGAAACTGCATCAACCGTTCGTTTTCTCCCAACCCCTGCTGATCTTCGAATCGCGCGAAGCGGCCCACGCTGTTTTCGTCAAGCACGACAACGATAGTGCCGTCTTGAGATTGATATCGCGACCCTGTCCTTCCGGACTCCGTCTGCCGCTTTCTCAACTGCGTACGAATTTCGTTCGCCACTCGAAACCGCAATGCCATGTAATCGCCCTGCATGAGCGAACGGGGATCAACCGGTGCCAGCTCCAATAAGACCACCTCGCCCTCTTTGATAAGCGTCTCTTTCTGAACGATGGAGGCGTTGACCAAACCCAGCGCAGCCAGGCCGGCTAGAATGGCGATGGGTACCGCGCTACGCATGCGAAGACTCCTTACTGGGGAACACCCACTTCAACACCACCCACCGCGCGAGCAGCAAGACAACGCCGGTGACCGCCAATATCTCCGACTTGATCAACAGCGTGGTCTCCAGTGTGTAGTAGTAGGCGGAAACGTAGAACAGCAAGGCAGCGATACCCAATCCCACCAGGATGCGATTACCGTTGGCGAATCCGAGTACGATGATCATCAGGCCCGTCGCGATGCCGGGGGCTTCCAGCGAGACAGCGGCGACTACCGCGGCTACCGCCAGCGCCACCACCATACGACGGCTCCCCCAAGCTTCACCGTTGCGGGACAACAATCGAGCGACTACCACGACCAGTAGCAATCCGAGAGCCAACTCGCCCACCCAAGGTGGCATCAGTACTCGGAACTCTTCTTGTCGAGAGAGCAACTGCCGCACGGAGTGCACGAACAGCGCCTGCCCCTCCAGATGCACCAATGCCAACGTCATTCCGTACCCGATGGGGCGCACCACAACCCCGCGGCGATGCCACGAAAATTCGTTGAGCCAAATAACGGCAATAGCGAGCGCCACTAGCACTGAAGTAATGAACGGCGCGCCATGCATCGCCATCGCGGTCGAGAGTGCATAAACGGCCACGAATGCCGCTACCAGGCGTTGAACGAAATTGGGCATTACCCCGGCAATCACAACCTGTACCATGGCCGCCATCCACCACATCCCGCTGCCCCGCCACCCCAACGATTCGGCAAATCCGAGCAACACCAAGGCTTGTCCGGCAAAGCTCACCGCCAATCCGAACTGCTCGTAAAAGTCGTTACGCGCCAGGCGAAAGAGAGCGAAAGCTGCGACAAGTGCCAACATGCCTACCGTTATCGAAGCCACTGCGCTTTTGACAACAAACTCCAGCCCCACGCCCACGAAACCGAGGAGAAACAGCGCGGCGATCCAGCCCGACACGCCGAGCATCACGCGGACATACCAGGGCGATGGAGATTCGCTGGAGGTGGGTAGAACACCGCCGACAACGCCGGCCTCCCGGAGTTGATCCCAAAGCGCTGCGGCCCTGCTGCTCACGATTCCCACTCCGCATTGATGCGTTTCAACCAGAGGGCCGCTACCGCCGACATGCCGATGACGGCAAGTGCAATGAACAGGAACCCGCCCGCATTACCGTCGTCGAGAAGCGCTCGCACCAGCAACGAAGTGATGACGACAATAAGAGAGAGGCAACCACCGGCCAACATAAAGAGGTCGGGGATACGATAGCGATAGACGTAATAGATGCCCGCCGCCCAGAGCGGATAGATCAAAGAGACCCAGCCACTGCTGTCGTGCCAATCGAATATGGTCTGCAGCATCCGCGTCGTCACTGTCGACCCACTGGCGATGGCGAGCAGGCGAAGCGCCCAACGTTCCGCCAACCAAGTAAAGCGCTGCGCGCACACCTCCCACACCGCCAACGCCGTTGTATTCAAAGCGAACGCGAGAAGCAGTTGCGTTTCCATGGAGAAGAGAAATCCCCACACGCCCCTGAACACGGAGAAGTAGAGAAACAGCGCCACATTGAGCAGTGCGATCCAGACGATCCACAGCGCCGCAAAGCGCGCCACGACCACCCATGGCAGGATCAGCAGCGCCCAGTTGGCGAAGAGCTGCCAGGGATCGGCACCGGTTTGATAGGTCTGCCCAAACAGGGCGAGCAGCGCTCCCAGCAGAATAGCGGCCAGCATCAATGCCGCTTTCCCTACCAGGTGCTCAGAACCAAATCTCCAATACCCTACCAATGCGATAACGATAAACGCCTCCACCAGACCGAATTTGGCGAAACGTCCCATCGCGTCCCAGTTGTAGGCGAAAAAGAAGATTACTGCGACGGCGAGGGCCAACACACCGGTAAACAGCAACAGGCGATCGAGAAACCGCCGCCAGGAGTACGCGGTAGGAAGCACTTCGCCAATGGCCAAGGCGCTGTTCGCCCGCTCCTGAGGGATATCGCCCGACTCAATCCAGTGGAGTATTAACGATCGTGTGCTTGTCATTGTTGTTACGGGAACCGCGCGCTCGTCTCCGGCATTAACAGCGTATTCGGCCGACCGCCCTCGAACTTGATTCGAGGGCGTTGCCGAATCAACGCGGCGACGGGGGTTGAATGGTCTGCTGCACCATATCCAATCGATCATCCAGGTCGTCGAAACGCGACTTGGGGATAACCAACGGTTTGAAACTGGCGCGATCGTCCGCGAGCGACTTCAATCTCTCGATTTCCGCGGCACTGAGACTGAGCGTTCCTCCCCCGCTCGCCGTGCGCTCCAACATGACCATCTGCTCTTCCAAAACTTTGTTAGCCTGTTTGAGTCGCTCGTTCTCCACCTCCAGTTCGCTTTTAATCTCCTTGGTTTCGGTAATGGCCGTGGAGAGTTGGATCTTGGTGTTGGCGATCTCCAGAGAGATGGTGGTGGACTGATAAGCGATAAACAGCAGCCTACCGTCGCGATCACCATGCAGAAGCTCAGCGAGTGCCAGAAAATCTTCGGGATATTCTCAGTATCCATTGCGTTGTCTCCTTCCGCGCTCACGCCCGATTCAACCAACCGCGCGCGAACCGCTCCTGGGTCGGATCGTTGCGCATGATCTCGATATAGTGAGAGACCTGCAGCGCATTGAGCATCTTCAACAGATAGCGCGAATTGCGGTCCGATTTCAGCAAAGCTTTCAACGCCGCCAACGATTTGGCACCCAGCCAACCGTCGACGACCAGATCCTGGTAACTCTTCTGGTTGCGGTTGAGCAGATTCAATCCCTCCTGCAGAAATCGCGAGGAGCGCCGCACGCCCATATTCACTGCGGTATCGAACAGCTCGGTGGCGAGCGCCTCATCGCTGATCTTGTCACCTTGTACCGGCCTCCAATAGTTGGCGCGATAGAAGTCGGCGATCATCTTCTGCAAGCGCGCATCCTCGTCCAGCGATTTGGGGAAACCGGGTTTGCCCTTCAACGCATCCACCCGTTTCCAACCCGACCAGGAGGGGTGGATTTTGCGCGCGACGCCCCGGTAGGTTTCGCCACCCCGATCAACCGGATCTTTCGCGTACTTACCCTCATGTTTCAAAACCACCTGTAGTGCTTTATCGAAGTCCGCCATGACTCATCATCCTTTGTCTCTGTTCGTCTATTCGTTGGTGAATCTATCGACCCTCAACCGATCAATAGTCCAAATCGTCGCGCGTAAATGGACGTTTCGGCTTCTTCCCCAAGACGCGAAGCAGGATATCGTTCATGGTAGACGTATCGTTGTCGAAACCTCCGTGGGTAGTGCTCGTTGTGCGCGCCTCCCGATCGGCATCGCCGGCACTGTAGACCAGGTCGAGATTGGGGATGTTCTGATCGTGTAGCGACTTGCTATGCAACTCCATGCCCAGAATGGGCGCGGGTGTCTCCTCCTCGAACGAACGCGACACGAAATAGAGCTGCGACTTGCGGTAGGGACCGACCGAATCGTCCAGCTCCAACTTCTCGTTCAGGTTATAGATACGCATGGAATCGATACCAAAGGTATCGGCGGGCGCATTCAACAACGGATTGAAATGGGATTTAAACAGTTCCATGGTGGCTGCCGGCGCCAACAGGGTTGAGGTGTCGACCCTCAGCTTGGGGGTGATCTCTTCCAGCGAATCGAGAAGATGAGCCAGCAGTATGCCGCCCGTGCTGTGCCCTACCACATGGAGTTTGAGCTGCAACCCATCGCCTTGACTCAACGCTTCCGCCAAAGCGCGAAGGGTCTGCACGCCGGAGCGATCATGGGTAAAGCCACTGCGTGCGCCATACTTCATCTCTCGCCACAAAGCACGCCCCGGTCTTCTCGCCAACCGCTCCAGCAGACGATCCCACCAGTCGGTAAATCCTCCCACCCGATCTTCGGTGCGTTTTCCCCGCGAGAGAATCACATCTTTAAGCTCTTCCAGAATCCCGGTGTCGTACATAAAGTGGAAGGGGTAAATCCGGTTCTCCTTGAACACGTCCCGCATGGCGGCGATGCGTTTTGCCGACGCCGCAGGACTGTTGAGGCCGCCGTGCGCATAGAGCAACAGGTGGTCGTAGTTGTTACTGCCGGCCAGATTGTTCGCCGTGGTTTTGACGTCCTGCAGGTTGCTCCAGTAGCGACCGGCGTCGTGAAAACCTCCATCATCGATATGCACGAAGTGTCCCGCGATCTTGCCGCGCGACGGTGCGCCGCTTCCTTCCACCGGTCGCCCGGCGGCTTGCGATTCCGAAGAGGCACGCAGATGCCAGACCTGCGGCGTGGGTAACGCCAGACTCAGCACCCACGCATCGATCAGGTTTTCGTACCAATCCTCGTAAGTCCACAAAGCCAGTCCGCCCTGACCCCACGATTTACTCCAGGAGTTCTGAATCCAAAAACCCTTGTTGTTGTACCCGACCAGGGCGAAGGCATGCCCACCGGTGAAATCGCTGCGCTTCGGAATAACACCGTTGCGAATAAAGCGATTACTCCAACCCTTGTGCACCTTGGCCGAACAGAAGATCGCTCCGGCCTCATTGAGCGCGGCGTGGAAATCGCTGATGCGCGGTCGCAAGCGATAGTAAGCGCCGATGGTGTTAGAGCGCGCATCCTTGGCCGCTTTTACCGACAGGCTACCCGGCTTACCCGCGTTGTAAGGCCAGTAGGTTTCCCGGCACACCCCCATATTGGCGAACCCCTTAATGGCACCCCGACACGAAGAACCGGAGTACTCCTCTCCGGGCCATTCATCGTACTTGCGCGCCATCTCGTACAACATACGCGCGCTCACCCGCGTCTTGCTGCTGCGGTTCTGGTTGAGCAGATTGATCACCGCCGCCAGACCGAAACCGGTGCAGGCACCTTCGACACCTTGATTGAGAATGTTGAGCGCACGCGGTTTCGCCATGCTGGTCTTGAGTTGAACGGGCGGTGGGGTGTACATCCAGTCGCGACTATCTGGAGCGTCTTCCGTGACGTTCAGTGAAAAACCTTCGATCTTGGGTAATTTTTTTGCGTCCATTTTTTACTCTCCTTGTGGGTATAACCCGATGAAATAAAACTTCCTTGACTCTCTACTCGATATTTCCACCTACGATTGAATAAAAGCTCTGCGGCTATCCTCCCCCCTCATCTTGATCCAATGAGTTCAACACTCGCGCAGCGACCATGCCATGCGCGGTCAACAGTACAATTGCGAACGCGAGATAGGCCCACACCCAAACAGTGCGACCTTGCAGGAAGAGTATCGCGCTGGGAAAGCCCACGATGATCAAATAGAACATCGCGAAGAACCCCTTGGCGACAGGGATGTGCGTGCGCTGAAACCAGCGGGGCCATCCACCCGCGATATGAAACAGCTCACGGTGTTCGTCCAGCGAATCGTTGAGCACTCGCTCCAGCTCCCGCATCCGGTCCATATGAAAAAAGAAAATCGACTGTTTCAGCAGGTCGTAGAACATGACCATCACGATGACCAACAACAGGACGATAAAGCCCACCGGTGTCACGGGCTGTTGAAGTTTGACGTCGAGTTCCAAAAGGCGGGAGAGAGGATCCCAGGTGAGAAGAGCACCCACGGATCCGAACAATCGAATGTCCGTTAACGCGCTCTTGATGTAGTCGTTGCAGATCTCGCTCAGGCGAACGTACTCATCATAAAGCTTATCGAGCGATACTTTTTCTTCTAATTTATCGTCCGTTGACACATCACCGCCCCGCGGGGGAATAACTTCAAGTATGGCTCGGAATGATTCGGATGCAATCTCGAACTAATCGTGAGGACCACGGTTAAGATGTTCCCACAGCGCGCTTCCCATCCACCGTTCGAGGGCCGCACCCCAGCCCGAGCGATCTCCCTGCGGCGCACCCAGCTCTAGTGCGCGCAGGATGGAACGGTGCTCCAGGGATTGCGCGACCTGTTTCACCGAACGGGCGCCGAGCACCACCGCATCGACCTCTTCGTGGCTGAATATCCAAAGTAACACGACGCTCGCGCGCGTGAGCGCGGCATCGGCGCAGAGCGACTGGAACCGGTTCACCCAGTCGAGAACTTTTTCATCTCTGAAAAGCGGATTTCTTCGGCGTACATCGCTCTTTCCCAGATGTGCCAAACCGCCGCTGGCCGATCCCTCGGCCAATAACCCCTGCTCGAGTGGAGAAATGATGCAATTAATGCAGCGCCGTGTGGAGAAACCGGTGTTCAGTACATCGCGCGCGGGATGCAGAGGATTGAAGTGCACCTGATGCGGTATCGCCGCCTCCGGTTCGACCGCTGCCTCCACGTCGTGCGCGGCAAGATTCCCGACACCCCAATAACGGATCAGCCCCTCCTCCTGAAATCCTCGCAAGGCAGCGATGCTGTCGCCCAGGGGAACGCCGGGATCGGGCCAATGCAACTGGAAAAGATCGAGATAGTCGGTATTCAGTCGCGCCAGGCTCGACTCCAACGCAGAACGGAGTCCATCTCGAGATCCATCGTGCCTGACCTGCGACCCTTCCCAAACCAACCCACCCTTACTCGATATAAACACCTCGGCGCGTCGCTTCTGTAGTACTTTCGCCAACAGCGCTTCCGAGCGGCCGTGGGCGTAAAAACCCGCGGCATCGATATGTCGTATCCCCTGATAGAGGGCATACTCGACACACCGTTGAGCCTCGCGTTCATCGTGGGGACCGAAGCCCTCCCCTCCCAGGCTCCAGCCACCCAACCACAGCCAAGGGAGCGGCAACACGCCGCCCGCGACGGGCTGCAGCGACCACGCACCCTCAGCTGAGCTCTGATTCATACAGCGTCCGCTCTGGTGAAGTGTGCACTAAACCGGGAAAACGCTCGTGGAGCGAACGGGTGAAGAGATAATCCACGTGACCACTGGATTCGGGGCGCTCCCCAAACAGGCGCTCCCAGACATCCCAGCGCTCCATGCAGAGATAGACGTACGGGCCGTCACCGCCCTGTTCGCGCAGCGCATCGTAGAAACGGCGATACATCTCCACGCGCAGCGGCTTCACATAGCGCATCTTGCCATCATCGCCCAACACCATCTCGGCGGCGGTAATGCGCGAACCGGGAAAGTTGTCTTCCATCACCTTTTTCATTTCCGGATTAAACCGCAAGCTTCCCATCGAGATCCATGCGACACGCTCGGAGGGTACGGCTTCGAAGAGCTGTCGCGCCAGATCGACATAGCCCGCTTCCCAGTCATCGTAGTAGATCATGGGATCGAAATGGGCCGCGACCGGATAGCCCGCCTCCGCCACTTTGCGCATCGCTTCGAGACGCGCTTGTAGAGAGGCGGTACGCAGCTCCTCGCGACGAACGACCGGTTCGGGATCGAGCGACCAGGAGACCACCGTTCTTCCCCGGTGATCCAGCTCGAGCAGACCCTCCACTTCCGCCGATTTGGTTTTTAGCTCCAGCAGCGCGTTGGGAATCTGGGCAAACTTCACTACCAGTTCCGCGGATGAACCGGTCAACGCCTCCAGTGCCAGGCTGTCGCCCAACTCCCAGGTACCGACACGGAAAAAACGCCAGGGTTGCCGGGCGATTTTGGATTGAACCTCGTTCACCAGTGCATCGCTGTCAACGACCACCTGGGTGGTGTTATCGGTCAGATAGTTCTGCAAAAAGCAGTAGCTGCAGTCGTAGGGACAGTTGCTGACCGCCGCCAGCACCTGCACCTGACAACAGAGATAATCCCGATGCGCCGAAGCACAGAGGTGAAACGCCTCGCCGCGTTTGCCGGTCAGCGCGAGATGGCGCTTGCCGTCACGATAGTGCAACGCAACGGGCGCCTCCGTCACGTGCTCTAAATCGGTCTGCTGCTTCGCGACGCGGCCCGACACCGGCGTATCCCGCTGGTCCTGTTCCACCGAATAGCTTCGTACGATCCGACTCACCGCTACAATCGCTCTAACAGCGCATGAATACCCCGTTCGGTTTCACCGCTCGCAAGGGCTTCCACCAACGCGTTCCATTCGCGATCATCCCGAATGCGGATACGTAACTCCACGGCCCGCTGCTCCAACGCCGGATCCCAACGCAATTCCACCGCTTTGGGAAGATGCATGAACTCCTTGATGGTTTCCAGGTCGGACTGCACCTGGGAGAGCATTGGAAAACGCAACGTTCTCACCGCTTGGCGTAACGATTTGGTTCGCTCCTGGGGAGAAGCGTCTTTCCCCACAATCTCCGCGATCTGTGGCAACTGCTCAAACGCCTCCACGCTCGTCTCGTGCGCGCGTAAATAATCCTTAATGTGCTCGGACAACTCCTCCACGATCGAAGCCGTCAACGCCAGCCGCTCGCGCCGATGGAAAATCCATTCGAGCAGTGCGGTCGAGTGGCGGGTCAAGTGCACACACTGTTTCAACGAAAAGTTCTTGTCGTGGCAGAACGCCAACACGATTTCGGGGAGCTCGGCTACTGACTCGCAACGGCGAACCAGACGCTGGTGCGCTTCGAACCCGAGCAGCGGTAGGAAACGATCACGCAACGCATCGCTGGAGACTCCCGCGGTTCGAGCCAACTGCAGAAACCGAACACGGCTTACCGCCGTTTTCACAATGCGTTCGCGGTGCGCCAGGAAGTAGAACCGCATGAGTTCATCGGGAGGGGTATCGTGACCCAGTAGCCGGCACGCAATGCGCTCTTTACCCGCTGAGCGCGCGGTGATGAGGCGCGCATGGCCGTCGAGCAGGTGATAGTGATCGGATTCGACCTCGTGGACGACGATCGGCGCCACCAGACCCAGCGACTGGATCGATTCGCGCAACGGAGCATCGATGTCGACAATGCTCTGCTCCGGTAAGCGATAACGTGAATCTTCAACGACGATATCGTCTAGCGCCAACTGAACGGTTTGCATTCCAACCTCCCGGCGTCTCGCGACCGGTCACACCAAACTTGGATCGGGAAGCTCTGCTTTCAAAGCCTCGTAGTAGCGTGTCTCATCTTCCAACACCCGCTTGCGCGCCCCTTGAATCAGGATATCCAGTTTTTCGTGAAGCACCGCGACCAACTGATCGCGATAAAGGGATTCCTCTTCGACCTGCAGGGCATTGTTGAGCGCTGCGACACGGAACCGGTCCATGGCCGGATACCGTCGCGACAATTGATCATCGTGTCCACCGTGCTTAATGACCCCCGCATGGGGTGCCAATCCTACCACATGGCGGCGACTGAGCCTGATCCAGAGATCGTAATCCTCGCAGGCCGGAAGCGTTTCATCGAACGCGCCCAGCGATTCGAAAAGCGCTTTTCTCATCAGGATCGCCGACGGACTCACCAAACAGAGTTTGAGTGACTGCGACCAGATCCAACCCCGCGGTTTTGCATGGTGATTGTGCGGATTTACACGGACGCCGTTGCGAATCCAGATCTCCTCGCACTGCAGCGCATCGTAGTGAGGATGGCTTAGGTGATACGACCACTGCTCGCTCAACTTGTCCGATACCCAATGATCGTCAGAGTCCAGAAAGGCAATCCAAGGCGAAGTCGCAGCGGCCGCGCCAACATTGCGTGCAGCGGAGACACCGCTGTTCTCGGATAACCGTACGAGTTGGATAGCGCCGCCAAAAGAGTCCAACGCTTGAACGGTACCGTCATCCGACCCGTCGTCGACGACGATCACTTCTTGGGGCGGCAGGGTCTGCTCCAGCACGCTCTGCAACGTCGGTTTTATTCTATCCACACGATTGTGAACCGGGATGACGACGGCGACTCGGGCTTGTTCCTCCGGAACCAAAAAATCCATAACCTCCCTGGCGGCATCGCGCAACACAGGAAGCGAGCGGGCGAATTCGCGTTCGGCCTCTTCTCCCGGCGCATCGCTCACCCACTTCAAGACGTGAAATGTACACTCGCTCTCCGCAAAGACCTGCGCCTGCGCGTAACACTCCATGTCCAGATACTGACGACCGCACCACTCGGCCTTCGGTGCTCCGGACTTCGCCTCGGCGACGGTCAGCAACGTCCCCCCCACCGAACGGTGTGTCGTCGATTTCCACGGAAAGGGAAGCCGTGTATCGACGGGAAGCGAATCTCCCTGCTCGTTCTCGACACTCGCGGGTGTCACCCAACCGCCGACGGATCTGCCGGACTGCAGCGCCCCCACCGTTCCGAGATTGACAACGAAACGCGGCGTGAGATGTTCCTTAATCCAAAGCGCCGCTTCTCGCGCAGCGCCGGGCCCCACGCCCGTCAGGACGACCAACACGCCTGAGTTGGGGCCACTGTCCCTTTTCAATGCGCCGGACTTCAACGCCTGCAACCGATGGATCTGCACGCGGCGTTCGCGCAACCACTCGACAGGCAACTCCTGCGATAACGCAGCGGTAATAACCAGATCGACGCAACTGCGAGACAAGGTTTACGACGTGACGCTTGGTGGCGCGGTTTCAGCGCCGAACGGTTTGAACAGCTGGATCAGCAACGGCAACAACGTCAGATTGGCCACGAGTGCAACCACCATCGCCAGCCCCGTGAAAAGACCAAAATAGATGGTCGGGATGAAATTGGACAACGCCAGTATGGAAAAGCCCAAGGTCACCGTAATCGATGTGTAGTAGATCGCGCGTCCCACGCTGGCGTGGCTGGCCCGAATCGCCGTCCAATACTCACCCTTTTTCGCAAACTCTTCGCGTATGCGGTGGACGTAGTGAATCGTGTTGTCGACACCGATGCCCACGGTAATCGCCGCGATGGTGATGGTCATAATATCGAGCGGAATGGAGAGCAGTCCCATCAAACCCAAAATGAGACTCGCCGCTACCAATGTTGGAACGATGCCGATGGCGGCCAGCCGCAGCGACTGAAACAGCAACGCAAGCATCGACATAATGGCGATGAAGACAGCGCTCAGCGTCAGTATCTGCGATCGGAACAGGCTCTGTAGAACATTGTTGTACAGCACCAGCATTCCAGAGAGCGATACCTGCTCGGGCTGTAGATTCAACTTATCGATCAGATCCGCATTGATACGCTCGATGAGCTCGTTTCTCTTGAGATCGGGATTGGAATCGATCACCCGGATAGCGAATCGCATTTGGTTCCCGTCGTCGCTCATGTAGGGATCGAACAGCGTGCGTTTAATACTCTCCGGCATGCGTTTGTACATGACCGACAAGGTGAGGTTATCGATGGGCTTGTCTTGGTTGAGCTTTTGCAGCAGATCCATGGTGGTATCCATGGACAGGACCTTACCGGTCTGCTCCAGGCTCTCCAGGTAGGCGTGAACCTCTTTGATCTTTTCGAGCTGAAACACGTTGAACCAGTAGCTTGATCCCGTGATACCCGCGCCGCTTCCGGCATCTTCCTCGTCATCGGCGAACAACTCGTCGAAGTCGTCGTCCTCCTCATCGTCGACCGGTTCGACCTGCACAGCGGTCTCCTTGGGAGGATCGAGAATGATATCCAACGGGGTCGTTCCACCCACCTTTTTGTCGATCAGCGCCATGCCCTGATAGATCTCGGTGCTCTTTTTGAAGTACTCGGTAAAGCTGTTTTCGACGGTCAGTCGCGATATGCCGACAACGCCCAACACGACCACGACGGCATAGATCAATAACGCCTTGCTCCCATGTTGGTGAATCGTCGCGGCAAGCCGACCCGTGATAGCGGCGGTAACATCGACACGACGAAACACTGGCGCGGCGGGTCTAAGCAGCGACAATCCGGCGGGAAACATGAAAAAGACCAACGTCAGCGCCATACCCACGCCGATCACCATCATCCAGCCAAAATCGATCACCGGCCGAATACCGCTGAATACCAGCGAGGCAAACGCCACCATGGTGGTCGACGCGGTAAACAACGATGGCATGAATTTGGAGCGCAACGTCTCTTCGATTCTCGCCCGATGATCGAATCCGTTCTCCTCCTGCTGCAGCTCTTCGTAACGGACAATCAGATGCACCAGCAGCGACAGCGTCAGGATCAGCATCAACGAGATGAAGTTGGAGGAGACCACCGTGACACGCCAGTCCACCAAGCCCAGATAGCCCACCATGGCGATTCCCGATACCACGCAGATCAACATCGGCAACATGACCCAACGCGGACGTTTTAGGCTGACCGCCAACAACACGATCAGAAAGAGCGCAACGCCCGCACCAAATACACGGATATCGCTGCGCACGTAATCGCTCATGTCCGAAGCCACCATCGGCACACCGCCCAAGTGAATCTCGGCGCTCCCTTTGTGACCATCGATAATCTTACGCACCGCCACGATATCGGCCTGCACCTGATCCTGCGCCGCTGCTTTGTACTGGTCGAAAACCTTGGAAGCGCGCTCCAGCTCCAACTTCTCTTCGGCCGTTAGAGGCGCGGACAAGGCTTTCGCCCGTAACGAATCCCTCGCTTCGCGAAGCTCTACATAGCGGGCATCCCATTTGAAATTCACCTGCAGCGTCGTCGTCCGTCCATCCGGACTCATCAGCAGGTTTTTGTAGAGACGACTACCGGTGAACTCCTTCAACGCCAGCGCACGATCCACGTCATGACTCTCTAAAGTGCGCACCTCCTCCTGAAGTTGACCCAAGGTGACGCGCGGGCTGTCGATGAGCGGAACGTCCAACATGCTGACCACCGATTCAACACGACCCAGAGTCGCCAGCTCATCCCGCAGCGCACGTAGATCCGCAATGGTCGCATCGTCCATCACACCTGCCACCGGTGTGTAGGTGATGAACAGGAAATCATCCGAACCGTACCGCCCCCTGATCGAACGGTAGTAGTTCAAGTCCTCGTCGTTCTCCAACACCAAGGCATCGGCGGAGGCGTCCAGTTTGAAGTCCTGTGCGTAATAGGCGGCGGCGACCACGAAAATGGCGACAGCGACGAGAACCACGATAGGACGCTGCAGCGTCAGTTTGTAGTAGAGGGCGGTGAGAGAATTGAACATGGGGATCCGTGATTCTTATTTCGTGATTTCAAAGCTGATCATTGTACCTGCTTGAGGGTGGTCAGATTACTCCATCGACCGGCCAATAGTGTGATGCCATCCCCAACCAAGAACATGGGGGTACGGAGTCGTAAACAACCCACGACCCTTGTCGATTCCAGAAATCACCGTAGAGGCGAACGCTGTTCCATGGCAATCAACCCGGTGGGGCGAAAGAGCAACACCAAGGCCAACACCGCGAAGACGGCGACATCTCGATACTCAAAACTGAAATAGGCCGCCCAGAAGGTCTCCAACAACCCGATCAACAATCCCCCCAGCATGGCGCCGGGTATCGATCCGATACCGCCCAGGACTGCGGCAACCAGCGCCTTGAATCCCACAAAATAGCTGCTGGCGATATCCACGCCCCCGTAGTAGAGCATAAGGATATACCCAGCGAGCATCGCCAGCCCGGTTTATTGCAACAGACTGTAACACCACTCGATCCACGCCAATCCCGCACAGAGCGGCCATCCCGGGATCTTCGGCGCTGGCCCGATAGCGTTTTCCGAAACCGGTCCTCGCCATCAACCAGGCAATGAAGAGGTAGACCAGTAACACCAACCCGATCACCAGCAGCTGACCGGGTACGATGGTGACGGAGTAGCCACCCCGCTCCCATAAAACCGACGTATCGCTGTAGACCGGTGGTAGCCAGCGCGTGTGACCGCCCTGCGACAAGCGCGTGAACTCCTGCAGCACAATACCGAGACCCAATGTCGCCACGATGGGCGCGTAGGTCACCGTCCGGCGTAGCGGACGAAACACTAGCCGATAGGTGGCGTGTCCGTAACCGACACCCACGAACAACACCAGCGTCAGCGCCACCGATAGCGCCACGGGCGTCATGTACTCACCCTGGCTCGCCAGCACCGAGATGGAGATAAAGGTCACGACGGCACCGATCATGGCCAGATCGCCGAAAGCGAGATTAATGCGACCGATGATCCGGAAGATCAGCGTATAGCCCAGCGCGATCAAGCCATACACCGCGCTGACCGTGGTGGCATTGATGAGTTGTTGAGCGAGGAAAAGGAGTCCGCCGCCGGCAGATTCAACCGCCGCCTCGGCCGCCCCTGACTCTGGGATTCCGACGGCGAGGAGCAGCAACACCCGGCTACCGTATCGAGCAACGTACGCCAGAAAAGCGCTCAACCCTCCCACTGCCTTCGCCTCATCCTGCTATGCTCCTGATCGAGATCCGTAATTCGTCGTGGCCGAGGAACGAACCGGGGTGCTTAAAAACTTCCCTCAACTACAAGCTATCTTGCTCTGCCTCTTTCTGGACGCATGTTCCCCACATGGCTCCGATGACGAACCTTATGTGGAATTCGCCGGTGGTGGCTTCGTTTTCAACTATCGTATCGCGGTGGTCGACTACGGTTTCGTCGTAACGGTAAAACGCAAACTGATGCCTGGCACGCTTCTCGAGGCCACGTTCGAGGACCCTGCCGGTGGCGATCCCATCGTCGTCACCCAGACCGCCCGATCCGGTCAGTTTCAATACACCTTCCGCACGCCTCCACTGCAGGGCGTGGAAGCCGATCGCGATTACCAAGTGACACTCTCGCTATTCAGCCCCACCCGAGACCGCCTCCTCGCCACCTACCGCAACCACTACCGTTCCAATGTGGACCAGAAACAAATGCCCAAAGCGCCGCTGACCGTCGGGCCGGGATACCACGAACCGCGCTGACAAGCGCTTCAATCCGGCCAGTGCCATGCCGGTTCATCCAGATAACCCTGATCGACGACCCGGGTCTGCCCAAGCTCCTTCTCCAACTGGATGGAGTGGCAGTTCTGGCACTCGTTGATCGCGGCAATCAAACGGTTCGCATGCGAAACCACCCAGACCTGGGTCTGCTCTGACGCGCGTACGATCAATCGCGCCAGCGCCGGTAACAGATCGGGATGCAGACTGGTCTCCGGTTCGTTCAATACCATCAATGGTGGCGAGCACGGTGTCAGCAGGGCCGCCACCCACAACAGATAACGTAACGTGCCATCGGATAACTCTGAACCAGTAAGCGGTCGCAGCAACCCCTCCTGATTGAACTCGAGTGCAAAGCGGCCGTCGCCTTGGACGATCACCTCGAGTCGCGCACCGGGAAACGCGTCATCGATTGCCGCGTCCAGTGCAGCGGCGTCACCGATTTCACGAATGGTCTGTACAGCTGCGGCCAGGTCGCGCCCATCGTGGTGCAGCACCGGCGTGCGTGTCCCCAGTTGCGGCTGACGCGCGGGCGCTTCGCCGTCCGTACGAAAGTGGTCATAAAAACGCCAGCCCCGGATGGTTTCACGCAGTTCGAAGACTTCCGGCGTCGAACTCGGATCACCCACGTGCCCGAACATGCTGTCGAAGACACTGACGTGCTTGGCCACCACCTCCCAGCTTCTGCCGCTCCGTACCTTGATGACCGGTCCACTGCGATCCACCAACTGACTGGCCGGACGATGGAAGGGGCCGGCCCAGATGGCTTCGCGTTTGATTTCCGGGTCGAGGGCGAACGCGGAGTTGGAGGGTATCGGAAGTCCAAATGAAATGGCGTAACCGAACGCTTCGCCGGCAAATCCCAACCGCAGTCGCACCGCCGCCTTGCGCGGACCACCCTGGATGGGGACTTCTCCCTTCCTCATGCGACGGGACAAGGTCTCCGGTCCCGCCCAAAAGGTCGAATTCAAACCACCCTCACGCGCTAAAGCGTTCACCACGCCGCCCCGAGCCGTCTCCGCCAGCAAGCGCAGCGCGCGATAGAGATTGGATTTGCCGCTGCCGTTGGGGCCGGTGATCACATTCAACCGGCCCATGGGGACGACGAGCTCGAGCAGCGAGCGATAGTTACTTACCGCCAGAGTAGTGAGCATGGGAAGCGGCTGTCGAGTTTATCGCTTAAAACGCGGCACTTTTCGGTGTGCGCGGATAGGGTATGACATCGCGCACGTTCCCCATGCCGGTCAGATAGGTGATCAGACGTTCAAAACCCAATCCGAACCCTGCGTGGGGAACCGTCCCATAACGACGCAGGTCGCGATACCACCAGAGGTGATCGGTGCCCTCCATATCGGCCATGCGTTGATCGAGCACATCGAGCCGCTCTTCGCGTTGACTGCCACCGATGATTTCACCGATCCCGGGTGCCAATACATCCATGGCTGCAACCGTTTTGCCGTCATCGTTGAGGCGCATGTAAAACGCCTTAATCTCCTTGGGATAGTTCATAACGACGACGGGCGCTTTGGCATGCTCCTCGGTGAGATAGCGCTCGTGTTCGGACTGTAGATCCAGCCCCCACTCCACGGGAAACTCGAAGGTTTTATCGGCGCGATGGAGAATATCGATCGCCTCGCCATAATCCATGCGTACGAATTCGGACTCGCTCATGCCCTGCAAACGCCCCAGAACGGTCTTATCCACCCGTTGGTTGAAGAACGCCACGTCGTCTTCACACTCGTCCAATACGGCGCGTACCACGTACTTGAGCAGATCTTCTCCCAGTGTGGCGTTGTCATCGAGATCGGCGAAGGCGATTTCGGGCTCGATCGTCCAAAACTCCGCCAAATGCCGACTGGTGTTGGAGTTTTCGGCTCGAAACGTCGGTCCGAACGTGTAGACCTTGGACATGGAGAGACAGTAGGCCTCCACATTGAGCTGCCCGGAGACCGTTAGAAAAGTCTCGCCGCCGAAAAAGTCCTGGTCGAAATCGATCCCTCCCTGCTCCTCTCGCGGCAGATTGGCGAGATCGAGCGTACTGACACGAAACAGCTCTCCCGCCCCTTCGCAATCGCTGCGCGTGATGATGGGTGTGTTGATCCAGTAGAAGCCGTTGTCGTGGAAGTAGCGGTGTATGGCTTGTGCCACCGCATGACGGACGCGCGTCACGGCGGAAATGATGTTGGTACGTGGCCGAAGGTGCGCGTACTCGCGCAAGTGTTCCAAGGTGTGGCGTTTCGCCGCCATCGGGTAAGTATCCGGGTCGTCCACCCAACCGATGACGTCGATCTGGCTGGCCTGGATCTCGTAGGATTGCCCTTTGCCCTGGGACGCGACCAGCTCCCCTGTGGCGACCACCGCACAGCCCGTAGTGAGATGGAGAACCTCCTCTTGATAATTGGGCAGCTCCGCGGGGACAACCACCTGGATGGGGTCGAAACTGGATCCGTCGTGCACGTTGATGAAGGAGATTCCCTGCTTCGAATCGCGTCGCGTTCTCACCCACCCCTCCACTCTGATCTGTGATCCCTCCGGGATACGACCTTTCAGAGCATCGACGATTCGCAAGTTCTTCATGGTGCTCGGCTCCAATTCTCTATGGGTGTGTGAGTGGTTCGGTATTGTGCCTGATTATAGGGGGACAGTTGTATCGGACGGAGTGGTTTTCAAGGCGCCGTCGCGCGCCCTCGCCCCAACCCTCCCCCGGTGGGAGAGCGGGTTATTACGTCCTCATTTAGACGATACAACGCTGGGTTTTTACCCTCATATCGCCAGAACCGTCCCCTCTCCCCGGAGAAGGAGCGGAACGCGCGCGGGAAACGACAACTACCCACACCCCTTCTGCAAAAACCGATCGAGCTGATTGGCGAAGTTCTGCCGATCCGCCTGGCTCATCGCCGCGGCGCCACCGGTCTCCACACCACCATCGCGCAGCTGAGTAAAGAAGTCGCGCATCGCCAACCGTTCGCCGATATTCTCTTTGGTGTAAAAATCACCGCGCGGATTGAGCGCATGGCCACCCTTTTCGATCACCTCTGCGGCCAGCGGAATATCTGCGGTGATCCCCAGATCGCCCTGCTCCAGTTTTTGCACGATGTGATTGTCCGCCACATCGAATCCGGCGGCCACCTGAACGAAACTGATGAAGCGCGACGGCGGCGTGCGCAGCGGTTGATTGGCAACCAGTATGACCGGCAACTCCCGTCGCTCCGCCACGCGGAAGAGAATCTCCTTAATCGGCTTGGGACAGGCATCGGCATCCACCCAGATCTGCACTGATCGCTCCAATCTCACGCTGTGAACCAATGGGGACTCTACCGTATCGATAATCCGCCCGTGGAGTTTTTTGACTTACAGACACGCAAAAAAAAGCGGCGCCGGAGCGCCGCCAAAACTACCCAAAACCGAAGCTTGCTTAGAAGGTGGATCGACTGCTGGAGTCGTACTCGGGCTGCGAACTGATCTTGTGGATGGTGAGATCGGCGCCCACGAACTCCTCTTCCTGCGTCAACCGGATCCCCACTGCCGCTTTGACACCGCCGTAGACGATGAAACCGCCGGCCAGTGCAATCCCGACATCGAGCACGGTACCGGCCAACTGCGCCCCGAAGGTGACGCCGCCCATACCACCCAAGGCTTCCAAACCGAAGATGCCGCAGGCGATACCGCCCCAGGCACCGCACAAACCATGCAGCGGCCAGACACCGAGCACGTCGTCGATTTTCCATTTGTTCTGCGCCAGGGTGAAGGTCCAGACAAAAAGCGCACCGGCCACCGCGCCCGTCACCAGGGCACCCAAGGGGTGCATCACATCGGAACCGGCGCACACCGCCACCAGGCCCGCCAGCGGTCCGTTGTGGATAAAACCGGGGTCGTTCCTGCCGGCAAACAGCGCGGCCAAGATGCCGCCCACCATGGCCATCAGAGAATTGGCTGCCACCAGGCCCGAGACCGCGTCGATGGTCTGCGCCGACATGACGTTGAATCCGAACCAACCGACACTGAGAATCTAGGCGCCCAGAGCGAGAAAGGGAATGCTGGAGGGGGGGTGTGCCGATACGGTGCCGTCCTTGCGGTAACGGCCATGACGCGCACCCAAAAGGATGACGGCGCCCAGCGCCAGCCAGCCGCCCACGGCGTGGACCACGACGGAACCGGCGAAATCATGGAACTGCGCACCGAAACTGTTCTCGATCCAGGCCTGCACGCCAAAATTGCCATTCCAGGTAATGCCCTCGAAGAAGGGGTAGACTAGGGCCACGACGATCGCGGTGGCGATGAGATTGGGGTAGAAGCGTGCCCGTTCGGCGATTCCACCCGAAACGATGGCGGGTATGGCGGCGGCAAACGTGAGCAGGAAGAAGAATTTCACCAGCTCATAACCGTTCTTTTCGCCCAACGCCGGTGCGGCATCGAGAAAACCCAAACCGTAGGCCGCGCTGTAGCCGACGAAAAAATGGGCACCGGTCGACACCGCGAAATCGGTAATGATCTTCACCAGCGCGCTGACCTGGTTCTTCGCGCGGACGGTCCCCACCTCCAGAAAGGCGAATCCCGAATGCATGGCCAGCACCATGATGGCCCCCAGCAGGATAAAGAGAACGTCGCTACCCGCTTTCACTGTTTCCATGACTAACCCCCGGTTTCAAATTCGTTCAAAGCCGAGGCAGTTCGCACGAAGTGTGCCCATGTAAAGGAGTGGCGTAAAAACAAAGGGTTAGTGACACATCAGATCAGCACCGCGCCAATGACCGCCCTAATTTGGTGCATACCCATTCGTGCTGCACCACTTCGAGGCGGCTATGCTTGCTAGCAGCCGAAAAGGAATACGCGATGTTCACTGCCACCAATTTGGAGCTGTTTCTGGCCACACTCGCCTTCGTGGGTGGTCATTTCGCCATCTCCAGCACGCCGCTCCGCGCGTGGCTGGTCGGCAGACTCGGCGAGAGAGGATATCTCGGCCTCTTTTCGCTCCTCATGACGGTAGCCATGGGTTGGATGGTGCTGAGCTACATCGACGCGCCCGTGATCGTGATCTGGCCGCCGTGGCCCGGGATGCGCTACGTACCGTTAGTGGTGATGCCCGTCTCTCTCATTCTCGCCATCGCCGCGCTGCGCCCGGACAGTCCCACCATGGTAGGCGGAGAGTCCCGGCGGTTGACGCCCGCTTCATTGGGCCTGTTCGCCGTGACCCGACACCCCTTCCTGTGGGGTGCGGCGCTCTGGGCGCTGGCCCACATGACGGTCAACAGCGATATCGCTCCGCTGATCCTCATGGGTGGCATACTCACCCTGGCACTGGGAGGCACCGTCGCCATCGATGCCAAGCTGCGCACTAACCATCCCGAGGCATGGCGAGAACTCCCCCGCCACACCTCCAACCTCCCCTTCGCCGCACTGCTTGCGGGGCGTGCCGAACTCCGCATGAGCGCCGTCGATTGGCTACCGGTCGTCGGCGGGTTGGGAGCGTATCCGCTGCTCCTGGCAACCCACCAGTGGCTCTTCGGCGTCTCGCCGTTTCCGCTTCGGTGAGCGGTTTGCTCGCTTTCGACGCACCCTGATCTAGTCTTTTGTTGGAAATCCACGGAACTGGAGGTGCTGCTTTACGCCACCGTTCCGGCAATAACAACAAAGTGGTTTTAACATCAGATCGAGGAGGAGAGAGCCATGGAGCTAATTCACATGCGCCGTCTCGGCGCTTCACTATGCGCTGTACTATTTTAGGTGTCGCCGGCACCTTTAGCGCTCAGGCCGAAGATCTAACACTGGGCGCCGCCGTGTCGTTTACCGGAAAGTACTCGACCAATGGCATGCACACCAAAAACGGTAACGTACCCATGTTGGCGATGACCCATTGCGATTCGGCGCAAGTCATCAAGAAGTTCGGCAAAGCGGCAGAATATACGCTCTGTGCATCGCAGTGGGACAGGCACTTGAGTTATAGCGACAAGTGGTTCGGTAGCGCCAACGACTTTGCAGTGCGTTTCGAGAAAGAGTACGAATACGCACCGCCCTACCAAGCCGCTGAGTCTGCTGCGGCCGTGCTGACCTTTGTCGATGCCTTCCAGCGGGCCGGTTCCCTCGACACTAAAAAAGTACGCGACGCACTAGCGGCGACCGACATGCAGACCTTCTACGGCAACATCAAGTTCGACAGCACCGGCAAGAACATCGCCAAACCCATGGTGCTGTATCAAATCCAGGATGGTCAGTACAAGGTGGTCGCGCCTTCGAAGTGGGCCAGCACGAAGCTGCGCCACCCGACCCCCATGTGGGACAAGCGCTGATTCGATAGCGAATTAGCCGCTGGATACTTGTCGACGATAGCCCCTCTCCCCCCGGGAGAGGGGTTGGGGCGAGGGAAACTTGTGTCGCGACGTAACGCTACGCTCATCCTCTCGCGCTCCCTTAGGGAGCGTGCGCACGCACACCTATACTGAATAACAATGCGAGCGTTCAGATAGAACAACAACTATGGACAACCTTCAAATACTGCTCGACGCACCGATTCTAAACATCCAGCTACTGGCTGACGGCCTGCTGGTAGGCGCCATCTTTGCCTTGGCCGCCTACGGCATGGCACTGGTTTGGGGCGTCATGAACATCATCAACGTGGCCCAGGGCGAGTTTGTCATGCTGGGCGGGTTTGTTTCCGTGTTGTTGGCGGAATCCGGATTCCATCCGCTCTACGGTGTACCGTTAGCCGCTGTACTGTTGTTCATGTTGGGTTGGCTGCTCTACCGCGGTGTGGTTTATCGCGTCGTGGATCGTGATCTCTTTATCTCCATACTGGCCACCTTCGGCATCAGCATTCTGCTGCAGCAGTTGGCCAATCAGATCTTCGGCGCCGACGTACGCACTGCGGAGGGTGGGTTGGGGACGTCGTTCTTTTTCGACGACATGGTGACCGTTGGCAATATCAAACTGCTCGCCTTCGCCATGGCGCTTTTTACCGGCGCCGCATTGTGGCTCTTTTTGAAAAAATCGCGACTCGGCCAAGCCATCAGAGCAACCGCACAAAATGCCCGCGCGGCGCGCATCCTGGGCATCGATACCGATCACGTCTACTCGATCACCTACGCACTCAACGCCGCGATCTGCGGTGCTGCGGGTGCTCTGGTCGCGATGACTTGGGTCATTCACCCCTACCTGGGGAATCTGCTGGGTGTCATCACCGCAGGACTCGGCCTCGGTGCGGCTGAAAGCTTCGCCGGATTTATCCTCGGGGTCGAGTACCAGTCCGCCTTTGTCTTTTCGCTGCTGGTGGTAATCCTTGTCGTGCGGAATCTGATTCTGGCGCGCAAGCGTAAATACCTGAAGTAAAGCGGACGTGATGGCTGCGAAAAACGACAAACAGAAAGAGTGGTTACTCATCGCCAGCATTGGTCTAGTCGCGCTCGCGCTGCCCTGGGTTTTCCCCAACTATCTCACGCAGTTCGCCTTCCTCTGGGTCATGGTGGTCTTTGCGCTGACTTGGGATCTGCTGGGTGGGCAGATGGGGTACAACTCCTTCGGCAACATCGTCTTTTTCGGTGTGTGTGCCTACGCCTGCGCCGTCGTTCAACGCGACAGCGGTCTGGATTATTTTGCCGCATTGGCGTTGGGTCTTGTGGTCGCCACTATCATCAGCACTATTGTGGCAGCGGTGTTGGGCGCCGGCGTACTGGGCATGCGCGGTCACTACTTCGCCATATGCACCTTAGGCCTGGGTGTCGCCGCCGGGGAGATCGCAGGCGGATGGGAGTTTATCGGTGCCGGTTCCGGAATGGTTACTCCACAGTACCCGGGTGATATCGACGAGCGCAATCTCTTTTACTACTTCCTCTTTTTCGCCGTCGCTGTCGTCACCTTTTTCGCGCTGCGGCGGCTCTACACCGGGCGGTTCGGTCTTGCCATCAACGCGATCCGCGACGACGAAGATAAAGCCGAAGCGATGGGATTGCACACGACCCGCTACAAAACGGTCGCCTGGTGCGTCGCAGCCTTCTTTCTCGCCATCGTGGGCGGCGGCGTCGGTAACCTGATCGGTTTCATCGATCCCCGAGACGTAGCCTTTGCAGGTGCCACCTTTGGTGTCTGGATGATTCTCATGGCCATACTCGGTGGCAAAGGAACGATTTGGGGTCCCGTGTTGGGCGCCGTGGTCTTTCACCTGACCCAAGAGCTGTTTTGGAAGTTCCTGTTTGGTTGGCAGCGCGTTGCGTTGGGGGCGCTTATCGTACTCATCGTGGTCTTCTTCCCGCAGGGCATATTGGGATGGGCCCGCGAGCGGTGGCCGCAACGATTCGGACATCGCGTCGAATCGGCCACGGACGACGAGGGTGTCGCATGAGCGCTTTACTGCAAGTTCGCGATGTGAGCAAATCGTTCGGCGGTGTCGTGGCCAATCTGGGCATCGACCTGTCGGTACCCGAAGGTTCCATCGTCGGTCTCATCGGCCCCAACGGATCGGGCAAAACGACGTTGTTCAACTCCATCGTCGGTTATCACCCCGTGGATTCCGGCAGTGTCGTCTTTCGCGACAAAGAGATTTCAAAGCTCCGCGTCGCCCAAATCGCGCGCCTGGGTATGCTGCGGACCTTTCAACAAACCCGCATTTACGGTCAGATGGATTGCGTCAAAAATATGCTGATCAGCATCCCGCATCAGAGGGAAAACCTACTGACCATGTTGTCGAGATTCCCCGCGGAGAACATCGACAAAGCGGAGGCGTTGTTGGAGTTTGTAGGGCTCTACTCCAAACGTCGCCTGTTGGCCGGCGATCTTTCGTTCGGACAACAGAAGCTTCTGGAATTCGCTATGGCCTTGATGAACGAACCCAAACTCCTGCTGTTGGACGAACCCACGGCGGGAATCAATCCAACACTGATCAACAGCATCATCGATCGCCTGCGCCGGGCCAACGAGGAGCTGGGTATCACGCTACTCGTCATCGAACACAACATGCGCGTCATCATGAATCTGGCGCAATACATCCACTGCCTGTCGCGTGGCAAAATGCTCGCCGAGGGCACGCCCGAACAGGTACAACGTGACCAGCGCGTCATCGACGCCTACCTGGGAGCGCAATAGTCCATGCCTCCCGATCCCTCCAATAACGGCAAGCACAGTGGCTATGGTTTGGGTTCGGTTGAGACGGTTCTCTCCGTCGATGAAGTCGCGCGCGAAGCGGAGAAGATCGCAGCGCAAGGCCCAAGCCGGGAATCGTTGCTGGCGCTCACCAACGAAAAACCGTTAGTGCGCATCGACGCATTAACCTCCGGTTACGGCCGGGTGGAAATCCTGCATGAGATCGATCTCTATGTGGGTGAAGGTCAGTCGCTTTGCCTCATCGGCCCCAACGGCGCGGGCAAATCCACCGTACTGCACTCCATCTACGGCTTCACACAGATCACCGGTGGGGGTATCCAGGTCGACGCCAACGAGGTGACCCATTTGGGGCCCAAAGACAAATTGAAAAGCGCTGGCATCGCCTACATTCTGCAGGACAATTCCGTCTTCCCCGATATGACCGTGGAAGAGAACCTCTTCATGGGAGGCTTCCTCCTCAATGACTGTCACCAGATACACACGGCGGCGGCGTCGGTTTTCGAGAAATACCCTCGACTCAAAGAGCGCCGCCACCAACGCGCCGGCGTCCTCTCCGGCGGCGAACGTCGACTGTTGGAGATCTCCCGCGCACTTATCATGAAACCCGACGTCCTGCTGGTGGACGAACCCTCCATAGGTTTGGAGCCGCGCTTTATCGATATGGTGTTCGAGATTCTCGACGACTTGCAACACAACGATGGAAAAACCATTATTCTCGTCGAGCAAAGTGCGAAAAAGGGATTGGAGTTTGCAGACATCGGTTACGTATTGGTTTCCGGACAAATAGCCATGGCCGGCAACGGTGATGAATTGCTGGAAAACCCCGATGTGGGACGACTGTTTTTGGGTGGATAGCCTCGACGCGTTGAACGGACAGCCAACGGACTGCCGCTAAAACGCTGGGTGAAGAGAGGATGAAGATAAGGCGGCGTACGCTCCTCATCTCCACCCTAACCCCACGAAGATACGACAATCACTCTCTCCAAAACGGTTTACTCGCTTCATGTTCAACATCGGCACGGCTCAAGCCAATATCTTTCAACAGATGGTCATCGAGTTCTCGCAACGCTCGCCGTTGTTTCGCCCGTTCCCGCCACTCTTCGGCGGTTAAGAACTGGTGCTTGAGAACTCGCAGCAGCGATCGTATAAACCGTATTCGAAACCGCCTCTTTTCATCAACAACGACTTCACCTTCCATCGGATTTCCTCTCGTTCATCATTTTGCTACCACTTTCAAAAAAGAAACTCGGTTAACACGCTCCGAATCCGACGTTTCGTTTTCGCAGGCAATACTCAACCTTGCCCCGGTTCTTTGGGGCCACCAACGAAAAAGGCCGCAGGTCTTGCGACGCTGCGGCCTTTAGGAAACTGTTGAATTCGGTTTAATCAATCACTGTTCGCCGAGTTCCTCCCTAAGACACGCAGCAGCACCACATGGGCGTTTGGGCATAGGTGTGGCTGCCAAACGGCATGTATAGGTGGTTTGAATAAAAATGGAATTGCGTGCCATGTGCTGCATCGTTCCATAGTCGTTTCTCCAAAACGGATTGCGTCACCGATTCGTTGTTCAAAAACGAACCCAACATCAACGCCAACACCGGCGTAATCAAAGTAACCAGTGCAACCGTAGTGACCGGCAGACGTCGCAGAATGTAAAAATAGCAGAGAAAACCCAGCAGCGACCCACCCACTGCGAGATAAACAACCGCACCGTACGCCCTCAGATCGGGTTGATGGGCATTGGCGTCACCGAACGCCCACCAACCCATAAGATAGAATGGCGCGGAAACCAATAGCGTACCGACGGTCTGCGACAACGGGTGTACCTGCGCGTTAACCTTTTTCACCAACACGCCGCTCAAGCTGAACAGGACCACCGCAATAAACAGAATGGTGAGTCCTATCCCGGCGTCGCCCTTCAGGTTCAGCTCGTGTGAGAAGATGACGACCAATCCGCCAAATCCAAGCAGACAAGCTCCCCACCGAACCGCTGTAAACGGCGGTTCCCGCAACAAGTGCTGGGAAAAGAGTCCGGACAGCAACGGTGATAAGCCGAACAGTACCGAGATCATCCCGGACGGAATGTAGAGCGCACTCCAATAGACCAGCGACATGGCTCCCACACCACCGAGACCCGCGTACGAGTAGCTGACTACCGAATCTCTATCCCAGCTCATGCGCAGTTTCATGATTCGCAACAGCAACACACCGAGCAACGCTGCCAATAGCATGTGTGTCGCGACTGCCGTCATCGGACTCAGTCCTTCGCCACTCCATTTGATGGCCAATGGCGTTGTCGCCCACACCATCACAACAGTCAAGTACGCTCCAGGTATCGACATTTCCTTCTCCCGACAGGAAACGAAAAAGGCCGCAGGTCTTGAGACTCTGCGGCCTTTGTAAACTTTTGAAAGTGACTTCAGTTACTCATCAATCTCCTTCCAACATACAGCCGCATTCGCCCCCGGGTACGCGAAAACGCGGGAGCCAATAACTCAGATGCATGATGGTGAGTTGTTTGGTCACGAGTCTATTCTGCGTCAGATCACGGCGCTAATACAACTGCTTTTTACGTACGGGTATTGTTGTACTCGAATGGGTGTACAGAACGATGCCACTATCGGTGGAAACTGTACACCTTACCCTCTCCCATTAAGGGAGAGGGTTATCGTAGAGATGGCGACGAGAAATTGCACTCTTCACCCTAACGGATCGAGTTTTCTAACCCCTCCAAAAAGGTTTCCCGCCTTCGCGCTCCGCGTCGGCGCGACTGATCCCGATGTCTTTCAACAACCGATCATCGAGGGCGAGCAGGGCTTTGCGCTGTTTTCTGCGTTCGTACCACTGCTCGACGATACGCCATGCGTTGCGGATCGAAATCGACCCGGCGTTGGACTTGGTTTGGGTTTCTCTAAACTGGGCCTGCAAGCATTCTGTGGAAGTAGCCATGATGTGACTTCCGTGGTTGCTGATTCGTTGAGCACAGCATGGACAGGGAGGTGGAAACTCTCCAATCGTTTTATCCGATTCCCCTGTTCAGAAATTGTGATGGCGAAATTCCCCGGGTTGGTGTGTACTTGATATCAGTTGTCCAGAGACCTCCAACCCAAGGATTTTGCCATGGAGCTTTATCACCTGAAGACCTTCGTAACGGTGGCTGAGGAGGGACACCTCACCCGCGCTGCTGAGCGGCTCTACACCAGTCAACCGGCCATCAGCGCCCACATCAAGGCATTGGAAGAGGAGTTGGGAATCACGCTGTTTCACCGCACCCCCAAGGGCATGCAGCTGACGAGCGAAGGCGAACAACTCCTGCCGCGCGCCCAGCAAACCCTCTCCTCGGCGGGCGATTTCATGCAATTCGCGAAGGGCATGCAGGATGAGCTGGTGGGTAGTATCCGCATCGGGCTCAACAGCGACGCGGAGTTCCTGCGCCTGCCCGCCCTGCAGAGCAGGCTCAGCCAGCGCTATCCGAAGTTGGAGCTGCAGTTCTTGGCGGGAATGACGGGGACCAACATTCCCAACGTTCGGGTAGGAAGGCTCGACGCGGCCTTCATCTCGGGTGCCTGCGATGACCCGCAGATCCAGGTCATCCCCCTGACGCAGATCCAGTTGAGAATCGCCGCACCCGCGGCGTGGCGGGACCAGATCAACCCGACCTCGATAGCGGAGATCGCCGAGCTTCCCTGGATCTACACATCGACCGATTGCGCCTATTTTGGGGCGATGCGGGCGATCTTCGAGGAGCATGGCTGCGAGCCGGAGAAGACACTGGTCTCCGATCAGGAAGAGGCTCTGCGGGCACTGATCAAGGCCGAGGTCGGCGTGGGCATCCTGCGCGAGGATGAGGTTCGACAGGCGGAAAAAGAGGGTTACGCCTTCGCGCTGCCGGTGGATCTTCCGACGGTAAGCCTCGATTTCATCTATCTGAAAAAACGTGCCAGCGATCCGGTCATTCGGTCGGTCCTCAACGAATTGATCGAAACCTGGGATATCAGCCTCCCCGCCGAAGAGGAGCAGGAGGCCGTGTGAACGCGTGGCGAGGCTGGACTACGGAGCCACTCGTTCCCACTGCCCACACCCGATAGAATAGGGTCTGATTCGTGCGTGGGAGTTGATAGTGGCTGAAGAGGAACCGACAGAAGCATCCGTACGTGAGGCGCTGCGTAGCGTCATCGATCCGGAGGTGGGCATCAATGTCGTCGACTTAGGGTTGGTCTACGGCATCGAATCCAGACCGGACCACATCTACATGGTGATGACCATGACCACCCCGACCTGCCCCCATGGGTGCCCACATTGCCGACACCGCCCGCCACACGTTGCGCGCCCTGGCGCCGCAGATCCAGGATATACAGATTCACCTGGTGTGGGATCCACTCTGGAACCCCAGCATGATGTCGAGCGAGGCGAAAGCACAGATGGGTTGGTAGAGCACAGCCCATGGCTTCAGACCTTAGACCCGCCTATCGTTTCCCACTACTTATTTTAGGCTTCGTCGCGCTGGGCCTCGGCGTGCTCGCCGGATTGTCGCGTTTAGGGTGGGATACTCCCCTGCCTCACCCCGGCCTGATCTCGCTCCACGGCCCACTGATGGTGTCCGGCTTTTTCGGTACGGTCATCGGTTTGGAGCGGGCGGTGGCCATCGCGCGTCGCTGGGCCTATCTGGGGCCACTCTGTTCCGGGCTTGGGGGACTGGTTTTGATCACCGGCGGGCCGACCGGTATTGCGATCACTCTGCTGGTATTTGCCGGCGCTGTGCTGGCTTTCGCCTCGCTGAGCGCTTACCGGCTACAACCCTCTTTCCACGCCGGCGTATTGTTGCTGGGTGCGGCGAGCTGGGGGATCGGCACCCTGTTGTGGGGCTTGGCGCAGCCCTGGACCGCGGTGGTGCCCTGGTGGATAGGCTTTCTGGTGCTCACCATCGCCGGAGAGCGGCTCGAGTTGTCGCGTTTCATGCCCCCATCGCTCAATGCCCATCGGCTGTTCGCTGCCATTACCGCTCTGTTTCTTGGCGGCACCTTACTGTCGCTCTTCGACGCGACGCTGGGCTGGATAGTGACGGGTATCAGCCTGCTGGGGTACGTGGTCTGGTTGCTGAGCAAAGACGTGGCGCGCCGTACGATCAAACAGAAGGGATTGACGCGGTTCATCGCGGTCTGCCTGCTCTCCGGCTATAGATGGTTGGCAGTGGCCGGAGCGCTGCTGCTATTTCCGCAATCCTCGCTCGGTACCGGACCCCTATACGATGCCGCCCTGCACGCCCTGTTCGTCGGTTTCGTCTTCTCCATGGTATTCGGCCATGCCCCGATCATCTTTCCCGCCGTCACGCGACGAGCTATAACTGAATCGGGTGTTTAAAGAATGTGAAAAATAGCGGTGTATCTGGTTGATGGGTAGTCGCCAAACCAATCACTCAACCAACAGGGATACACCGCTATGAAGAAAGAGAATAACGTTGTTGCGTTTTCGGGTCGACAGGAACTCACTGATGGCCTGACTGAATTACTGAGAACAGGGGCAGTTCAGCTGATTCAGCAAGCAGTAGAAGCGGAGTTGGCCGGATTTATGGAACAGTTTTCAGCTCGCTTACTGGAAG